>FWPV01000033.1_pt1 | contig 184214 bp, 182 predicted proteins | sample 2228371 | NCBI WGS metagenome assembly FWPV01 (sample SAMEA103939776, study PRJEB20133) | metagenome | reverse complement strand
TGCCAGTGCCGCTATCATTAACCCATTCCATGCAGTCAGTATTTTATCATCCTTATATGGATGCACTCTTTTTTCTCTTGCTTCATACACTTTTTTTCTATAATTCTCTACGGGGTTTTCTGTTATTTTATTGAAGGCTTCCCCATTATGCAGCAAATTGGATATGCTTTTCTCCTCAAAGTTACCCTTCTCATTTATTCCATAATAGCCGTTAAACTCTACCGCTGCATCTTCGCCAAGTATTTCTGTTATCTCCTTGGGACTCCACACATAGAATTTCCCTTCCACGCCTTCCGAGTCAGCATCCTCTGCTGAATAAAAGCCTCCCTCAGGAGATGTCATATCCCTCAGCACATATTCGAATATCTGCCTGGCAACTTCCCCGTATTGTTTCTTCCCTGTAGCCTGATAGGTTTCCAGATATATAAGCGCAAGCTCGGCGTTGTCGTAGAGCATTTTTTCAAAATGCGGCACCAGCCATTTACGATCTGTAGAATATCTAGAAAATCCATATCCCACATGATCATATATACCCCCCCTGTACATTGAAACTAGGGTCTTCTCCACCATTCTTAGGGCATCCGCATCATTTGTGACTTTCCAATATCTCAATAAGAACTGCAGGTTATGCGGTGTCGGGAACTTAGGCGCCCTTCCAAAGCCGCCGTATTCACTGTCGAAGCTTGACTTGAAGCCCTTAAACGCCTTCCCCGCAGCTTCAATAGTCAGCTCTCCCGTCGATCCAGCTACCGAGTCAGATTTTATATGGTCCAATATATTCTCTGAAGCTTCCAGCAAACTGCCTCTCTGCGTGTTCCAAGACTCCATGGTTTTCTCCAGTATCTCAAGCACTCCCGGATAGCCCATCCTAGCCTTCTTGGGGAAATAGGTTCCCGCAAAGAAAGGCTTTCTGTCTGAAGTCATTATGATTGTCAGAGGCCATCCGCCGCTTCCAGTCAGTGCTTGGCACACATTCATATAAATATGGTCAACGTCAGGCCGCTCTTCCCTATCGACCTTTATGGCAATGAAACTATCGTTCAATGCCTTAGCTACTTCCTCATCCTCAAAGGATTCCCTCTCCATCACATGGCACCAATGGCAAGTTGGCCATTAGCTATGAATACCCAATAGAGAGGAATATGGGTTTATCATCAGCCTTTGCTTTAGCAAATGCTTCATCACTCCAGGGAAACCAATCTACTGGGTTATATGCATGCTGTAACAGGTATGGACTCTTTTGATTTTCCAATCTATTAGCTTTTTTGTTATGCATATTTCCATTTGACATCTTATCACGCTCCCTTCTTATGTATTTCATTAATAGTATCTGAATGAGGACGATTACTATACAATTCTAAACATTATAAAATAAAAAGAAAAACTCAGGCAACGCATTTTTAGTTGCTACCTGAGTGTTATTCCTTTAATACTGAAGATTATTCTGAGAAACTTATTTGAATAGTTACTTTAACATTGATTGTTTTCCTTCATGTTTTTAATTTTAACATATTGGGATAAAACACCTGCAACAATAACTATAATACCTGCTACTGCACTTATTAGTATCATCTCATCTAAAAATATTGAAATGTAAATTAAGGATATAAACGGAGTTAAGTAAAGTAAATTTGAGACTATATGAGTTTCTCCGTCTTCTAAAGCTTTGAACCAAAATATATAAGAAATGCCATTAACAAAAACTCCATTATAGATAATCCATAGCCAAACACTAAGACTAGGGAAAGTGATTCTTGAAAAGATTAATGTAGTTGGAATTATTGCTATTAATGCCGATAAGAAATACATAAAAACGCTTATTGTTTTGTCGAAGTTGAACTTTTTACCTAAAACAGAGAATAGCGCAAAAACAAAAGCCCCACTTAGTGCTAATATATCTCCTTGTAAGTTTGTTAAATTAAACGCTGCTATATTACCCTTAGTAGTTATAATGATTATGCCAAGAAAGCTAATAAAAATTCCTACTAATTTTTGTACTGTAATCTTATCCTTGAGTATTATAAAGGACAATACAAGTACCAATATAGGCCAGGTGTAGGCTAGTATAAAGCCTTCAGAAGCTGTGGTTTTACTAAGTGCTCCGTATAAAAAAACATAATACAGATAATTACCAAGAAATCCGAGTAAAAACATTGTTCCATATTGACTTTTATTATATTCTTTCAAATCCTTAATTTTGTTTTGAAATATTAACAATATACCAAGAACTAACGTTGATAGAATAGTTGAGTAGAATAGAGTTTGCAAATTATCCAGCTCTACAAGAATTTTTTTTGTTGCTACAGGTATAGAAGCCCACAATAATATGCAAAGTGCTAAATTATAATATGCATTGAATTTTTTGTTTTTAAGCAATTCAATTATCATTTTCATCCCCCTAAACTTTCATAAAAAACAAAGAACTATTTTGAATAGTTCTTTATAAAACTTTATCTATATATTATTATAACTCTTTAATCATATAAGTCTTTTCCTGAATATAGTTAGTTTTTAGCACATTTTTAGATTTTTTATTCTGCACTCAGCAGGTGTCATTTTTTCTAAATCCTTAAATACTCTAGTTAAGGAGGAATTGTGTTTATAACCCACAATTTGAGCAATCTGTAAAATTGTAAAGTTTGTATTCAATAGAAGTTCTTTCGCTTTTTTCACTCTTAGATTTTGTATATATTCAATAGGAGATACATTCATGTTATTTTTAAACCATTCACTATAATAACTGATATTGTAATGCTCAATATCGGCTAATTTCTTCAACTCTATATCTTCCATAAAATGTTCATTTATATATTTTATAGAGTCAGGAATATTTCCATCAGCAATAAAATGATAGCAGTAAAGGAATAAATCATTTATGGAACTAGAATATTTTTTATTATCAGCTTCATTTAACAATAAATATCTTATGGCTTTCCACTTGTCATCAAATAGTAATTGTTTTCCACCCACCATCTTCTCCATATCATATTTATTAATCATATTATCTGATATATCTAAAACCAAAAATTCATTACTCATATCAGCCCTAAAAGTGTGGTTACAATCTGGAGGTAGAAAGAACAAGTGCTCATTTTCTACTGTTAGTTTTTTATAATTAGTTTCTATATGAAGCATCCCATGAATGGGTAAAATTAATTGAGCATATGCGTGAGCATGTGTATTAAGTTTATTATCATATATCCTACGTTCACATTTTACACTATTCAAAAGTATTCACCTTTTTCTTTTATATACTGCTATCTGATTTTTATTATAGCATAAATTTACTATTCTCCTTTATATAGTCTGATTTAAAAATAGTTTAACATTGGACAGAATTAATTAGACTAGCTAAGTTATTAAGTATTGCTTATCAAAAAATAATTACAATAAAAATAAAACCATCTCAAAGCATTGCAACAAGAGGGTTACCTTTCATATCAAATTTGCAGTTAATAGCTTTCATGACACCAGTGGCAAGTATTAATTGACAGGATAGCTTATGTAAGATTGAATCAGAGCTCAGAAATCAAGGTTGACTTTCTATAAGGCTCAGGGGATAATATCCTTGAGTTTTATTTTTGGAAATTTTTATGATACGCTATGGCTTTATTGGGAGCGCTTAGAATCTGCCATATCAGAAACCTCATTAAAATTTAACCTTACCGCACTCTAAAAAAATGAAAACTTACCTTGAGAAAGAAGGGATTATATTATGAAAAATAAATGGTCAAGATGAAGTATATTAGCTGCATGCTTTACACTGATTTTTGCAGTAAGTCTAACCGCATGTGCTGCTTCTTCAAATTCTAGAGAGCTACTGGCGGAAGTGCTTCATATAGATGTCGAAGACACACATTATATAGGACTCTCTGATAGTGATAATGGCGTCACCTTTAAGGTTGTTTCCTCACATATTTGTAAAAATACAGCCGTTGTATTGCTCACATTTGAAAAAGAAAACGGTCAGGCGTTTGGAAATGGTATGAATCCCAACATTATTCTTTGTGATAAAGAAGGAAATAACATCTTTGAATCTGGTATGGCTAGCGGTATTTATACGAAGCTTTCAGAAGATAGTAAAACTTTATTTTGCTACTACACATGGAGCTTTCCAAATAACTTTTCTGAAAGAATTGTCACTCTGAAGGTTGATGAATTAATTTGTAACTGGTCTGAGGTAGCAGGGAAGACATGGCCAGATGAACTTTTTCGTGGTAACTGGTCTGTAAGTTTTGAACTAATAGGAGATAAAGATAATACGATAACTGTACAAAATCCCAACAATTCAAAAACTGTGAAAATGTGTGGAAAAGAGCTGCAAATTGACAGCGTTTCAATGGCTGATATGCTTTTAATTGTCAATACAACTACGTTGAGCGATACCGGTATGCCAGTTGACCTTTTAAGTAATGTAAGTACAGCCAGTGGGTCATACTATGGAGTATATATCCAACTAACCTATGCTGACGGAAGCGTGGCGGAACAAAAAGACTGCCATCTTGACGAAAATGGAAACATAATAGCTTGGTACCCTGAAACAATCCTCATGAATGAAGTTGTGAAGATAAATATTGGCAATGTAATTATCAATGTCGCAAAGTAGATAATAGATATTCTCCATATACTTTGAAAGTCGAGACGCATACTTTATAATAAAAATAAAACGGTTCTGTATTTCCGAATATAGAGCCTTTTTATTTAGATTCGATAACGGTTATAGTAACCGGATTGACACCAATGACAGGTGAATAGCCTGTATAGTATCTGGCGCATATTTCAAATTTATTCTTATAACATATGCAAAATGTACAAATAAAGCATTTTAAAAATCAAATATAGTGTTGTCTTGTAAATTGGTTAGACTATATATAAAAGACTTCGAATGGAGTGTTGGAAAGATGAAACACACAAAACTTTTTCGTATGATTTTTATGTCTCTTTTTTCACTTGCTGTGTTAATTATTAGCATTAATGAGGTCAATTCCTGCGGAAATGAATTAAAAATAATAAAAACTTTAAGCATAGATACAACAGGAGACAAGCAAAAGGAGAAAATTGATATAATTGCAGATGAAGAAAACGAGGGCTATATAGTAAAAGTAATACATGGAGATACTAAAGTTTATGAACTAAAACCTGCTAAAGAATTCGAGTTTTTAGCTCCATATACAACATTTTGGAAACTTAATATTATTGTTGCTGATATAAATGCTGATGCTGTTCCTGAAATCATTACTTGGGGAAGCACGACACATGAAAATCCAATTCATATTTTTAGATGGAATGGAACTGAATATGAAATCATCTTTAGTGGCTTTTATACTGGTTTTAGCTTTAGGGACATAACTGGAGATAATATTTTGGAACTTGTTATTTCAAATAGAGTTTATGGGATAGGCTATGAAAGCATATATCTTCAATGGCAGGACAATAAATACAAAAAGATTTATTATGAATTTGATGGATTTAGAGGCTTTCCGATAATAAATCAGTTATTTGCTATTTTGCCTGTAACCCAACCATATTTATATACCAAAGACGTACTGGATAATGTTTTTACAGACGAGTGGATTAGCAATAAAAACAACCTTAAATTATTGGAGGAATTCAACAAAGACTTATTAAATATTCAAATTGTCGAGTATGTGGATAATAGAACAGAATATAAAAATAAAATACCTATAGAAACCTGGAAATTCAAAGTTAAGACTTATAGGATAATTGACACAACGGTAGTTGTAAAAGAAGTAATTATGCTTGCATATATGAAAATTACCAATAGTATTGATGACAAGGATATTTGGAGAATAGATAATATAGAATTTGTTGAATAGAAAATGATTTGTATATTAATAGCAAGTAACCTTCTCAACGCATTGCTTCGAGAGGGTTATTTTTTATCAATTTTGCAGTTAATAGGTTACCTGACACCAATGACAGCAACTATATCCGATGCTGAGGAAAATGGGTTTGTCTTCGCTTTTAGCGGCTTTAAAGGCTTCATCACCCCACGGATACCAATTAACAGGATTATACTGATGCTGGAGGAGGTAGGGGGATTTTTCTTTTACTAATCTATTGGGTATTCTTTCACTTATTTTTATAAAACCACCTCATAAGTTAGCATTCATTTTATTATTACCCAGAGAAGAAACTTAATGATCCTCACTTGATACATATCATCTTTAAGTATGTATGTAATTCAAATATATGGTTTATCAAGAAAGCTTTTGTTACATACTATGATACAGTAATATTAAAATGTAAGGTGGAGATACAATGAATGATAATTTTGATAATTTAGATGTTATTGAAAAAAATCTTAAATACTTGATTGAAAATCATGGCGAAATTTATAATGCTTATGAAAACTATGGAGGTTTAATTCATGAAAAAGGTGGACCCCTGGATGAAAAAACTCGCTGGCTTATTAAAGTAGCTCTGTCTACAAACTGCCAATATCAATTTGCCTTAAACACTCATATAATGAAAGCATTAAAAAGTGGCTGTACAAAGGAGGAAATAGAACACGCCATACTCCTCGTGGCACCGACATGTGGATTCCCTAAGACGATGCAAGGTTTACTAATATTAAGACATGTTCTTGAGCATTTGTAGTATGGTTCTAAAATATATAAATTTTAAATTTGCTGCATTGCTAAGAATACTTTTTCAGGTGTTATTGGAAGATCAGTCAACCTAACCCCCACTGCGTTATAAACGGCATCAATAATTGCCGGTGCGGGTGTATTTATAACAACTTCTCCTATTGACTTTGCTCCAAAGGGTCCCGTTGGTTCAAAGCTCTCTTCAAAGACAACCCGAATATTTCCAATATCCTTTCTGGTTGGGATTTTATATTGCATAAAGCTATTTGTTGTCATTCTGCCGCCTTTGTCATACCTCACTTCTTCATACATTGCCAGACCAATACCTTGAACAAGCCCGCCTTCAGCCTGAATAGTTGCCAGATTCGGATTAATTACTGTACCACAATCGATCACTGCTACATAATCTATTAATTTAATCTTACCCGTTTCTTTGTCAACTTCCACCTCTGCAAATCCGGCTATGAACGGTGGTGGAGATATTGGGCTGCCATGGGTCGCATTACCAACGAGCTGCCGTTTACCTCCAAAACCCAAAACCTGAAGCTCTGCAATTTTTTCAATGCTGACTTCCTTATCTTCATTTAATGTTATTACCCTTTGTCCGTCAAATTCCACTTCATCAGTGGAAACCTCTAATATTCTTGCACCACTTTCAATAATCTGCTTTTTTAAGTCTTCAGCTGCTTTTACTACAGCCATCCCGGTCACATAGGTTGTACTGGATGCGTAAGAGCCCGGATCATAGGGTGATGCATCAGTATCTGCAGCGTGAACAATTATATTGTCTAGTGATGTTTCTAAAACCTCCGCAGCCATTTGACTTAATATCGTGTCACTTCCTGTTCCCATATCCGTAGACCCTGTCAGCAGTGTAAAGTTCCCATCATCATTCAACCTGATCTCAACCGATGCTGTATCTATGTTAGCAATCCCTGATCCCTGCATAGTTACAGCCATTCCCAGGCCTCTTACCTTATTATCTCCAACTTCTTGTCTTGGGTACTTATCCTTCCAGCCAATCAGTTCCCGACCCTTAGCAATACATTTATGCAAGGTTGAACTCCCCAGCTTTACACCCTCAGATACTAAAGAAGTCTCACCCTCTTTAATCAGATTCTTTAATCGAACTTCTGCAGGATCCATATTTAATCTTTCAGCCAGCTTGTTGACAGCTGTTTCCAAAGCAAAGGTTCCTTGAGTAGCTCCATAGCCTCTAAAGGCTCCAGCCGACATCTTGTTAGTATAAACCACATTTCCCATAAACCTGACAGCCTTTGTCTTATTATAAAGAGAAAGAGTTTTCTCCCCTACAACCATAAAAGTAGTAGATGCGTGTTCTCCATAAGCACCGGTATCCGATAAACCCTGGATATCTATTGCTCTAATATAGCCTTCTTTATCTGCCCCTAGTCTAACCTTTAGTCTCATTGCATGACGGCTATTTGTTGCTGTAAAGGTTTCTTTTCTGCCATAGATAATTTTAGCTGGCTTTCCAGTAGTTAGCGTAACTATTGCTGCAAACATTTCCACTGCTCCTGTCTGCTTCCCGCCAAAGCCTCCGCCTATTCTGGGCTTAATTACCCTTATTTTACTTGCAGGGAGCTTCAAAGCCTTTGATAATTGTCTTCTCACATGAAAAGGAATCTGCGTCGAGCTCACAACTACAAGTCTTCCCGTATGGTCAAGATAGCTAAAAGCACGATAGGTCTCCATCATGCTGTGAGCCTGGGCTTGGGTGTAGCAAGTCTCTTCCACTACCACCTTGCATTTTTCCAACTCTTCTTCTACATTACCCACCTCTACCTTTTGGACAGAAACGATATTCCTTTCCTTCTGCATTCCTATGTCGAAGTTACAATGTAAATCCGTTTCCGGATGGATAATAGAAGGATGGTCTATGGCTTTTTCAAAATCCAAAACCGGTTCAAATACTTCGTAATCAACCTTGATTAGGTTCATAGCCTTTTCTGCTGTTTCTTCATCTGCAGCCGCTATAATTGCCACTTCATCTCCTACGTACCTTACTATTTCATCTAAGATTAAACGGTCATAGGGCGAAGGCTCCGGATAAGACTGTCCTGCAAGAGTAAATCTACTATCGGGTACATCTTTGTAAGTAAGGATGCATGCCACATTCTCCAAGCTTTCAGCTCTTGAAGTATCTATAGACCTGATTCTGGCAAAGGCATGTGGGCTTCTGAGCAGTTTTACAACAAGCGCATTGGTCGGTGCCATATCTTCTGTGTAAACAGGTTTCCCTGTGGCAATAGCCATTCCATCAATTTTAGGTATGCTTTTACCAACAAAATTCATGCTACACCACCCCCAAATATTTCTTTATTGCCCTTAGTTGTCCCATATAGCCTGTGCATCTACACAAATTTCCAGTTAGATAATGAACAATTTTTTCCTCTGTAGGATTTTTCAGTTCCCTTTTCATTGCTAATACAGTCATAATAAAACCGGGGCTGCAGAAACCACATTGTTCTGAACCTTCTGCTACAAGAACTTGTGCAAATTCTTCCGCTTCCTTTTGAAGCCCTTCCATGGTAGTAATGCTTTTACCATTCACCCGAATGGTAAGAGTAGCACAGGACAACACCGGTTTTTCTTCTATCCATATGGTGCAGAGTCCACAACATGTCGTATCACAGCCTTTTCTTACGCTGGAAACACCATTAGCTCTTAAAGTATCAACCAGGAATTCATCATTCTTCACATCAAAAACAACCTTTTTGCCATTTAAAATTATCTCTATTTGCAATGTAAGACCTCCATTATAGCTCTTTTCACCAATACTTTGCACATCGCTTGCCGGTACTCGGCTGTACCTCTTTCATTCGTACCAAAGGTTAATTCTTCAGCAGCAATATTTGCATAATCCTCCAAATTATCAAGGCTAAAACGATTGGAAAGCGCTTCTGAAGCCTTTTCAGCAATAGCAGCCTTTTGTGGTCTTGCCCCGACAGCTATCGTCCACTGATTATCCAGGCTTGAAACAGCAACATTTAATATAGAGTAATCACTTACCGAATTTCTCAGATGCTGATAGGAGGCCTGTCTCTGATTTTTCTTTATGAATACACTGGTTAAGATATCTCTCTCATAGGGTCTTTTTAAAAAATCATCCAGGGACATTCTGCCTGCTTTATATAGTTCTACCTCGGTATCTAAAGCCAGAAGTGCTGTAATCAAATCTGAAAATCCATATTTTGAAAAAACAGAAGCACCTACTGTGACTATGTTTCTAAATTGAACGCCAATAATGTTCTTCACTGAGTCGGAAACGACACCATTAAAATTATTGACTAACAATGGACTGATTTCAATTTCTCTGAAGGTTGTAGATGCTCCAATTTCAATATAATCATCCTGGTTTTTTATAAAACTCAGCTCAAGTTTGGATAAATCTACCGCCTTATCAATTTTCTTTGAACCCATTCTTAAAAAAGCACTGCCGCCAATCACAGCATTATTTCTTTTACTTACAAGGGTGTTATATGCTTCCTCGATTGTTTTTGGTTGTGTGAATTTTTTTACCGTAAACATCCTATTACTCCCCCTAAAACTTCAATAAAAGATTATTAACAAAAAAAATAGGCATGTAGGTTCTACTCGAGCAAAGAGTAAACCCTACACGCCTAGGATATTTCCTTGATGTACAGGCTAAAATTTTCCTATGATAAATCCATAGGAATACACTTGCTCATAGTCAGACTATTTACGGCAGTCTGGTAGAAACTTGCAGACCATATCTCTGCGGTTATATGAACCACGTATTTTATTATATAATTCATTTTACGACAAAATAGATGATTAATCAACATTTTTCGTACTTCTTTAAAAGAATTATAAGTAACTCCACTTTAAATTGTGGGTGCATGCTTTCATAATATGTTATATAATATTTATCATAACAACCCTCCTGCAAAATTTGCTGAAGTTAATATATTCTTGTCATATATAACAGAAATCAGTCATGTATGAGTTAGCTTTTGACTGAAGTATTGTATGGCATTGGGGTAGTAAAAATTATGAATTTGCGGGTATTGCTGTAATAATAGACTAGATATTGCTAGGAGGAGTTTATTTGATAGGATTTTTATCCGCTGTATTATTCTTAGTTGGACTATCATTTTTCGTTTTCTTTTTGTATTCTTTATCCAAACAGAGGAACAGTCTCTCTGCGCCTTTTTCTATCATGTGTCTGGCAATTGCCATTTACATTATAGGCTACGGACTTGAGCTTCAGGCTGATAGTATTGAGCAGATAAAATTTTTCCTGAAAATGGAGTACTTTGGTGCGCCATTTATGTCTGCTTTTTGGATGCTCTTTTCATATAAGTTTCATTTTAAAAAGAAAGCTCCTTTAAATTCAACCCTATTAATAATGCTTTTACCATTTTTGACACTTTTCCTAAGTGTCACAAACGAATACCATCATTTAATTTATACTAATGTTTCGGCAGTAGAATTTAACGGCTATTTATTAGCCAAGCTATCTAGAGGACCCTGGTATTTCGTAAATATTGCTTACGCCTATTCAGTCCAGTTGTTTGGAATAGTTGTATTTTTCAGGGCTTGGCGCAGAACCGGATATAAATTTGGAACTCAGTCTTCTTGGATGTTTCTTGGCTCAATTTGGCCAGGTCTGGTAAATCTGATATATATTGCGGGTCTGTCGCCTTTGAGTTTGGATCTCACACCCTTTGGACTGATCTTATCAGCCATATTCTTTTATATTGCCTTATTCCGTTATGATTTCCTTGAACTGAAAGAAATTGTAAAGGATGTTACTTTTTTAGAAATCAATGAAGGCATTATTGTAATTGATGATAAAAACAGATTAATTGATTTCAACAAGGCTGGTAAAAAAATATTTGGCTGGTTGGAATTAAAGCACATTGGAACTGATATTTCCATTTTTAAGGAAGGCAAAAAGATTCTGGAGCAAAAGAACGATCTATTTGAAATGAAGATTTTAAATAAAGTCACTCAGAAATATTATGAATTCCGCAAGACTTTACTAAATGAAAATAATAAAAATGTTGGTTCTGTTTACTTTATACAGGATGTTTCAAAACAGAAGGAAATGATACAAGCGCTTAATGACATGGCCAACTATGATTCACTAACCCAGATATATAACAGGCGTAGACTTATGGTAGAGGCCGAAAAAGAATTGCTGCGAGCCAGAAGGTATGGTCACTTTATCTCTGTTCTTATGATTGATATTGACCATTTCAAGGCGATTAATGATAGGCATGGTCATCTGGCAGGAGATGAAGTATTGAAAGCATTGGCCAAAGCATGCAAGGACAGAATCAGGGCTACAGATATTCTTGGAAGATTTGGCGGTGAAGAATTTTTAATCATATTACCCGAAGCTAATAAAGAAAATGCCATTAAGGCTGCTGAAGACCTCAAAGAATGCATCGCTAATCTGGAAATCTTGTTGAAGAATGAGATTGTAAAGATTACCGTAAGTATTGGTATTGAAACAGCTATAATAGTCGAAGGAAATTTTAGTGTTGATAAATTAATAAATAATGCAGATATGGCTTTATATAATGCAAAAAAGAATGGACGAAACCAAATAAGCAGTTATGACGCATGATATGCTTAATGTTCTTAGTCACATTAAAACATGAAATATTCAACTGTACCAAAGAAATTTACAGCATGCCAGTTTTTGGCATGCTGTAATGCTATTTTACATTAAGAAACACTTCATTTGCATATATATGCTTTATATATAAAATTCAATGTCTGGATTGCTCTGTTTCACTATATATCGTTGGCACTCGCCTTCAAATCGCTTTATAATCAACTCTTCCAGCGAGTCTAATGCTTTCATCAGCGGTCCGCCTTCACTATCCTCAAATCCAACCAGTTGAAAAAAGACATTTTGAGTATCCAGTATCATTTTCCCCAATTCACTCTGGCGCCAGATCCATTTTCTTGTCTGTACAATATCACCACTGGTAAAAACCAACTCTCCAGCTTCCACTGATTCGTATTCCACAGCACCAAAAGGCAGAAACCTTTCAGTCCCTTTGGTAAAGCCAACAGCCAGATCTCCTGGTATGTCCCTTAAATCGTGTCCTCCCAGGGAAATCTGATTCTCTAGAGAAACCGCATTGCACAAATCTACAAGGGCATTAATGTCTGGAAGTGAAGCACCTTTAAGCACTCTCTTAATCATAGCTTCTGTGAATGCGGGGTACTTATTAGGGTTGATACCTGCTTTTTCCATGGTGTTGCGGTAGCCCTGTACAATTGTATGACTCCTCAGTTCTTCCGCGGTTATTATTTGCCTGACTAAGTTTTCAGCTGCTCTGAGTCTAATGGTGTCTGCAGGCTTTGACTCAGTATTCTTAAGTCCTTTTCCTATCAGAATGCCGAAGTGTAGTTGTGGATTAAGTGCAAAGACTTCTGATCCAACTGCATAATGCATGAAACCCCTCCTTACATCTTTACTCATTCTATTCTGCACCTGCCTTTTCTTACTTTTCTCTTTGATATTAAATTATATATGATTATTTTACTATACCACTAAAGCATAAATACTCACAACTTTCCCACTTGATTTTAAAAGAGCTTGTCCGCCATTTAAGGAAATGAATTGCCTCCCATGGCATGTTGACTATCATTTTTTTGTCTAGCTGACCCACGTTCTAAAAATGACAGTATCCTCGTTATTGCACTCAATACACTTCCTCTGGATTCCTTCTCCATATATGACTCTGCCACTTTTCATCTCAAGTATATTCTCACCGCTTTTCTCTAGTACATTGATAGAGCCGCATTTACCACAGGTTAGCTTAAACATTCCCAAAATCACTTACCCCCTTTGGTTTGCGAAGCCTGCTTTTTATTTTCGGCAGATACTAATTTCAAGCCTGTTGAAAGAAGCTTGATTATATCGATATCTGTCCTATACACTAAAGTTCTTAAACCAGGAGTTTTCATAATCGTCATTAGACGATCAAAATCCTTGTTGGTAGCTGCATTCATTAACGGTCTGAGGGTTTTCAACTCTTCGCTCTTTTTATTCACATCCTTCAACAACAAGTTAATGTCCGTGCCTTGAGCAATACTCCTGGCTATCATTACACCTGACACTACTGCATTGAACTGCCCAAAACCCAAGAATGGCTCAGCCCCACCCCCTGCAGCACCTGCAAAGTAGATTTTCCCCACCCTTGGGGTCGTAACAGTGCCTGCATGGTGGGGTAACTCCCAGGATTCCAGCATATTGTATTTCTTTAAAATTTCCCGTGACTTCAGAAATCGATGCCAATAATCATTTAGCTCCTCATGTTCAATATTTTGAACTACATGAGCAATAACCGCTTTGTTTTTACTATAGGGCGCCAAGTATATGTAAACCCCCTTGGTAAGCTCGTTATCCAGCCACATTTTTAAAGTATGGTCTTCGAAATCACCCTCAAAGATACCTCCCTTTACCCATGTAGGCATTATTTCCTGCCAAATGCCATACCGAGTAGGGGTCAACCAGTTGCCGTCAGCCACAACGACATAATCAAATTCATTTTCCAAATCTTCAGGATGAACAAAACTGCTAAAGTGAACCTGGGACTTCACTTGTGCACGGAGCTGGTTTTTTACATCATTCTCTCCCATCCCACGAATCGTAAAGTAGCCTAGATGTCCAGTAACAGCGACTTGATTATTGGGTGAGTAATGAATGACTTTTCGGAATTGATTCAGTGGTTTTAGCTTGATCCCTAATATTTTATCCATAAATTTAATAGGGTCCGAAGCCGGACGTGTAATCAATCCCAAAAAAGCTGATACATGGGGTTGAATCTCACCAATAAAGCCATTCCGTTCAAAGATTACCGGATGTATTCCATTCCTCTCCAATTCAATTGCACACGACAACCCTGAGGTTCCCGCTCCAATTATTGCGACTTTCATGACAAACACCTTCATTACATTATTCTTACACATTATTATTACCCAAATAGAGATAAAAATAGTAATGAAAGAGCTTTAGATATTCTCCTGAATATTTGACAAGTCCAAGTAAAGAATAATACATATCAAGTCACATTTATAATTGGAATTATTTGTAGGCATTATAGAGGTGCATTATGTCAAGTTTATCCTGGTATATTTGTCTAGCTGTCATTGGTGGAACTACTATATATCGGTCATTAATGTCGTTGCCTTTCTGACAATAGCCAGAAAATGGTTTGCGAATATAAAACATGCGGGGCAGGGGCTGCCATGGGTATTAACATTCTACTTTATTGGGATGCTCATTATCCATACTCCCAATCCCTTCCTCCTGCTTTTGGGGAAACAACGTTACAGCTTGGGATTGAAAAATATATCTTGAAACCAGATGCATAATATTGTGCTTAATACACGAAAGGCCATATCCGGATATGAAAAAGCTGCAGTTTTACAAACTGCAGCTTTTGGTCCTTTTTATTCTGTTCGAAGCTTCTTATTGAATTGGTTGAACCGGTTGATCCGGCTGAGGCGGTATTGCAGCTTTAATCATATCATTATAATTGATTGAGTTCTCAGGTGTGACAACAGGCATTTCAATAGTCAAATTCTTATTTATGTTATATGTCAGCATATTGAAATCGAAGCCCACATTATATATACCGGCACCTGTATACTCACTGTCTTTCAAGCTTTCTATACTGCTTAGCTTTGCAACGTCAATAATAAAATCTATGCTTCCTGACTGGTTTACTATATATCCATTTTCATCTACAGCATATTGGAGGGTTATGCCTTTTTCCCCAAATATCTGTATTCCTTCAAGCTGATCCATTGACTTGTTGAACTCCGCAAGCAATGCAGGTTTTTCCTTTTCAAAATCAGTCATCATCTTGTCAAGCTCAGCAGTAGGACTTTGTACTCCCGGTGCGGGTACAGAAAATTTTCCAATAAACTTCATGTATTCTACTGCAAATGCCATCGCATCCTTATTATTTGCGAAATTGTTTACAGTGTACCTGATGAGTTTTTTAGCAGCCTTATCATCGAGCTTAACTTGATAAACATGAGCTTTTACAGTGCGTTCTGGTGTTATTATATCTTTTTTACCTGCATCAGTTATAAATTTGAAGCCAGGATCATACTGCGCCAGGTATTTTCCCATAAATACAAGGGTCTTTTCTTGTAATTCTTTTGTAAGCTTCATTGTGTTCGCATAATCCACGCTTTGTGTTTGGGCATTGACCCCAGGAGTATTTATAAGCTGCCCAAGATCCATAACCATGTATTCTTTGCCTGCCATTGATGGATCTGAAGCTGCTATTATTGCGGGAAGCTTAATAATCTCCTTGAATCTCGGCGAATTGCCGTTTAAGTCCATATCTACCCAAACTCCCATGTCTATTGACATTCCAGCCATATACATATTTACACCAGCCTGCGCCTTGACTGCAGTGTTATCAGCATTTGTACTCTGCTTCATGTTCATTGACATCTTTGCCTCATTAAGCATTGCTTTCATCTGTGCAAAGCTCAGCTGATCCTGCTCGCTTAAGCCTGTGGCATCTAATCTTAAAGCTAATTGCATATCATTCTGGCTTGACTTTATGGATTGATTCTTTAACATTGCGTCATAAAGTGCTTTGCCCTCAACGGCAGATGTACAGCCGGAAAGCAAACTCATTGCCATACACATTACTATTATTAGTGCCATTACTTTTTTTACGTTTTTCATTAATACACCTCCATATACCACTTATTATAACATTTACAAGTTTCTAGCTCAACCGCCTTATTCTTACATTATTGTTACATATATCTTCATTACCTATATATTAATTCAGTGGAAATAGTAAAAGGCTGTAAATTACAAGGGGACAGTTCAAAACCTGTCCCCTTGTCCCTCTATTGTGATATTTGTTCTGTAAGATTATTTACTGCTGCATTGGCATTTGTAGATGCCCGAACTTGACGCTCCGATAGACCACTCAAGTTCCCTGCTACAGTTTCAACATTCCTTATCTCCCCTGCAAGCTGGGTAAGTATCTTGGTTATCTCCTTCGCAAATTCCTGACTGCTGCCAGCCAGCTTCTGCACTTCATTTGCCACTACGGAGAAGCCACGCCCCTGCTCTCCAGCCCTGGCCGCTTCTATTGTAGCATTGATGCCCAAAATTTTTGTTTGCTTTGATATATTGTTTACATATTGAATAATCCTGTCAGTTTCTTCTATATAGTCGATGGAGGTCTTCGATATTTCATTAAGTTTTTTATTAATTGCATGCGTATTGTCAATTGAATCTGTTATGTCTTTAAGGTGTTTCTGCACCAGCTCTGAAGTTTCCTTAATAGCTGCAATCTGCTTGTTCAGTCTCTCCAGCACCTCAATATCCCTTCTAACAAGGCTCATGATAAGCAGTGCACCTGAGGAATCTATTATCGTACATACATTTCCGAATCTCTCATTCAGTTCCTGCTTAACCTTTTCATTGCCTGTCGCCTCTAAAATCAAGTCAAGACCTGCAGTATTAATGTCCGCCATGGACCGTGAGCATTTGATGCCCAGCTTCCTTGCGAGTAATACTCCAGGTGCGTCATCCCTGTTGTCTATAACCTGGACAATCCTAATCTCATCATTTTTTGAAAAAGATTCAATTATGTTTTTTCCACCGATGCCTGCTCCTACTATTGCAATATTCATAGGTCTATCCCCCCCTGTGCCGTTATTCAATATATTAATTAACATATATAGAATACCAACCTTTCCCCATTATGTAAATCGATTTATTAACATAGGGGCTTTCCCATAAATATTCCCCACTTTATGCACCTTTATATTTGTATTAATACTTAATAGTATCTGTCAGCCAAGCGCTTAAAACCCGGACGCGTAGCAGAGTCCAGAAGGTATGCGGATTCCTTTGCATAACTTTTTCTCTGTTTGTTCAAAGCATTGATAATTCCTTCAGCGCTTCTGATACCTATGCCATGGCCATAATACAATCCATTGCCAAGATCTATTGCATTCTCACCCTGCCATTCAGGTGTGAGAGGGTTAACGTCCGGGTTTTTGAAATACAGACAGTCACCCGGCAGTATATCTGGAACACTTTGATAATGTCTGATTCCAAGATCGCTGTCGAGATACCCCCAATTCATCAGATAAATACCTTGGAAAAGCTCGTTGAACAAATTTTCAGGCAGTATTCCGACAAGAGCTTTATAATAGACAATGACTATTGCTGTAGCGCATTCCGTCCCATATTTATTACTGTTATTATATATGTCTCTAATCGCATCAGAGGGCTTGATTCCATCCTTCAGCAGAAAGCCCCCTTCATTGGTGCGCTCCCAGTAATCCTCATTACACATGGATTTCCGGAAGGTTCTGAAGGTGAATTTGCTTTTAGCAAGTTCTATCGCTGCATCAACTATGTTCCCACGAAGATCCAACTCAAACTTTAATTGATCAAGGGTCGCATACTTATAAGCCACACTGCTCGAAAACAGCTTATCAAGTGCTGTTCTTTGGATACTGCCCACCATGTAGTGAAATTCCATGCTCTCGGGAGTTATATCACTGCCTGCGATTTTAATCATACTACTCCCCCCATCCATAAGCCGGCGATTTCCACCTGCTCTGCAAACGGACGATGTACCCAAGCATTCCAACGATGGATATCGTTACTATGCATCATATGTGAATAGTTCGAAAGCATTTTTTTAATATCGGTGCCCAATTCATTAAATTCTTTAAGCAGCTTATGCTCATATTCTGTAAGAGGTTCTAAGGTTCTGCCGGTGTCTATAGAAACAGCCTTGCACAGATATTTTGCATCTAGTATTACGCGGTAAGGCTTAGGACTGATGGATTGTTGAAAGCTCTCACCAGTAAAATACAGGTACGGATAGTTTTTTTCCAGCCAGCTCAATACAATTGAATGCTGCCTTTCATAACCTGCTGTTCTCTTTGTGTCTATGCCCGGAATAAAACCCAGTAGTTTTTGCGCTAGCCTGACATCCTCCGGTTGTCGGGATAACAGATGGGCAGCAATCAATATCACGCCATTGGGATATCGGGATTCAAAAAAGGCCCAGACCAGCTCGTTGTAGAAGTTTCCTCTCCTATTTCTTTCAAAAATCAGATCTGACATAACCTTTAGAACCGTTCTGTCGCCGTATACCTTAACAAGAAGAGCCGAGGAGGCATCCAAGACCTTATCATAATCATCCTCAAGGCCGTCATCAATAGACCCGGATATCAGAATCCACTTCAGGACAGAGCAAGCTGTCTGTATATAATCACTGGATGAACATTTCACAGGCGGCATGCTCTTATTACCTGACAGAACTTCATCAATAACACTAATGGAAATTTTATTCCGCAGGCTCAGATAGTCAGAAAGGTTTAATGCCTCTATTTCAGGCTTGAGTATATACAAGCTGCCGAAATACAAGTTTTCCTCATTGACTAAGCTGATTGCCTCCTTATAATCTTTTTTGCTCAATTCGCTAAAAAAAGCCTTTAATCCGGTCGCACCTTGCTCATACCTTATAGTGTCCAGAGTGCCTGGGGTACACATCCCTCTTAAGCTGTAGTAACATTGAATGAACGGACATAGAAAATGTGATGCCATTCTAAATACATCTCCATATCAAAATAATACATTATATGAAATTCAGTTCATAATGTTGCAACGACTATATAATTTAACCGTAAGTTCTATATGCTTGAATCCTTCTCAAGCTCTAAGCCAAAATCTCACATCATAACATAAACTTTAATAAAAATGTTTAAACTATTATGGTCTGAATAAATATTCCACCTAAGTTATACAGCATAGGATGTGATACTATGTCTCCAAACACAAAGAATAATTCATCGGAATCCGATTTCCAAACGGAAGATAGCCTTTACAATAAATCAACTGAAATATCAAGTGATAATATACGTTCAATGCTTGGCAGCAATTCCGACTTCACAAGCCGGGCATTCCTTATAGGGGATAATCCTGCACTACCTGCTTACCTTGCTTATATTGACGGCTTAGTTAACAGCAAATTAATAAATGACAACGTCTTGAAGCCCCTTGCTCAAGAGAAGCAATTTGACACCTGCAAAACAGCAACAGATGCCATAGCGCTAATAAGTATGGGTATAATATATTCATCCTCAATAAAGATAAGGACAAACCTGAAGGACCTTATTAGTGATATCCTGGGGGGCAGCATTGCAATAATATTCAACGATGCAAAAACAGCCTTCACCTTCGAGGCTAAGAGTGATCTTAAGCGTTCTATCTCTGAACCTGCGGCGGAAACAGTCATCAAGGGCTCGAAGGACTCCTTCGTTGAAGAATTAAGGACAAATACCGCATTATGCAGGAAGAAAATCAAATCCCCCTATTTGAGCGTGGAAGAGATTATTGTAGGAACACAAACAAGAACTACCATTGCGATAGTATACATGAAAAACATTGCCAGTAGAAAGCTAGTAGACGAAGTGAAGAAACGGCTCGAAGCCTTTGACATAAGCGCCGCTCTTTCGCCAGGTATAATAGAGGAACTGCTCATTGATGATAAGTATTCAGCATTTCCCCAGGTACAGTATACGGAAAGACCCGACAGATTTTGTATAAACATTGTCGAAGGACGCGTAGGAATCATGATAGAAAGCGTGCCCACTACTTATATAGTTCCCGGCACTCTGCTTCAGTTTATTCAAGCACTTGATGACTACTCGTTCCATTTCATGGTCGGATCAGCCCTTCGTTTTTTAAGATTTCTGGCCATGTTCGTCACGCTGGTGCTTCCTGGCTTCTATATAACCATTACCACTTTTCACCCGGAGATGATTCCCACAGAGCTGACTTTCTCAATAGTAGCATCCAGGGAAGGAGTGCCTTTCCCAATGTTTGTGGAAGTCATTATACTGCTGCTTGCTTTTGAATTCCTGGTGGAAGCAGGCCTACGGCTGCCAAAAGCCATAGGCCAGACGGTATCTATTGTCGGTGCTTTGGTGGTAGGCCAAGCTGCAGTTGAGGCTAAGCTGGTGTCCCCTGCCACCGTAATCATAGTAGCAATTACCGCTATTGCAGGCTTCACAATGCCCAACCAGGATTTTAGCAATGCCCTGAGGATCTGGCGCTTCATCTTTGTAATATTAAGCAGCATTATAGGTATATTCGGTCTTACCTTCGGGTTGATATTTCTTCTTTACCATTGGTGTAAGATGGAGACCTACGGAGTCCCATACCTGGACCCCTTTGTGGCTAATGAGGATGAACAGCTTCAGGACACTCTTTTCAGGTTTCCCTTTAGCACTATGAAAAAGCGGCCGAGCAGCCTGAACCCAATCAATAATAAAAGGATGGAGTGATGACCTTATATGCGGAAGCTTGTAGTTATATCTGCTTTATTAGTAATAGTCACAGCTCTATCCGGATGTGTGCAGATTGCTCGAGGTAGGTCAGAGATTGACAAGCTCTTTATAACAAGGATAATGTCTATAGATAAGACGCAAGAAGGCAAGATCATGTTAACACTTACGACAAAGAGCCTCCAAGTCGGTGGGAATAGCGGCGGTGGACAGACACAAAAAGGGGAAAGTGTCGTCTCTGAGGGAGAAACTGTATTTGAAGCAGTTAGGAATCTTTTGATATATGCAGACAGAAGGCCTCATTACGGGCATACAGAATATATACTCTTTGGAGAGGAAATTGCCAGGGAGGGTATAGTGCCGTACCTGGATTTTATCAGCAGGCAGTATGAGTTCCGTTATAATGCAAAACTTTATATAGTCAAGGGAGCCACTGCAAATTCACTTGTGAAAAAGACAAATACTCAGAAAATGTTTGTAGGTGATAGGATTGCAAGTATAGAAGAGAGTGCCAAGAATACAGCGCTGTCCAGTATTGTTACACTGAATGAGGCTTTGATTATATTTGGAAATAAGAACCTTGACACATTCCTCCCTTTTATTATGGAAAAGAAAGCCATGATAAAGGAAGGAGAGGAGGAAAAATCCGATATATTTATGAGAGGTTATGCATTATTCAAGCATGATAAGCTTCTCTCCTTCACTTCGGAAGAAGAGGCGAGGGGGATAAGCTGGATAATGAACCGGTCCGTTTCAGGTCTCATCATAGCCGAGAGTAACGCCGGGGAAAAGGTATCCCTTGATATTATCGATATTAAGGCTAAGCTAACACCCCGAATCGAGGGCAACGAACTGCACTGCACTATAGAGCTGTCTATTATATCAAATATTGGGGCAATAAAGGGAACTAAAACTTCAGTTGACCCGGAAAGCATTGAATATCTGAAAAAGCAGCAGGAAAAAATAGTAAAGCAGATACTTGAAAAAGCGGTGCGACTCTCCCAAGAAAACAACTCAGACCATTTTAGCGTTATAACCAAGTTTATTTTCAGATATCCAATGATGCGTGACTATTTCGAAAAGAACTGGAAGTCCTTGTATTCCGATATTAAATTTGATTTCAAGGTTGAATCCAATATCAAGGGAACCTACCTGCTTAATGAGCCAACCGGAGGCACTAAGAAGAGTGAAGGTGAATGAGTATGCTGATTCTTGCTTTTCTTGTTATAGTAATTGAAATAATACCAATGATAAAAAAGAAGCAGGGCAAGGAGACTGTAATTCTCCTTCTATTAGGGGCCATTACCCTGGCATACGGTTATTATTATAATACTCACAAGCATACTGCCAGCTTGGTAAATATGATATTTGAAATATTCAGGATAAGATAAGGAGTACTTCTATGAAAGCCAGCAAAGACAAGATATCAGTGAGACAGCTTCTTTTTGTATTCACAATGATTGTATCCTCCCCTGCCACCAGGTTTCTTCCCAAGTATGCAGCAGCAAAAGCTGCCCAGGCCGGCTGGGTATCTCCGGTTCTGAGCATAGTACCTTTTATTCTTCTTATACTTATAATTGACTCATTATTGAAGAAGTATGAAGGGCAGAGCATGTCTGAAGTTATAAACACTATTATGGGGAAATATTTAGGAAAGCTTGTGCTGGTGATATACTTGGCGTGGATGCTCTTGCTTTCGGCATTGTATATGCGTTATTATGTAGAGCGGCTTACCAGTTCAATATATCCGAATATCAATAATAGTGTACTGATAATACTAACCCTCATACCAATAGCTTATATGCTGCGTTCCGGCTTTACTGTAATTGCAAGAATGAACGAAATCCTGCTGCCTTTTATCGGTGCAATGCTGGTTATATTATCAATCTTTCTGCTGCCAAGGATAAGGGTTGACAATATATTGCCAATATCTTTCAACGACATAGTGCCAATAGTGAAAGCGAGCTTTTCCTCAACTGGAATATTGTCCTACTTATTTCTTCTATTCTTTTTAAGTGATAAGGTTGTGAACATGAAAAGCTTTAAAAAGTTCGGGTATCTCACCACCTATGTGAATATATCCAGTTTAATGCTAATAATCTTTATTACAAACGGAGTACTTGGCAGTTCAGTTGCACAAAGGGCTCCAATGCCTGTATTGACTGCAGTTAAGCAAGTATCTATATTGGATACCATAGAAAACATAGAGGCAGTAATAGTTGCAATATGGATTTTTGCCGATTTTACTCTGATCTCCACCTTCTTTGTAATCACACTTAATCTAATTAAGTCAATATTCAAGCTTACTGATACAAAGCCTCTAATAAATATATTTGTTGTTCTTATGTATTTTCTCTCCATGGGAATATCCTCAAACAAATTTGAGCTTGAGGAATTCTCCGATGCACTTTTTATACCTCTAAGCATGCCACTTGGCTATGGCCTTCCTATTATTCTGCTTATTCTATCCAAGCTTAAGAAGGGAAATAAAAACAGCGCTGAAGAAAATTAACCCTTCCCAATTGTATGAGAAGGGTTAATTATTTGTGAGGGCATATAAATGTTACTGAGGATTGTACAAGCCTTTGTTTTCCATGTACTTGAAGACGCTTTCCCCATGCTGCTGCTCTTCCTTCTGTATATGGTTCAAGGTCTGACGTATGTTCGTGTCCCTGAATTCATATATTGCAGTGTCGTAAGCCCCGGATACGTACTTTTCCGTCATAAGTATGTCATTGCACAGGTCTGCATCATTCTTGCTCCCGCTTCCCGTACTCATGGACTGCTTACCCAGTGCGCCTTGGCCTTGGGTGCCCTTCTGCCCTTGCTGCTGTTGATTCTGATTCATGCTCGGCACCTGTCCGCTCATTATCTGGTTGAGAGTATCCAGGTGCTGCTGCTCCTGTTGTGCATTTGAGCTGAATATCTGCTTCAATTGCGGATCTTGAGCCTGGTTTGCATAATCATTATATTTCTTTATGCATATCTGCTCATGGGTCTTCTGGTCTTGCAAAAGTGTCTTTTCCTTCTGTGTTAAATTGTTCATATAATCACCTCTTACCTTAGTATTTTTGTTTAAGTAACAAAATATACAGAAGGCAGGCAATCTGGATTGATTCCTATATATAAGAAATTTTAGCTCTAATAACTGCCGCATCAACTTGACTAATGCATTTGAGGGCTATACTCGCGCACTCATCGGATTCCAGAATATATACCAGCATCAGGTCACCTTGGCATAAATTATATGACTGGCTATTATTTAGAGTGATAATAATATCTCCTGCTGTACAATAGAATGCATTGACCAGGTTCATTATGCCCGTATCCGGTGAATTGGCTGCTGTCTCAATATTTAAGCCTTTACCAACAAATATAGCTTCCAATCCACCTATGCATCCCTGTGACAGCATAAGATTAAAATCCTTTGCACGCCCTACGCTCTTTGTGGTCCAACCGCCGCTGAAGCTGTCCTGCTCATAGGGTTTAAGCAAAGCGCTGTGATACCCTTCATGCTGAAGTGACATTTCGCCGTCAATTATCATTATATGTCTCCATATCCCCGGCAGTCTCGTGAAGGTTGACTCTTCAATATCGACACAGGCAGAGCTCAATCTCCACTTAAAATTTTGCGCTTTATATTCTGAATCCTTTGGATAAATAGCAAGCTGTGTGGTTGTCCCGCCTGACCAGGTGCTGGTGCTTTGCTCCTCCTTGCGGATTATTTCAACTGAATAGGACATTATCATCTTCTCCTTTGCAAAAAAGAATTTCTAATTTTAATTACACCACTATTATACAACAAACTGTTGTTTTGTCAGCTTAAAAAAATAAAGCCCCACTGCGTGTGTGGGACTTTATTCATTTTCCTTCAAGGAGTTCTTTTACTTCCTGCTGACCTTTTTCAAAAAACTCGGCCTCTTTAGGATCCAGAATCCTTAGAAGCGCCATGAGTTCTCCTACATGAGCCTTTTCTTCATCCCTGATATCTCCTATGACCTTCTTTGCCATAGTATCCTCAGTGGCTTGCACATGAGAGTCATATGTGAATATCGCTTCGATTTCCCCGGCAATATCAAGACGAATTGCCTGTATAAGCTCTTCCTTCGAAATACTGCGGTCAATATTCCCGCTGAATGGGTTCCCTAAATTGGGCATATTGGCAACCTCCTATTAGGCGAATTTTATTATCAGTCTAAATATGCCCAAGTTACCTATTCTTATTCTTTGTGTAAAGGTAATTCAAGTGTGCAGCATGTTCATTCTCGTCAGTAAAGGCTTCAAGAAATACATCCCTGACAATTGGATTATTGCTGGCCAAGTATATGTCTCTATAGAATTCGTAGGCTTCCAGCTCATCAAGTATGGCTTGTTCCACCCCTTCGATATAACTGTCAAAGTCAGGGGCTTTCACACTTGTGATTTCGGGCTCTTTTCCTGTTATCATCTCGAAGAGCATTCTGAACTTTGAAAGGTGCTTTGTTTCATCTTCAAAAAAGTGCTCGATTATATCTGCTTCCTTTTCATTTGGTGCCATACCTATAAGCCTTTTATAATATTTCCTGGCCTCCGCCTCGCCTCTCATGGCCTTCATTAGCTGCGCCGGGGTCACATTATAGGTCATATAGCTATACATTACAACACTTCCTTTTAAATGTAATACAGTATAGTTTATGCCCCACCATCGCATTTGTTTACTGAAACTGCATATTCTATTGGAGAACCATCTTGTGCGGTTATGATATACTTCACCGTTTCACTGAAGTTATTTGGAGTTGTGCCGCTGTATTGAGACATTTCCCCAACTTGAATCGACTTTCCGATATAAGCGAAGGATGCAACCAGGTTTGTCAAATCGGTTTCTTTAGGAACAGACAGCTTAATGGTGTGGTTGGGTTCATCGATTATACCCTTCACTTGAGGATTCAAGCCTGCAAATGCAAACTCTGACATATACTTTTCATTTTCAGCTGCGGCAGCAACCGTTACAGTATAATCCTGCACTGAGCCATCCTGTGCAACAACTGTATATTGCACCGGACCTGTAAAGTCGTTTATAGTTGTTCCGCTGCTCTGAACAATATTATTGACCTTCACTGTACTATTATCAGAGCACTTGAATACTGCTGCAAGCTTTGTCACGTCCGTGCCAAAGGGTACTCTCACATTTATACTCTTTAAAGCCTCATTAATTATTCCTACTGATTTAGGTGTTATGAACCCAAATTCCTTAATCAGCTTTTCACTATTTGGTGCAGCAGCAATACTCACTACATAGTTCTGAGCCGTGTCATTCTGCGCTATGACGGTATAGGTTACCGGATTAGTAAAATCATTTGCCATCTCTCCGCTTACATGCATCACTTCTCCAACTTTGACACAAGCATCCGGAGAAGCCACAAAGCTGGCTTTCAGGCTGGTAAGGTCTGTCCCATAAGGCACAGTTGCTGTGATGGTTTTGAGATCCTCGTTTATTTCTCCTTCAATGATTGGGTCGAATCCTTTAAGGGAAAAACCAGTTAAGGATTTAGCCGAGTTCAATGCACATTCCACAAGTACTGTATATTCTCTTGTTGTTCCGTCATCTGCTGTTACTTTATACTCCACCGGCTCTCTGAAATCCTGTTCAATACCCGACCCCGGAGTGACCTTGGTATTATCCGGTATAGTTATATCAGGCACCAGTTTGGCTAGATCAGTTTTATACGGTACAAGGGCATTTATGACCTGAGTTTTTTCATCTATGCTTCCCACTGCATCAGGGTCAGGGCTCGTGAAGCTGAAGCCCGTGATTTCCTTCGGAGAGGCTGCTGAAAGCAGCCCCTCAACCTTTACCCTTATTCCGTATATGATTACTCTGTCCGATACACGTTCAACGTATAGGTAGAGCAATTCACCGTTTGTTAATGTATCAGTATCTATCTCAAAGTGGTCATCTTCCTCATCAACATCCGGATCATCACCATTTGCTCTATATACCTTCACATTTTGATTATGCATATCCATAGCGGAATAAGTGATTTCTCCTTCAGGAAGCTCCAGCTTCAGGCCTCCATTGGGTATTCCGCCATAGAATTTGTATTCCAACCCGTCAACGGTGATTTTGTATCTGACGCTCCTGAGCAGCGGTTTTTCCGACAATACTTTGTAAGTATTTTCATTAACATATGTTGCCGTACCTTCCTTAAGATTTTCATCAATGGTGTTTCCATCCGGATCAAGCTCGTATAAAGCTATGGAATTAGGATTATATATCTTGCTGCTCTTTTTTATCCTTAAACTGTATTCATTCAGGATTTCAACTCCCTGTATATACTCGCTGCCCATTATGTTGGTACCTTCAAACTCTTCCTCCAGGTCATCAATATCCAGCCTGTTTCCGGCGATATCCGCCGCTGCTGACTGTGGTTCAAGGATGTAGTAATAATCATCACTCATCAGATCCTCGGTAAATATGTTCACCCTTGTCTTGTCCTTCGAATCTACCTCTACCACACTTATGTCTATCGTCTTATCCCTGCCATCCTCATCATCGTATGTTATCTTATAGCTTCCCGGTATCCTCATTTCCTCGCTGAAAACTATCTGTGCGTGTGTCTGGGTTATGGTCTCCACATATTCCAAATACGGCTCCTCATCATCCTCCATATAGGACTCCATCTCGGTACTGCCTGAATCACCATGGTCATAATCTTCCTCATCGTACGCATCCGTGCCTACATAGTCAGTTACTATGTCTGTGAAATTGAAGTAAAAATATTTGTCTGCAGGAATATCTCCATTTTCAGATATAAAGTCTACAGTACTATATGCTTCATCGGTATCCTCCTCATCGGGATTAAGCTCTGCAGTCCAATCGATACCTACCCCGTTGGGGTTCCTGATTCCATCTTCCCAGTTGTTCTTTATGAGGACAGGCTCTGTGAACACCACACGGAACCTCCTGACATCCATCTGGTCCCATTCATCCACTTCAGGGGGTTCATTCTCGTTATCAGTGCCGTAGAAGTCAAGGTTACCCTCCAGCCTATATTCATTACCTCTAAGATCCCATACCCCGGTAAGGCTGGTCACCTCATATTCTTCATCATCCATAGGTGATAAAGCTTCCATCACAACTGTCGTTCCATCCTCCAGTATACTGCCAACCTGTACGAAGTTAATATCGGATGCCTCCATCTTGGCATCATCTGCATGTATGTCTTCCTCGAAGTGTATCCAGACTTCATTCTCATTGACAGCATCAATATCTGCCACTTTTGGCGGCTCATTGTCATTAGGGTTGCCGTTGTAAAGCACCCCTATGCTCACATTGGATATGGCATTCCCCGATACATCCTTTATATTGTTCAGCAGTATGGTATGGTTCTTATCTGAGGTCAGCGAGCTTACTGTCAGCCTGACTGTCGTATCACCCTCCTGCAGTACTGCCTTTGTGACTAGTGCCAGGCCGTCCACTCTGTAGTTTGCTATATTCTCTGCTGATTCCTCATCAAGTTCGTTGTCAAAACTCAGATCTATGGTCTTGCTGTCAATACACTCAACAGATTTTATATAAGGGGGCGTCCTGTCATCTGCTACTCCTTTGAACCTATAGGTTTTATAGCCTGAACTGCCTGAGATCTTCATTTCATTTCCGAATTCATCCTGTATTCCGCTAATTTCCAGAGTATATGTCTCATTCTTTTCCATTTCAGAGGTAATAAGAAGCACAGTCCTGCCGTCAACCGAATACAGATCATCGGGGTCTTTTATCCTTATTTCCTCAATGTCCAGACCTTCATCTATTTCATAGTTATTAAAGTCACATGCTGATTCTATATCAAGGGCATTGGAGTCGGAGAACTCTACCTCCACTAATGTATCAGTTACTGCCTTCGGCTTTTGGGCAACGGTAGGCCCGGATTTGTCTTTGGATTTTCCTCTGAATTCCCTCTTTATTTCCCTGGTTATCCTATTTTCCAGTACTGAATCATCCATTAAATTGTCTATTATCAAGGTATATTCTGTACCTGTATCCTGGCTTTCAGTCAGGAGCTCTACTGAGTCCCACAAACCGTCGCCATCCCTGTCTTTAACCTGTACCTCTTCCACCTCCAGGCTTCCATCATCATGAGTTATCCTATAGTTATCGACCTCCTGGGCGGTAGCTTTATCCAATCCGTTGCTGTCCGAAAACTCCAGCAGCAGCCTGACATTGTTAAGTACTGTCAGCTTATTGAGTTTAGGTGCACTGGTGTCCTTTCTGCCTCTAAATACTTTTCTTATTGACTTGGTTGTTGCCCCATCTCCATTCTTAATTCCACTTATTTTCAGTTCATAGGATTCTCCTGACTGAATCCCGCTGGTCGTAAGCCTTACCTTTGTATTGGTGCTGTCAAGTTCTGCTGACTTTATACCTACGTCTTTGATAGAATAGATATCAGTATCCTGAGCTGTAACATTATCAAGCACCCTGTCAAAGGTAAGCTCTACCAGGTCTGTATCCTTGCACTCAGCAGTAATGAGCTTTGGGGCATAGCTGTCCTTTCTTAAACCTTTGAAGCTGTAACTCTTATCGTTGAAAACCAACGTATAGGAGGAGCTTTCATTCATCGCCGAGGTGTCGATTATTACAGCAGCAGCATTCTTCACACTTACATCTTTGATATCCAACTGCTTTATGGTGTACAGCTCCTCATCAGCAGCCTCTGAACCCTCCATCGGTTCCTCAAATACTACCTCTACCTTGCTGTTGGAAATAGCCCTCACTGTTTTCACTGCAGCTTCCATATCCTTGGAATACAAATCAAGGTCTGCTGCGTCCCCCTTATCCACCTCTCCAATTTCCACCAGGTATTCAATAAGCTTTTTAGTAGAGTTTTTCATACTTGACTTCAGTGCCTCCACTGTGGCTATTGCAACGCTTCTCACAGTAAAGTCCTTTGTACCGGATACTTTTACCAAGCCTTTTCCTTCTGCAAAACTGAGCACTGAATTCCAGTCAAAGTCCCCGTCCCCATCAATTTTCTGCTTGTAGCCCAAGCTTTCCAGCAGCACTTTATAATATGCCTTTGAATCAATAAGGTTGAAGGGCATGAAATTTACCCCGTCTCCAATCCATCCAAGCTCAGGGTGATCCTTCAAATAGCTCAGCACATTTCTGCCTTCTTTCCAGGCAACAGCACCGGCATCTTTGAAGTTATTACCCCCGGTATAGGACAGGGCGTCCTGCTCCAAGCCCTTAAGCCTCAAAAACATTACTGCAGCCTGCAGCCTGCTGGGACGTGTTTCCAAATAGGCACTGTCCACAACTCCGGTATTTCCTTTAAGTATCCCCAAATCTCTGCATATACGCCCTTCATACCCGATGTCATCATCGCTGTACACCTGTGCAGGTAGTACTGTGCCTATCACTAGAATAAGAATAGTAAGAGTAGTAACAAATCTCCTAATCATTAAACGTTCCTCCTCGTTTCTTTTCTAGTATTTAGATATGATGCAGCTTCTGCAAACTGTACTGATTCAGCAATTTGTAATAATCTCTTAATGGCTTTGTAATATATCCCTGAAAAAGTTTAGATTTGATTTTTCAGGTTATACTATCCTTATATTGAACGCACTACAGAATAGATATTGGGTAGTGTGCGAATTCAATAATAATAAGGAAACGTTTTATGAAATCTGAATTATTGCACAAAATGTTTTTTCATAAAACGATAATTGAACGCACTACAGAATAGATATTGGGTAGTGTGCGAATTCAATAATAATAAGAAAACGTTTTATGAAATCTGAATTATTGCACAAAATGTTTTTTCATAAAACGATAATTGAACGCACTACAGAATAGATATAGGAGGTGGGAAAATTGCGTCTTATTGCGAGATTTCCAGACCAAAGACAGGTTGGTGCTTTAGTAGACTCATTGAGAAATGCAGGCTTTGACAGAAAAGACATGATAATAAGTGACCTGGCAGACACACAAACTTTCAATACTATTGAAGAAGCGGCCGAAGAAATTTCATTTATTAAGACAGAAAGGAATGGACTTGGTGAAATCGAAAGCTTCGCAAGCGGTATAGAAGGCCTTGAGGGCAAACGGGGCATTATTGTGGCAGTAAAAACTCCAAAGCATGAAAGCACCATTGTAAGATCCATAATGGAACAGTCCGGTGCTGTAGAGATTATTAAGGATTAGAAAATCTGAATCTTTTAAAAATATATATAATAAATTAAATAATTATACTAAACATGGCGGATTGCGCTTGTATTTGATAACTGTTTATTATACAATCTTATTATTATCAAAAAATATTAATGGTAGAGTAGGCATTCATGCGTAAAGTGCTGGTTGTACGGGAAGTTGACACCAGACGAAAAGTCCTTTGGACTTGCGGTATGTTTGCTGCATTCCGCTGCCACTAAAGAGCCAACTCTCTTTAAGTGGTATATTTGCCATTTGAAGAGAGGAGGTGATTGTATGAGTAAAACAAAGACAATTGCTTTTGTCGGATTGCTCGTAGCAATAGAAATCATTCTTACTCGTTTCCTGTCCTTTCAGACTCCTATAATTAGGATAGGCTTCGGGTTCATACCTATTGCTTTTTCAGCAATTATGTTCGGTCCCGCAATAGGTGGACTGACTGCTGCTCTTGCTGATGTTGTAGGTATGATGATTTTCCCCATGTCGGGATATTTCCCCGGATTTACTTTGAGTGCATTTTTGGGCGGTGCTATATACGGAATCTTTCTGTACAGAAAACCCGTAACAATAGTCAATTTGTTAAAGAGTGTATTGTTGATAACAATATTTGTCGATCTTGGACTTAACACTCTGTGGCTGTCCATGATTACCGGAAAAGCTGTTACTGTACTGCTTATACCCAGGATATACAAGAGCTTGATTATGCTCCCGGTTCAAATTACTGCAATAAATGTATTGTGGAAATACATCGGCAGCCATATTGATAGAACAAGCTTTGCAAAGGGACATTAAACAAAGAAGCTTAGAGTTTAAATAAACTCTAAGCTTCTTATAGTTTTATCAGACATATGTTATTCTATTTCTTCCGGCGTCTTTTGATTTATATAGCCTTATATCTGCGATGTTCATCAATTCATTGGCATCTTTTGCTTCACTTAAAGCGGCTGCCCCTCCGCTGATTGTTATCCTAGTCTTGGAATCCTCTAAAGGTACAGGAGTTCCTGCAACTATTTTCAATAGCTTGTCCGCAGCTTTTTTTGCCCCCTCCATGCCAGTGTCACTAAACAGTACTATAAACTCATCCCCGCCATATCTGAAAGCATAATCAGATTCTCTTATGCTATTCTTTAGCAGATTGGCAACATGCCTTATTGAAAAGTCCCCTGCCAAATGCCCCAAGGAATCATTAAGACCTTTGAAGTTGTCTATATCCATAAGCACTATTACGGAATCTGCTGAGCCGATTCGATCCCGCCTGGCCAATTCCTTATGAAGTATATCAAAAAAGTATCTATGATTGTATAAGCCCGAAAGAGAATCGGTTACAGAAAGCACTTCAAGCTTTTGATTTGCTTCCATCAGCTCTCTGTTCACTCTCTCCAGCTCCTCCTCAGTATTTTTAAGCTCAGTGATATTCCTTGATACTCCCCAAGTCCCTATTATATTACCCTGGCTGTCCAAAAGAGGATACTTAGAGGTAGACACCCAGGTCACCGACCCGTCCAGCCACGTTTCCATCTCTACTTTTCCCAGTATGGGCTTGCGGGTTTTTATTATGCATTGCTCATCCTGGTAAGCTGTTGTAGCATGAGGTTCCTTGAACAAATCAAAATCAGTCTTTCCGATGACAAAATCAGGATTATCAATCCCAAGCCGAGAGGCCACAACCTTGCTGATAAAGAGAAATCTTGAATCCATATCCTTGAAATAGAAGGTATCCTGGGAATGCTCCATGATTGTCTCGATAATAAACCTTTCATTAATTATATTTGTGTCGATCAGCATTGAAATGTTGTCTTTGTTATCAAACTCTTGATTGTTCATAGTGTCACTCCAATCAATAAATATTTCATGAGGACCGAAATACAAAAATGCCTATTTTATCTTTTCGTTTATCAGGTTCTTCATATGCTTCGAATCCAATTTCCCATCGGTAATGATAAAGGCAGTCTTCCTGTTATTAAAAGCCTCAGGATAGTTTATGAATGCTGTTATGACCACTGCACCGGAAGATTCTCTTACAACTATTTTAACATTGATATCATCTTTTTTACAATACATGCAAAAAATGACAAACTCCACTTCACTGTTTGCCGTTTTAATTGAGCTCAAGAAATATTCAAATAATACAATGAATATATTATACTACTGAACAAAAGACATAAAAAAATTTTAAAGAGGTGGTTGCAATGTTTCGTCCATATTTAAAGCAGTGCCCTGAAGGCAACTGCTATATAGCACAGACAGGAGACACACTATATGCAATATCAAGATTTTATAATGTTTCGTTGGATGATCTGATAGAGGCCAATCCCAATATCGAGCCTGAGCTTATCACACCCGGGCAGGTAATCTGCATACCTCCGCCAGCACCGCCTGCGAATTGCCCCACAGGAGCTACAGCCTATGCAGTGCAAAAAGGCGATAGCTTTTATTCTATCGCTAAAAGAAATAAAATGCACTTATCCGCATTGCTCAAAGCAAATCCGAATGTCAATCCCGACGCACTGCTCGTAGGTCAAAGCATCTGCATTCCTGTAATATCAAGCACCTATACCAATACGGCGTACAAAGTCATGTTCATTTACCCATATCGCTGGAGTAAAATCGATAATGAGCGATATGCAGGCATAGACGGTTTCTTCCATGTATCTGCACTTTCCAGTGACGATACCCTGGAAGAGGTTTGCAGCAGGGAAGCGCATTACAAGCTTAAGCCCTATGGAACTAAACCAACTATAAGCAATACAACCATAAATAATCATGAGGCCTGTTTCATAATACCATCTACCGACCAGCCTATGGAGATGCGTTGCCAATCAGCCCTGATAGTCAAATATGTCAAGCCGGTGGAGAAGGAGGGTGCCAGTTATCAATTCCTGATTATCTGGACTGATAAGAATCATCTGAGAGATATAGCAAATACGCTTGAATTTCTGAACTGCTGACATGAAGAGCACACAGCATTACTAGCCCAAACAAACTATTATGTATGATAATAGCTTGCTTAGTCACATAAAATACCTACACGACTGTATATCAAGCCCATACAGTCTAAGGTCTAAGACCCTCGGTATCTCATATGACTTTGGCAGTAATGCTGTGTGCCCGATATTATTCTAACCCTTTTTCAGTTGTTTATTCGTAAATTTAAAAAGCTGCTAATGTGAACTGCTTTTTACTATAAACTAATTTAATTGTTTTTGATTGTCTTCGCAATTGCTTCCCAGACTGCCTGCTTTTCCAAGCCGTACTTCCAGGATGCTATGCCACCCAGCCTGTACTTGTTCACCAGCTCAGCCTTAAGCTTTATCGACTTTTCATCCTCCAGCCAGATCTTATAAGTTGCATTGCCCTTCTTATATGCTGCATAATATTGTCCGCTGACAGCATCCCATATCTTTGAGGCATTATTCTCTGCAATTGCACGCTCTGCTGCCTCCATCGAAATAGCCGTGGATGATACATCAGGCTTGCTGCTGCCATTCACATACTCCTCTTTCCACAGTCTTGTGTAAAAGGGAACACCCAGAAGCAGTTTTTCTTTTGGAACTTCCTTCAATACTTTCTTTAAGCTCTCTTCAACCCAGGAAAGCTGTGCAACAGACCCGCTTACCGGACTGCCGCCCCAGTGCTGATCATAGGCCATAAGAGCCATATAATCCACAGTCTTGGAAAGGGCTGCCCTATCATAGCTCTCCGACCAGTTGGAGTTTACAGCAATTATTGTTACATCAACAGAAAGTATCAGGCCGCTTGCCTTTGTCTGCTTGTAAAGCTCTTTCATAAACTGTGTGAAAGCATTCTTATCTTTTGTATACATGTTCTCAAAATCAACATTTATACCATCCAGCTTATATTTCTTCGCATAACCAATAAGTGAGCTTATAAGCTTTGCTCTTGCACCTGCATTATTAAGCAGCTTGTTCGTCATTGCAGCTTCAAATTTATTGTCTACTAAAGCCCAGACCTTATAACCGTTCTTGTGAGCCCAGCTGCTGTAGCTAAGGCTTCCCCTGTCTTCCAAATCCCCCTGCTCATTTACAAGGGTAAACCATGTAGGTGATACCACATTTAATCCTTCTATCTTCTTGACCTGTGACATGTCGTGGGAATCATTCCAGATATAGTGCCACGTAAGGTTCACTTTCTTCCCCAAGGCATCATCACTGAATTCCAGAACGCTGTTGTACACCACCCAGCTGTCACCTATATTCTTCATATATAACGTTTTCTTGATTTTATATCTATCATAAGCATAATTGCCAGTCTCCAGCACCATATCATAGGATGCCTCTATTTCAGCAAGATATCTGGATTTGCATAGAACTGCAAAGCTTTCATTCTCTATATGCTTCCTGTTGACAAGCCCATTGGGATACTGTATATTAAGCTGTTCAGACCTCTTGACATTTATTTTGCCTTCTTTTCCTATGGAGAGGGAAAGGGGCTCACTAAAGCTCAAGTCGCCTTCACTTAGGGAGTTCAGTACACTATTTTCATAGCTTGCAGCAAGTGCAGCCAATGCAGCATCCCCTGTTTCCTTAAAAGCCTCTCTGGTTCTCAGAACTCTTCCTATTACCGCTGCAGCCTGTGCTCTGGTTGCCTTGCCTTTAGGAGCGAAGCTTCCATCGGGCAGCCCTGTGATTATTCCCAATGATGTTACCTTATCAATGCTTTCCTTATATTTGTAGTACTGGGGTATATCCTTGAAGCTAAGCTTTTCCCCGGTGACATCTGCGTTCTGCACCGCTCTGGCAGTGATAACCGCCATTTCCTCCCTGGATATTTCCTTATAGGGATAGAAGTAATACCCACTGAATATAGTCAGCAACCCATTCTCTTTGGCCGTAGAAATGTACTTATGACTCCAATTGCTGCTCGTAACATCGTTGTAGCTTTGACTGAACTCTTCAGCCGCAGTAATCCCCAACGCCCTCACAAGCATAGCCACGAACTCTTCTCTGGACACAGTCCTGTCAGGCTGCATCGTGCCGTTATCGTAACCTTTTATTATATCCATATAACTCAGCTCCAGGAGCTCGTCCTTAGCCCAGTAATTAGCTATATCCTTGAAATTATATGTGCTGTCCTCAATGAATAACAGCTCTTTTTTTGCAGTCTGCTTGTCCACTAAAGGCGCATCTTCTTCATATGTACCCTCTTCTGCCGCGAATATAGGCAAGCAAATACTCAAAACAAATACCAATGCTATAAATAGCAAAAAATATCTAGTAACCTTTTTCTTCATTACCTCACACTCCCCATAACCATTATACCAATTATGTAAACTTTGATGGTTACAGGGATATTTCAAAAAAAATGCATTAAATAGAAAAAACCATGTATTCACTCAATAAATACATGGTTTTCTGAGTTTCAGTACCTATCTGTTATTAAAGTAACTGGTCTTTTTTATCGCAGCTATAATTACAAAGGCAATAGCCGCACCGGCTGTGAACTGTATAACATTGCCCAATATGCCGAATACGGGCTGTGTGATATTCCAAGTGATTACTGCTTCTGCAACATAGTATCCGAATATCATCCAGATACCTGCCAGAAGCATTCCTACTGCATTCTTCGCCACACTTCCGCCCTTTGCGCCTCCCATGTATGCCAGACTTCCTGCAATCAAGCCCATCACTGCTTTAATCACAAGGGTGTATGGTGCCCATACCGAAAAGCCTGAGAGTATATCAAACATAGTCATGCCTATTGCACCTGATACAGCAGCATATTTTCCTCCGAAAACAACTGCGGTAAGAAATATCATGCTATCTCCCAGATGAATGACTCCGCCGTTTCCATATGGTATATGGATAGCCCAGGCTGCCACGAAGGTTAGTGCAGATAAAAGACCCATTTGTACAATTGCTCTGATATTTGAACTAGTGCTGCTGTAATTTGAATTTCTTGTTTCCATTTGCCAACGCTCCCCCATAGAATATGTATTTCTTTATATACCTAGCTTTATTATACAGGAGCCTGAAGCTGGAACAATATCAAAAACACTTTTTTGCACACTGATTCATCATTTTTTATTCAATTGTATCGATACAATGTATAAGTCTCTAGTCTCGAGAATTCTAGTAAGGCTTCGAAGGCTGCACTAAAACATAAGGCATATTTCAATTTATAATGCTCCAGAGTCTTGCTCAACTCTAGAGACTAGTGACTCGTGTCTCGTGTCTGTCATATTATTTCTTGTTCACTTTTTTTATCCTTCACTTCTGTTAATTTAATATAGTCAATATAGTCAAGGCCTGCGAGACCTAAATGTATCGCTACCTGCTCTATCGCATAAAGGGAAATAATCTCTACCATCTGGAGCTTCAATACTTGTTCTTCAATGGGTGTAAGTACACACGCAAGATGTTGTTTGACAGAAAGCTCAAGGCTGAAAGGCTTGCCATAGGATACAGATAATCTGTAAAAAAGCAGCGGATCTACTTCCACATCACATAGCCAATCGTTAAAGAACTTGTTCAACTCCCCATTAATCTCGTTGAAAAGTTCTTGTTTGGATTGGCTGTCAATTTTGATGTTTTTTAGATTTTTCGTGTGCCTTTTCAGTGGGTTTATAAATAAAGCACAAATAATGACCGGGTAAAAATCCTTTGCTTCATATAAAAGCCTTTTGTATTCCTCGGCGCTGACTATCCTTTTCTCATTAACGTACCTCATTAATGCCTCGATATTCTCCGAAACATAATAGTTCAAAAAAATCGTTCTCAATGTGCAAATTACGCCGCGCAGTATAATGCTATAAATCTCTGAAGGAGTTTTGCTGTCGTCAGCGATTTTCAGTTTGCTCTTAGTATTCTCGCTTTTTCTCATATGCACACCTCCAAAAGATTCTATTTATATGTTTTGCAATAAACATTTTTCATTGAAATTCAAATATTGCAAAAGCATATTCCTTGATTACATAGGTTGCCTAATTCTTCAATGAACCTTCTTTAATGCAACCTATATAGTAATTAAATGTATCTTTGATATGCTTTTCCTATATATCTAATTATTTACATTTTTCTTTCATCTATTCAGCGATTGTAATACATAAATTGATTAATTTTCTAAATAAAAGTAAAATATAACTATAAGGTTCGGGGTTCGGGGTTCGAGGGAACTGGTAACACTGAACACAAGGTGGTATTTATAAAGCTAACAATATCTTGGGTGGTATTAGGGTACTAATAAGGAATACCCAAGCATTGCACGTGGCACGAGGCACGCAGCACGTGGCAAAAATGAGGAGGTACATATGAAAGATAGAGTAAAAATAAGTTCAGATAGAAACAACAGTATCCGAATAAACAAATACATAAGCGAAAAAGGGTTATGCTCCCGCAGAGAAGCTGATGAACTCATCAGGCAGGGGCGGGTCACCATAAACGACGAAAAAGCAGAAATGGGCAGCAAGGTATATCCCGGGGATATTGTAAAACTGGGGGGGAAGTCCTTGAAGCCCAAGGACCGGCCAGTGTATCTGGCTTTCAACAAACCGGCAGGCATTGTATGCACTACAGACCAAAAGGAAAAAGATAATATTATTGACTTTATCAACTTTCCAAAGAGGATATTTCCTATTGGAAGGCTGGACAAGGAGTCCGAGGGTCTTATCTTCCTCACCAGTGATGGCGACATTGTAAATAAGATTCTCCGGGCGGGAAACAACCATGAGAAGGAGTATATTGTGACTGTAAACAAAGCTATAACTGAGGGCTTTGTCGAGTCCATGGCAAAGGGTGTAAGGATTTTGGGTACTGTCACCAAGAAATGTAGAACAACACAAATGTCCAAGTATATGTTCAGAATAATTCTTACCGAAGGAATGAACCGTCAAATAAGAAGGATGTGCGAGGCATTTGGTTATGAGGTAGTGAAGCTCAAGCGGGTAAGGATCATGAACGTGATGCTTGGTTCGCTAACCGTCGGCCAGTGGAGGCATTTGACCCATGAGGAGCTTAAGACCATAAACAGGCTTATCGAAAATTCAGTAAAGACAGAGGAAGCTTCAAGATAAACGTCAGTTTTTGTACAGCATATAAAGATGTAAAATAAGATATTTTTCACATCCCTTTATATATTTGGAACTTTTATAAGAATAAGCAAGTCAAATATACATAAAGCCAATTAAACCTAAAAAGGGGAAATTAGAATGAAAAAGATAATATCCATTATTACACTGACTGCAATACTCTGCGGTATACTTCTTGCAGGTCCGGTATCTGCAGCAGCGGATAGCAAACTGGAGCTCAAGAATGCAATAGAGATTGCCAAGACGGCTTTTAACTTCGATGCTGCAAACCTTGACTTCAACAGCAGCTATTCAGAAACCAAATACGGCAGGAAGCTTTGGTTCCTGAACTGGTACTCCACTCTCGGCAGTGGTTCAAGCATCAGCGTTACTGTAGATGCAGCAACAGGTGAAATAATAAACATGAGTCAATGGGAAAACAATACCGTTCCAGCAAAGAAAATACCTAAGCACACAAGGGAAGAAGCTTTAAAGCTGGCAGAAGAGCTGGTAAAAAAGCTGCATCCTAATAAGATAAATAGCACAGAGCTATTGGATGAATATCAGAACAATCTTTACCGTCCTGTTTATAATAATGACATTTACAGCTTCTATTTCATGAGAAAGGTTGACGGAATTGACTTTCAGGACAATGGCATGCAGGTCCAGATAGACAAGAACACACTTAAGGTAAGATATTTCAGCTTGGAATGGGATACAGCAATTCCTATTCCGGATTCAAAGAAGGCAATCAAAGTAGATGCAGCCAAGAAAATTTATGCTGAGAAGCTCGGTTTGGAATTGGCATATCAAATGATATATCCTAATCCTACAGGGGATCCCAAACTGATACTTGTATACACCCAGAAAAATTCAAACAACCCCATCGATGCTCTTACCGGCGAAATAATAACCCAGCCATACTACGGACCAATGTATGCAATGCAGGAAAAATATGCTCTGGGAGGTGATGGAGGCAGGGGCAGCTATGTGCCAACACCACAGGAGCAGAAGGTGATTGATGACTCCAGCAAATATATTAGCAAGGAAAAAGCCATAGAAAATCTTAAAAAGTATGTAGCTGTTGACAGCAAGTACACTATGGACAATTCAAGCCTCTATGGGGGCCAAAGCATTGAGAGTGCCACCTGGAACTTCAGCTGGAACTACACTGACAAGACAAATAACGCATATTACTATATATATGGCGCAGTAGATGCTGTTACAGGGGAAGTAAGGAACTTCAACATCAGCAGCAGCGAGAACGAATATAAGCCTAACATCACTCCCAAGTACACAAAGGAACAGTGCCAGGAAATAGCTGAAAAATTCCTTCAGGGAATACAGCCTGTAAAATTCAAGAATTCGGAATACAGAGAACAGTACTACGACACCTATATGAAGCTTCAAAACATAGCAAGCTACAATATGAACTTCGTCAGGAAGGAAAATGGAATATCTGCTCCCTTCAATAACCTGAATGTAACTGTAAGTGCTTATACAGGCAAGGTAACTGGCTTTAACATGACCTGGAACAATCTTGAGTTCCCTGATGCAAAAGGCGTGATAAGCCTTGAAGCTGCTTACAAGACACTTTATGCAAAGCATGACCTTATGCTTAAGTACATTAGGATATATGATTATAACAGATATAATGAAAGCATGACCATAAAGCTCGCTTATATGCTGGATAACTTCTACGGCATGATAGACGCAAAGAGCGGACAGTTCATAGATTATAATGGAAAACCCATTACTGAAGCTAATAAAGTAACCTTTACAGACATAGCAGGTCATAAGTTTGAAAAAGATATAAAGCTTCTTGTAGAGCTGGGAATCATAGATTCAACAGAAAGCAAATTCAGTCCGGACGCAAAAATACTCCAAAAGGATTTTGTTAAGCTTCTGATGAAAGCAACACAGCCGGATTACTATCCTATACCTTATGCAGCAGCTGACAGCAGTGAGTACGACAGGTACTATGAAAATGCTGTAATGCAGAACGTACTTGCAAAAGGGGACAAAAACCCGGAAGCTTGCGTTACAAGGATGGACGCTTCAAAAATGATGGTAAAAGCACTAGGTGTTGGATTCCTCGCCGACTTGGGTAATATGTTTGTTAGCAACCTTAAGGATGCCAATACCATACCTACCAAAAACATAGGCTATGTCTCAATTGCAGATACACTGGGTCTTGTTGATACAGCCGATGGCAATTTCAAGCCGAACCTTGAGCTTACAAAGGCAGATACAGCCGGAATGCTTATAAAATACCTCACAGTGGAAAAGACACCATTAGATTCTCAGGTATCTGAGAATCCGGCAATAGTGCCACTAAAGAAATAACAGCTAATAAAAAAGATGGATTGCTCAAATGGGCAATCCATCTTTTTTATGTATAACTATTAGATTACGAGTCCTCCGTCTACTGAGAGAACAGTTCCAGTCACGAAGCTTGCTTCATCGGAAGCAAGGAACAGGAACGCATTTGCAATATCCTCAGGCTTTCCGAGTCTCTGAAGGGGAGCCTTCTCCTTCATCATGTCCAGAACCTTCTCAGGAACAGCTTCGGTCATAGGAGTCATTATAAAGCCCGGTGCAACAGCATTTACCCTTATGCCTTTTCTTCCAAGCTCCTTGGCCCAGGTCTTTGTCATACCAATAACTCCCCACTTTGCAGCAGCATAGTTGGTCTGGCCTACATTGCCATATATTCCTACTACAGATGAGGTATTCAGTATTACTCCGCTGCCCTGCTCGGTCATTGTATCAAGCACAGCCTGCGCGCAGTTGTAAACGCCCTTCAGATTGATGTTGATTACGCTGTCAAACTGATCTTCTGTCATCTTCTTAAGCATTGCGTCAGCTGTTATGCCTGCATTGTTTACAAGTATATCTATTCTGCCCCAAGCCTGCTTAACACCAGCGACCATTTCATCTACCTGTGCACGCTTGCTTACATCCACCTTGAAGCCTATTGCCTCAGCACCCATAGCCTTTATCTCTTCAACAACTTCCTTTATTGCATTCTCACGAGTGCCTGCAATGACTACCTTTGCACCTTCTCTGGCAAAAACCATTGCAGTCTCTTTACCTATTCCTTTTGTAGAGCCAGTAATTATAGCTACTTTATCCTTTAACCTCAACTAAATCTTCCTCCTTTAATGAATTCAATATGTATTTCCTACATTTCCACTACAAGAGCTGTACCCATACCTCCACCTATGCACAAGGTTGCAAGGCCATGCTTTAAATTCCTTCTCTTCATTTCATAAAGAAGTGTTATAAGAATTCTTGCTCCGCTTGCTCCAACCGGATGACCCAGGGCAATAGCTCCACCATTCACATTTACCTTACTCATATCAAAACCAAGCTCTTTTGCAACCGCGAGAGCCTGAGCAGCAAAAGCCTCATTAGCTTCTACAAGGTCAATATCCTCAATCTTGAGCTTGGATCTTTCCAATGCCTTCTTAACTGCGGGAACAGGTCCAATACCCATTATGCTTGGATCCACACCAGCTGAACCATAGCCTGCTATCTTGGCAAGGGGCTTCAACCCAAGCTCTTTTGCTTTGTCAGCTCCCATTACCACTAAAGCTGCAGCTCCGTCGTTTATACCAGATGCGTTGCCGGCTGTTACTGTACCGTCCTTCTTAAAGGCCGGCCTTAGCTTTGAAAGTGCTTCTGCAGTTATTCCTGCTCTTGGGAACTCATCTGTGTCAACAACAACGTCCCCCTTCTTTGATGGGATGACTACAGGAACTATTTCCTCTTTGAACTTGCCTGCCTTCATAGCTGCTTCAGCTTTGTTCTGGCTGGCAGCAGCAAACTCATCCTGCTCTTCTCTTGAAAGGTTGTATTTCTCTGCCAAATTTTCGGCAGTCACACCCATATGATAGTTGTTGAATATATCTGTGAGGGAGTCATGTATCATTGAGTCCACTATTTCTCCATGCCCCATTCTATAGCCTGTTCTTGCATTTTTCAGCAAATATGGAGCTGCACTCATGTTCTCGGTACCACCTGCAACTACAACATCGCATTCGCCTGATATGATCTGCTGGGCAGCAATCTGCACAGCTCTCAGACCTGAACCGCATATCATATTGATTGTATACGCCGGCTTTTCAACAGGTATCCCTGCATTTACTGCCACCTGCCTTGCTACTCCTTGTCCCAGCCCAGCCTGAAGAATACAGCCCATTACAGTCTCATCTACCATATCAGGGGTAATGCCTGCTCTCTTAATTGCTTCCTTAACTGCAACCACTCCAAGATCAACCGCTGAAACTCCTGCAAGGCTGCCGTTGAAATTACCTATTGCGGTTCTAGCCGCACCTACAATAACAACTTCTCTCATTTTTCTTATAACCTCCTCAATGCTTTATTTTCATCCTTTTAAAACTAATGCAATTATTGTGCCAAATATTCATTTTTAGGTTTCGGGTTGTGTATTTTTGCCTCGTGCTGCGTGCCTCGTGGCTCGTGCTTGGGTGTAGCCTTCGGAGTCCTTCTTAAATCCTCGAACCTCGAACCTCGTACCCCGAACCAACGATTTCTTTTCGCCCAAAATCAGGCATAGTTTTTTGCTTTATTTAGAGTGAACCAGAATTTCGACCCTTCCTTCAGCTTGCTTTCCACACCATAACAGCTTTCATGGGCTTCAAGTATTTTTTTTGCTATAGCCAAACCTAATCCCGTTCCCTTGTTTTCCTTTGAAGCCTTATAAAATCTATCCCAGATATATGGCAGCTCCTCCGAAGATATTCCCTCACCATTATCTATAACCTCAATTTTAACATTATCTACATTTTCTGATATTTCTATTCGTATCCACCCTCCTCTGTCCGTATGATTACACGCGTTATTTACAAAATTATAGAGCACTTGTTCGATTCTAGGCTCATCCCCCATCACAATAATATTATTATTGCTGTCCTTTACTTCTAAGCTTATTCCTTTTACTTCCAATATATACGAGAACCTGTTCTTAATATTTCTGACAGCAGTAGCAATATCAAAAGGTCTAATGTCCAACTGAAAATATTCTGACTGCATTTGTGACAGGTTCAGGGTATCGTCGACCATGTTCCTGAGCCTATCAGCCTCTTCCAATATTATTCCCAGCTGCCTGTTCCTTTTTTCCGGCACATCTCCTGTAACATCCCTTATTGTTTCTGCATATCCCTTGATCAGACTAAGGGGGGTCCTGAATTCGTGAGATACATTTGCAATAAGCTCCTTCCTCAACTGCTCAATTTTCTGCAGCTGCACTGAAAGGTTGTTGATAGTATCAGAGAGCATCCCAAGCTCATCCTTGCTGTCCACATCAATCCTGATAGAGAGATCGCCAACCGCCATCCTTGCTGCAGCTTCATTAATCTTCAGTATTGGCCTTGTAAATGCCCTTGAGAAATAAAATGTCAATACCAAGGATATTAGTATGAGTATGATGGTGACTACCATCAATTGCTCTTTAATTATTGCTTCCGCTTCTTTGATGGATGCAATAGGAGCACTTATTATAAGCACACCTCTGACCGCAGGCTGCTTTCCTATTGGAATACCGACAAGAAGGATATTGCTGTTAAGCCTGTTGTGCTTTGTCTCTCTAACTGTTATAGTACCCTTCAACGTTTCCGTAAATACCTCCTGCTTGTCCATGACCTTGCTCATCATCGGCATGGAACTATAACCAAATACCCGCTCTCCATCTACGTCATATATTTCTATGCTTGCATTATATTTCAGGTTAAATTCCTCAGCCTCCCTCTCAAGCTGTTCTATAGCAGCTCCTTCTTCAAAAACCTTCGCCATTGTCAGGCCTTGCTGCTGAATATTCCTGGTCTGACTGTACATGTAATATTTCTCCAGCATAACAACCTGAAATATCCAAAGGAGTCCCAAAGTAATTCCAATAAGAAGAAGCATCTGCATCCACAGCCTGACAGATATTCTTTTCATAATCTAACCCCCGATCTCAAACTTATATCCTACACCCCATGCAGTAACCAAAAGTCGTCTATATTCCCCAAGGCTTTCTCTGAGCATCTTTACGTGAGTGTCCACCGTCCTGTAATCTCCGCCGAACTCATAGCCCCATACCTTATCCAGCAGCTGCTCCCTTGTGAATACCCTATCCATATTTTTTACAAAGAAACTCAGCAAATCAAACTCCTTAGGAGTCATATCAATCTTTCTACCGCCTATTGTAACCTTTCTGGCATCAATATTGACATAAAGCTCTTTATACTCAAACAACCCGGCAGCGGAAACATTATTTTTAGTATTGGCACTCCTTCTCAGGACAGCTTTCATTCTTGCCACAAGCTCCTTAGGGCTGAAGGGCTTTACAATGTAATCATCCACTCCCAGTTCAAACCCGAAGAGCCTGTCATATTCTTCCCCTCTTGCCGTCAGCATTAATATTGGTATTGAGGAAGCTCTCCTTACCTCCCTGCATACACTCCAGCCATCCACTTTAGGAAGCATTACATCAAGCACAAGCATATCAAATTCCAAGCTTTTGAACTTATCCAAGCCGTCCGCTCCATCAACAGCTTCGGTTATATTAAATCCTTCATTTTCCAAGTATTCCTTTACCATTTCCCTAATTCTGCTTTCATCCTCTATTAAAAGAATTCTTTCTCCTGCCATAAAATCACTTCCTCCTGTTTCGAGTTTCGTGTTTCGAGTTTCGTGTTTCGAGTTTCGCGTTACGCGTGGAATACTTGTGTATTCTTAATTAGTACCGAAAACCACCGAAGTCACTGTTAGTTTAATAAATACCACCGTGTATTCCGTGGATTTCAGTGTGTTCCGTGTTACCCGTTCCCCCGTATCCCCTTATCCCCGCACCTCGTACCTCTTACCCCGTACCAGTAGAGCGGGCATGGAAACCCGTCCCTACAATGATATTATTGCATATATCTACCATTAATGTCACTATCATACCCATGTCCTTTTCAATTTTCATAAATCCATCACAATTTCGTCATGATGCAAACATATCTGTTCTGTAGAATTAAGTTAAGGTTAAGCTTACACAGTTTAACAAATTAATATTGAAAGGGTGAAAAAAATGAAAAAACTTACACTAATTGCTGTTTTAGCCTTGGCACTGATTTTCTCCACCTTCTCGGTTTTCGCTGATAGTGAACAAAGTATACTTTCAAAGGTTACCGGACTCAGTGACGATGAGATAACAGAGCTTCAGGCTCAGAGAATCGGCTATGGCCAGCTCATACCCGCATCAGTGCTTGCTAATAGACTTGATATGGATATAAAAGATGTACTGGCATTGAGGCAGGCAGGAAAGTCATATTACCAGATAGCCGTTGACAAAGGTGTAACGGCTGAAGACTACAAGAATGACCTGCTGGATAAGCGCAATGTCTATATTGATGAACAGGTAAAGGCAGGCATTATCACAGAGGATCAGGGAAAGCTAGTTAAAGAAAGAATGAACACCAATATTGAGAACTGCAACGGCCAGACTCCCGGATTAGGCAGGATGGGCGGGGGCTGTGGCATAGGTGGAGGCTTCGGTCGCGCTGGAATGGGCGGTTTTGGCGGAGGACGCGGCTTCGGGAGAAATGTACAGTAGCATAAATTAAATTAAGCAAAGGTATAGAGAGCCAAACTCTCTATACCTTTGCTTGCTGAAATCAGCATATCATCAAACTGATACATCTGGGCTGATTAAATTCTTATTCTTCTGAGTTTAGCAGTTTGCAGGAGTTTTATCTTCTGCAGCCACTGCATTGACATTGATTACCACACAGTTGGTCAGTATTAATATGAACTTAATCTTCTTCGGGCAGCGGATCTTATCATCTTTATGATCGCCACCGTTATGGTCTCTTGAGCTCATTATATCTCTAACAGCATCCATATTGCCTGCAAGAACTTTTGCTGCTTCAGCTGACAGTAATTCTGGCATTTTTACATATTCCATAAATTCACCTCCTTTCTTTTACATGACGGAGAATCTAAACCGGCTTGTCTTCTTCCACTAGCATAATATGACTTGTACATTTTTTTGCTACTGTTTGTACTAAAAAAGTAGTTTTCTCACTATTCCCCATACTCCATCAGCCATGCTTTATATTCAAGTTCTTTCTTCTTTGCAGCTAAAAGCTCTCCGGCTTCATGTATATCCCATTTGCACCTGGCAACCAGCTTTCTGTTGAACATTTTCCTGGGTATCAACCTTAGTATCTTTTCAGCTTCATCCTTCCTTGCTTCAAGCACTGCCACCTCCAGCTTTAATTGACTCATTTCACTTAACAGTTTTCCCCAGTGCAAGCCCTCTTGATCATAGCCTTTGCCGCTTATTTTTATGTGACAGTTGCCTATCTTTTTTTCAGTTACTCCTGCACTACAGCCTTTATCGCACTCATCCACTGTGTCGTCTAGAGCTATGGTTACATTGCAAAAAACCAGCTTGACATTTGTTGGATTACAATTACAATCTAAAGTACAATTCTGTCCCACTATTACTTCCTCACCAGGCTGGTGGTCTACAATCATTCTAAGTACTTCTGGATTTTCAGCTATCACTTCTGCAAACTTGGTTGTTATAAGTTCAGGCATAATTACGCTATCCACGCTTTATCACCCCTTTCTTTTATCAAACTGAGGATTTGAACTGATTTATCTTGTTCCACTAGCATTATATGACTTGTACAATTTAACGCTACAGTTTGCCTCTTGGAAACAGAAAAATCCGTATATCTCAATTGAGATATACGGATTTTGATTCTGATATTACTATTTATTTCTGGCTGTATTCGCCCATTTTATCCTTTATATTTGCCTGTGCTGCAGCAAGTCTTGCTATCGGCACTCTGAATGGCGAGCAGGATACGTAGTTAAGTCCTGCCTTATGGCAGAATTCTATGGATGCAGGGTCTCCACCATGCTCTCCGCAGATACCGAGCTTTATTTCCGGTCTTACCTTTCTTCCAAGCTCTACAGCCAGCTTTATAAGCTTTCCTACGCCGTTCTGGTCGAGGGTCTGGAATGGATCCTGTTCGAATATACCTTTGTTGACGTATTCTTTTATGAACTTGCCTGCGTCATCTCTTGAGAAGCCGTAGGTCATCTGTGTAAGGTCATTAGTACCGAAGGAGAAGAACTCGGCTGACTTTGCTATTTCATCAGCTGTCACAGCACCTCTTGGCACTTCTATCATCGTACCATACATATACTCAAGCTTTATTCCGGAATCAGCTATAATCTTATCAGCTGTTTCTCTAACTATCTTTTCAATGTATGTAAGCTCTTTAACGTCCCCTACCAGAGGTATCATTATTTCCGGATGTACATCTATTCCCTTATTCTTCTTCACATATACGGCAGCTTCAATTATAGCTCTTGCTTGCATTTCAGCCAGCTCAGGATATGTTACTGCAAGGCGGCAGCCCCTGTGACCGAGCATAGGGTTGAACTCATGCAAGCTCTCTACTCTTTCTTTAAGGGTTTCGAACTCAATACCCATTGTCTTCGCAAGCTCTTTTATGTCCTCATCAGCATGAGGCAGGAATTCATGTAGTGGTGGATCCAGAAGCCTTATAGTAACCGGTCTTGCTTCCATGGCCTCGAATATACCTACGAAATCCTCTCTCTGCATAGGGAGAAGCTTTACTAATGCAACCTTCCTCTCTTCAAGAGTTTCGGATATAATCATTTCTCTGACTGCCGGTATTCTGTCTTCATCAAAGAACATATGCTCTGTACGGCAGAGGCCTATGCCTTCTGCACCGAACTTTACAGCCTGCTGTGCATCTTTTGGAGTATCAGCGTTTGTCCTTACCTTAAGCTTTCTTACATCATCAGCCCATGCCATAAGAGTTCCGAAATGACCGGACATTTCAGGAGTTTTTGTAGCAATAACTCCTTCATAAACATGACCAGTACTTCCATTAATGGATATTAAGTCGCCCTCATTATATATCTTGCTGCCAATTGAGAACTGCTTTGCATCTTCATTAACCTTAATATCTTCGCAGCCGGCTACACAGCACTTGCCCATACCTCTAGCCACAACTGCAGCATGTGAAGTCATTCCGCCTCTGGCTGTCAAAATACCCTGGGATTCTATCATACCTTCAATATCTTCAGGTGAAGTTTCTTGTCTGACAAGCACTACCTTCTCACCATTTTTTCCTGCATGTACTGCCGCGGCTGCTGTAAAGTAAACCTTACCAGATGCAGCACCCGGTGAAGCCGGAAGTCCTTTTGCTATTGAAGTTGCTTTCTTAAGCGCTTCAGTATCAAAGTTAGGATGCAGCAGCTGATCGAGCTGCATTGGATCTACTCTCATCACAGCTTCTTCCTTGCTTAACTTGCCTTCTTCAACAAGCTCAACAGCAACCCTAAGTGTTGCAGCAGCTGTTCTCTTGCCGTTTCTTGTCTGGAGCATGAACAGCTTGCCTTTTTCTATTGTGAACTCTATGTCCTGCATATCTCTGTAGTGGTCTTCCAAGAGATTTGCAACGCTTACAAACTGGTCATAAACTTCCTTGTTGATCTCACCGAGCTTATCAATTGTCTGAGGTGTTCTTACACCTGCAACAACGTCTTCACCCTGTGCATTCATAAGGAACTCGCCGTATAGCTTTCTTTCTCCTGTTGATGGGTTTCTTGTGAAAGCAACTCCTGTTCCGCAGTCATTTCCCATATTCCCGAATACCATTGACTGTATATTAACAGCAGTACCGAGGTTTCCGGGTATGTTGTTCATTGCCCTGTATATTATTGCTCTTTCGTTATTCCATGATCTGAATACTGCAGTTACTGAGTGTAAAAGCTGCTCCCTTGGATTCTGTGGGAAGCTCTCGCCTTTTTCCTTCTTATAAAGATCCTTGAATCTCTCAACAACGTCCTTAAGGTCAGAAGCTGTAAGGTCAGTATCATATTTTACATGCTTTTCTTCTTTTATTGCATCAAGGATTTTTTCGAATCTTGGCTTTGGAATCTCCATAACAACATCGCTGAACATCTGGATGAATCTTCTGTAGCTGTCCAATGCGAATCTTTCATTGCCAGTGTTGTTTTTTACTGTTTCAACAACTTCGTCATTCAAGCCAAGGTTAAGAATTGTATCCATCATCCCAGGCATTGAGAACTTTGCACCGGATCTTACAGATACGAGAAGCGGATTGCTTCCGCCGCCGAAGGTCTTGCCTGTGGCAGCTTCCAAATCCTTAAGCTTTGAGAATATTTCATCGTTAAGCTCGCTCCAAATCTGCTCACCCTGGTTATAGTACTCATTGCAGGCCTCAGTTGTTATAGTAAATCCTGGAGGTACCGGCAGCCCTATATTGCTCATTTCAGCCAAATTGGCGCCTTTGCCTCCTAAGAGGTCTTTCATTGAAGCCTTTCCTTCTTTAAAGTTGTAAACATATTTCTTCATTCTTCATTAGCCTCCTTTAATATTTGCAGTATAATATTTGCTGTTTCCTCAATGGCTTTATCGGTTACGTCAACAATGCTGCAACCGATTTTGTTCATGATTTCTTCAGCATATTTAAACTCATAGGCTATTCTTTCCATGCTTGCATAATTTGCTTCACTTTTTAGCCCATGAGATTTTAATCTTTCGAGTCTTATTGGATTAAGATGGTCTGAACTGATTACCAAACCAATTATCTTCTTGGGAGATATTTCGAAGAGCTCCTTTTGGGGTTTCACTTCAGGCATCAGTGGTATATTTGCCACCTTTATATTCTTGGTTGCCAGGAACATGCTGAGTGGAGTCTTTGAGGTCCTGGAGATTCCAAGCAATACCAGGTCTGCCTTCTTTATACCCCTTGGATCCTTGCAGTCGTCATACTTTACTGCAAATTCCATAGCCTCAACCTTCTTGAAGTATTCATCATCAAGCTTTCTCACTGCCCCTGGTATATCTGTGGGATTCTGCCTGGTGACCCTACCAATGGCGTCTACTGCAGGTCCCATTATATCAACATAAGTAATATTATGCTCCTCAGCCTGTTTCTTCAGATACTCCCTAAGCTCAGGCACCACAAGCGTAAACATAATTATGCTGTCCAGATCTTTTGCCTCGCTTATTACTTCCTGTATGCTCTCTATTTCGGTAACATACGGTATCCATCTTATTCTGATTTCACATTCGGGGTACTGGGCTGCCGCGGCTTTTGCCACCTGCTCCGCAGTCTCTCCTATTGAATCTGATATCACAAATATTACTGCCCTATTTTTATCCATAATATCCCCCTAACTATTGCTTGCACAAGTCATAAAGCAGTTTAGTTATACTCGTTTTGGATACTTTCCCGGTTACTTTAAATTGTTCCTTGCCCTCATCATTCTTAAACGACTCTACTACCGGTAAGCTGTCTATTTCATGGGTAATAAGCCTGACTACTGCGTCATATGCGCTTTCAGTATCCAATATATAAATGATATTAGGCATCCTCGACATAATCATTCCAACCGGCATTTTGTGTATATCATTATTGCCGATCGTTGCTTTTATGAAGTCCTTCCTGGACACTACCCCAGTAAGTGCTCCTTTACTCTGCACATAGATCGTACCGACATTCAATAAAAAAAGTGTCACAATCGCATCATATACGGTTGTTGCCTCATCTACTACCACAGGGATTGACTTTATTTCTGCAACCTTTATGCTCTTTATAAAATCGCTGCCTATATTGTTTACACTCTTTCCTGAGTAAAAGTATCCAACCTTCGGCCTGGCTTCAAGTATGTCGGACATCGTAAGTATAGTAAGGTCAGGCCTTAAGGCTGCCCTTGTCATATTGAGCTTTGCTGCCAACTGCTCACTTGTGATTGGCTGATTGTTCTTAACCAGCTCTACTATATGTTTCTGACGACTTGTAAATTCTATGGCTATCACCTACCTCGAAGCGTTTTTGGAGGTCATCTGGCCTTCTATATATAATGTGCAATACATATATAACTTATGAAATTTACCTTAATTATACTATATTCTCTATAAATACTAACATAAAGCAATTACCATCACAATAAAAAAAACAAATTTTGTATCATAATGAAGATTTGGGGCGTATAAAATGCCGGCACTTTGAATGTTCCAACTTTTCAAAGTGCCGGCTTGAATTTATCTGTTCACTACTATCGCACCTAAATCCGCCATTCTGTTCATCATGTTTGCCATACTCTTTAAAAGTCCCAGTCTGTTGTTCTTTATATCCTCATCTTCTACCATTACCATTATATTGTCGAAGAAGTCATCTATAGGTTTTTTGAGTGTGATCATAAGCTTCAATGCCTTTCCATACTCCCTGTTGTCCACATATCCTTCATATTCCGAGTTTACCCTGTCAAAGGCTTTCAGAAGCTCCAGCTCGGCTTTCTCTGTGAACAGCTCTATATTTATTTCAGAGCTCTTAGCCTTGGAAGCCAGATTGGATACTCTGTTAAAGGAGCCCAGTATGCTCACGAACTCATCTCTGTGCTTCCACTTTGACAGCTCCTCTATTTTCAGATATGAATCATATATATCATCAAATTCAGCATTTATCACAGCATCAATCACATCATATTCGAAGTCCTTATCTATCATGACATTCCTGAATCTTTGCTTGAAGAATTCAATTACATCTCTCTTTATCACCTTTGCATCGCCCTTTAATATGCCTTTTTCCACAAAAGATTTGAGGGCAGTATCTGCAAGATGTGCCAATCCCAAATGCATTTTACCTTCAAGTATTATCGAGGTAGCTCCTATAGCCTGCCGCCTTAAAGCGTATGGGTCCTGGGAGCCCGTTGGCTGTATACCTATTGCAAAGCAGCCGCATATAGTGTCCATTTTATCTGAAATGCTTAGGATTGAACCATTTACCGTCTCAGGAGTATAATCTCCTGCAAACCTTGGGAGGTAATGCTCGAGTATAGCATCTGCAACTTCTTCCCGTTCACCCTGCAGCAGCGCATATTCTCTTCCCATTATTCCCTGCAGCTCATCAAATTCCTTAACCATCCCCGAAACCAGGTCAGCCTTGCACAAGTACGCAGATCTTAGAAGATGCTTTCGCTCGTCGCTGTTTAACCCGACCGCTTCTGCCATGTATCCGCTTACGGCAGTTATCCTCTGAGTCTTATCATATATGGTACCTAAGGCTTCTTGGAATACTACGCTCTTTAATTTCTCCACCCAGCTTTCCAAGGAGTTCTTCCTGTCTTCACTGTAGAAGAAATTTGCATCAGCCAGTCTTGCTCTAAGTACTTTCTCATTTCCTTCCTGCACTGTTTCCATGAAGCGGCTATCGCCATTTCTTACAGTAATGAAGTAATTCATAAGCTTTTTATTCTTATCTATAACCGGAAAATACTTCTGGTGCTCTTTCATAGGCGTAACAACCACTTCCTTGGGAAGCTTGAGGTATTCCGCTTCAAAGCCGCCCATGAGAGCAGTAGGATATTCTACAAGGTATACAACCTCTTCCAGCAGCTTTTCATCCATAAGCACCTCGCCGCCCTTGGCCTTGGCCAGCTCTTCGCACTGCTTACGTATCAGCGAGCGCCTTTCGTCCTGGTCTACAATAACGAAGCCTTCCCTGAGCTTTTCAAAATACTCTGCAGTATTCCTTATTTCCATACTGCCCTTTGATAATACCCTGTGCCCCTTTGTGTCCCTGCTGCACAGTATTCCGTCCTTATCAAACCCGATAAGCTCGTCTCCCAGGATTGGCACCAGCCATCTGACAGGTCTGGCAAACCTGAAGGACTTGTTGCCCCATTTCATTGACTTGGGGAAGGTGATTGAGGTTAGTATGTTTGGAAGTATTGTCTTTAGTACTTCTTTAGTGGGCTGACCTTTCTCCTGCTTCATAAAGTATATATATTCCACGCCGGAAAGCCCCTGCAAAAGCACCTCATGGAGCTCTGCCTTCTGGCCCTTTAAGAAGCCCAGCAATGCCTTGCTCGGATTGCCGCTTTCGTCATAGGCAGCCTTCTTGGAAGGACCCTTCACCAGTTCCTGCAAATCCTCCTGCTGCTCTGCCATGCCTCTCACAAAAAGTACTATTCTTCTGGGAGTACCGTATGTCTTTATCTCTTCAAAAGCTATTCTGCTTCCTTTTAGCATTGACTCAGCAATGCCTTTAACCTGTTCCAGTGTAGCCGGCATATACTTGGCAGGGATCTCCTCCGTACCTATCTCATATAACAAATCCTTACTCATTTTTTGCACCTCCAAATACAGCCTTTTTAAGAAGGGGATATTCCAGTTCCTCTCTTTGTTTCAGGTAGCCCTGAGCTACAAGCCTTGCAAGGTTCCTTACCCTACCTATGAAGCTGGTCCTTTCGGTAACGCTTATGGCCTTCCTTGCATCAAGTATATTGAAGGCATGTGAGCATTTCAGAACATAATCATAGGCTGGCAGAACAATATCCTTGTCCAGCAGTCTCCTGGCCTCTCCCTCATATTGGTCAAACAGGTTGAAAAGCAGCTTGGTATCCGCTTCCTCAAAGCTGTACCTGGAGTGCTCATATTCCGCAACCTTGAACACATCACCGTAATTTATACCTGAAACCCATTCAATATCAAATACGTTGTTTATATTCTGTATATACATTGCTATTCTCTCTAAACCATAGGTCAGCTCTGCAGACTCCAGCTGGCAGTCTATGCTTCCAACCTGCTGGAAGTACGTGAATTGAGTTATCTCCATGCCATCCAGCCATACTTCCCATCCGAGTCCCCAAGCTCCAAGCGTAGGGGCTTCCCAGTTGTCCTCTACAAATCTGATGTCATGCTTGACCGGATCGATTCCTAATGCTTTAAGGCTGCCCAAATATAAATCCTGCACATTGTCCGGAGAAGGCTTCAAAATTACCTGGAACTGATGGTGCTGGTACAGTCTGTTGGGGTTTTCTCCATACCTTGCATCCGCAGGTCTCCTTGAAGGCTCTACATAAGCCACTCTCCAAGGTTCCGGTCCCAGTGCCTTAAGAAAGGTGTAAGGGCTCATCGTACCTGCACCCTTCTCTACATCGTAAGGCTGTGCTATAATGCAATGCTGCTCAGCCCAGTATTTCTGAAGCGTCAGAATAATCTCTTGAAATGTCATTTCCCATCCCTCCAAATACCGATTTTGATAAAAATAAAAAAACCCTTCATCCCTCAATACAAGGGACGAAAGGTTTACTTCCGCGGTTCCACCCTTTTTGGCCTGATAAAAGAACCTTACCAAGCCCTCTTTTCTGACAAATGCTCCAAAGCGCCCTTCATCAAGCTGCACTGTCGAGCTCCCACTAACTCCCGACTCTCTAAGAGTGCAACAATTTGACTACTCCTCTTCTTCAACGCATGGTATACCGTTTAATTGCGGTATATTAACACTAATTTAGCAAATCATATATATTTTGTCAAGACATAATTGGCTCGTACTTCGTGGCCTCGCACCCCGAACCTCGAACCGGCTGTTTTACAGCCTATTGCTTGAAAGTATCATCAACATTTACATTGGTAGCATCAGTGTAATCATTGCTCTTAAAGGTGTAGTTATCCATATTGTCAGCGCCGAAGGTATCAACATTGTCAGCTAATCCGGTATTTTGACCGGTTACTCCGGATTTCATGTTCTTCAAATCACCAGCTGCATTCTTTATTTTATTTGCAATGTCATCCGCGGTATTTGTAATTGTTTGTGTCACATTAATAGTCTGTTTGTTTGGCCTTTCCACCTCTATAGTGCACTTTGAAAGCAATGCGACTGCCGTTCCTATTGCTGTAAGCTGCGGAATTGCTACTGCGCTTATGGCTCCGGCTGTAACGGGTATATCAAGTATTACGTAGTCATCCTTCTTTACTCTTATCCTATTCACATTGCCTGACTTTACTATTCCCTTCAGCTTGTCAACAGCCTCGTTGCCTTTGACAGAGATTGTCTCTGTCCACCTCTTATCTCCCGCCTCTTCAATATTTATCAAGGCATCCACTACATTGCCGTTAGCTGCTCCAAGGGCATCCTTGGCTTCCTTATAGGAAACACCTGTCCTATCCCTAATAATGTCAACCTTCTCAAGACTTATATCCATGGGACCTGCTCCTTTCAAATCTTTTTAAAAATTTCTAGAATCCTGAATCCTTTATTTCATCCAAAAAATCAAGGGACTTGAACCTTTTATCCAAGTGGCTCTGGATGAAGGATCTAGTTATTTTGTCTATTTCATTAAAAATAGTATTATCAATTTTCTTAGTATTTAATCTAGAAATTTCAGTGTTAAACAAAAATTTAAAAGCTTCTACGGTCCCTTGGCTGATCTTGAAAATATCTCCATCCTTCCTTAAACTTTCATCAGAGCTGCAATCGCCACAAATGACGCCTCCCAAACCAACACTGAACCTGATATAATCCTCGCTTGCTTTCCTGCAGACTGCACATCTGGCTAAATTCGGCCTGTACCCGCTGATATCCATAAGCTTCAGCTGATATCCCAAGTGTAATAGTCCCATTGGTATTTCTTCGGTGGAAAGATAATAAAGCGTCTTTGCAAGCAGTAAAAACAGCCTTTCGCTTGGTATCCCTTCATCAGAGACAGCTTCTGCAAGCTCTGCAAAGTAGGTTGCATAAGAAAGCCTCAATAGATCTTTCCTTATATTATAAAAGGTTTCCCTTGTTGCAGCCTGGGATATATGATAGAAATTCGCACCCTTATAAATTACAAACTCACTGAAAACAAAAACCTCCGACGATGAAAGAAGGCTGCTTTTGGGTTTACGGCAGCCTTTGGCAATTGCTTTGATTTTTCCGTTGTTTCTCGTGAGTATTGTAAGTATTTTATCCGCTTCACCCAGATTGGTATACTTCAGGACTATCCCCTCAGTCTTTGATATAGACATTTCTTCACTCCCACTTATACCCGAAGTTCTTAAGCGCGCTTTTATTGTCACGCCAGTCACTTTTCACCTTGACCCAAAGCTGCAGGTTGATTTTGCAGTCCAGAAGACTCTCAATGTCAACTCTTGCCCTGGTACCTATCTCTTTTAGCATCTTGCCCTGTTTCCCTATTAGCATCCCCTTGTGGGAATCCTTTTCACAGAATATTGTGGCCTCAATATCTATAAGGTCCTTATTCTCCCTTTCCTTCATGGAGGTAATATCCACAGCGGTACCGTGGGGTATTTCCTCGTCTGTAAGCTCAAGTATCTTTTCTCTGATTATCTCAGCTACAATAAACTTCTCCGGCATATCAGTGTATATGTCTTCAGTGAAATACTTGGGTCCCTCCGGCAGATGCTTCACTATCTCCTTCAAAAGCTCGTCAAGGTTCTCTCCGGTACCTGCCGAAATTGGTATTATAGCGTCAAAGTAGTCCTGATGTGTAATTAAGGAAGCTGCTATCTGCTCCAGCTTGGATTTTACTACCTTGTCAATCTTGTTCAGCACAAGTATTACCGGGGAGTTGGCCTTTCCTGCCACCTCGGCTATATGCATGTCTCCCGGGCCTATGTCAGTGGAACAGTCAAACATCACAACTACAACATCCACGCCTTTTAATGACTCTGTTGCTGTTTTCACCATATACTCTCCTAGCATATGTCTCGGTTTGTGTATGCCGGGTGTATCTATAAAAACTATCTGGTACTCATCGTTTGTATATATGCATCGTATTGAGTTCCTGGTTGTCTGGGGTTTGCTGGATATTATCGATACCCGCTCCCCCAGCAGTCTATTTATTAGAGTTGACTTTCCCACATTTGGTCTTCCTATTATTGTTACAAAGCCTGATTTAAATTTGTTCTCCATGATATATCCTCCTATTGCTGCAGTATTATTATTCTATATGTTATTTATCCCGTTCAAATTCTACAAAAGCCTCAGGCAACAGCTCCCCTATAGTATGAACCCTTATTGTGTCTCCGCTTTTGGTTATAAGCTTTATATCCAAACCCCATTCGGACATGAACTGCCTGCAAATTCCGCAGGGATATGTAAAGCCCTTCAAATTGCTTGCTACAGCAATAGCCTCAAATTCCCTCTCCCCTTCAGAAATCGCCTTTGTAAATGCAACTCTTTCCGCGCAGATTGTTGCTCCGTAGGAGGAGTTCTCAATATTGCAGCCGGTATATATCTTGCCGCTTTTCGTCAACAATGCCGCCCCAACCCTGAAATTTGAATACTTCACATAGGCGTTTTTCATCGCTTCCTGTGCTTTTTCTATTAGTATATCGTAATTCATGGTTTTCACTCCTTTATTTCGATCCTCACATAGTCCGGAACCACCTGAATCCATGTAGTGCCTTTATTCATGATAATTTCATTGCCTTTAAGGTCCTTATATGTTGTCTTCGCACTCCTGCTGCTCTTGCTCCATTCTATTTCTATCAGCTTTCCGGCCGTAAGATAGTAGCCTCTGTTCTTGCCTAAATTGCTGACCTCCAATCGGCCTACCGTATCCAGAACCTTTGCCGTTGTTTTTTCAACAATTATATTTGTAGTGGCAATGTCTTTGCCTGATTCTTTATCTTTAAGCCTAATGCCGTTTATTGTCCTATAATATAATTTGTCCTTTTCACTGTATTCATATCCGACAGTATAGTTCTTGCTGTAATTGAAGCTTATAAAGCTGGTATTCTTACCGTCCAGGTTAAGGAATTCCTCGTTGAACTTGAAATATTCCGGAGCCGTTTTATTATTGAACTTGTTGATTTCCATTACTTCCCTCATAAGCTTGGTGCTTGTGTAAAGATTGTGTGGCATCTTCCTGTCCTTTGACCTCCAGAAGCATGGGGATCCCTTCAAATCATTGAGGGTATCGACCTTCAATGTCACTATATCCTGTAGTGCCTGGGGACTTCCTCCGCAGTGCACATATACCGCATTCAGCTCCATTGCCTTATCTATGAAGTAAGGTCTCGCACTTCTCACAGGACCGATTTTATCAGTATGGTTATGATGATAAACAGCCATATATCTTGTGATATTCCCTTCAACAGGGATTTCGTATACTATCTCAGCATCCAAAAGCCCCGACTGAGGTCTTGCATTATACTCGTTATCCAGCATTACAGCTATGGGTCTAAGCTTCAAATCCACCTCTTCTTCTACAAGCATGCCCGTCAAAGGACAAGGTAAGCCTTTAGGCGGCTCAGGAGTTGGAGTTGGCTGAACAGTTGGAGTAGGTGTGACTTGCGGCTCTATATTGGCTACTTCCACCTTTTTACCGCACCCGGAAATCATTACTGCAATAAAGCATACAATTATTAGCGCTGACATCCATCTTCTACTATTCATTTGAAACCCTCTTTTCTAAATAATATTATTATAATAAAATGAAGGGAACGGATACCACTGAAGACACTGAAACCCACTGAATTCACGGCGGGGAAATATTATAACCTGCTGTGTAATTCCGTGAAACATCCGTATTCTCCGTAGTTCTCGTGTCTTTACCCGTAAGGAATACACAAGCTTGTCCCTTTAACTCATATGTATTAATCAAGCAATTTCAAGACTATAGCCCACAAATACTTTCCAAAAACCAGTAGACCCACGATTACCGAATTCAAAGCGGCAACCAATACAGCACCTGCCGCTACATCCTTTGCAATCTTGGCAATAGGATGATATTCCATTGTCGCCGTATCAACCGCCCTCTCCACAGCAGTATTTACTATCTCGCATATAAATACCATAGAGATTGACATAAGCACCATTACAAACTCAGCCCTGCCTATTCGTAGCAGTAATCCTGTCATCAGGACAATAATGGCAATTACAATGTGAATCCTCATATTCCTTTGGGTTTTTATGCAGTACCCTATTCCTTCCACTGCATACCTCAGGCTTTCAAAAAATCTCCTCGAACCCACTTCTTCACTTCCTATCATTAAGATATAACGCACAAAAAGTATTTTTGTGCGATTATATTACCTTAATGTGCTATCGCAGAAATCCTGATTTTCCTTACAATATATCTCTGTGATTTATTTTGTAAGATTCATTTCTTTCAGTATTATTTCCTGCTTTTCAAACATTTCTTTCTCTGATGCTTCATCCTCATGGTCATAACCCAGCAGATGCAGCATCCCATGCACCAATAGAAATGCCAGTTCCCGTTCAAAGCTGTGCCCATAATCCTCTGCTTGTTCCAGTACTCTTTCCATTGAGATGACAATATCTCCAAGGGCTATTTCCTCATCAATATATTCGACATTTTCATCCTCTTCCTCAAGTTCTTCATCCATAAATTCAACCATGGGGAAGGAAAGAACGTCCGTCTCCTTATCTATGCCCCTGTATTCATTGTTCAGGCTTCTCATCTCTTCGTTACCTACGAAGGAAATGCTAACCTCATAATCTTCCTCGCATTCTTCATAAGCCAACACCTTATCTACTACTTGTACAACTATAGCTTCCATAGCCTCATCAACTGTGATGCCATTTTGTCTGTTGTCTATCAATACTGACATTTGAAAACTCCTCCAATCATTTTTTATATAAAATATTTTAGTGCAAATCCAAGTATAAGGCACATTCTCATTTTTTGTTGCGCGTTTCGAGTTTCGAGTTGCGCGATTCAAGCAATTTCTTCGAAGCCTGTCTTTCAACCTTCGTTCCTATTGCCGTACTCCAGCGCCATGACTTATCAAAGCGAAACCCGTAACTCGTAACCCGTAACCTTGCTTCAAAGTCTAGCCCATTATTTCGTCCTTATATGTCCCTTATATTTTCAGGATATTCAATTCTATCATGGAATATACCTGCCAGTACCTTCATGAAAGCCCTTCCCATCATTTCCAGGTCTTTAAGTGTCAAGTCGCACTCGTCAAGCTGTGCATCATTGAGCTTGTCTTTGATTATCTTTCTCACACCCTGCTCTACCTGATCCTGTGTAGGCTCAGACAAAGACCTGATGTATGCTTCTACAGAATCCGCCAGCATGACAATTGCGGCTTCCTGTGTCTGCGGCTTTCTAAAGGGGTATCTGAATTTACCCTCTTCAACCGTTTCAGCTCCGTCTGTATTCAATGCTTTATGATAGAAATATGCTACCAAAGTATTTCCATGATGCTCATCAATTATCCTTACCACCGCAGAGGGAAGTTTGTTCTTTCTGGCCATCTCCACTCCATCTTTTACATGGGAGGTTATGACGAGAGTACTTAGATTAGGTGTTATCTTATCATGAGGATTATCCTTTGTAATCTGGTTCTCCTTGAAGAAATACGGTCTCTTCAGCTTGCCTATGTCATGATAGTATGCTCCTACTCTGCACAAGAGAGGATTTGCCCCTATCTCTTCCGCTGCTGCTTCAGCCAGATTACCCACCAGTATTGAATGATAGTATGTGCCCGGCGCTTCAATAAGAAGCCTTCTAAGGATTGGCTGGTTGGGATTTGACAGCTCCAGCAGCTTTAAGGGTGTAATGATGTCAAAGGTGGATTCAAAAAACGGCAGTGTGCCTATGGTAAGAACTGCCGAGAGAATGCCCCCGATAGCGCCGTACATTCCATTGTTTAACATTCTGTATATGTCTTCCCTGCCAAGTATTCCTACACTGAATATAATAAGCAGGCTGACCAGGCTTACTGCCAGGCCTGCCAGAATAAAAGTACTCCTATGGTGAGTTCTTGATACCATTTCCGCTCCGAGTATACCTGTCAGTAGCATTATTGCTACTACCGACATGTCAAACCCGCCAAGGAAGCCTGCAAGTACAGACATTATTATGTTTGACAATATGGCAACTCTAGGGTTTACCAGTATGGAAATCAGCATTGCACCGGCAGGCAGTATTATAAGATAACTGGAAATATTTTTAACCGCCATTGTAATGACCAGTGTTATCACAGCTATAAGGCTGATAAGAAAGATAGTAGAATTGCTTGCCCACAGCTTTTTGTCCAGCCTCTTCAGGTATAAACCCATTATAACCAGACAGATGCTTATTATTACCCCATAACCTGCATAGATCTGAAGTTCAAAGCTGGTGTTGTTGCCTCCATACAAAAGACTGTAAGCCTTTAAAAGCTGAATCTGCTGTTCTGTGACTTCCTTTCCCTTATTGACTATAATAGTACCCTTTTGTATTACTACATCCTCTACCTTTTCCCTTTCCTGCTGTTTCTTGGCCAGGGTAGTCTGCTCATCGTAATACATATTAGGCTTCAGAGTCATTACAGCAATATCTGCGCCAATTTCATTAAGCTTGCTTTTCTTGGGAAGGTTCATGAAGAACTCCCTTATGTCGCTTCTCTTATCGTTTAATTGCTGCTCTGTTATTCTCTCGCTCAACATCTGGTTTATTATATATTTGATATTGCTGTTGAGCGTCTTAAGGTCTGCATCAGACACATCAAGGAGTGTATTGTACAAGCTGTTTCCAAGGCTTATGTTTGACTCCTGCTCCAGGGTCTTAAGCTTCTGTGCCTTGTCAATACCTTCACTTTTCTTCACTGAATCCAGCAGTGAAAAAAAATTGTCTGTTTTCTTTTCGATATCAATCTGAACCGTCAAGTCAAGCTTGTATACCGAATCAACGCTTTCCTCCGCTTGCCGCCTTCTAAGCTCAGTCGCTGACTTGTCCACTATATCTGAAGGGGCATAGATGTCTTCATTGGATATCTCCCCTACCTTAAGACGATAAATCTCCGGTCTCACATTCAGAACGAACAAGGAAAACAGTGCAATAAAAAGACATGCAAGCAGAACAACCCTGATAGTGGTACTACTTCTTGTCAGCTTCCTTAGATTTGAAACAGAAAACTTTATCATTTGCTCTCTCCTGTTTATCGAGAAATTTATTCTACCGGTGCTTCCCCGGTTAGTTTCTTTTTATCTTCAAACTTTTCGTATGCCTTGATAATATCACGCACCAGCTTGTGCCTTACTACATCCTTTTCATGGAAGTATATGAATTCTATTCCCTTTACGTTTTTCAATACCTCCATTACTTCTTTCAGTCCTGAATATTTACCCCTGGGCAAGTCTATCTGAGTTATGTCCCCCGTAATAATAGCCTTTGATCCAAAGCCCAGTCTGGTCAGAAACATTTTCATCTGCTCCGGCGAGGTGTTCTGGGCTTCATCAAGTATTATGTATGAGTCATCAAGAGTTCTGCCTCTCATGTATGCAAGGGGTGCTACCTCAATTGCCCCTCTTTCTATATGCTTCTGGTACGTTTCTAAGCCCATTATATCATGCAAGGCATCGTAAAGGGGTCTCAGGTAAGGATCTACCTTGTTCTGCAGATCACCAGGCAGGAAACCGAGCTTTTCTCCCGCTTCCACAGCAGGTCTTGTGAGAATTATTCTGCTTACCTCACGGTTCTTAAAGGCCTTTACCGCCATAGCCATGGCAAGGTAGGTCTTCCCTGTCCCTGCAGGTCCTATCCCAAATACAATCTCATTATTCAGTATTGCATCAACGTATTTCTTCTGCCCTATCGTCTTGCTCTTAATGGCCTTTCCCCTGGCATTTGTAATAATCACATCGCCAAGCTCATCAGATCGGTTCTCTTCCCCTTCCTTTACCAGCTCAATGGTATAGCTGACTGAGTGGCTTGAGATGATTTCACCGGCCTCCTGCATCTTCTGAAGGATATCGAGAGTTTTCTTCACCATTCTGACAGCCTTTTCTTCGCCTGCAATCTTTACTTCGCCTTCTCTTACTATTATGTCTACTCTGAATTCATCCTCTATGACTTTAAGATTCTGGTCAAAGTTCCCAAAAAGATTCATTATTTTTTCCATATCATCAATTTGTATATTAGCTTCTATTATGCTTTCTGCCAATTGTTTTCCTCCTAGCTTTAGTTTAAAAATAAAGCATACCTTATTTTGTCCAATCGGTGTTGCACAGCTACACCGCTGACAGGCAATGCCTGGAAGGGACTCAGCATTGCTTCAGCAAAGCTTACATTAATTTGTCCAGTCGGTGTTGCGCAGCAACACCGCTGACAGGCAATGCCTGGAAGGGACATGCTTTGGTGTTATTTTATCTTTTGCTTCACTCCTATATCCTCAAGGACTTCAACACTTATCTTGGCCTTTACAGACTTCTTGTCTATGTAATAGTTTATATTCTTATTCAAAATCACAGCTTCTTCCGGTATCTGAAGCTTTATCCTTGCATTAAGCCTTTCTGCGCATCTCACCTTGGCTTCGTTCAGCATTATTGTCTTTATCTCTGGTACCAGCTCTTCAAATCTATATTCTATGAGCTTTACGGGGAATACATAGTCCCCGAAGCTTATTAGGTTTCTCTCATTAACGTATTCATTGAAATCCTTGAAGCTCACACTTCTCTTCCTTGAGTATTCCTTGTTCAAAAGCTTCAATTTATAATGCCTGGCTATCTTTCCCGTAGATCTATATTCTACCTGCTGGAAGGGTATTTCCTCTGCATCCTCATACCAGGTCCTGGCACTTATCTGTGCAAGGGAATGTACTTGTCTCGGCTCCAGGTTCTCTCTCAAAATGGTCCCGGTTACCAGCTTCTGACCCCTTCTGACAGATGCACCATCCTTGACAAGAGGATCTCCGGAGAGCACCAGCAGCTTTGTTATGACTCCGTCCTTTGCAGCAACAATATCACAGGCATCAGTATGACTAATCAAAGGTGGTGCTTCTCTTTTCTCAACAACCTCGATAACTGCCTTGGTGCCTTTTATCTGAATGCCAATCCATGAAAGCTCCGGCATGTTGATAAGCACCTGGTTCTCTATATGCCTTCTGTCCAGCCTGCCCTTGAAGCTTCCTTCCCTCAAGCCCTCAGCATAAAGCTGCTTTATTATCTTCTCATTATCGACATTCTTGACTCCCACTATCTCTATCATCCAGACAAAAGAGGACATTATGTATATAAAAATAAACAGCGACAGCAGACTAGCGTAAAACATCTTTCTCCTCTTAACATTCCTGATGATAAAAGGGAATCCCCGCTTGGTCAATATGCTGACTGAACTGTCCGTTTTTCGTACAATGTCCCTGAGCCTTCCGAAATTCTCCAGGCCGATTTTTGCCTTCACTGTGGTGTAGTCAAGCTTCTCTATGTCCCATATGTAAATATTATTAACCACTGCGAGATTAATAAATCTTTCAATCTTCAATCCTTTAACAATAATAATAGCATATCCCCTGAAATAATTCCATATTCGTATAATAAACATGCCAGCTTACCCCCATTACCTTCTAATGACCACTTTAGCTTAATCTGCCTATGCTTCAGAACTCAATACTTGTTATCTCACCGGTAACAGTTATCTCTTCCTGCAATATTGTTTTTATGGTAAGGTTTCTGCCGCACAGCTTCATTATGCCGCTGCCTGTATTTACTCTAATAAGCTCCTCGCTGTATTCGACTATCCCCTTATGATTTTCTACGGTTATCTGACCCGTGCCAATTATAATGACCTTTGAAACATCCATGACAATATCCTTAGGAAGCTCAAAGGTGTTGGATATCTTCTCTCTGATTCTATAACTCTTCTTAACCATAGCATCCACCTCTATACTAATTTATGCCCGTGGGGCACATGGAAGAACAAAATAATTCGAGGCAGTTCTATTCGTAAAATACACAACTGCCCCTTTAGCAAAAACATCTGCAGCTTATACCTGTCCTGCAAAACTAAAATTTATAATATCATACACTATAAATGCTTCAATTGATTATACTATAATCGCCTTTGTTTTACATTTATTGTATATGGCAGAATGATGTGCTATATTGGAATTATTAAGCTTGCCCGATTATATGTTATACGACTGGAGGGATAAAATGGTGAAGGAGATCAAAAGGTATCATTCTTCAAAGCTGTATATTCTAATTAGTTTAATTACACTTTTATTAGTTATTATTCAAGTAAAGACTATGGTGCAGGGAAATATACCGGCAACCATTGATATTAAAAAAACCGGTAATATTGCTAGCAGTTTCCCATCAGAAATATTATCAGAGATAGAAAAAAACAGAACATACGCTCCGATCTCAAAGGAAAACCTTATTTCAAGGTTTAAAGAAACATTCCTTTATGAATATAATTCAAACACAACACCTACATCTTATATTGAATGTAGCTACGATGAGAACAATTACTCTTTTATTGACAAAAAAAGTGCAATTGCCGATGTGGAATACTTGTTTAGCTCATTAGAATACGGGTATGCAGGATATAAGTGCTTTGGTGGTGAAAAGTCATTTGCCGCTGCAAAGCAAGAAATAATTAAAGGTATAGAAGTATTTAAGGCAGATATGCCCTCGAGTTATTTAGAAGGACTTATATACAAAAATCTAAGTTTTATTCAAGACGGACATTTTGCGGTCGGTCAAAAATCCCTTGTAAAAAGGTACCGAATGTATATGTCAGAGAAATTTGAAATTGAAAAAGAGAGCAATACATTCTATCTTATGGAAAACGGTGAAAAAAAGCTCATTGTATCGATTGAAAATACTGAACCCCTGAACTATATAAAGCCTTCAATAAATAAGAATGGAAACATTATATATAGATTATGTTTTTTGGCTCAAACTGATAATGCCGAAATGCCGATAAAAGTTGAACTGAGTGATGGTAGTATTACAGTAAACCTATCAAACATATCAGATAACTACAAAGCTAATCATATGAAAAGTATATACTCACTTAAGGAAATGCATGGTATTCCGGTTATTAAAGTCAGTTCATTTGTTCCCTCGAATGAACTCCAGAATTTTGAAGAAGATGCAAAGAAAATGAGGGATAGGAATTTGCTTATTATTGACTTAAGAGGTAATTCGGGCGGTAGTTCTTCTTATTCAACCAATTGGATAAAGAACTTCACAGGTTATGATTATAAGGAAACCTATGTCAGTTCCTCATTATGCACTGAAATATCAATTGATGCTCTGTTATTTTCTGTGAAACGCTTATATGGCAATGAGTATTATAAGGAGTATGAGGATAAACTGAAAAAACAATATACTCCTTCTCTGGAATACAAAAATTGGAGTAAAGTTGAATATAATCCAACTGAAAAAATAAAAAATAAAATACCGATTTTTATATTAGTTGACAGATATACTGCATCCGCCGGAGAATCATTTGTTGATGCATTGAAAGATTTGGATAATACCTTTGTCGTAGGTACAAATTCGAGTGGAACCGGAGACATCGGTAATGCAGCGCACTATATTTTACCGAACTCAAAAATTGAAGTTACCTTCGGCAGTTTGCTTATTATAAACGAAGATTTGGAACTAACCGATGGATTAGGTATAAAACCAGATTTTTGGATTAACCCAAAAGATGCAGAAATGAGAGTCTTGAAGTTAATATCCAATTTCTCAAATAAGTGACTTCCCCATATTTTAAAAAAGCAAGTTAAGCCTTTGCTCAACTTGCTTTTTGTTATCTTCAGTTGTAGCTGAAGTTAATCTTCGTGTCCTGTAACCTTTTGTTCCTTCTCAATCTGCCGTAAACCTCCTGCCTGGAAAAAAAGAATAAAGAAAACGCTTCCCATAAAAAAACCCATCCTCCAATAGAAAGCCCCTCTATGAAAGTAGTAGTTATTATATTTTCCGTTACTTGCTCCCTTGACATATAGCCTACTGACAAAAAAGCAAAAGCAATGATAATATAGAAAAATATCCTTTTGTTTATCTGTTTTATTTCCTTCCGTATAAAATGGGCAATGAAATTAAAATTGTTTGATATTCCTACTCTAGTCAGGCCTTCTTTGTCTTCGTCATATTGTTCCTTAGGTAGATGAAATTGCAGTTCGAGAGGAAAATTCAAAGGAATATCTGAAGAACACTCATCTATAAAATGCAAAAGGTCAGGATCAAGATCCCTTCTCTTAATAGGTGACGGATCCCACCCGTTGAAAATTTCATTGTAGTTTATTAGTGAAATCTCTATTATAAATGCGTTTGTCTCTGAATTCACTTTATATATCTGCTTTAAATAATTCTTTTTTCTCTTGAACATATTAGCCTCCACCTATGGCAACAGTAATTCTCTTCCTATCCAAGCGTAATGCTTGTTGATAATCTGCCCTAAATATTGCAAATATATGTTTCAAATAACAGAAAAGCAAGTTAAGCGTTTGCTTAACTTGCTTCTTACCGATTATCTTATGTGTCTTTTCATTGATCTCGGCGGTCCTAGTATCTCAGCCATTATTATACTGCTCACCAGATTATCCTCTGTTATCTCAAATATTGCTTCCTCTTCTTCCCGCTCCATTAACTCAGCCTTTGGAGCAGGTTTCTTCTCCTTCTTCTTCCTCGTATCAGGCTTTGGAAATTCCAGGTCAACACCCTCAGAGCTTTGACTCTGCTCTAAATAATTCAGGCTGCCTAATGTTCTTCTATCCTCGGCCTCAATACCTTCACTTTCTTCCATCATAATCAGCGAAGGCATGTATTCCGGGGCAGTCCCCCGAGGCTGCTCTACTTTATAACTGCGCTGTTCACCAGGATACTGCCCATTTCGGCTTTGCTGTTTTTTCATTCCGCCCTGGCCTTGGCTTTGGTTTTGCTTCTGCTGCTGCTTCGCGACAAAGTTCACTAAGCCTATGATCACGAATATTACCGCAAGTAAACGTTCCAACTACATCCCTCCTTTGGTGGAGATGCTTTCATACGGGATTACTTCTTTTCCTTATCGATAGAATCACTCTTATTTACCTTTGATATTGCATCTCTCATCTGGGTATCAGCCTGCATATTCTGCAGCTGGTAATAATCCATTACACCCATTCTTCCATTTCTCAGCGCTTCAGCAAGTGCCTTCGGCACTTCAGCTTCAGCTTCTACAACCTTGGCTCTCATTTCTTGTACTCCAGCTTTCATCTCCTGCTCTTTTGCGACGGCCATGGCACGTCTTTCCTCAGCCTTAGCCTGAGCTATCCTCTTATCTGCTTCTGCCTGGTCTGTCTGCAGCTGGGCACCTATATTCCTGCCTACATCTACATCTGCTATATCTATAGAGAGTATTTCAAAGGCTGTACCGGAGTCGAGACCCTTGGCCAATACTGTCCTTGATATCATATCCGGATTCTCCAATACCAATTTGTGGCTCTCGGAGCTACCTACAGTTGTAACAATACCTTCACCAACCCTGGCAATTATAGTCTCTTCACCGGCTCCGCCGACCAGTCTCTCAATATTTGCTCTTACTGTAACCCTTGCTTTTGCCCTTACTTCTATACCATCCTTTGCTACTGCTGCTACAACAGGTGTCTCAATTACCTTGGGATTAACACTCATCTGCACTGCCTGCAAAACGTCTCTGCCTGCAAGATCAATAGCTGCCGCCCTTTCAAAGCCCAGTTCTATTTCCGCCCTCTGTGCAGCTATAAGCGCATTTACTACTCTGTCAACGTTGCCTCCCGCAAGAAAGTGGGCTTCAAGTTCGTTTACACTAACGTTAATACCGGCCTTTCTGGCCTTTATAAGCGGGTTAACAATCCTGCTTGGAACAACTCTTCTGAGTCTCATGCCTACAAGGGTAAATATTCCTACATTAACCCCTGCTGCCAATGAAGAAATCCACAATCCAAGTGGAACAAAGCTTAGGAATATTGTCAGACCAAGTATTATGACAAATAGTCCTACTACATAAATCAATACGTCCATTAATATACCTCCAATTATTTATTTTGATCTCCTTACAACAATCCTGCTGCCTTCAATCTTTATGACCTCGACCTCTATATCCTTATCAATAAACTCTGCCTCGGACACCGCATCGATTCTTTTCCCATCAATAAGCACAGTACCCGCAGACCTCAAAGGAGTTAATACGGTACCCCTCATGCCAAGATATTCTTCATAGCCTTTGGCACTTACATACCCTTTCTCATTTTTCTGTTCGGTGCTGAGTATTATGGACTTCATGTAGCCTTTCCCGTATCCAAGCTTATATAGGGTAACAATCAATAATATTGCCACCGCGATTGTACCTATCAGTATAAGCATAGCTTGGAAAAAACTTGAGGAGATCATAACTACACTGGCCAATACCAGTACCAATCCGCTTATGCCTGCAACCCCGAACCCGGGCATCAACGCTTCCACCATGAGAAGCACTATACCCATCACATACAGGAATGCTGTAAGCAAGCTCCAATCTCCAAACATCCGTTACACCCCCAATTCTTTTTTAATTCTATGATTTATTTAGTTTAGAAGTTTTTATCCCAATTGCAATTAAGAATTAACCCCCCTTAATTCAAGACTTTTATTGTCTCTCAATAAGTATAGTATAATAATATCAGTTTTATGTAGGATTCACAACATTGGTACAGGCTTATACTATCTAGCCCCAGCCTTCCCTTGCATACTGCATATGCCCGGATTCATTTATCCCTATCAATCTCTCTCAATCTCCTTATAGCTTAATAATGCTATGTTTTCTCTTTTTTAATTCTGAAAAGATAAAAAAAACGGGAACCCTTTAGGAGTTCCCGATTTTTTATCTTTGTAAATGCTGCCTTACAATTGAATTAACCAATTTGCCGTCAGCTCTGCCCTTTACCTTGGACATCAGCGCGTTCATAACCTTACCTAAATCCTGCATGCTCTGGGCGCCTACTTCAAATACTGTATCTGAAACTATTTGGTTGAGCTCGTCTTCGGTAAGCTGCTGCGGCAAATACCCCATCAGAATACCAATTTCTTTTTCTATATTTTCAACCAGGTCGGGTCTGTTGCCTTTTTCAAAGTCAGGTATAGAATCCTTCCTTTGTTTTACGCCTTTGGCAATTACCTCTATAACACCCTCATCATCCAGCTCAATCTTTTTATCCTTTTCAATCTGCAAAACAGCGGCTCTCATCATTGTTACTACATTTTTCCTGATGATATCCTTCTCTTTCATTGCAGACTTAAGGTCTTGCAGTAATACTTCTTTGAGGGACATTCACATCAACCTTCTTTATTTTGTTTTTCTTTTTCTTGCAGCTTCAGATTTCTTTCTTCTTTTTACGCTTGGGCTTTCATAATGCTCTCTTTTTCTTACTTCTGCTAAAACCCCAGCTCTAGCACATTTCTTCTTAAACCTTCGAAGAGCGCTCTCAAGAGATTCATTTTCACCAACTCTAATTTCTGACATCTATTTCCCTCCCTCCGCTGGTAACAATCCTTACAGTATATTACAATACTGTGTTACAAAGTGGGACAAATTCAAATTCGTCTCGACGAATTTGCGCGCCGATTTTGGTCACCTTGTGTGACAATATACATTACAAAATCGTGTGCATCCGCCGGAGGCTTTATCATAATCAGCAGGGGATTTTACCTGATGATTATGATAAAACACTTAGTTAATTATACATTAATTGATTATTTAGTGTCAATAACAGGTTTTTTGACTTTCTAATCTATCCCAGGGATGTTTCTAGTTTACGCCCTCCCAAAATGTGAAAATGAAGGTGCGGCACTAACTGCCCGCCATCCTTTCCAATATTGGTAATTACACGGTAACCGCTTTCTGCTATGCCCGCTACGCTTGCTATCCCCGGGATTTTCTCAAAAATATGCCCTACAACCTGTGAGTTGTCCTTATTTATGTCCCGGGCAGACTCAATATGCTGCTTTGATATAATCAATATATGAACTGGAGCAAGTGGGTTAATGTCTTTAAAAGCCATTACCTTGTCATCTTGATAAACCAAGCTGCAAGGTATTTCTCCGCTGACTATCTTACAGAAAATACAATCGCTCATTACTTCACCTCCTTAGTCCAGTTCCAGCTTTATGTTATAAGAAGCTATATGTTTTGCACTAAACATATTACATTGAATTCAGAATGTGCAAAACATTTTCCTTGATTCATATGTTGCAAAAAGTTCATTTCCGATAATGCAAAAGCAGATGCTTCTACTGCTTTTGCAAATGATAAGTCTTTTTTGCAACATATATTCCCTCCAACAACAAATCAGCTTACAGATGCATTTATGGATATTCAACAAAATATTTTAAATTCCTGCAAATATATTAAAATTTATTGCTCAATATATTTTGCCAGCCATATAGTCTTCCCTTAATTCCAATAGAGTTGTTTCAATTATTTTTCCCTTTATATCGCTCTGCGATTCAGAGACAACCCTAATATAATTGTCTGTCAAACCCTCGTAAAGAGAGTTCTTCTCATCAATTGACCGTTCATATAAAACCGACCTGCGGCCACCAATAAAACTTTTTTTGAACTTTTCTTCATTTTTTCTGGCAATAGAAGTTACAAGCTTGCTCCTGGCATCCTTTACCTGTGGTTTTACCTGATCTTTATATTTGGAAGCCGGAGTACCCTCCCGGGGCGAATACTTGAAAACATGCATGGCGCTAAAGGATATCTCTTCAATGAATGCGGCAGTTTTTAAAAATTCTTCTTCTGTCTCTCCCGGAAAGCCTACAATCAGGTCAGTTGTTATTGCCACATCAGCAAAGGCTTCCCTTAATTTTCCTACCACTATTTTATATTCCTCTGTGGTATATTTTCTATTCATCCTTTTCAAGGTTTCATCACAACCGCTTTGCAGTGAAAGGTGAAAATGTCTGCATATTTTTGGCAGGTTTTTTAGCCTGCCGATAAACTCTTCCGTCATTACATTAGGGTCTACCGAGCTCATTCGTATTCGCTCAATTCCATCTACCTGGTGAACCTTTTCAATTATCTCTATTAGCGAGGTATCCCCCAGATCCCTTCCATAGGAAGCCACATGTATTCCTGTCAGTACTACTTCCCTGAAGCCGTTCTGTGCAAGCTCCTTCACCTCGGCTATGATGCTTTCCGGTTTGCGGCTTCTGATATGCCCTCTGGCATATGGAATGATACAATATGTACAGTACTGGTCGCAGCCCTCCTGAATTTTTAGAAACGCCCTGGTCCTGCTCTTATAGTTTTTAATGGACATTTCTTCAAATTCCCTTACTTCCATTATATCATTGACCAGATTGAGCTTTTCCTCTTTTTCCATGGCATACTCAACCAGTTCCACTATCCTGCTTCTCTCATTTGTACCAACCACAAGGCTGACTCCGGGTATCTCCAGCACCTCCTTGGGTGCTATCTGGGAATAGCAGCCTACAACAGCCACAAAAGCATCGGGATTAAGCTCCAGGGCTCTTCTTATTATCTGCCTGGATTTCCTGTCTCCCATGTTGGTGACTGTACAGGTATTTATAATATATACATCTGCATACTCAGTATATTCTGCAGTTTCATAACCTGCGTTCTCAAAGCTCTCAATCATTGCTTCCGTCTCATACTGGTTGACCTTGCAGCCCAGTGTATAAAATGCCGCTCTTCTCAAAGCATTTCCTCCCGTTCCTACTTCATCTGATTATATTCGTACATTATGCTGGTCAGTACTGCAACCCCCGCCGTCTCAGTGCGGAGTATCCTTCTGCCCAAGGTTACCGGTACAGCCCCCGCTGCTTTTGCCTTCTCAATCTCAGAGACCTCGAAGCCCCCTTCAGGGCCTATGAAGAAGCCTATGCTGCTGCCTTTATCCTTCCTAAGCACTTCCTTGATAGAAAGGCTTCCCTCCAGCTCGTAGGGGACGATAACTACATCCAGCCTGGCCGCGTCCTTAAGAGCCTCCGGCAAGGTCATAGGCATTTCAATAGCGGGAATAATTCCTCTCCCGCTCTGCTTTGCTGCTTCTTCAGCAATTTTGGTCCACCTTTCGACCTTCTTCTTTTCATCCTTTTCTGACCCCAGCTTAACTATCGTCCTCACCGTAGAAACCGGAACCACCCTTTTAATCCCCATTTCAGTACACTTTTGAATGATAAGGTCCATCTTTGTTGACTTAGGTATTCCCTGATACAATACCACATCAATATCCGCTTCACCCTTCGATGCTTCCTTATTGAGGATAACCGTCCTTACGAAGTGCTTATCGATGCTTTCAATTGCCGTATGATAGTCTGTCCCCTCTCCATCACAAAGCACTATCCTGTCATCAACCTGCAGCCGCAGCACTTTAGAAATATGCTGCACATCTTCCCCATAAACGGTTATGCTGTCCTTTTCGATATTTTCATTCTTTATAAAAAACCTGTGCATTTTACTTCCCCTCTGCCGCTATGGCGCACCATTCTCCCATTTCCAGCACTTCGAGAACATTGAAGCCCTCTGCCCTGAGCTTTTTCAGAACCTCGTCCCTTCTATCCCTTATAATTCCGGAGGATATGAATATGCCTCCCTTGTTCAGGAAATCCATTGCATCCTCACTGAAGGAAATGATAATATCGGCTATTATATTTGCAATTATGACATCAGCCTTATCTGAAACTACGTCCAGAAGGTTTCCGCAGCGAATGTCCAATCTGTCGGCCACCTTGTTAATTTCTGCATTCTCCCTGCTGACTTTGCAGGAAAGCTCGTCTATATCCACACAGACAACACTCTTTGCATTAAGCTTGACAGCTGTTATACCTAAGATTCCAGAGCCGCAGCCTACGTCAAACACTGTGCTGTCATCCTTAACATACCTCTCCAATAGCTTCACGCACATAATTGTCGTTTCATGAGTTCCTGTACCGAAGGCCATTCCGGGATCCAGCTCCACTATAACTTCACCGGCCTTACTCTCGTACTCCTCCCAGGTAGGCTTTATGACTACTCTGTCTCCAATCCTTGCAGGCTTGTAATATTTCTTCCAGGCATTGGCCCAATCCTCATCGTTGACCTCCCGTGTGGACACAATACCTTTTCCCTTGTCAAGCCCGAACTCCTCAAGCTTTCCGACACGGCTTCCAATGGAATCCAACTTTTCTTCACTGAATTCATCAGAAAGGAAGTATCCTTTTACCTTGGCATCCTCTCCCAATCGCTTTATCAATTCCTCTTCGACATAATCCCAGCTCTTCTCATCCTTGTTCAGTGCGTTAAAGTCGTTGGGATCTTCTATAAGCACTCCCGATGCTCCCGCTGCATATAATATCTCGGATACAGCATCTGATGCCTCGGTAGTTGTTATTACTTGAAGCTCTATGTATTTCATAAAAAATTCATCCCTTCACCATAAAAATATGCCCTGCCTGTTCACTGGTTACTATAATTCTATAATAATGTATGAAGACTTATATATTGCTATCAGTTATTATTATATTATATATAATCAGATAATGATTTACAATATATGCATGGATAGGCGGAAAAGTTGGCTCGTAGCTCGTGACTAATGGCTTGTGATTATGCTGGCCTCGAGGTCTGTTATATTGTTAATTATTCTTGGTAATACTATTTACAATAATATAATAATCTGTTATCATTAGTGTATTATTTTGGAAGGAGTGATGTTTTATGAAATTAGAGTGTGTAAGGATTCATTTCTCATGCCTTTATTTAAATACGACTGCTCCTGAAAAGGTTAAAACGCATCTGTAGTATACATTACATACAGTTTATTAACCCGGCTCTGGGAGTAGTCTGTTTCTCAACAAACTACACAGGGCTATTTTTATGCCCTGAATTAATGGGAGGGTTAAAACATATTGAATACAAATAATGACTTAATGGCTTTAGGCTGGAACGAGGATTTGGAGAAGGAATTTGCAGGCTATAAGGACTCCTGCGAGGTCGGCAGGGTTGCTGTTGAATATAAGGGTTTATACAAGGTTTACTGTGAAAACAGAGAGACACTTGCAGCAATATCAGGGAAAATGATTTACTCTGCCGCAGAGCGTGATGATTACCCCGCTGTGGGAGACTGGGTGGTAATGGATAAGTCTGCATCTGATAGTGATAGAGCCATAATACGCGGAATACTACGCCGTAAGAGCAAGTTCTCCAGAAAATGCGCAGGCAATAATGTCGAGGAACAAATAGTAGCTGTTAATGTAGACACTTTGTTTATATGCATGTCTCTTAATCAGAACTATAACCTTAGAAGGCTGGAAAGGTTTATAACCATGGCCTGGGATAGTGGAGCCATTCCTGTTGTACTGCTTACAAAATCCGATTTATGCGAAGATGTTGATGAGAAATTGAAGGAAACAAGGTCAGCTGCAATAGGCGTGGATGTACACTGCATCAGTTGTATAGACGATTCTGCTGCCGAAACAGTGAAGAACTACATCAAGCCAGGCCTGACGGTAGCTTTCCTTGGGTCTTCCGGTGTCGGTAAATCAACGATAATAAACAGGCTGCTGGGGGAGGAAAGGTTTGATACACAGTCAGTAAGCGATATGGGAGATAGAGGCAGGCACACCACCACAAACAGAGAGCTTATAGTGCTTCCCCAGGGCGGCATAGTGATAGATACTCCGGGAATGAGAGAGTTTCATATTTTGGATACTGAAGAAGGAATAGGCACTGCCTTCGGGGATATTGAGAGCTTCGCAGAAAATTGCAGGTTCTCGGACTGCACGCATACCACCGAGCCCGGTTGTGCAGTAAAGGAAGCAATCGAGAGCGGCGCTCTAAGCGAAGATAGATACAATAACTATCTGAAGCTAAAGAAGGAAGCTGAGTTTGTGGAACGGAAGACCAACAAAAAAGCAGAGCTGGAATACAAAAACTTTATAAAGAAAAGAATGAGCATAGTCAAAAAGAGCAAATACTAAGTAGCTAATTGGAAAGACACCCAAAATAAGAACAGCCATGTCATAGCCACATATGAGTATACAAAAATTGATGGTACTAATCCGCTACGCCCAAGAAAAATCTAGCGCCTTCCAAAGGCCGTCCTTGGCCCTGGAAGGCTTACTCAACTGCCTAACACCATAAGCTCTTAATTGGCTCTACATGTATATAATGAGTTCTTAATTCATAAAACTCTAAGTACTAAATCATTAATTAATTAATTAATTATATATCGAACTTGTTGCATCCACTATGCCGAATCCGTCTATGGGACGTCGGGATTGTCCACCACAACTTTGCCCCCGTGTATCACCATTCTTACTGTTAAGAGTTGGTTTTCGGCCAGCGGGTCCCCATTGACGACAAACAGATCCGCCAGCTTCCCCGTCTCAATTGTTCCCAATGTGTCGTCCAGGCCGCAAACATGGGCGGCATTTTTAGTGCCGGAAACGATGATATCCATGGGGGTCATACCGGCCTGTTTCATCAAATTCACTTCTGTGACAGGGAAACCATTATCGAAAATGCCCGGATATCCGGCAAAATCCGTGCCCAGCGCCACATTTCCCCCCGCCTTGTAAAAGGTAGATAGATTTTCTATCGCTACGTCTATCCAGTCCAGGTCGTAATCCTTGCTCACGCCGTTCCAGAGTTCCAACGTCGGTACCCAGTATATCCCTTTTTGAACTATCTGCTCGGCGGTCTCCTTGCTGATGGGTTCCACCACCATATGTGCTATGTCATCCACCCCCGCGTCGATGGCCCATTGCAAGTTGCGTTCATGGCCGATATGCACCGATACCTTGTACCCACTCCCGTGGGCGGTATCCACAATTGCCTTTACCTCTTCGTATGTAGGAAGTGTCCACGTGCTCCCCGCCATGTCGTCCTCAATGGAAAATTTGATTATGTCCACACCCTGAGTGATGTACTGGTTCACCTTTTTGCTTGCTGTATCAGCGGACGTGAAAAAGTCCTGGCCGTAGCCTTCCTCCGGGGCCAAGATCGGCGTCGCTGAAACGATTCTTGAATGTGCCGGGTCTTTGCTCAGGCGGTCCCTTTCCGACAGGAAATTGACGGTTGCCAGAGGGGATTCGTCACGGACTGTCGTGACCCCACCCATGAGCCAGTTTTCAAGGTTTTGCTCGTTGTATGCATGATGCACGTGTGCGTTGATGAATCCCGGCATCACTGTGGCGCCTTTTAGGTCTATCTTTTTCGCACCTTCGGGTATAGCAATGGAATCTTTGGCTCCAACTGCGGCGATGACGTCCCCTTTGATGGCGATGATTGCATTGTCCACAGGTAGCGCGCCCGTGCCGTCTATCACTCGGCAGTTGGTCAGGTAAATTGTGCCACTTCCGCTGATTGCGTTTTGGGCGGAACAGCCCGCGCACAGAAGTAGGACAAGGATAAAAACCAATAGAAATTTCGACCGTGACATCTTTCTTCCCTCCGCTTTAGTAAATTTTAACCAGCTAATATATTATTATGCGTTATATAACAAATAATTCCAATAGCATCATAGGTGCCAGTCTGTCAACTTATCAACTTACGTTTTAACCATAAAACGAAACACCCTATAAGCATTGATACATCTTGCTTCCAGGCTGTTTTTGTACTTACTTATGATGCGGTTCTCCGTGACAGTGACAAATGCAAAAGATTTTAATTAAGTTTCCTCATAAAAAAATCCACTAGTACAATGATAATTTCATCAGCACTGTAGGTCTGATTTTATTATAACCGACTAACGTCGTGCTTGAGAAATCGCTGAAAAACGGCTATAAGTTCTTCGATATACCGATCTTTTGCCTTACTGAGAGAAACAGCCTTCTTACAAATACCTCATACATCACAAATATAAATAAATAAGACAAAAGTAAAACAAGCAAATACTTTATATATATATTTAGATCCAGCTTTATAAGATAATAAGTAAACATACTTACAGGTATATAGTGTAAAAGATAAAAAGTGAAAGATCCTTTATTCAAGTAAGCTAAAACAAAACTTTTCTTGTTTAAATACTTCTTTCCCATCCAAATAAAAAAAATTATAGCGGAACACTCATAAAAACCTTTTGTGGCTGCCCAAAGAATGGTTGAGTTGGGAATCCATTTTCCTTTTGTTAAAAATAAATAGTCCATCACAATAAAAAGAGTAGGCACTGCTATTACTAACACTCCTGAAATACCTGCAAGCCTGCTCACACGTTCTTGAATTTTCTTATCCGAAGCGTAAACAAACCCAAATATATAAAAACTTAAGAAAACAATATCGTTAGCCCAATCCATTACCAGCGTCAGTGTTCCTGGAAAAAATGGCCTCAATAGTATTTCAGATACAGCGATAAATAAGATAGGAATGTATATGTTATTGCCTTTACATAAAAACAGTGATAATTTATTCAGTTTTTGTTTGTGGATAATCCATCTTTGGAACAACGGCAAACAAACCATCGAAAAGGTGAACAAATAAAACAAGAACCATAAATGGGCATAAAACAGATAATGGCCTATCTTAGGAGAAAAAAATTCTGGTATAAACTTGAGAAAGCTTCCTGAAAACCCTTCATAAAGACCTTTGAAATAAGCCTGTATAGGGCAAAGAATCATAAAGCCTAACAATAATGGAAATAATACTTTTCTTATCCTTTCCCGAATAAATTCACTCTGATTATTATAGTGAAGCGAATAATATGTTGCGATTCCCGATACAAAAAATAATAATGCCATAAAAAAACTGTCTAGTGATGCTGTAATGATTATAAACGGGAGTGCTCCAGAATTATGTACTGGTTTTATAATATAAGTACTGCCTATTCCAGTATAGGTTAATGCAGCATGATATGGTATTAGAGACAAAATGACCAGCACCCTTAGCCAATCTGCATAATATAGTCTTTCCTTTTCCATATTAGTTTCCTCCATCATGAATTTAGAATCATATGCCCATATTTTACCATATGCATAGGCCTAAAGGAATAGTTAAAAAATGCAAACACAAAACAGCCCAGAAGCATTGATATACGTCGCTTCCAGGCCGTTTCTGCCTTTACTTATGGTACGGTTCACCGTACCGCTCTAGCTGCGATTTTTTTGTTCACACTGACAACCGGATTACTTCTGTGCCTGATACTACAATTTAGCATCTTACATGTTTACGTTTAAAGCCTAGTTTCTCTTTAACAACTGCATTTTGAATATATTCTGCTGCAACATTTGTTTGACAGAGGTTTTTGCCCTTAAAAACATCTATCTTTCCTACTTCTTGAGCAATTTTCTTTGCTTCTTCATGAAGCGGTAAAAATGAAATACCAACCGCCATAATAAAATTGTTCATGGAATATTTAGTACGGTTCGGCTGGTCGTGAATCGTGTCACGTACCCTATTCAGCATTGCTAAAAGCTTGTCCTTGTTAAATTCACTGTCTTTACGAGTGCCTAATAGCCAATCATAGCAGCTCCAGCCAGCTGACATTGTTAATTCTTTTCCACTATCAATCCAATGGTCGGCAACGGTAAATGCAATATCTGTTTCGGCAAGGGTTACTGCTACTATGAAATCCGAAATCATATAAAAATAAGCTCCATCTATCCAGCGGTTAAAATCCTCTTCGGTCATTTTCTTCGGCTCCGCTATCATGCCGGCTAAATACATGGCATCATAATTCCCTGTTGCATATAGTTGCTCTGCCAAAGGCTGATTGTATTTAATTTTCTTGAAAATCGGCTTCATAGCTTTTATGGTTACACCAAAAACAGGCTCTTGTGCACCATTGCTCATGTAAGTCTTTTTCGTACGATCTGTACCAAGAGACTTTAATTGGTCCATAATTTCATTTAGTTCCATTTGTAACATCTCCTTAAAATATTATAATAAAAGCCATTACTTAATCATATCAAAATTTTGTTAAATAAATTTCAGCTATCTTGGGCAGTTTACCTGTCTCCTTGTCTCTGTTTTCTTAATCAAAAGTATTATTGAGGGTTACTAATGTAATCCTCTTTAATGCATAAGTCATCATTAATTTTAATGACTATGATAACAAACAGTTTGAGAATCAGATAATAATCTGCTTCATATTGTCCTTCATCGTTAGTATTAGTTCCGTGTAGGTATTTATTTCGAATATCATGTCCATTCGTGAATTTTGACTTATTGACTTCATGGTGCCAGGCACGTCAGTTATCTAATCATATTATTCATTATTGCAATTAATTTTTGATTATGCAACAATAACAACTAAAGGTAGATTGTAAATCAACTTATGGATGATAAAATTCAACGATTACTCTATTCAATCTATACCTATTTGATGCAATAATATGTACAGAGTTCAGTATAACTAACATTTATTTCAACTTCATAATGAAAGGTAGGTATTAAAAATGGCTAATACATTAGGTTCAAGGATTGGAGAATTCAGAAAGAAAAAGGGTATTACACAGGACCAACTTGCAGAGTACAGCGGCGTCTCTTCTCAAGCAGTAAGTAAGTGGGAAAATGACTTGTCATGCCCAGATATTACTTTACTTCCTCAACTCGCAGATTATTTTAATGTCACAGTAGATGAACTTCTAAGGGGTGAAAAATCTCAAGTTGTTCAAGTCGTTTCAGAAGGAGAACGCAAAGATTTTAACAAGATGCTTTTAAAGGTATTTGTTCACAGTGAACAGGGGGATATTGTAAAAGTTAATTTACCACTTGGATTGGTAAAAGTTGCTTTGGAAATCGGAATGCAATTACCACAGATTTCATGCAATGATGCTTTGAAAAACATTGATTTACAAGCGATATTACTAATGGCGGAAAACGGAGTGATAGGTAAGATAGTGGAGGTTAAGAGTGCTAATGGCGATAACGTTGAAGTTCTAATTGAGTGATTCGGAGGTCTATTATGGAGATTAGAATTGAGGCAAATGGACATCGCTTTATCATTCCTTTACCCATTAAGGTGGCGTTGAATGGTGTTACCATCCGAATACTGGCAAGTTGTATTAATAAGTATTCTAATGTTCCCTTAAAAGAAGAATATTTAAAAGTCTTGAGAAAAGAGCTGATAAATGCGAAAAGGTCATTCAGAAAACTTGTTCTTATTGATGTATCAAGCAGTGATGGTTTTAAGGTTAAAATTACACTTTAGATAAAATAAGTGCCAGGCACGTCAGTTAGACAGTTATGTTCAAATCTCTAATCAATAACTGCTTAACTGCGGTGCCTGGCACCATAATCTGTAATCTGTACCTATACGTGGCTATGACATGGCTGTCCCTCTGTTTGGGTGTTACTGCAATAGCAAAGCCCGGCGCAAGCCGGGCTTCATCTTAAATATAACTAGGGATTCATTTTCCGAATTTATCCTTGACCTTGTCGAAGAAGGATTTCCCCTGCTCATCCAAGTTGCTTCCGCCAATTTCCGCAAACTTCCTGAGAAGCTCCTTCTGATGCTCGTTTAGCTTCTTGGGCACAGCTACCTTGACTGTGAAATAAAGGTCTCCCTTCATTTTGTTCTTCAGACTGGGTATGCCTTTGTTCTTGAGTCTGAAGGTAGTGCCCGTCTGAGTGCCTTCCGGTACTGTATACTTCATGCTGCCCTCAAGGGTAGGCACATCTATTTCATCTCCCAAGGCCGCTTGTGTAAAGGAAATCGGAATTTCACAGTATAGGTTGATGCCTTCACGCTTAAACAGTCTATGAGGCTTGACTCTCATATAGATATATAGATCCCCGTTGGACCCACCCTTCAGTCCTGGCTCTCCTTCGCCTCTGAGAGGCATGACCGAGCCGGTGTCAACACCTGCAGGTATGTCCAGTGTAATTTTCCTGCTTTTTCTTACACTGCCTCTGCCCATGCACTGAGGACAAGGCTCCTTAATAATCTTGCCTTCCCCATGGCACGCGTCACAAGGTCTTACATTTACAACCCTGCCAAATACTGTGTTTTGGGTAAACCTGATTTCACCACTGCCTCCGCAGTCTTTGCAAGTCTCTACACCGCTTCCTGCTTTTGCCCCAGTACCTTTGCAGTCAGTACAGTTTTCATTTCTTGTTATGTGTACATCCCTTTTCACTCCGAAGGCTGCTTCTTCAAATTCTATCTCAATCTCATACTTCAAGTCTGCACCCTTCTGAGGACCGGATTTCTTCCTTGCACCACCGCCAAAGCCACTGCCAGCTCCACCAAAGAACATATCGAATATATCTTCAAAGCCTCCGGCACCGCCAAAACCTCCAGCGCCGCCGAAGCCTCCTCCGGCTCCACCGAAACCGTTAGGATCAACCCCTGCATGGCCGAATTGGTCATATTTTGCTTTCTTATCCTTGTCACTCAATACTTCATATGCTTCGTTCACTTCTTTGAACTTAGCTTCCAAGCCCTTGTCACCCTGGTTCATATCAGGATGGTACTTCTTTGCCAGCTGCCTGTAAGCCTTTTTCAGTTCTTCTTCCGAAGCGTTTTTATTTACACCCAATACTTCATAATAATCTCTTTTTGCTGCCATCTTTTCACCACCTTTACATCCCAGGTTTTATATGTACGGACGCCTAATGGGCGACCCTACATCGCGGAACGGTGAGGGCACCGTTCCCTACATCTGGACGACACGAGAATCATTCCATACTTTCATAGCTAAGCAGGAGACCTTAAAAAGGTATCCTGCTTAGTACTCTTGCATTATATCATTTATTGCTTGTCGTCTTCAACCTTATAATCAGCATTTACTGTATTGTCATCCTGTGGTTCTGCTCCGGCAGGTCCTTGCTGGTCTGCGGTTGCCTGATAAATTTTGGATGAAATCTCGTAGAATACCTTTGTAAGCTCCTCGGTAGCTGCTTTTATTGCTTCTGTGTCTGTACCCTTCAAGGCTTCCTTTAAACTGTTAATTTCGGCTTCGATTTTTGCCTTGTCTTCACTGCTGAGCTTCTCTTCGAGATCCTTAAGGTTCTTCTCCGTCTGGTATACCAAGTTGTCTGCATTATTTCTTGTTTCTACCTCTTCTTTTTTCTTCTTGTCTTCAGCAGCATACATTTCCGCTTCCTTTACTGCTGCATTTATATCGTTGTCAGAAAGATGAGAGCTTGCTGTTATAGTAACCTTCTGCTCGTTACCTGTACCCAGGTCCTTTGCTGATACATGTGCAATACCATTTGCATCTATATCAAAGGTAACCTCTACCTGAGGTACTCCTCTTGGTGCCGGTGGTATTCCGCTAAGCTGGAATCTTCCAAGGGTCTTGTTGTACTGTGCCATTTCCCTCTCGCCTTGGAGTACATGTATTTCAACACTTGTCTGCCCATCAGCAGCTGTTGAGAATATCTGGCTCTTCTTTGTAGGTATGGTGGTGTTTCTTTCAATAAGCTTAGTGAATACTCCACCTAAGGTCTCTATACCAAGTGAAAGAGGAGTTACGTCGAGAAGCAATACATCCTTAACTTCTCCAGTCAAAACTGCAGCCTGTATAGCCGCTCCTACTGCAACACACTCATCAGGATTTACTCCCTTATATGGCTCCTTGCCGGTAATCTTCTTAACAGCATCCTGTACTGCAGGAGTTCTTGTAGAACCACCGACAAGTATTACTTTATTCAGCTTATCTGCTGTAAGACCAGCATCTGATAGAGCTTTCTTCAATGGTTCCATTGTCATTTCAACCAAATCCCGTGTAAGCTCATCAAACTTAGCTCTGGTAAGTGTTATATCAAGATGCTTTGGTCCACTTGCGTCAGCAGTTATGAACGGAAGGTTTATATTGGTCTGCATTACTCCTGAAAGCTCGATTTTCGCCTTCTCTGCGGATTCTTTGAGTCTCTGCATAGCCATTTTATCAACTCGGAGATCTATCCCGCTTGTTCTTTTGAACTCATCTGCCAGGAAGTTTATTACTCTCTGGTCGAAGTCATCACCGCCAAGTCTGTTGTTTCCGTTTGTGGCAAGAACTTCAAATACACCATCTCCAAGCTCAAGTACTGATACATCAAAGGTACCGCCGCCCAGGTCAAATACAAGGATCTTCTGGTTTTCTTCCTTGTCAAGGCCATATGCCAGTGATGCAGCTGTAGGCTCGTTGATTATTCTCAATACTTCAAGGCCTGCGATTTTACCTGCATCCTTGGTAGCCTGCCTCTGGCTGTCGCTGAAATATGCAGGCACAGTTATTACTGCCTGTGTTATCGTTTCACCCAGGTAAGCCTCTGCATCCTGCTTGAGCTTTGCAAGTATCATTGCAGATATTTCCTGTGGTGTATAGTTTTTATCATCAATAGTTACTTTGAAATTTGTTCCCATTTCTCTTTTTATCGAGCTTATTGTTCTCTCAGAATTAGTTATTGCCTGTCTTTTTGCGACTTGACCTACAAGCCTCTCTCCTGTTTTTGAAAAACCTACAACTGAGGGTGTTGTTCTTCCACCTTCAGCATTAGGAATAACTACAGGCTCTCCGCCTTCCATAACTGCAACACATGAGTTTGTAGTTCCCAAGTCAATACCTATTACCTTTGCCATTTAATGTTTTCCTCCCTTAATTATATAGTCAATTATTGCTTTACCGACACCTTTACAAGTGTTGGTCTGATTACTTTGCTTCCAAGAATATATCCCTTCTGGAATACTTCTTTTACCTTGTTTTCGTCCTCGTCTTCCCCAGGTACCTGCATTACTGCATGGTGCATATTGGGGTCGAAGTCCTTTTCCAAGGCTTCAATTTCTTTGACACCATTTTTATTCAGAACCTCCAGCATCTGCTTGCTGACCATTTCAACACCGCTGATATATTTCTCGTCCAGCAGATCATTTCTGAATGCAGCCGCAGCTCTTTCCATATTGTCCACCACAGGTAGCAGCTGCTGCACAATGGTTTCCAGGGCGTTATAGTACATGTCTTCTCTTTCCTTGGCTACCCTCTTTTTATAGTTGTCAAAATCAGCCTGCATTCTGAGAAGTCTGTTGTAGTTGTCCTCAGACTGCTTCCTGAGCTCTTCAACCTCTTTGCTTACAACCTCTTCCGGTTGCTCGGGGGTTGCCTCTTCATTCGTAAATTGCACGGAAGCTTCTGCATCAGTATTTTTGATTTGTTCAGCTTCCTCTGTAGTATGCTTCTTATGCTTCATTAATCTGACCACCTTTAAGCTTGTTATATTTATTCTACCTTTTAAGGATATTTGTCAGCATGTCACTGAGATTATTCGTCATGCATTCCACAATCGAAATTGCTTTGGAATATTCCATCCTTGTAGGACCGATTATCCCAACTGAGCCTATAGTTTTGCCGTTTATTCTGTAGGTTGCTGTTATCAAGCTGCAGTCCTTGAACTGCTCAAGCTTGTTTTCACTGCCTATGCTTACGTTGACATCACCCTTGACATCATTAAGCACCCTAAACAGCAGGTCTTTTTCCTCCATTGTATTGAGGAAGCTTCTTGCCTTGTTGATATCGCTGTATTCTGGCAGGTTCAATATGTTTGACACTCCGTCATGATATACCTCGGCAGTGTCGGAATAGAATAACGTCTGTATCAGTTCCGGCACAATCTGTTCAATAATTTCTCCGTGCCCAAGGGAATTATTGCGCATGTACTCAAGGTCAAAGTCTTCAATATCCTCCATCCCCAGTCCTGCCAGCTTGTCGTTCAGCATATTCGTTATCCTGATAAGAGCATCCGGCTGTACATCCTGCGTAAGTCTAAGAACGCTATTTTTTACTATCCCTGCATCTGTTATTATTACTGACAATACTGTAGCGTTATCTATTCTTATAAGCTGTATATGCTTGACGCTGGTTCTGCGAAGCTGGGGGGCCATTACTATGGATGTGTATTGAGTCATTTGAGAAAGCAGTCTGGACGTATGCTTTACCAAGCGGTCAATCTCTCCCAGGGTGTCAAGGAATTCCTTCTTTATCATTTCCCTCTGAGCATCATTAACAGTATTCTGTCTCATGATCTTATCTACGTAAAGTCTGTAGCCTTTGTCTGAGGGAATCCTTCCTGATGAAGTATGGGGCTGCTCTATGAAACCCATCTCCTCAAGGTCAGCCATTTCGTTTCTTATGGTTGCAGGACTTGTTCCTGTCAGGTACTTCTTGGATATTGTCCTTGAACCGACAGGCTCTGCAGTATTTATATAATCCTCTATTATAGCTTGAAGAATAAGTCTTTTCCTATCTCCCAGGTCCATCCTTTTCACCACCCTTGTTAGCACTCTACTGTATCGAGTGCTAATTCTGTCTTTAAAATATCACTGGTAAATATTTTTGTCAATAGTTTTTCGAAAAAAAATTCCTATATCGCATATATAGGTTGCACTAAAGAAGGTTCAAGGGAGAATTAGGCAACCTATGAAATCAAGGAAAATGATTTTGCAATATTTGAATTTCAATGTAGAAGGTTTATTGCAAAACATATAGGAATGCATCAAATAAATTCAATAAAAACGGAATTGGATAAATCCCTTCCTTTATCAGTAAGCTTCAATCTGCCTTCTTCCATAAAAACAAGTCCATGGGTAGTGAGCTTATCCACAGCACTTCCGTACCTGATTTGAAAATCTATACCATACTTTCTCTCAAATTCCGGCAGCTCCAGTCCTTCATTAAGTCTCAGCGCCAGGAATATTGATTCCCACATGTCCTCATCCTGTGACAGCTCCTCCTGCCCTTCAACAGGCAATTCCCCCTGCAGCACCAGACTCCTATATCGGTCAATATCCTTGTAATTCCAGAACCTTCTACCATTCAGCTTGGAATGGCTTCCAGCCCCAGCCCCGAGATATTCCTCATTTCTCCAATATAGAATATTATGTCTGCATTGCATGTTTTTTTGTGCAAAATTGGAGATCTCATATTGGCTATAGCCATGCTCTTTCATTATATCCACAGCGACCTTATACATTTCTCTGTCCAGCTCCTCATCAGGCAGCTGCACCTTGCCCTTTTCATGCATTTCACAGAGCTTGGTCCCTTCCTCCAGCTTAAGGCTGTAGCAGGAAATATGCTCCACACCCAGCTGGCAGACCTTCTCCACAGTTTCCTTCCACATGGACATGGTCTGATTGGGAAGTGCAAACATCAGGTCTGCATTTATATTCTCAAAGCCTGCTTTCCTGGCATCGCTATACGCATGCAGAAAGTCCTCCAGGGTATGAATTCTCCCAATGCCCTTCAGCAGCTCTCCCTGCCATGCCTGTAAGCCTATGCTGAGCCTGTTTATCCCCAGGCTCCTATAATACTTAAGACTTTCATAGGTTACTGTGCCGGGATTGGACTCGATGCTTATTTCTGCCCCTGCCTTAATATAGGGTGCGATTTTCTCCATAATAGCACCAATCAAAAAATAATTAATAACGGTGGGAGTACCCCCACCGATAAAAACTGTCTTATATATGAAGCTGTATTTATTCTGGTATGTTTCCAATTCCCCGAGAAGCGCTGCAACATAGTCAGCCGCAGCACTTTCCCTGCCCTCGACGGAGTTGAAATCACAGTACAGGCACTTGCTCCTACAAAAGGGTATATGGATGTATAACCCAACTTCCTTCATTTGTTTCACCTTTGAATATATTTTATTAATCATCAAGCTTCAGGACTGACATGAAGGCTTCCTGCGGCAGTTCTACGCTTCCTACCTGCCTCATTCTCTTCTTTCCTTCCTTCTGCTTTTCCAAAAGCTTCTTCTTTCTTGTTATATCCCCGCCGTAACACTTGGCGAGCACATCTTTTCGCATTGCCTTCACTGTTTCCCTGGCAATAATCTTGCCGCCGATGGCTGCTTGTATGGGAATCTCAAACATCTGCCTTGGAATTACGTTCTTTAGCTTTTCAACCATAGACCTCCCACGGGCATATGCTTTATCCTTGTGAACTATAAAGGAAAGTGCGTCTACATTTTCAGTATTAAGCAGTATGTCGAGCTTCACCAGCTCTGATTTCTCATAGCCCATAAGCTCGTAGTCAAAGGAGGCATAGCCCTTTGTTCTGGACTTCAACGCATCAAAGAAGTCATATATTATCTCATTCAAAGGCAGTTCATAGTGTATTATCGCCCTTTTTGCTTCCATGTATTGCATATCCTTAAAGGTGCCTCTTCTGCTCTGGCAAAGCTCCATAATTGCGCCTACATATTCTGTCGGAGTCATTACCGTTGCTTTTACAATCGGCTCCTCCATAAAATCTATTAATTGGATTTCAGGCAAGTTCGCCGGATTAGACACTTCAATCTTCTCACCATTAGTCTTTGTAACATGGTATATTACACTGGGCGCAGTCGTTACCAGGTTAAGATTGTACTCTCTTTCCAATCTCTCCTGAATAATCTCCATATGCAGAAGCCCCAGGAAGCCGCATCTGAAGCCAAAGCCCAACGCCACTGAGGTTTCCGGCTCGAAAAGCAGTGCCGCATCATTAAGCTGCAGTTTTTCAAGAGCATCTCTAAGATTGTCATAATCAGCACCGTCAGCAGGATAAATACCGCAGTATACCATAGAGGTAACCTTCCTGTAACCATGAAGCGCTTCTTTACATGGATTGTCCGCATTTGTTATGGTATCACCCACATGTACATCCTTTACGTTCTTGATGCTGGCAGACACATAGCCTACATCACCAGCCATAAGTATTCCTGTGGGATTCATTTGAGGCTTCATTGTACCTACCTCAACCACCTCATACTCTTTGCCGTTTTGCATCATTCGCATTTTCATGCCCGGCTTCAGTACTCCGTCTATTACTCTAATATATGCTATGACCCCTTTATAGCTGTCGTAGAAAGAGTCAAAAATCAATGCTTTAAGCGGTGCCTCCTCATCTCCTGTCGGATGGGGTATATACTTTACTATTCCCTCAAGGACCTCTTCAATATTCAGGCCCTCCTTGGCAGACACCAGTGCAGCATAAGAGGAATCAAGACCTATTACATCCTCAATTTCCTTCTTTACGAACTCCGGATCTGCGCTGGGAAGGTCAATTTTGTTGATTACCGGATATAACTCCAGATTGTTGTCCAAAGCAAGGTATACATTTGCCAAGGTCTGGGCTTCAATACCCTGAGTAGCGTCAACCACTAGTATGGCTCCCTCACAGGCAGCAAGACTCCTTGATACCTCATAAGTAAAATCCACATGTCCCGGAGTATCAATAAGGTTGAAAATATAGTCCTGCCCATCCTGGGCTTTGTAACTCAGCTTGATAGATTGAAGCTTTATTGTGATTCCTCTTTCCCTTTCGAGATCCATGTTGTCAAGTACCTGTTCTTCCATTTCTCTGCTGGAAATAACACCGGTCTTTTCTATGAGCCTATCAGCTAAAGTCGACTTTCCGTGGTCTATATGAGCTATTATGCAGAAATTTCTGATATGATTTTGCCTATCACTTGCCATATACGGCTTTCCTCCTTCATGTCCCAAAAAATCTATATATAAGTAGTCTTATGTCATCATTACTTTAATCTCATAAATTATAGCACATTACATTTTAACAATAAACATATATCTGCAAAAACATAAGGAGTATAATGCATGGTTGCAGTACACTCCCAATCAGCTGCCTTCAATATAACAAGATGAAATCAAACCCCCATCTTGACCTTGATGGCTTTCACGATGCTTTCATAACACCTTTTGGAGCTGGAAACAACAGTATCAGTTACCTTGATGACCGGCTCGATATTTAACAGAAACTTTTCACCGGCAATGTCAAGCCTTAGTATATTATCCTTCTGCAATGACATCGCCATTGCATACTTGTCATCATCGCACATAATCATTCTTCTGGTTGACATGTCTGTAGCATTTATGAAAAAAACCAGCAGAGCAATGCAAAATAATACAGCGGATACTTTCTGCAGCTTATGTCTGAATTCCACACTCCGTTCTTTCTTTTGATCAATTCTCTTTTCCATACGCATCTATTCCTCAAGGTCTTTCATTACTTCCCCGAGAACCTTACCAAAAAGCTGGGCGGAATATTGGGCTTCCTCGGTTGTATTAAGCATGCACCCTATCTCTACCAGCATGGAGTGATTGCTGAAATACTGATTATACTTACCTCTGCTTTTCACATCGATCTTCAAGGATAATCCAGGGTATAGTTTATCCATTTTTTTCTTTAGATATACTGCAAATTTCTCCAGCTCTGCATAGTTAGGATTTCCTTTGGCAATTACCAGCATGATTCTTGCAGCGCTTTTCTTATTAACCGTCGCTGTATATTCAGCTTTCTTAGCTTTTTTTTCGGCTTCAGTCCTGGCATCAAAAGCATCTCTGTGTAAATCCAATATTACTTTTAAAGAACTATATTTATTAATGCTGTTCTTAACAGTTACCAAAGAATTGGCATAAGAGTATGCATAGGACTCCCTATCATGCTTTGTCTTGTCATGTACGACCTTATATTTGTACCTGTCCTGCAGCTCTTTTGCCAATGTATTTCCTACTGTAATAACGTTGTATTTTTCATTAAGAGTATGATAGTTGCCCTCAGTACTGGGCATATAGCTCTCCATCGAATGAGAATGATAAATAAGTACCTGTGGAGCCTTTTTATTTAATGCAATCTTTCCTGGCAACCCTACTGTTTCTTCGATGATCTGTGTTACCTGGGACGCAGGTGTCAAAGGCTGCTGTGCCGGCACCTGTCCCTCGGCATTATATTCATCTTCTTCACTGAAATAAATAGCCCCTTCAGGCGCATCCTCAAAATTAGTAACAATAGGAGGCGCTGTATTGCCGACAGGCTCAACTCCGTTGTTTCCAGCATAGGCAAAAGTGGATGGATCGTACTGGCTAAAGGCTGTGAAGGCTATATTCAAATAAGTAATGGGATTTCTAATATCAGTATGAAGTCCATCCGTCATGCTGCTTGCAGCTGAAGCAAAAAGTCCCGGCATTGGGCAGCCATAATCCCTTTCATAGCTTACTTCTGCACAGGTTATTACAGTATTGATCAGCTGTATTGAGAGATTATTGGAGTATTCTTCAAGCTTAAGCCTTTTTTCAATATCATAATTAAAGACCTCGACGGCATCGGTTGAAATGCTTTCAGACGGGTCCATATCACTTCTATGTGCGTTTGTATAAATATCAGGGGTATATAGCCATTTGAAAAAGAAAAACATTACTGCAACTGTCAGTATGACAAAAAGAGCAAACAACCATTTCTTGTTCAACCAATACACCTCTTTTCTTCCGTACCTTACATCTCTGGCCACGGAACAATTTAGTTTGCCTGTATAAACTTATATGCCATACTGTCTGTATATATGAATAAAACTCGAGAGTTTAATCTCCCGAGTTTTATTCATATGCGGCAATGGACAAGATTTGGTTCGAGGTACGTGGTGCGAGGTGAGAGGAGAAACCAAAGGAATCCCCCGAACCCCGAACCTCGAACCTGTATTTAATTAAGATATCTATCCATATCCTCCGGACCAATGCTGGGGTGTAGTGCAAGATTGAGCCCATTGGCTATTACTATTGCTATATCATCAATAAGTCTGTCTATTTCCTTTGGAGTAACCATCAGGTTGCCTACATTGGGAGATATGACCTCGCTTATGAGCTTATACTTCTCAGTCCTATCCATATCCTTCAACATGTTATAGAACTCTCCGCCATTAGGGGACTCACTTATAAGGGTATCTATTACCAAATCTATAGTGTCGCTGGCCATGGTTGCCGCATCTACAACTGTCGGGACTCCAATAGCTATCACAGGCACACCCATGCTTTCCTGGCTCAGCTCCTTCCTGTTGTTGCCAACTCCGGACCCTGGGTTTATGCCTGTATCCGCAAGCTGGATGGTGGTGCTTATTCTCTCCATTTTCCTTGAGGCCAAAGCATCAATGGCTATCACAAGGTTTGGCTTTACTCTGTCTACTATTCCCTTGATAATTTCACTGGTCTCAATACCTGTGATTCCTAATACCCCGGGAGCTACCGCGCATACTGACCTTACACCCTCATCGACCTGGTCAGGCACATATTCCTTGATATGACGCGTGACAAGAAGATGCTCGACCACTCTCGGTCCCAGTGCATCAGGTGTGACATTCCAATTTCCCAGACCTACTACCAGTATTACCGACTGGTCATTCAAATCCACTATGCTTGTCACTTCTTCTGCAAGTATTTTCCCCGCTTCATTATGGATATCCATATCATTTTCTTTAAGCTTAGGAACCTCAATAGTAATGTAGTTTCCTTTGGGCTTTCCTATTATTTGTGCACCTACATCTTCAACAACCTTAACCCTGGTAACTGTGATATCCTCTTTATTTTCCACATCCACTTCCACCCCGGGTATATCCGCTCTATTCTCCTGCTTGTTATAAAACTCCCTTGCTTCAATAGCTAAGTCCGTTCTTATTCTAGCCACAGCATTCCCTCCAAAAATCCATAAAATGTATTTTAAGTACTTAAGATTTTTATCTTCAATAATTGAAAGTTTGCACCTTAGCAATTGTTTTTATGCAAAATGAATTTTAGTTTATAGTATAATCAAAAATGGGTACACTTTAGATTGGAATCATATTAAATACAATACGCTTGCATTTATTTGGTTAATATGATAAAATACCTTTTGTTAATTGAATTTTGAAGGAGGTGAAGGATTTGGCAAATATCAAGTCAGCTATAAAAAGAATTAAAGTGACTGAATTCAAGACAAGAAGAAATAAAATGATTGTTTCCTCCTTGAAAACTTCAATAAAAAGGTTTGAAGCTTCCGTAAAAACCGGAAATGTAAATGAAGCTCAGGAAATGTACCAGAAGGTTGTTAGTCAAATAGACAAAGCAGTTGCTAAGGGTACACTCCATAAGAATACAGCCGCAAGGAAGAAATCCAGATTATCAAAGAAGTTAAAAGCTACAGCTTAATAATTGAATGCAAAATTTAAACCCTGATTATTCAGGGTTTTTTCTTATGAGCAGGGGCATATATTCCACATTAATTTGTCATGCCCCGTAAGCGAATATCAAAAAAGCTTCCTTAATTTTAAGATGCTTCAATGGATGCTTTTTTACTTTTTTTGCATGTATTATTCAAATATGCCTACAAGCAGCATTTCCATAGCCAGCCGTTCCCCCATCCTGCCTGATTTAATGCTGAACTCTGCATCCAGGCACTTTCTAAAAGCAGACTGTAGAACCTGCCTTTTTATTGAGGAACTGTACTTGATGCAAAGCTTTACTGTATACTCATGCAGCTTCAGCTTTTCCGATATGCCTCTGGCCTCATACTTTTTGCCGTATAGCTCAGATACCTCAAGCATATTCTTTATTTGCCTGGAAAGCAGGCCTAATATCCCAAAGCTGTTCTCCCCTTCCAAGAGCATATCACCATACAGTCTGAGGCTGCGGTCAACATCTTTTTCAGAACAGGCATTTATAAGCTTAAATATATCATTCTCAATATTTCGAGGAACAACAGCCTCGATATGTGCCATCAGAATGTCAGTGGAGCTGCCCGCAAAGCCTACCAGCTTTTTTATTTCATTCTCCACATCATACATAGTCTTGCTTCCGTTTTTATCTAAATAGCCAATACTATTTATAAAATGGTCCAACTCCCTGGAGCCAATACTTTTGCTGCTTTTGCCAAGGCTGTTCCTAATCCACTTTGCAAGCTCATCCCTGTCTATCCTATCAAATTCATAAGCTGCCCCTTGATTTTTCAGTTCTTTGAACAGCCTCTTTTTTTTGTCAATGCTTCCATAGGAAACAAGAATAAGGCAGGTGGTATCATTAATATTTCCAACCACATCAATAAAAGGCTGAGCATCCTTGCCAGGAGCTGCTGCTGCTTCCTCCTCATCACCCTTTCCATCGCTCTTTCCATCGCCCTTGCTTTTCAATAATCCCAAATCCCTGACCGCCACCAGCCTCTTATCAGAGCCGAAGGGAAAGGTTTCACAAGCTGCCAGAAGCTCAGATGCACCCAGCTTCTCTCCTTCCAGCTGAGTATAATTAAGCTCTGGAAAAGAAGTCACCACTGCATTTTTCAGCGCCTCCCAGCCTTTATCTATAAGATATGTCTCGCTGCCGTATATAAGGTAAACTGATTTGATGCTATTGTTTTTTATATCGTTCATTAGCTGTCTATAGCTCATAATTAAATCACCCTGCCTGTTTTTTATTGTTTCTTCCTAAATTATAATATATACCTTGTACTATGGGCAATAGATATATGGTGCGGGGTTCGAGGTGCGGGGTTCGAGGTGCGGGGTTCGAGGTGCGGGGTGCGAGGAGAACGGATAAAAGGTCACACACGGTGGAATCTATTATATTTTTATTTTTGGGAATGTCATCCTGAACAAAGTGAAGGATCTAAGACCATCAAGGAATACAACGAAAATTTGTTCGATTTATACTCACTGTGATAAGATTCCTCGCTGCGCTCAGAATGACTCGCAACTCGAAACGCGTAACGCGAAACCCAAAATGATTATCTTACGGTCCTTACCTTTACACTCTTTCCGTCTGTAGTTACTATGACAGCACCTGATTCGTCTGTCCTGAAAACCATGCTGCCACTGTCACTCAGCCTCTTCAATGTCTCAGCCGAAGGGTGTCCGAAATTGTTGCTGCCAACTGAAACCACACTGAGCTTTGGCTTGACTCCTTCAAGAAATTCTTCAGAGGAAGACCGTCCACTGCCATGGTGAGGCACCTTCAACACACTGGACTTAATGACCTGGGCAGGAATTGCCGCCTCTGTCTCTTTCCCAATATCCCCCGTAAACAACCCATGAAAATCCCCATATGTCAACATGGCTGCCAATGAGTTTTCATTTTCGTCTGACTTTGCCTCATCCCCCGGAAGCAGAAAGTCCATCCTGACTCCTCCTCCCAAGCTTATATTATCTCCCTTTCCCATCCTATAGACTTTTACTCCCTTTCTATTGCACAGCTCCGATAATGCACCGATATTCTTGGAAATACTCTCCGGCCCGGCAGAAACCTTAGGCATTATGAGATTTTTCACAGGATAAACCTCCATTACCTTCAAGAGACCCTCCATATGATCATCATGCAAATGGGAGACTATAACAGTATCTATTCTCCATATTCCCTGATGCAGCAGCGCAGGAAGCGTTATCTTGCCTCCCACATCGTAATAGTAATCCCCGTTTTGTGACGAGCCTCCTCCGTCAACCAGTACCACCTTTTTTCCGGGAGTGCTGATACAGCAGCTATCCCCCTGGCCTACATCAAAAAATACCAGCCTCAGGTCTCCAAATGGCAGGCTGTAAGCTGACAGGGCAATAACAGCCGCAAGCAGATATGCTATTACAATTCGGCCTGCATATATCCTGAAAATGGCCATCTTTGAATAGCCGATCCAAATAACGATGCCCAGATAATACAAAGCATAGATATATATAGGCAGGCTTGGAATATAAAGGCCTGCCATGGGAAACTCAGAAGCCGTTTTGATTATGTATGTCAGGAGGCTTATAAGGTAATAATCTACAGAAAGGATATACAGCGCCAGAGCCTTGGACACTATTCCCACCAACACCCCGGCAAAACCGGCGATTGTTATTACCAGGGACAGCGGTACTGCAATAATATTAATTATTAAACTGATAACAGAAATATAGTTGAAATAGTATGCCAATACAGGTGCAAGGCCTAACCATACAGAAAGGGAGAGGGCTGCAGTACTTCTAACTGCTGAAGGGATGCAGCGGAGCATGTTGTGAAAGGGTAGATATAGAAGTGCAATTGAATACATCGCTCCAAAGGATATCATAAAGCCCGGGTCATGCACCGCCAGAGGCTTTATGACAAGCATCAACATAGCGGCAAAGGATACTGAAGCCAATAGGTCATAATCCCGTCCAACAGCCTTGCCCACCATTATTACCGCGAGCATCAGCAGCGCCCTTACAGAGGGCAGTGGGGCACCAATCAATAGAACATAGTAAGTTATTAATAAAAATATAATAAGTCCCTGAAGCTTTTTCTCCAATTTGAAGGGCATCAGTGCATATGTAAGCATCAGCATGAGAAAACCCACATGGAGGCCTGAAACCGAGAGTATGTGTGAAAGTCCTGTTCTCATATAGGCATCCCTGGTATCCTCATCGATATCAGCCTTGTCTCCGGTTATTATGCCAACAAGTATTGCTGCCTCTTCTGCGGGTAAAGCTTCATTAATAGTATTCCTGACCTTCTCCTTGGACAAGTAGAGCAGCTTTGCAAAAACTCCGGAACTGTCCTTCCTCAATAGAGAGGTACTGTCTGCTCTTATTACCTTGCTTATGCCCTTGCTTTTATAATACAGCCCATAGTCAAAGTCTCCCGGATTCCTCTTCCCTGTCATTTCCGAGCATTCGCCTTCCAAGGCTATCCTATCCCCGAATTCAAATGAATTTTCTTTACTTGTCTTCAAAAAAACCTTCTCACTAAAATTGTAATGCTTCCCCTCGTGGATAACTGACAGGCATTTGGCCGGATACTGCAAGTAATCTCCTTTTTCTGCAGCATTTCCTGTAATCACACATTCATAGACCGCTGTCTTCCCATCCAATGCAGCCAGCTTGCTGCCCAACCCAATAGATAGACTGTAGTCCAGCATTCCTCCCAGAAAAATCACAAGCATAAAAGCAGCTTTAAGATTTGTCCTGTTTCCCCTGTTTTGAAACACAACAACTGCAGACAATAAAAAACTACCCAGTATAATCAGCATACCAGGTAATATAATGCTCGCAGTCAATATGCCGCAAAAGAAGGAAATGGCGAAGCCCGCCATATCATATCTTCCGTTCTTCATATCAATACTTCGGTTGATTTCCACCATATTCCCACATCCATATCTTTGCTTATGTTTATAATATGGTTTCTACCAAAACTTCCAATATCCTTCTATTTAATTACATTTTTATCAATTTTATACATAAAGTCCGTCAGTGCTTTTGTCTCATCAGTATTTCTCATAAACATCCTTAACAGGTCTATATGATGTTTATCCTTTGCAATTATGAGCCTTGAAACTTCTTCAAAGCCACCCTTCATCCTATTGTAAAAGTTAATGGAGTTTTTTATATCTACAATAGAGTCCCTACCCCCGTGAATGCAAAGCACAGGTTTCTTCGCATGCTCTCTCACCATCCTTATAGGGTCAGCTTCAATACGAGCCTCACTGCCCCTGAGAAGCCCATGCAGACCTAACCGTATCTGTTTTGCATTACAACTGGAGAAATCCATAGGACCGCTTATCAGTATCATTGCAGTAAAAACCCCTGGGTCTATCCCATGCTTCTTGGCATTTTCCTCATCCAGCACAAGTAGCCCCGCAAGATGTGCACCGGCAGACTGACCTGCCACTATGACCCTGTCAACTGCAGCACCCTGCTCCTTCAGAGATTTTATACCTGCTGCAAGGCTTTCATAAATGTCCTCCAGCTGTGCAGGATGCTTGTATTTGGGAGCGTGCCTGTAACCGCCCAGTATAACATTAAAACCCAACCTTGCGAAGAAGCTGCCTACAAAGGCAAAACCTGTCGCACTACCCGCAGCCCATCCGCCTCCGTGGATAAAAAAAACGGTGTTGTTCTTAGGTTGAGCCATTTTTAAAGGCTTAAAAACCAGAGCATACTGATACACATCTTTTCCAAATTGTATTTTTTTTCTTGATATGCCCTCTGTATTTTTTATGTTCGCTCTGTACATATTATAAAGTACTACCGGAAGACTCAGATATTCCTCAAATATCCAGGTATTCACATAATCATCCCTTGCAATGTTAAAATACTATAATAGCAGCCTTCTCTATATAAAATAACTTTTGTTATCTCCTGCAATTTCCATAATCCCATTGTATGCCTGAGTCGCTTCATTAATATATTTCTCCGGCTTCACATCCGGGAGGAAATGTGTGAGCAGCAGCCTCTTTACCCCTGCATCTTCCGCCGTCTGTGCCGCCTCTCTTGCTGTCAGGTGCATAGCTCTTATGCTTTTTTCGTCCTTTTCCAGCAGGCCTGCCTCACATATGAACAAATCAGCATTTTTAGCAAAGTCAACAAGTCCGTCGTTTATACTGGTGTCTCCAGAATATACGAACTTTTTTGAGTCTTTTTCTATGCAAATAGCATAGTTCTTATAGCCATGGATCATTTCCCTGAAGCTTATCTTAAGATCACCAATATCAAGCTTTTCAGCAGGGTTAATCTCAATAACCTCCAAGGCTTGCTTATATTTAAGCCTGTTGAATTCCTCTATGGGCTCTGCCGGAGCATAGATTTTTATCGGTTTTTCCATTTTGCCCTTCATTAGCATAATATCAGCAGCATAGCGAAGTATCATTATATCACCCATATGATCACTGTGAAGATGCGAAAGTATAATTGAGGATATTTCTTCAATACCTATGTACTGCTGCAGCCTGCTTAGAACCCCGTTTCCAAAATCCAATACCACTTTAGTACTGCCGCTGTCTATTAGAAAACCCGAACAAGCCCCTCCAGCTTTTGGATAAGGTCCGTAATTGCCTAGTACCGTCAATTTCAAGTTAATCCCTCCATTTAAGCCAATATTAAAGATACTAATTGTTGTCGATAATTATATATGAAATAGATTATATACTAATTATTTACAATTTACCATCATAAAAGCATCATTAAAAAGAAATAGCTGCATACCGCAGCTATTTGAGTCCTAAATGAATCTTGTGGGCAATATTGTGTCAATAAGACCAATTACCAGTGCTCCTATTACAGCTCCTAACAGGCTTACTTCCATACCGGGCACTAAATACTGTGCGAAATATATTACAGCAGCCGAGACAAGGAAGCCTGTGATACCTCTACCTAAAGGAGATGCATCGAATTTAAACAGTTTTTCTACGAGGAAATCAGCTGCCGCTATCACAAGAGCACCAACAAGTGCCGTTGTAAAGCCTCCACGCATTCTGAAACCCGGAACAAAATAAGCAGTAACCATAAGTACTATTGCAGCAACTGCAAATCTGATAACAAAACCTAACACCCCAGTACCTGTTGTTCTTCTTTGTTTCCCGTCGTTAGATCTGGCATTTCCCATGCAGTTCACCTCCTGAGTTTAATTTAACCTCAGAAGGATAAATTTATACTGCCAGAATTTGAGCAATAATGCCCATCATATTGAACGCACTTAAGGATACAAATTAAGTATTGTGCGAATTCAATAAAATTAAGGGAACCGTTTTGCGGATTTTGAATAAAATTATGATGTTTTCCGCAAAACGCCGAACTATGCAGTTTTTTGTATTAATTTCATTAAATATTTATAGCCAAAGGGCAGAAGAGCAAAAACAATAATAAAGGCAGCGGAGAAGACCACTCTTCGTATGGACAGGCTCTTGACAGAATCGCCAAAAAACACATATATAAAAACCCCCGGCAAAGAGCCGATCAAAGTAGCCAATATATATTTGTCCACTCTAGCTCTGGATATTCCTGCCATGCAGGATACAACGTCAAAAGGCAGGATAGGCACAACCCTCATTAGAAATATGCTGTAAAAGGAATCCTTTGAAATATAGCCTTCATACCTGTCATATTTGTGCCCCAAGGTCCGCTCCGCCCAGCTTTTGCCAAGAACTCTGGCCAGATAAAAAGTGATGACAGCGCCGACAGTCAGTCCTATAAGTGTAAAAACGGTACCAAACAGTGGCCCAAAAAGCAGGCCACCTAAGGCAGACAGCAGCCCACAGGGTATAAACACCACTCCCCGCACTGCGCACATCAATATAAAAACTACCGGGGCCATACCTCCCAAACTTTCTATTGCTGCCTTCAATTGCTGCAGTGATAAATTCTTCATAAATCTGAATGTCAGTAGTGATACCGCGAAAAGCACCAACAGTGTTGAAAAGGCAAAACCTCCGAAATAGACTCGCTTCTTGTTCATTTTATTATTTCCTGTCCATAAATGGCATATAAAGCTAGTTCAAATGCTTATACTGCCCTTATTCTCTTTTTAATATTATTACGCAAAAATCGGCCAATTTACTCACTGTACAGAAAATTTGTCCTTTTCATTAAGGGCTGCATACTTTACTTGCTTTTTCCATTTTTTATATGGTTTACCTGTTGGATGGTGTTCTTTGTGCCTGAATACAGTCCCGATGCTGTAAGTCCATACACAATACCCTTAAACAGCCCCGTCTTGATGCACTGAGGTTCCACAAAGAACACTCCTATAAGCGCCCCTACAATTACAGCTACTACTGCAGAGAACTTGCTGGGAAGCCCAAGGCCCTTTACCATCTCTACTATAGACATTATTATAGGTATTACCACAGTTTCGTTCAAATTCATTAACCTACCCCCCTTTCCTCCATTATAGTACATAATATGCTTTGTACCAGAAATTGACCCACTCTGTGCCCCATGGTAATAATTGCGAGGAAAAGTTGAATACTAGAATATGTAGTGATAGACTAAAGACAATAGCCTGGTACGGGGTACTAGGTTCGGGGTTCGGGGGGTCTTTCATTTCTCCTCGTACCTCGTACCAAATTAAGAATCTTGGAGGTACCTATGAAAACTGAACGATTGTATAACGATGATCCTTACTTGAAGGAGTTCGATGCCGAAGTTGTTGAAACCAAATCCTTTGAGGATAAATATGGAATAGTGCTGGACAGGACAGCCTTTTACCCCGAGGGAGGGGGGCAGCCCTTTGATACCGGATATTTGAATGATGCAAATGTACTACAGGTTATTGAAAAGTACGGAGAGCTGCTTCATATAATTGATAAGCCGCTCCAGTCAAAAACAGTTAAAGGTCTGATCAGTTGGTCCAGGCGCTTTGACCACATGCAGCAGCATACCGGCCAGCACATATTGTCTGCATGCTTTGAAAAGCTGCTAAACGGCAGTACCGACAGCTTCCACCTGGGTAAGGATATTGTAAGCATAGAAATCGGCATAGAGAATTTCTGCGACAGTGATGCAGAACATATTGAGAATATGGCAAATGATATAATTTACAGTAACCTTCCCGTAACAGCCAAAATAGTGACTGATCTCGAGCTGCAGAGCATACCCTTGAGGAAAAAACCAAAGGTTACTGAGAATATCCGGATAGTTGAAGTGAAGGAAATTGACTACTCTCCATGCGGAGGAACTCATGTAAGCTCGACGGGTGAAGTAGGTATGATAAAGATAAAAAACTGGGAAAAATGCAAAGGCGGCTTCAGATTCACCTTTGTATGCGGTTATAGAGCTTTGACGGACTACGGCCTGCAGAATTCAATCATCAGAGCTCTCGGAGAAAAGCTGTCAGTGAGGGACTTTGATATTGTAGAAGCTGTAAGCAAGCTGCAAACGGATTATAGGATGACTCAAAAACAGCTGACCGCTGCCACACAGGAGCTAATAAAGTATGAGGCCGAACAGCTATTGGCAGAAAGCAGTCCGGTGGGTGATATAAAAATAATCAGCAAGGTTCTTTACGGCAGGAGCATGAACGATGCAAAGCTGCTTGCACAATACCTGACACAAGCACCTGCTACTATAGCACTGCTGGCATGCAGGAACGAAAGCATACAGGTCTTGTTTACCCGCTCCGAGGACGTGAGCATAGATATGAATTATCTTTTAAAAGCAGTATTCCCCATTATTGACGGAAAAGGCGGCGGAAACGCCAGGACAGCCCAAGGGGGAGGAAGCAAGGCGGATAAGCTTGATGACTTTCTAAGTGCTGCTGTAAATATGCTTGCAAGCCTATAAACACTATTTAGAATGGAGTGATTTCATGCACAGAAGGATAGTTATCGCAGGAGGCGGCATAGCCGGATTAAATGCCGCCAAAGCCGCCAGAGAACAGGATGCTGACTGCAGTGTTATAATACTTGACGAAGGTGATACGAACACCTATATAAGAACCAGACTTCCTGACTACATATCAGGAGCAGCAAGCTATCAGGAATTATTCCCATATGATGACGCTTGGTACAGCACAAACAAGATAACCATCTATAAGAATAGCAAGGTTACAGGAATTGATGTGTCAAAAAAGACTATAGCTACTACTATGGGACTGCTTGAATTCGACTCCCTCGTGATAGCTCTTGGAAGCAGCGGAAATATACCGCCGATTCCGGGGGTAGACTTGGAAAACTGCTTCTCTGTTCGTACACTGGCTGATGCTGACAAAATCAAAAGGTTATCTGACAGGGGCAGGACATGTACTATTATCGGAGGAGGCCTTCTAGGCCTGGAGATGGCATGGGCAATAAAGCAGCTTGGCTGCGAGATAAACGTCATAGAACATAATTCCAGACTCCTGCCAAGACAGATAGATGAGCAAGGAGCAGCACTATTGCAGAAGGCGATATCCGATAAAGGTATAAACCTATACCTTAATGCGGAGGTGCAGGAAGTGGCCGGAAACGGTAAGCTAGCTCATGTGAAGCTTAAGGACGGAACAGCGATTAGGTCTGATTTCGTCATATTATCTACGGGAGTAAAGGCAAATACACAGCCCTTCACCGCGTCTGGCATCAACATAGCCAGGTCAATCCTAGTTGATGGACACATGCAGACTAATGTTGAAGGAATATATGCAGCCGGTGATATAGCCGAGTATAATGGCAAAAACTTCAGCATCTGGCCTATTGCTGTTGCACAGGGCAAGGTTGCAGGGAACAATGCAGCCGGTGGGACAATGGAATATGTTGAGATTAATCCTTATACAAGCTTAAAGATCAAAGGAATAACGATGTTCTCCATTGGAGATGTTTTTTCTGCTGATTCCATGGTGACAACCGAACTGGATATGGAAGCCAATAAATATATAAAACTCTTTATTAAGGATGACATCATATCAGGAGCCATTGTCTTTGGTGATTCAAGCCTGCCCATAAAAATTAAAAAGGCAGTGGAGCAAAAGACCAAACTCCCGGCGGTGAGAGGTACTATTAATATTAAGGAACTTATAGGAAACCTTTAGCATATGAGGATGTTTGAATTGCTTTCAACTATCCTCTTTTTTTCCCTCTGACAGCTTATTCAGCCTAGACCCCAGTTTTTCACGCATTTCTGCTTTTTCACGGAGTTCCTCCATATATTCCAGCTTGTAATCAAGCTCCACAAAATACCTTTTCATATACTTCTTAAGCTTTCTCTGCACCTCATCAATCAAATGCCCCAGATCATCCGCACGGTCTATGGCATCTTCAACATCCTTTCTGTGCGCCAGTGCAATCCTGTTGAACTCCTCTGCAGCGCCGACTGACAGCCTGTAAGAGCTTACAAGGGGTGTTAAAATTTCATTCAGCGTATATATTTCCTTGAGAAAACTATCGTCCTTGCCGTGATCGACCATTCTTTTCAATCCCCCAAAACTGCTTAATTATTTGTCTCAACACAAGGTTCCTAGGGCCTGTTTGTATACATCAATATAAATCTATGATATATTTATTTTTATAATGCAACTTTATTACAATATTTTGCATAGAATAATATCCGGGGTGTGTATATGGATTTTAATATAGCTGTAAGTCAGATACTAATATTGTTCATTATCATGTTAATAGGAGTTGCAGCAAAAAGGACAAGGATTATCGATATTGCCATTCAGAATTCTATTTCAGTATTGCTGATGAAAATTGCGCTTCCTGCCCTCATTATCTCATCAACCAATTTCGAGAGATCCAGCGATGTGCTCCCTAACATGATCAGTATATTAATAATCACAATAGTATCGTATTTATTGATAGCAATGCTTTGCACACTCACTGCCAAGTGGTTCCATTTTGATAAAAAGACAGCCGATGTGTTCATTTCCCTTATAGTATTTGGAAATGTGGGCTTTATGGGCTATCCCGTTGCCAAGGCCTTTTTCGCAGAGATCGGTGTTTTCTATGCCACAGTTGTGAACCTCGTATTTACTACATTTCTCTGGAGTTATGGAATATTGCTGTTTGACAGGCAGGAAAAGCTAGACTTGAAGAAGCTCCTTAACATTGGCTCAATTTCGTCTATTATTGCTCTTTTCATGTTCCTGTTCCAGCTTAAGCTTCCTTATCCCCTTCAAACCGCAATGGATTTGACCGGAAAAATGACTACTCCCCTTTCGATGCTTCTTATAGGAGCGCTGATTGCAGAAATAGATATTGCAAAGCTTGTCTCAAACAAAAAGGTTTATCTGGTGTCAGCTATCAAGCTTGCCATTATCCCTTTAGCAACAGCCTGTTCTTTAAAGTTCATGGGCTTTAATGCCATGGTAATATCAATCTGCACTATAATGGCTTCAATGCCTTCAGGTGCAACAAATGCGATTTTTGCAAACGAGTTTGATTCCGAACCATTATTTGCCTCAGTTGGAGTATTCATTACCACACTGTTAAGCATTCTTACATTGCCACTTACTGTGTATGTGCTTAATAATTTTATTTTGTAGCTTTTTCAATTTTCTTTTTCCTTATCCTAAATTTTCAACTCATGCAAAAGTAAAATCCATAGAATACTAAATGTAACGCACAAAGTTTTGTAGTAGCTAACGATACTTGAAGCATGTAAGCGTTATTATCAAAAATGATACTTTGTGCCTTACAGGCTTTAACTGAAACATTTAGCACTTATTTGAATTCTATTACAATCGATTAAGTGCTAAATGTGTAATTGAAAGGTGGTGTTTTATGGTGGCAAAAAACGCAGAGATAACATATAAGACTATTACAGGAAAAAGAATTGGCAGGCGAAGCTCAAGGATTCTCGTACCTGAAGCCGAGGGCGCAATGGATAACCTGAAAAAGTCCATCGCCTCTGAGTTTGGAATAGATTTTACCAGCGATTATAAAGGTAACTTGTCAGCAAAACAGTGCGGCAAGGTAGGCGGAGAAATGGTAAGAAGAATCATCGAGCAGATGAAACAGGAAATTGCTCATTCTCCTGATAGGTTTCGCCAATGATAGAAAACAAACCGAAGCTCTAGCAAGGTGAGCTTAGCCTTAGAGAGGCTATCTGCCATAAGCATAGAAGTTTCGGTTTTTTTACTGGTTTTTCCGCTATTGCTCGCCATTGCTTTTTAAAATGGATTGTGATAATATTTGTAGATGTGTGAGGTAAATAAATCCCTAAGGTACTGCCGATAATATTAATATTATGGGGGTAGATGGGTGCTGGTGTGCCCTCTGGTCTTCAAAACCAGCGTTTGGGGTTGGTAGCCTCATGGGTGGGTTCGATTCCCACATACTCCCGCCAAATTGCTAATTCCTAAATTTATATAGATAGAAAAAGGACCGACACTCATAGAGCGGGGTCCTTTTTTATTTTTTGATTGGTGTCACTATTCTACATATCCAAATCCCAGCGTTCCTCCGTCAGATGCTCTCCCCAGCTTTCATTTGCCTTGCTTTCGGTCAATTCAAAACCAAATTGTTTGTAGAGACTGCGGGCTGCTTCCAGGATGCTTACCGTCCAGAGGAATACGTGCTTGTAATTCTTTTCTTTGCAGAAATCTACAGCTGTTTTCATTAGCTTATAGCCAAGTCCTATTCCGCGCATGTGGGGCTCTATCAGGAACCACCGCAGCTGTGCTGTTGAATCATCTGCCCTCACAATAGCTATCATGCCTATCGGCTTTCCCTCTGCCTCTGCTATCCAAATATTCTCTTTACTTTCATCATGGTGCTCATCAAATTTAAGCACATATTTTTCTACATAGTCGCTGAACTCTGAGCCAAACCCGTACTCAATATCATATAACTCCCTATGTCTGTTGATTATATACTCTAAATCCTTTGGTTCATAAGCCCTTATAGTTACCGGATGGATTCCATCCAGCAGTGCACTCTTGATGTTCTTCATCGAGTCAACCAGCTTTTGCTGCTCGCTGCCTGACAAATGGTTTATCAGTGTCTTTACCTGCTTGCTTGATCTATCCTCAAGCTCGGTTAGTATTTGCTTGCCTTTCACAGTCAGGCACAATGCGGTTATTCGCCTATCAGTTGTGGAGTTTTCTTTTGCTATCAGTCCATTAGCCTCAAAGCGCTTTAGAACTCTGCTCATATATCCCCGGTCTATGGATAATCTGCTTATCAGCTTATTGGCAGTACACTCCTTCATTTTATTGATTTCCAGAAGAATGCGAACCTCTGTTAGAGAGTATGGGCTGTCAAGTATATGCTGATCCAGCAAGCCCAGTACGTTAGTATAGAACCGGTTGAAGCTCCTGATCTCCATGACTATAGAATCATCCTTAATCTTCATAAAATCTCTCCCCTTGATATATTCATGCTCCTTTATTTAATCTTATAATACATAAATTAGTTGACAGTGTCAACTAATTTATGTTTATACAACTTAATTAATGCACAAATTTTATAGACAAGCATACTATACTAATGGAAAGGGGGTGATTATATGAATTGTGAATTATGTCAAGAGTTTGCTGATATACTTGAAAGCACAATACTCGAATCTACTGAAGAATTATGTGTTGTAACACGCGTAAGAGATATTGACGTTGAGATTGTCGATAGGGACGCAAACAGCCCTCTTGTTCTAAACGCCTTATTCTCATTTGAGGATATGGACCGTGAAGGGAAAACTCTCAATTTAGGTGAAACTGTAATCTTGCAGGAAGAGATTAACCCATTCATAACGGCGCTTCGTGAACGAGACATAATTGTTACTGCTCTACACAATCACTGGCTATTTGAAACACGGAGGTTATTCTATATCCACTTCTTCTCAATTGAAGAACCTCTGGTATTTGCAGAAAAAGTAGCTGAAGCTTTTCAACTTCTTGAACCTTAGTAGTGCCTAATCTTTTTTCATGACTTAGTGTCATACGGACTTGCCTATAGCAAGTCCTTTCTTTATACTTCTAGTAAATTATTACATATAAAAGAAAACCGACTGAAAATTCTTCAATTTGCTGTGTTCCCAGATTATTTTTGTTAAAATCGGCTCAATTGAACATAATACTAGTAAATACATTTATGAGGTGTTTATATGAATTTACTCAGATGCACAGATATTTACTACTTTGCTGTTTTTTTGATTTATGCGCTTGTTGTTATAGGTCGGCACCGCATTAAGGAACTTCTGCCAGTTTCACTAATCTCTATTATCGTTGTTGGTATTGTTAACGTGATGGGAATTAATCTGGGATTATTCCGTTATAACAAGCCTCTCCTTGATATATTTGGAATACCGTTGTTTCATTTGCTCTGGGCGGGAATTGCAGGCATAGTATTTATAGATTATATGAAGCCCCGTTTTAGCCATAACCTGCTAATGCTGGTCTATACCACAGCAATTGTTGAAGCATTGGCTTATATTTCTGAACTGACAGGTGTATTTGAAACCTTAGGCAGTTATAATTACTATTATGATTCTATTATAACTTTTGCTTCACTGGCTGCTATCTTGTTGCTGTCCGAAAGCTTATACAAGTATAAGGTCTATAATATCAAAGGCTTAAAGTGATACAGACACCTTACGGTGCCTGTTTTATACTTCTAATAAAATTCGGATGCAACTTATAAACAACCGCCAGCTTAGTCAGGTCGTTCAATAGATAATCTCCACCTGCCACTTTATCCAGTCCTTTTCTATCCAAAGTAAGGTTGAACACCCATTCCTCCACTGTACCGCCGCCTATATCCTCTACATCCAGGTATTCAGACACCGAAACGCTGCCTACATCCTGGCGCTTTGAAAGGGTCCCAAGTATCTTTTTACTATCCATAAGCATTCCTCTAACAGTCATATCTGCGGTATAGATATCATTTCCGTTAAGCTCAATGTTAACAATACTATCCTTACCATTACCTTCGATGTTTATTTTCTTTATTCTGTCTTTCCCTCCACTGCTCTTTTCCCCAAGCTGTTTTTTTATTGTATACTCAGTAAAGCCTTTCAACTCTTCCGGAGCCTGCTCCAGCGGCTGCGGTGTCACCACTGCTGGTGCCGCATCATTCTTTGGCTGCGTATCCTGTTTATCTGAGCCTTGGGACTGACAACCGACAAATGCGGTCACTGATGACATAATTACAACAACCAGAAGCAATAGTACTTCCTTTTTCTTTAGTACCTTCAATAAATCCACCTCCGTATTCCAATCAATATTATACACGGATGCGCGCTGCAGTACAACCTCTTGATACCACATAAGCCGTACATTCCCACACACAACAAAACGGCAAGAACTATCACGTCCTTACCGTTTCCCGTATACCTGCAGTCTATTTCTGAACAAGGTCCTTTGTTCCCAGTATGACATGAGCCAGGCCAAAACCAACCAATCCAGCACCAATCATAGGGAGCAGATCTCTCTTATGCATGCCGTGCCTTTCCATATCAATTCCCCTGATCATAGTACCTGCTGCCAGCACTGTACTTCCAAGCAATGTTGGTATTAATCCTTCACGCATATTATCCCTCCTAATAGGTGAATTTGAAATTAGAACATCTTTTTCAAAACACCACAATCGAATATTTTTATATTGCAGTTAATATTTTTTGCAAACCTTCTTGTTTCTATCCCTTAATATTGAGCTATAAAAAATATATAAAAGGCCTCCATAGAAGCTATTAAGCAACTAAGGAAGCCTTTTATGAAACTCGCTTAGGTCAAGTGGAACATTAATGAAATTTATACTTTCCTGCTCATTATAAAGACCATTGAATAATTCAATGGTCTTTCATTTGACAATATTATCTCCTGAAGTCTCTGCTTCTATTGTTCTGTGCCTTCTTAGCTTTTCTGCAGTCAGGACATCTCTGTGGTTCGTTTTCGAAACCCTTTTCTTTGTAGAAAGCCTGCTCGCCTTCTGTGAATACAAATTCTGATCCACAGTCTTTGCAAGTTAAATTTTTATCTGCCATTTTTCATACCTCCTATTATTTATTAGGATTTAACAACTTTCAAACATTATGCATTGTCCTAATAGATAGTAGGAAATGGTTTTTGTTTGTTAAATCTCATATTCTAGATTAGTATAGCACTCTTGCCACTCACTGTCAACAAATCCAATAAAATTTTTCAAAATTTCCAAAAATTATTTTTTACGTAAAAATGCAAGTGTGAACCAGGTGAGAGAACCCAAAGTCACTATATTTATAAAAAAACTGGCGAATGTATTCCAGTGGATATATTCAGCTACCCCCGTGCTTATTATCGACATCTCAAGCAGTATATATAGTATTGAGCACATAAGTATATGGGCTGCCTGCAGCCACTTATTGTTTGGCACATACTGGCAGAAAAGTATCCCCATGGTGAAGATAGGACCAAATTTATAGAATGCAGAACACGTTGCCCACGGTATTATAATATCATAAAAGCTATATAGTTCTAATTTCTGCCCCCCGTAATCAACTAGACTTGCGAGCGACAATGCCAGTACCCCTCCCATTATATTCTTTTTTAAATTTTTATTATCAGTCAATAAAAAAAGCAATATCCATGACAAAATGAAGCTGATAACCCAAGGCATGGCACATCTCCTTAAGAGTTAATATACAATGTCTATTATTTGAAAAACAAGATAATTTATACCTTCCAATTCATTATTAAAGACCATTGAAATTTCAATGGTCTTTACATGTGCAATTATCTTCTGAAGTCTCTGCTTCTGTTGTTTTGAGCCTTCTTAGCCTTTCTGCAATCCGGACATCTCTGGGGTTCGTTTTCAAAACCCTTTTCCTTGTAAAAAGCCTGCTCACCTTCCGTGAACACAAAAGGCTTGCCGCAGTCCTTGCAGATGAGGTTCTTGTCTGCCATTTCCTTACCTCCTATTATTTTTTAGGGATTTAACAATAACGTACATTTTAGCCTAACAAATAATAGGAAAAATGGTTCTGTTTGTTAAATCTCCACTTTTAAATTAGGATATCACTACACAATTATGTTGTCAACGCTATTTTATGTAATATTTTGTAATTTGTGCTTAAATTTTACTATTTTATTTTTAGATGTGCTTATTTTTGGGGATAACTTGATTTTGCAAGAGATGCAGCATATATTAAATTGATTGAAATGCTGCATAATTGGGGGTTATACAATGTTCGAACGCCTGAAGATATTCACTTTAGTTGCTCTAATTTCATTTATGTGCACATATATCACATACAGTGCTACACCCGTTCCTACTCCTGTCCCCGAGCAGCCCGCTGCCGAACAACCGGATAAAGTCCAGCAAGCCGCTTCTGACTTTAGCAAAGAAGTGGATGCAATTGTAATGGAAAAGATAAACTCCTTCTTTAAAACCGGAGGTAAGGGCATTATAGGAATCTATATCAAAGAATTGAATACCGGCTATGAATATGCTTATAATGCCGAGAAGACTAACCCTGACAACCCCAAGGAGGGATATTTCAATTCAGCCTCCACCTGCAAGCTTTTATCGGCAGCTGTAATGTATTATATGAACAATTGCAGCGAACTGGAGCTTGACAAGATTTACACAGACAAGGTTACTAACAGTCAATACAATCTCAAGAAAATGCTGCCAAGAATGATCAGCCATTCAGTTAATGATTACTTCAACATTACCCTTCGCCATTTGGGTTCCAAGCAGATAAACGACACCCTTGAGAAGCTGGGAGTCAAGAACAGCCTGGTATATAGCGAGATAATGCCTGCCCAATACTCCTCTGTCAAGAACAATATCAGCAGGTATGGAATATCCCGCTCCCCCAGGACCACACCCAAGGATCTGGGATATGTGCTTGACCTGCTGTATTGCGGAAAAACCTTCGGAGCAGAGAATGATAAGTTATTTTTAGAGTCCCTCAAAAACAATATATACTCAAACAGGCTTCCTGCAGGCGTAGGCTATAAGTCAACCGTTGCCCACAAAACAGGCACAAGTGCAGGTGAAGGAGTTTATAATGACGCAGGTATAATATTTCTTGAGGATAACCCTTATATAATGGTTGTAATGAGCAAGGGCACCAACTCCAGTGTGCAGCCTCTTTACAGAAGTATTACCGGTGAGCTGTACAATTATATGAAAAAAAGGACTGAAATTCAGTCCTCAATTCCCCAATAAGCCTTTGCTTCTTTTTCGAGTTCAGAAAGCCTTGTATAGTAGTCTGGAAACTCCAGTAGGTGGGCATAAGCGATTTTGCCCGTAAGTATAGGATCATTACCTGTCACATTAGCTTGAGGGAACTTGGTGCCATGCTCCAGCTCCACCTCCAGACCCATTCTGAACTGTTCAAGGTCGATTTTATTAAAATCTATACCTATTGATTTTCCAATCTCCAATGCTTCCTCTTTGGTGAATTTCTTTTGTCTATTCATCCTATTGGGTTCTTCATAATAATCATAAATCGGCTTCATTTTCTTCCAATAGGGGCAAATGTGCGGATACATACAATAGCCTCCCAAATTATAATTTATAATATTATATTTCAATATAAAAGGTTCTGTTAAAATAAAAGGCTGTTTATCTGAGATATATTTCAATCTTGATAAACAGCTTTATATTCTTCTTAGAACAGCACCCGATTGTCTCCGACACGCTTTGTAATCTTGTTCTGATCAAAATGGTCCAGCAGTGCCATTGCATATTTCCTGCTGGTGCCGAGTATATCCCGGAACTGCCCCAGTTGTATTGGTCCATTATTTTTTATATGCTTCCTCACCAGCTCCACTGCTTCGTTATATGCGTCTCTGGAGAAGGCAATATCTTCATCCAGTTTTATCAGCTCACCCATTTCTATCAAAGCAGTATATACCAACTGGCACTGGTTCTTATCCAAGCTGCTCGCTTCAGCCAGCTCCACAAGCTTGGGCGGATTGAACCGGTTTTCCCTGTAGCTTTTTTCAATTACAGTCTTAATCTGTTCTTGTACTTTATTGAACTGCACCTTAAAACCACTTTGAGCTATATACTGGTTCTCAAGCTTTATGATGCCATCAGTCTCAAAATATCCAAAAACCAAATCTGCCAGTCTTGGCTTCATCCCTTCGAATATTCTTGTTCTTAGCTCTTCCTTCGATATTCCGCTTTTTAACGGATTCTTCCTATGATATGCCTCAAGTATTTCTGTAAGCTTGGTTTCAACATCCTTCAAATACCTGATATGCAGCACATAAGTCTCATCCCCAAGCTTGAATTCGCGTATAAGCTTCTTCTCTGACAGCTCCGCGGCAATTTTCCCGTATAGCTCATCATTCATACTCCCTACAGCTTTGATTATAGCTTTCTTGTCGGGATACTTGTCACTATTCTGTATCAGGTACCCCTCAACCATTTCGGCAGGGTTACCCTGTTCTTTTATCTTAAGCTCTTCTATTACATCCTCTTTAAAACGCTTTCTCTTGGGAGGGTTGGGCTCCAGAATCGTACCCCCTCCTATGGTCAGCATGGGGGAATATGTCCTTATGACAAAACGATCCCCTTTCATACAGGCTGTCTCTTCCTCCAGCCTGAGCTGTACAAATGCACTATCCCCGGGCTTTAGCTCCTCTCTATCCAGAAGCACCACCCTGCACATTATTTCTGAAGTTCCATGATAAAGCCTTAACCTGTCCCTATTGTCAATGGATTTGTCGGCACTTGCCAGCATCTCCAGCCTTGCATCCAGCATCATTGAGGACTCCATGCGTCCAAGCTGTGTCAACACATCACCCCTCTGAATCTCATCAAGCTTCACATTAGCGATGTTAATTGCCACCCTCTGACCCGCAAAGGCAGTCTTGACGTTCTTTTCATGAACCTGTATCGAACGCACTCTCGTCTCAGTTTTGTGGGGGTATATCTCTACCTTGTCCCCTTCGCTGATGCTGCCCGAGATAAGCGTACCTGTCACCACAGTGCCAAAGCCAGTTATTGTGAAGGATCTATCCACAGGAAGTCTGAATACTTCATGAGTATCCTTCTCCTCTACCACCTCTGTCACTTTATCTATTTCAGCAATAAGCTCTTTAAGTCCCTCTCCTGTGACTGATGAAACCGGCATTATACTCGCTTCCTTTAGAAAGGAATCCTTTACCTCGTCTCTGATCTGCTCGGTTATCATTTCAAGCCATTCCTGATCCACCATATCCTTCTTGGTCAGTGCTATTATGCCCTTCTTCACCTGCAGCAGCGAAAGTATATTAAGGTGCTCCCTGGTCTGAGGCATTACTCCTTCATCAGCAGCTATCACAAGTACTACAACATCAATACCTCCTGCTCCTGCAAGCATATTCTTAATAAATTTCTCATGCCCTGGAACATCTATTATACCTGCTCTTCTCCCGCTTGGAAGGTCAAAATATGTGAAACCCAGCTCAATGGATATTCCTCTTTCCTTTTCTTCCTTGAGCCTGTCTGTATCCCTTCCTGTCAGGGCCTTTATAAGGGTTGTCTTTCCATGATCTATGTGTCCCGCTGTTCCGATTATAACATTCTTCAAGCTTGACCCCCGCCTTCTCTCATATTACCTTTTGAAAGTGCTAAAAAAGCCCACAGCAGGGCATCTTCTATAGCTTCAAACTCATCATCCATAATTGTCCTGACATCCAGCATAAGCCTATCCTTATTTATCCTGGCTATAATAGGAGTCTTATATGCTCTCAGCTTCTCCTCCAGCTCCATTAGAGATATACTGTCAGGCTTCACTGCAACAGCCTTGGTAGGCATCTTATGCAGAGGCATGGAGCCTCCACCCACCTCGGAATAGTCATCCTCTATACTTATAGCAGCAACAGCACCTAAAGATTTTTTTAATCGTGCATAAAGACGTCTTGCCCGTTTGCCAAGCTCCTCACCACTGTAGGTAAGCATTCTAAGCACCGGGATTTCCTTTAGTGCAAGCTCTTTATCCATGTATAGCCTTAGGGTCCCTTCAAGAGCTGCCAAAGTCAGCTTATCAATCCTTATTGCTCTTGTGAGGGGGTTTTTCTTCATTTTGTCTATGTATTCCTTGCTGCCGACAATTATACCCGCCTGAGGGCCTCCAAGCATTTTATCCCCGCTGAAGGTTACCACATCCATGCCTGCTTTGACAGCATGCTGAACAGTAGGCTCGTAGGGTAGTCCAAAGTCAGTAAGGTCCAAAAGCATACCGCTCCCCAGATCCTCTATTATAGGAACACCCAGCTTCCTTCCCAGGGCAACCATATCCTCCGACTCCACCTGGCTTGTGAAGCCTAGTATCCTGTAATTGCTTGTATGCACCTTCATAAGCGCCGCCGTATTCTCATTGACAGCCCTCTCATAATCCGAAACATGTGTTTTATTTGTGGTCCCTACCTCAACTAAGGAAGCACCGCTTTGCTCCATTACATCAGGCACCCTGAAGGAGCCTCCGATCTCTACAAGCTGTCCCCTGGACACCACTACCTCCCTGCCTTTAGCCATGGTGCCAAGTACCAGCATCACTGCTGCAGCATTGTTATTCACTGCCATTGCCGCCTGGGCTCCGGTAAGCTTGCATATCAATTCTTCAACATGGGAGTATCTCGAACCCCTCTCCCCGGATGCAATATCCATTTCAAGGTTGGAATACTTCGAAGCGATATCCCATAAAGTATTCTTAAGGCTGCTGCTTAAAGGGGATCTCCCAAGGTTTGTATGCAGCACTACTCCTGTTGCATTGACTACATTGACGAGATTGTTCCTCATTATTTCATGTACTTTTTCAACTATGCCATTTATCATGTAGGAGTTATCGATTGCGTCCATGTCTTCCTTGTCTTCCAAAGACATTACAACCTTCCTGTACTCCTTCAGATATTCCCTTATACCCTCCACTACCGCAGTTCTTGGATATACAAAGGTAAGCCTCTCAAGCTCCTTCTCCCTCAAAAGCTCATCAACAGAGGGTATACTGCTCAATATTTGCTTTTTATCCTTCATGCTCTACCTCCACATTTTTGCCTCGTGCTACGTGCCTCGTGCCACGTGCAAAGCTTGGGTATGTCTATTGGGTCTTAGATCCTTCACTATGTTCAGGATGACATTCCCCAGAAAAAAATTCAATAGTGCCCACTGTGTATTCAGTGGATTGACCAGTGTTCAGTGTTATCCGTAACCTCGTATCTCGCATCTAAATCACTTCTATAGTATATTCACCCTTGGGCTTGACTTTCCCAACAACGCTGAAATCCGTTTTATTCCTCTTCCTGAGCTCTTCCATCAGCTTCTCAAAGCGCTGCTCAGGCACTGATATAAGAAGCCCTCCAGACGTCTGCGGGTCATACATGATGTCCTTTATTTCCTGCTTTATGCTGTCAGCAAAACTGACATGCTCTCTGAGATATCCTTCATTATTATATGTGCCTGCCGGAATTATTCCCATCTTTGCAAATTCAACGCTTTCCTTTATTATAGGAAGATAATCCGACCATATTTCCAGGGAAACTTTGCTTGCCGCAGCCATTTCATAAGCGTGGCCTAAGAAGCCGAAGCCGGTTATATCGGTGCAGCCGTTGATTCCCACTTCTGTCATTGCTTCACAAGCGTCCTTATTGAGATATGCCATGATTTCCACAGCTTTTTTTATTATACCTTCATCAAGAATATCTGCCTTTATTGCAGTGTTCAATATGCCAATCCCAAGGGGCTTTGTAAGTATAAGCATATCCCCGGGCTTCGCTCCTGAATTGGCGGCAACCTTTTTGGGATGCACCATGCCCATCACAGAGAGACCGAACTTTGGCTCATTGTCATCTATTGTATGTCCTCCGACAACTATTGCACCCGCCTCAGCAACCTTATCCGCTCCGCCCCTAAGGATTTCCTTCAAAATATCCATTGGCTGGCAAGTGGGGAAGCATACAATATTCATTGCAGTTACAGGCTTGCCCCCCATTGCATATACGTCGCTCAAAGAGTTTGCTGCTGCTATCTGCCCAAAGGTATAGGGATCGTCTACAACAGGAGTGAAGAAATCCGTGGTCAGAATCACAGCTTTATCTTCATCTATCTTATATACGGCAGCATCGTCGGATGTTTCAATACCAACTATCAGGTTTTCATCTTTAAATTTTGGCAGCTGACACAGAACCTGTGCCAGGGTATCCGGACCTATTTTTGCGGCTCACCCAGAGCTTCTGGTCATTTGCGTAAGTCTAATTCTCTTGTCCATTTTGCTGCCCCCTTTCCAACGGTGAATTTGAAATTTGATTTTGTTTTAGATATTCCCAACTTCCCCAATATTATATCATATCTCAGTATTATACAAAATGTGAAATAACATTTCGCACTTCTGCTTCCTTAGTTTGCATCGCGGAAAACATTATTCCTTTTTATCCCTTCCGCGATATAAATGCAGACACAAAAAATAAAGAATACTCTCTATTTAAGCATTCTTTATTTTCCTTTACTCAATTGTTATGCTGTCCTTGATGCTGTTGAATTTGCTGTCACCGATGCCCTTTACCTTCTTTATATCCTCAATTGACTTGAAGGGTCCTATTTGGTTCCTGTATTGTATTATCGCCTTTGCCGTTGCCGGCCCCACACCTGAAAGGGTATCAAGTTCGCTCTCGCTGGCAGTGTTGATATTCACCTTGCCCGGTTTATTAACGGCTATGCTCTTAACTGTATTCACTCCGGGTATGGTCTTGCTTGTGTTTTGCAGCTTCTCCCCTTTCCTGGGAATATATATCATATCTTCGTCCTCCAGCCTATAGGCCAGATTCACTGCATTCAAATCAGCCTCCCCATTCACTCCCCCTACCATTGCAATAGCTTCATCAAGGCGGGTTCCTTCCTTGACCTTTATCACACCTGGACTCTTTACATTACCGCAAATGTATACAGATATTTCCTTAGGCTTCACTTCGCTCTGTACTGTAGTGGGAGTCGGTACAGCTTCTTTAAGCTCAATAGCTTGTCCAAGACTTATCTCAGTAGCTTTATCCTGTCTTGTATATATAGTACCGCTAATTATGACCAGTACAAGCACGATAACTGCAAATAAGGATTTCTGAGTTCTAGTAATGTAAATCATCTTTACCTCCTCCAGATAATAGACGTCTTGTTTCAATAATATAATTCGACATTTGTAATATATTTCCTTCTTTTACATGTATTAATATACACATCATATATTTCCACACAATAATGCTGACAAATTCCCAATAAAGGGGTGCTATTGACAAGCTTTTTTGGTATACTAAAATGGTCAGTCCACAAGGGATCAATTAGTAAACAATTCTCTAACATTCGGAGGAAATTATGAGAAAACTCATTTTATATATAACAATCTTGAGTATAATTATGTCTTTTTTGCCGGTTTATGGAGATGCACCGGAAGTTACTGCTCCATCAGCCATTTTGATAGATGCGAAAACCGGAAAGGTACTTTACGAAAAAAACGCAGATGAAAAACGTTATCCGGCAAGCACCACAAAAGTTATAACGGGGCTTTTGGCAGTTGAGCACGGGAAGATGGATGAAGTAATTACAATAGGTAAGAATCCTCCACTCATAGAGAGAGGGAGCAGCCAGATTTATCTCATAACCGATGAACAGCTTACTATGGAGCAGCTGCTTTACGCACTGATGCTGGAATCCGCCAACGATGCTGCAGTAGCAATAGCGGAGCATATATCAGGCACAGTCCCGGAGTTTGCCAAGCTTATGAACAGCAAAGCCAAGGAGCTGGGCGCAACAAATACAAACTTTGTAAATCCTAACGGCCTTCACAATGATGAGCATTATACAACAGCACGAGACTTGGCTATGATTGCTAAGTATGCAATGACCCTGGATAAGTTCCGGAGTGTGGTGAAGGAAGTTAATTACACTATACCAAAAACAAACAAGCAGGAAGAAAGAAACTATATAACAAACAGCAACAAGCTTATTTGGAAGACCTATGATAAGTTCAGGTATGAATATGCCACAGGCATCAAGACAGGTTATACTACTAAAGCGAAGCAGTGCTTGGTTGGCGGTGCGAAAAAAGACGGCATGGAGCTAATATCAGTAGTTATGAGCGCTGAAGGGCAGAATATATACACCGATACCGTAGCCCTCTTCGAATATGGTTTTGCAAACTTTCAAAATGTAGAGATACTAAAAAAGGATCAGATAGTGACTTCTGTCTCAATAAAAGAGGGTGAGGAAAAAATCAACCTTCTGGCCGCCGAGGATTTCTCCCTTATGCTTTCCCAAGGCGAAAGGGAGAAAGTAAAAACAGAAATCAAGACAAATGGCACAATTAAGGAGCCCATCAAAAAAGGTGAAGTTCTTGGAGCAATGCTTGTTAATGTTAATGGCAAGGAAGTCAAAAAAATAGATTTACTCTCTTCTGTTGAGGTAGCAGCTCCAAAAAAGCTCAACAGCTACTGGTGGCTTTGGATAGTAGCAGCCTTTCTGCTGTATAGGACTGCAGTTACGATATTAAAAGTAAGGCAAAAGAAATTCAAGAATATATATATAAGAAGATAAAAAAAATAACGCCGGTCGTCGGCGTTATTTTTTATCCTACAAAGGCTATAGCTTCAATCTCAATCAACGCATCCTTTGGCAGTCTGGCAACCTCTACGCAGGACCTGCCCGGCTGCTCCTTAGTGAAATACTGCCCGTAAATTTCGTTAATCTTAGGAAAATCATTCATGTCTTTAATAAAAACTGTGGCCTTCAGTACATTTCCCAGGCTGCTGCCGGCTGCTTCAAGCACAGCCTTCAGGTTCTCAAGGCACTGTTTTGTTTGAGCCTGAATCCCTCCCTCAACGAATGCTCCAGTCCCCGGATCAACTCCAAGAGCACCTGATGTAAATATGAGATTTCCATACTTTACTGCTTGGGAATATGGACCTATAGCAGCAGGAGCCTTTTCAGTCATTATTATTTCTTTTGTCATTCTTATTCCTCCCTTATATAGTGTATATTATTCCACTGTATTAATATTATAATATATGATTCCTCTATACAACCTTATACTTAGGAACCCTGCGGTCAAATTCCTCCATAAGCCAGCGTTCCCTGTAGCTTCCTTTGAATTGATAACAATATATATGAGTTTTTCCGTTTTCTTCCTCCAGCCTTACTCCCTCTTTCATTTTCTCAGTATTAAACCACCACTCAAAATGCACCTCAAGCTTTTTCTCCCCTGCCACCTGTTCATCATACCTTATAAGTGCCTGGCCATGCCTTTCTCTAAGTACAGTCATTTACATTCCCCCAATATCATATTTATAGATAAATTTTACCTATACACCATAAATACAATATGCGGAGACTCCATACATATTACCACTATTATTTATATTTAACAGAAAAATCATCAATAATACATATAAAAGGTGCATAACGCATGCTGCGTATATGCACCTTTCATAAATGTGCCTCTTAACAGAGAGAATTTCTAATCCTGTAGAGGCACAACACTAATCATTTACTCTAATCTCATCCAAATAGTTGTACACCGTATATCTGGATACACACAGTACCTTTGCAACATAGTCAATTGCACCTTTAATCAGGAATACTCCTTTTTCATCCAGCAGTTGGACTATATTAACCTTTTCCTCCTTGGATATGAAGGCAACAGGCTTCCCAACCGATTCCAAAGTCTTGTTCACTATGCTGCTGAGCATCTCATTGACTGTACTTCCGTAGCTTTCTTCACTGTCTTCAGAAAAATCCACATCATCGATTATATTTGTAAGATCATTAATAATATTCCTTCCTATTATAAGCTCAGAAATATCATAGTTAATGCATAGAAAGCCTATCAGCTTCCCCTTTTCATCCTTGACAAACAGCGATGTGGACTTAAGGAGCCTGCCGTCCTTGGTCTTTTTTCTATAGTTAACTATAGGTTTATCAAACTGTCCCTTGCGGAGAGTCGCCAATCCGTATTCGCTCATAGGACTACCCACCGTTCTTCCGGTTACGTGTCCATTGGCTATTGCAATTATCGAGCTTTGTGGGTTTCTTATATCATGAAGAATAACCTCACAGTTTTTTCCGAATGTATTAGCTATTCCTTCAACCAGTGGCATCATGCTTTTCAGTATAGGATGCAAACTTTCACTCATACCAACACCCCTAAACAATATAAATTAGTATTATTCATTCTCAACAAGAATTGACTTTGCATCCACCCAAAGTCTCTCCAGATTATAGAACTTTCTTTCCTCATCATGAAACAGGTGAATTATAATATTGCCAAAATCAAGCAATATCCAGCGTCCATTCCTGAAGCCTTCCTTATGGTGCATCTTATAACCTGCCAATTCCATTTTCTCTTCCAATTCATCACTCATTGCCTGCACCTGTGTTGTAGAGTTTCCTGTGGCAATGATAAAGTAGTCTGATATTGTTGAAAGCTCATGAATATCCAATAGCTTTATATCCTTAGCCTTCTTGTCCTTTAGACTTTCTATAGCTTTGTTAGCCATTTCCGTCGATATTGAGTACAATTACATCCCTCCGTTAATTCTGTCTTTACCTATAATAATTGTTATATCATAACCACAAGCATTGTCAATATCACTTTCGACAATATTTATATTTATGTCCTGAGATACCGCCTGGAGTTTATCTTTACTGCCGCTTCTGTCGATGACTCTCGAGTATCCATATGTCATGTCCTTAGTATCTCCAATTTTAACATTTGAATATCCTTTTTCCTCTAACTCTTTTTTTAGCAGAGAGGCTAGGCCGCTTTTCTTTGAGCCGTTCAACACCTGCACTTTTATATCATCTCTTTTGACTTCCTGCACTTCTGCAGCAGTTTGACTACTGCCTGTCTGGGATGGTTCTGTATTATTGATTTGTGCTGTCGCTACTCCCAGATCAACCTTGATTTGCTCAAGCATCTCTTTGAGTTTGGCCTCATCATGCAAGAAATATGAGACCTTATTCATGTACCCGGCATCTCCCGGGAGAGTATAGAACTTAATGTTATCCAGCTTTACATCTTTTATATTCAAAGCATATTGTGCGATATCACCATTCTCAATATTGGTCTTGATGCATTTGGACATTGCATCAACAACACTGAATGCCTTCGGTATAATCTTGGGACTAGTGAGCTTATCGATAAACGACTTGATAAGCTCTTGCTGCGCTTTAATCCGCCCCAAATCCTGGTCCGTATAGCCTGATCTAAACCTGGCAAATTTCACAGCATTCGCACCGCTAAGCACTTGAGTGCCCTTCTTTAAATGAATGCTCAGATTCTGGACAGGATCTTCATAGTCCATATCCATGGGGACATTTACCTTCACACCGCCTAATATATCCACTATCTTTTCCGCTCCCTTGAAGTTTACCTTTACATAGTGGTGTATGGGAATACCAAGCAAGTTTCCAACAGTCTTTATTGCCAAAGCCGTGCCTTCTTTTTTGGCTGCTGCAGCGTTTATCTTATCAAAGCCGTAGCCCGGTATTTCCACCCTTGTATCTCTTGGTATAGAGAGTAATGTGATTTTCTGGTTCTCTTTATTATAGCTGGCAACTATCATAGTGTCTGACCTTGCTTCATCAATACCCATAAACAGAGTGTTTATTATTACGTCGTCCTTGGGGTCCTCTGGCTTAAGCTCAGGGTATTCTTCTATAGTCTTAACAAAATTCTCATCTGTCATATTTGATTTATATAAATAATACACTCCTCCGAGTATAATAAAAAAAATCAAAAAAGAAGCCAGAAAAATAGCTATATACCTTTTCAAAATTTAAAACCCCATTCCTTCTTGAATTATTTCATGTTTAAAGCTTGCCAAATACAATCGTTCCCTCTTTATAGCTGCTTAAGCTTTTGCAGCTCTCCCAATATGTGATTCCTCGATAGTATGGTATCGACATGTATAAGTCCGTTCTTTGACATTATGTATCGGATAGACAAGTCAATGGCCAGCAGAATAGCTTCGTCCAGCTTTCCAAAGGCAAGTCCCCTTACTTCTTCCACCCCGTCAAAGCTTCTTGATGGCTCAATAAAGTCCGATAAGTATAACATTTTCTCAAGGAGTGACATATTTTCCCTCCCTGTAGTATGATATCTTACAGCACTTAGTATCTCCTCATCCTCGATGCCAAACACCTTCCTGCATATATGTACCGCTGCCGGACCATGCAGAAGCTCCTTTACGCTTAAGGTCAGAGCGTCTGCTGCAATACCCTCTGCAGTGAGGCAATTCAGCAGCTCTTGCATATCAAGCTCCCTTGCACAGTCATGCACCAAACCGGCAATACCTGCCTTTTTTGCATCACAGCCATAAAACTCCGCGAGCTTTGCGGCAGTGGTGCTAACATTGACAGAGTGAATATATCTCTTTGTTGAAATGTTGTTTTTCAGCCAGTCCATTATTGAGTTCAAATCCTGCAAAGAATTCACTCCTTATTTATACTTTTTGCGAAATATCCTTAACATCATTTATTCAGATTTCGCAAAAAGTTTCCTTGGTTGTTATTGAATTCGCACTATACCCTATGTAATTCCTTTTATGCGTTCAATAAAGCCCATTTTTTTCGATATACTCCTCTACTGCTTCAGGCAGCAGATACTTGATAGGCTTTCCGCTTCTGGACCTTTCCCTTATATCTGTAGACGAGATTGCCAATAAAGGAACTTCTATGCATATAATTTCTCCATTATACTTAGACGCAATTTCCCCTATCTTTTGTTCCAAGTCCCGCTTATCAAATCCAGGCCGTGTAACAGCAATAAATCTACATAGTGTTAAAAGCTCCTGAATTTTATACCAGGTCAAAAGCTCCAGTACTGCATCAGCCCCAGTTATAAAGTATATGGTTGCATCTTCACCATATGTCCTTCGCATATCCTTCACAGTATCGATAGTATATGCAAGCTCATCCTTATCCACTTCTATACGTGATACCTCAAAGTTAGGGTTTGAGGAAGTTGCGAGGACAGTCATAAGATATCTGTGTTCAGAGCCGGTAATGATTTGCTGCTGCTTATGGGGAGGTCTTCCTGCAGGTATAAAGATTACCTTGTCGAGATCTAATTCCGCTCTTGCTACCTCAGCTGCTACAAGATGCCCGTAATGAACAGGGTCAAAAGTGCCGCCCATAATCCCAATTCTACTAGACTTATTGTCTTCCCTCTGCTCGCTCATACAAATACCTCTGATCTTTAAATGAATTATGTTTATTATACAATAATATGCAGAATTTTTAAAGTTCTTCCAACAATTTCTAACAAATACCACTGACGATGGCACGATTTACCATGTGTAATACCCCATAAAAACCAGAATCAGCGGCGAATATTATATTGTATTCCAAAAGCCATATAAAAGCGCTAAAGCATTATGATGCACTAAAAAACAGTTATTAAAAGGAGAGTGAATTGAATGAACAGGAAAATATTAATTCTAGTAATGGCAGTAATACTCGCAGTCTCAATTCCGGTATTTGCAGAGGAATCAGCAAATACAACAGATCCGGGAATAAAGCCTGACAGTCCTCTTTATATTCTTGACAGGCTTGCAGAAAAAATTCAAATAGCAATGATAACAGATGCAGTTAAGGAAGCTGAAGCTTTGGCTGGAATGGCGCAGGAAAGACTTGCTGAAGGCAAGGCTATGGTGGAGATAAACAACATAGAGAAAGCGACAACGGCTATAAATGAATACACAGAGCTTATGGACAAAGCAATCGACGCAATAGATTCAGCTGCTAAAGATGGAAAAGCTGTAATCAAGACTATTGACATGATTGTAAAATATGATATAGAAGATGAAGCAATACTTGAAAAATTGATGGATAAAGTACCTGCTGAATACAAAGAAGAGCTTAAGAGAGCGATTGAAGCGCTTCCTGAGAAAGAGACAATAAAGCCGGAAGACAATAAGGAAAAAGAAGAGCAGGCTGAAAAAGTTAGAGCAAACGCGATATTGACAGGAAAAATCCAAGATAAGGCCTTACTCGAAAAAATCCAAAAATCAGGACTTAACAACAGGCAGATTGCAGCTCTTGTATCACTGTCAGGGCAGTCAGAAAAAGACCTGAATGTCGTAGTGGACCTATTCCTCACCAATTCGAAGGGTATAGGCAAGACCATAATGGAACTGGATCTTGCTCCCAAGGATGCTATGAAGGATATCAATAAAACCTTTAAAGAATTAAAGAAGGAAATCAAAACCGGACTTGCAAAATCCGAAGATCTGGATTTGGAAACAGAAGAAAAGGATAGCACAGCAGCGGAAGATAAAGATGAAGATAAGGATGATATCAGTAAGGATCAAAAAGAGGCAGAAAAATTAGAGAAGAAGATTGAGAAAGCCGCTGAAAAGCTGGAAAAGAAAATAGAGCAGACAGAGAAAAAGCTTGATAAAAAGTCAGTGAAAGCTGACCATGATGATGACGATGATAAGGATGACGACGACAAGGACGATAAAGAAGACTAACCCTTAAAAAAACAACCCCGCAGATGAAAAAATCTGTGGGGTTGTTTTGTGGTAAGTCCTTTAGTCTCGTTGTATCTCACTCTGCTACACCGCTTTATTTTTTTCCCTTATAAGGCCAGAAAGCGCTTCAAGAGCCAATTTATAGCCATAATGACCGAAGCCGCAGATTGCACCTTTGCAGGCAGGCGCCGTTACAGATATTCTCCTGTATTCCTCTCTGGAATTGATATTACTGAGATGCAGCTCAACTGCAGGCAGATTTACAGACTTCAATGCATCATAAATTGCCAGGCTGTAGTGAGTATAAGCCGCAGGATTTATGACAATACCGTCAAAGCTCTCACTAAAGGCTCTATGAATATGGTTTACTATCTCGCCCTCAATATTATTCTGAACTATCTCTACGCTTATACCAAGCTTTTCAGCTTCACTGCTTATAAAACTGCATATGTCTTCATAGGTCCTATGCCCGTATATTTCCTTCTCCCTTACACCCAGCATATTAAGATTAGGCCCGTTAATAATCATTATTCTAATGTTAACCACCTCCAATAGTTTTTAATTAATTTTTTACTGCTTAAGCTGCAAACATTCTTCACAAACTGCAGCCAGCCTCACTTCTATAATTGCCCAGCAATCTGAAATATGAGCTTTCCTTCTCAATATCTGCCAGAATATTTCTGGTACCTTCTTCATTTACATTTCCGCTGAAATCTATATAAAAAAAGTATTCCCATACTTTACCTTCCAAAGGTCTGGACTCAATCTTCATTAAATTGCAGTTACCCTCTGCAAAATGCTTTAGTATCCCATAAAGTGTTCCCGGTCTATGAGGTACACTGAGTACCATGCTTACTTTATCCGCCTTTTCATTCTCAAGCTTATCTTTGCTTATGATCACGAACCTGGTGCTATTATTCTTGTTATCCTGTATATTCTGACTAATTATATTGAGTCCGTATACCGAAGCTGCCTTTTTTCCCGCAATACATGCTTTGGATTTCAAGCCTTCCTTTGCAACGTACTCCGCACTTCCTGCAGTATCGAAATAAGGCATCTCCTTCCATTCAGGATGTTCCGAAAGGTAACGGCTGCACTGTATCAAGCCCTGCTGGTGACTATATACCTCCCTGATATCGGCCAAGTCTGCGCCTTCCACCGCCAGGAGGCAATGCTCCACCTTCAGGCATTTTTCACCTACAATATGAAATTCATACTCTCTAAGTAAATCATAAACATCATTAATACTACCGGAAGTAGAATTTTCTATTGGCAATACCCCGTATTGTATCTTCCCTTTTGCAAGTGCTTCAAAAACATCCCTGAAGCTGCGGCAGTCCAAAGTTTCAACCTCTTCCCCGAAATATTGTATTCCCGCCTGGTAGCTGTAGCAGCCTGGAACTCCCTGGTAACCAAATGCCATGACCGGATTGAGAGCTTCAAATTTTATAGAACCCTGCTTCCTCCCTATTATATCTCCTTGGTTTCTCCTGCTTAAAAACATAAGGTTTTCCAAAAATTGCTCCACATACTTTATGTCAAAATCGACTTCAACCCCACTGGCAAACCTTTCAATGATATCTCTTTCTCTTACCGGATCATATATTTTCAGATTTCTCTCTGCTTTATACTCCCCAACTTTGGTGACAAGAGCCATTCTTTTTATGAACAAGCCCACAAGCTCTTTATCTGTTTTATTTATCTCCTGTCTTAAGATTTCAAGCTCATTCAATAAAACCACATCCCCTTTATATCCATCTTCACTCATCTATTCTTCCCCCCAATGCTTTATAATGTTCCCAGAAATCAGGATAGGACTTTTTCACACAGAAAGCATTACTTATTACAACCGGCTCTTCACACCTTGTGGCTGCTATAGCCAAAGCCATTGCAATTCTATGGTCATTCCAGCTGTCAACCTTTCCGCCCCTCAGACTTTTCCTGCCATCAATAATCAAGCCGTCCTGCTTTTCCATAATGCAGGCTCCCAGCTTGCCAAGCTCGCTGCTTACAGCCTTCAGCCTGTCGGATTCCTTCAATCGCAGCCTCTTGGCGTTGATTATTTCTGTCCTTCCCTCACTTAGCGCCCCCAGTACTGCTAATATGGGAACCAAATCCGGACATTGGGAGGCATCAATCACTATTCCCTTCGTATTAGATGGAAGCGCCCTGACATTATCGCCCTCTATTATTATACTACATCCCATTTCGCCTAATATTTTCATTACCGACTTATCACCCTGCATTGATTCCATATCAAGACCCTTACATACCAAATCCGACCCTAATGAGCCTGCTGCCAGCCAAAAGGCGGCCTGGGAGAAATCTCCCTCAACAGAATAATCCGCAGCTCTATACTTCTGCTTTCCTTTTATAATAAAAGTTCTGTAATCATGATTTTCTATATAAATTGAAAATGCTTTCAAAGCTTTCATTGTCAGATCTAAATAGGGCTTTGACTCCAGCTCGGTGGTTACCGTTATCTGTGAGTCGCCTTCTAAAAGCGGCAGTGCAAACATCAAGCCGCTAATGAACTGAGAGCTGATATTCCCCTCAAGTTGAAACTCTCCGGGAGCCAGTCTGCCATTGATACGAAGCGGCAGATTTCCGCTGTTGGTCTCGTATTTAATCCCCTGCTTCTCAAAAATGTTGTAATAAGGCACCAACGACCTTTCAGGCAGCTTTCCTTCTCCGTAAAAAGCAACGGGTTTACCTGTCGAAGCTGCAATTGGTATAATAAATCTTAAGGTAGATCCCGACTCACGGCAGTCTATCCTAGAGTTTATCAGTTCAAGAACAGCACGTCCCTTTATCCTCAGTGAAGATGCTTCTTTATCAACCGTTATGCCAAGGCTTCTCAAAGCTTCGCAGGTAGCTTCAATATCCTGCGATATTCCAACATTATTTATAGTACTTATACCCTCCGAGAGCCCCGCACATATGATTGCTCTATGGCTCATACTTTTTGATGGAGGTATGCAAACCTCACCGGCAAGACTGTTCGGATATATAGTTACTTCCTTCATTCCCGCATCCCCCTATATAAAGCTTTCCAGTTCTCATCTACCTTATCTCTCTTTTCCCTTTATCGGCATTGTCAAATAATATTCGAAGGCTGCTTTCGTCCTGTGTCTTTAGAGCATTTTTCAGTTTTTGCAGCATTTCTTCCATATCTTCTATTCTATCAATAATATTCATATTATTCATTCTGAATATTTGAGTCCAAAGCTCCTTGTTCAATGCTGCCACCCTGGTGGCATCCTTGAAGCTGCGCCCGGTAAAAGCGTTCATATCCTTCTCATGGGTTACAAGGTTCGCAAATGAGATAGCAACTATATGAGGAAGCTGGCTGGTAAAGGATATCATACGGTCGTGAGCCTCTGCTTCTATCCTTGTCACACACTTGCAGCCTATTGCTACTGCCAGCTTTTCTACAGCCGTTATTCCCTTATCACTATTACCTTCATGAGGCGTGATAATATAATTAGTATCAAGAAAAAGCTCTCGAGATGCAGCATCAAAGCCTTGAAACTCATTGCCTGCCATTGGGTGTCCCCCTACAAACTCCACGTTTTTCGGCAAATATTCCTTTGCAGCATCAATTATTGGCTGCTTTATACCACAGGTATCTGTAACTATGGTTCCAGGTTTAAAGTACTTAGCGCAATCTTTAATAAATTCAATTGTATCCTGTGGATAGAGAGCAATTATTACCATATCAGACTTTCGTAGTATTTCGACCGCATCAATAGAGCCCTCTTCTATTACTCCACAACTGATTGCTTTTTCCAATACTCTCTCGTCTATATCTATTCCAAATATTCTTCCGACCTTAAGCTGACTTAAAGCCATGGCGTAGGAACCGCCTATTAACCCCAAACCTACTACTGCGATATTTCTTCTAAAGTCGCCTTCTTCCAATTCAATTCCCCCCAACTGCGAAAAACTTAATTGATATTACCTCTGATTTCATCTTTATGGTTTGCCTTTAAATAATTCGTCTCAGCGAGCTTGCCATGGAGGTTATATCCTCCATCAATGCCCTGAATCTTTCCGGTTTAATGGATTGCTGTCCATCGCACTTGGCATTTACAGGATCGTTGTGGACTTCTATCATAATACCATCAGCACCTACCGCAACCGATGCCTTTGCAAGAGCTTCAACCATCCACCACAAGCCTGCCGCATGGCTTGGATCAACTATAACGGGTAAATGACTGAGTTTTTTGATTGCCAAAACCGCACTAAGGTCCAAAGTATTCCTTGTATAGGTCTCAAAGGTTCTTATACCTCTTTCACAAAGTATTACATTATTGTTTCCCTCAGACATGACATACTCTGCTGACATAAGCAGTTCTTCTATTGTTGCAGACAGTCCACGTTTCAAAAGTATTGGCTTTCTAGTTCTGCCAAGCTCCTTTAGAAGCTCGAAATTCTGCATGTTTCTTGCGCCTACCTGTATTACATCCACATCTTCCACGAATATCTCTATCATATCTGCTGACATTATTTCCGTGATAATCGGAAGCCCGGTTTCCTCCCTGGCAAGCTTCAAAAGCTCAAGGCCTTCAAGTCTCATACCCTGGAAGCTGTACGGAGATGTCCTGGGCTTGAATGCGCCTCCTCTTAAAAAGCCTGCCCCGCACTCTTTCACTCTTTTTGCCAGATCCAATATCTGCTCTTCACTCTCCACGGAGCAAGGACCTGCTATTACAGCCAGTTCTTGTCCTCCAATGGTCTTATCCCTTACCTTTATCACTGAGTTGTCCCGATGAAACATTCTATTTGCAAGCTTGTAGCTCTGCTGCACCTTCATGACTTTTTCCACATGTTCATTTGCTTCGATTTCACTTGCATCCAGGCTGGTGGTGTCTCCGATTATACCAAGCACACAATAATCCTTGCCCTCTATTATACTTACCTTGCGATTCTCTGCTTCTATCCGTTCCTTTATCTTTTCAATTTCTTCCCTCGGAGCATCTGCTCTCATTACTATCACCATGATAATCCTCCTTTAAATTGATGTAGCATTTCCCTCATTTCGAAATAACAATCTTGTGTATCCATAAACAATAAAAAAAATAAGGCTCTAATGAGCCTTATTTATAATAGGAGCTTTTTCATATATACAGAAGTTTTCTATATAATATGTGCTTTAATTTTTTTAACTCATTAAGGAAGGAAATATATTCTTTTTTGAATGTAAAATAGCCAGCGCTAAAATAATAGCCCAGGCTAAAGTTAAAGTAATATATTCCGCTTATTCCCTTTCCTAATAAATTATTCATCGCACAAATCTCCAAACCATTAATATTTCGAATTGAATGTATTTCTATCGATTATAACACATAGACTTAAGATGTCAACTGCTATTTGTTTATTTGTTACTATTTTATTATAGTGCAACAGAATGTGTGACAAGTTTTAAATGCTTCCAGGGTTGTTCAACATATCTTGAAGCTTAATAAAATATTGTCCTATGTGAGCCCCATCCACTAGAGCGTGGTGCGCCTGCACCGATATCGGCAGCTTCACTCTTCCGTTCTCCTCAAAGTACTTCCCCCAGGATATTCTCGGAATACTATCCACGGGTCTCATCTGAATCGGATGAGTTATGCCGGTAAAGGAAATCCATGGGATACTTGTGATATAGAGTAGGTCATCCCGTCCCTGCTCATCCTCGATACTTACCTGGTCTTTGGCTTTCTCTATTTCCCGGGAAGCACTCATATAAAACTCCTTGAAATTGTATTCAAACTCCGCAGTACAAAAGCCGAATACTTCTTTTGAGGTCATAATTGTAAAAGAAGGACTGACTGTATCATGTACAACAACCTTGTCCTTCCTGATTCTATACCGGAACTCCTCTATACTGTTAGCAGTCTTGACTGAAGCATATAGAAAGGACAAAAAGAATGAGCTGCCGCTTTCCTTAACAAACTTGCTGAATTCTGTGATATCCACATTGCCGCATATGTTGAAATGCGGGTAGTCAAGCTCCCTAAAATAACTGTAATGCGCTTTTCTATTCCAATTCTCAATATCTAAATATCTCATTCTCATCATCCTTTTCATTATTCTGTGCTATTAAATAAAGTATAAGTCAAAAGCTTTGGCCTTTAAAGGACAAATGTCATATACCTTCTAAATATTTAGCATAGCATGCTCATCTATAATATGTTTTGCTCTTGAGCAAAATAATACCGAAGATATATTATAGGAGGTGTTTATTATTCCTACTGTTGATGAAATGCTGCAAATGCTCTCCAAACTAACTATGCAGTCAAAGCAGGTGACAAGGGATATTATATTGCTGCAGTTCACAGTCGCAAATGCCTGTATTGTAGGCAGTACCAATCTAAAGACCCATGATGAATGGGTGCTTGTAGATACAGGCTTGATTAACTCAGCAGACTTTATTGTAAAAACTGCAGAAGAATACTATGGCAGGAATGCTCGTCCAAGTGCCATTATACTCACCCATGGGCACTTCGACCATGTAGGCTCAGCTGTCGAGTTGGCAGTCAAGTGGGGGGTTCCTATCTATGTCCACAAGCTGGAACTGCCATATCTAATAGGCAAGAAGGACTATCCGGCTCCAGACCCGACTGTGGATGAAGGCATGATAGCAAAGCTATCCCCAGCCTTCCCCCATCACAGCGTCGATTTAGGCTATCATGCCGTAGAGCTTCCCAAGGACGGAAGCGTTCCCGGCCTGTCTGGCTGGAAGTGGGTGCATACCCCGGGGCATACAGAAGGACATATCTGCCTTTTCAAAGAAAAAGATAGAATACTTATTGCTGCAGATGCCCTGACCACAGTAAAACAGGAATCCCTAATGTCGGTATTGTTCCAAAAGGAACAGATAAGCGGACCACCAAAATACCTGACCACCGATTGGAAGGCAGCATACGAATCAGTAAAGAAAATCTATGACCTAAAGCCCTCACTTATTATCCCAAGTCACGGACAGCCAATGAAGGGCGAAGAGCTTTCACGCCACTTGGATTTATTGGTGCACAACTTCAAAGAAATTGCCATACCTGAGCACGGACGTTATGTGGGTAGGTAATAAGCAGATCGATAACTGCTAAAATAAGGGTGACTGTGCCTAGCCAAATGAAGTGGCCGCATTAACTTTATATATCGACTCACACAATATAAGCTTTGGACAGAATTAGAGCTTGATACTTGTAAAATCCTAACGCACATAAACCCTGCATCGTGCAGGTATGTGCTAGGTTTACATCACGTAAACCTTACGGATTTTCCTACGTATCAAGCTCTATTCTGTTACCCAAAGACTTATAAGTGTTCGCTGATATATAAAGTTAATGCCCCATCCAAATTTATTGCATACCGAACTGCTTAGAAGTCGGCAAACTATCCAAAAGCTTCGCAGCCTATATAACGATGTGCGCATATGCAAGTAGCCATGTATAACTAAGGTATGCTTATACAAAGCTTGTCAATGGTACTTAGGAACGGAGCCTTAGAAAAGTCGTATGCAAGGCAGGACGCCGAAGCAAGCCTTCCAGGGCCAAGGATGGCCTTTGGAAGGCGTTAGACTTTTCTTAGGCGCAGTGAGTTAGTACCATCAAGATTTGTATAGTTATACCGTGCTATACATGGCTGCTCGATTGGCGCTGCTTTGCCATTAGTCTCTTGCAAGATATTCTACTTCTTCATTGCTATTGCTTCTTTTGCTGCCTTTACTATATCTTGTGCTGTCATATGATACTTCTTTTTGAGGTAGTCCATCTTTGCAACCTCACCGAAGTGATCCTGCACGCCGATTGCCTTTACCGGTACCGGATACTCGTCTACAAGTACCTCAGCCACTGCACTCTTGAGGCCACCGATTACATTGTGGTTTTCACAGGTTACTACTGCACCCGTCTTCTTTGCTGATTTGACAACAGCTTCCCTGTCTATCGGTTTTATTGTATGGATGTTTATTATTTCCGCAGCTATGCCTTCAGCCTTAAGCATTTCAGCAGCCTTCAAAGCCTCATCCACCATTATCCCAGTTGCAAACAGCGTTACATCCTTGCCTTCTCTTATCAAATCTGCCTTAAAAAGGTCAAATTCATAATCGTCCTTAAATACTATTGGCGAAGCCTTTCTAAACATCCTTATATATACAGGGCCATCATATTCTGCTATCACAGGAAGTGCCTTTGCAAGCTGCACTGCATCAACCGGCTCGAATATCACTATTCCCGAAATACTTCTGATTACCCCAATATCCTCCATGCTCATGTGTGTTCCGCCATTAAGCTCTGCAGATATGCCCGGATCGGAGCCTATTATCTTTACGTTTCTTTTTGCATAGGCTATTGATATTGTTATTTGGTCACATATCCTTCTTGTGGCAAAAGGTGTGAAGGAGCCTATAAAGGGTACGAACCCATATGCAGCCATGCCAGCGGCCACTGCTGCCATGTTCTGCTCTGCTACGCCTACATCAAAGGCTCTTTCAGGATACTTGTCCCTAAGTGACATTGTTCCATTTGCCCTTGCAAGGTCTGCATCTATAACAACTATTCTTTCATTCTTTTCCATCATCTTATCAAGCACTTCAGCCAGTACCTGTCTCATTTCCATATTCTCGTACATTAGTTCCGCCCCCCTTATTCCAATTCCTTCAATGCTTGAAGTCTCTGCTCTTCTGTTACAGGCATGTTGTGGTTCTTGACTCCCGCGGCTTCTACAAAGGATACACCCTTGCCCTTTATGGTATTAAGTATTATCATACTAGGCTTATCGGTTGATTTCTTTGCTTTTTCTATAGCTTCATCAATTTCAGTAACATCATGCCCGTCAGTTACATATATGACATTCCAGCCAAAAGCTTCCCACTTTTTATCCAAAGGAGCAATGCTCATTATTTCCTGAACTGATCCGTCTATCTGGAGCTTGTTGTAATCAGTGAAGCCTATGAGATTATTGAGCTTGAACTGAGCAGCACACAAGGCTGCTTCCCATACTTCACCCTCCTGACTTTCGCCATCTCCAACCATGCAATATATGTATGCACTATCCTTCATTATTTTAGAAGCCTTTGCCATTCCTACCGCACAGGATATCCCCTGCCCCAAGGAGCCTGCCGTCATATCGATACCTCTGGTTTTCAACATGTCACAATGGCTGGGAAGATTAGTCTCAGGTTTATTCAGGGTGTCCAGCTCACAAACATCGAAATATCCCTTGTCAGCAAGCACAGCGTAAACTGCCGGGCCCGCATGCCCTTTGGACATTATGAACCTGTCTCTGCCCTCCATCTGGGGATTGGAGGGGTCTATATTCATCTGTTTATAATATAAAACAACCAGCGCCTCAACGGGCGAAAGGCATCCTCCAATATGTCCGACTCCAAGCTTTCCGATTTCATCAACGATTAAACGTCGTATATGTCTGCTTTTGTCTTTTAGAAACATTACATCTTTGTTCTGCATTATTTGTTATCCTCCTTGTTAAATCTTTATATTATATCGAAATGTAAATTTGCCCATGAAATATTATATCAGACATTTATCTTTGAGTTAACCTTATTTTGCTCTTGCCACTCCGCTTTTTATTGCCGCTTCCTTTACAGCTTCAGCAACCTTCCTCTGCACCCCTCTGTCAAAGGCTTTTGGTATTATATATTCATCATTCAATTCATTTTCAGGTATCGCACTTGCAATTGCATATGCAGCAGCGACCTTCATTTCCTCATTTATATCCCTGGCTCTTACATCAAGGGTGCCTCTGAATATGCCCGGAAAAGCCAGAACATTATTTACCTGATTGGGATAGTCAGACCTTCCTGTTCCGATTATACGCACTCCTGCCTTTTTTGCATCCTCCGGAAATATCTCAGGGGTGGGATTGGCCATTGCAAATACTATGGAATCCTTGTTCATTGTGCCGGCCATGGAGCCTGTCAGCACGCCGGGTGCAGATACTCCTATGAATACATCCGCTCCCTTTATTACATCCGCCAATGTCCCCTTAAGCTTCTCCGGATTGGTTAGCTTTGCTATTTTCTTTTTCTCAGCATCCCCTCTATCCATGCCGTCATAAAGGGCTCCCGTCCTGTCGCACATTATTATATTCTTAACTCCGGAAGACAAGAGCAGCTTCGTTACTGAATTTCCTGCCGCACCCGCACCATTGACAACTACCTTAATATTTTCAAGCTCCTTACCCACCAGCTTCAAAGCATTCAAAAGTCCTGCAAGGGTTACTATCGCAGTGCCATGCTGGTCATCATGGAATATGGGTATATCACATCGTTCCTTAAGCTTTCGTTCAATTTCGAAGCACCTTGGTGCAGAAATGTCCTCAAGGTTTATACCGCCAAAGGAAGGAGAAATCCTTGCTATCGTTTCTACTATTTCATCCACATCCTTGGTATTTATGATAATAGGAAAAGCGTCGATGTCACCAAAGCTTTTAAAAAGCACAGCCTTTCCTTCCATAACCGGCAGCGAAGCCAATGGACCGATATCTCCAAGTCCCAATACTGCTGTTCCATCTGATACTACAGCTATTGTATTCCATTTTCTTGTGTATATGTATGCCTTGTCCGGATCCTTCTGAATCTCAAGACATGGCTCCGCAACTCCCGGAGTATAAGCAAGACTCATATCCCGGGATGTATTGACCTCTACCCTGGATATTATCTCAATCTTTCCCCGTATTTTTTCGTGAAAACTTATCGACTCATCAAATATTGACATATTATATCCACCCTTTCTATTTATAGATACTTAGTACTCAGCGCAGCTGTTTTCCTTGGCCAGGTTTCCTATACATTAAAAAACCGTACTGAAACCAAGAGGTCAAACCTCTGTCCAGTACGGCACTTCAATACTTTGTCACTGGTATTCTTTACATTTTAATGGTACTACACAGAATGTACATTTGCAACTATATATTTACACCACTGACTATATTGAACGCACGTAGCATTTATATTGGGTAGTGTGCGAATTCAATAATATCAATGATACCGCTTTTGCGGAATTTGATTGAAAGGCATTGATGTTTTCCGCAAAACGCCTTATTGGAATAAAGGAGCAATAATCGACAACATAAAAGCTATGATAACAAATATGCTGATTATTGCGACCACTCTCCGTTTCACATAATCACCCCTCTAGTACTTATTAACATCCCAGATTTCCATTCATTTAAAACGAATACTGTTACAGGGCACCTATGGTAGTATTATTGACGGGTTCTCCTTGGACTGTCTGTATAGTACGAATTTGCCGCCAATTACCTGTACTACATCAGCATTAATTCTACCGGCTATTTCAATACTTGCCTCCTTGGGCTCCGCCATGCTGTTGTTCAGTACCTTTATTTTCATTAGCTCTCTTGTCTCCAAAGCCGCGTCAATATCCGCTATCATGTTGTCGTTCAAGCCGCCCTTTCCTATAAGAAAAACCGGCTCCAGTGTGTTGGCAAGTGCTCTTAAATGAGCCCTCTGTTTGCTTGTTAACATATTATATTCCTCCGTTATGTTTAAAAGGCAGACTCACGTCTGCCATAGGTTTTTTGTCTATACCTCAACTTCTTTTTTGAGCTTGCGTCGATGAGTTTCGTATCCAGGATCACCCTTTTTCCAGCCACTTCTGCTTTTTTCAGTATTGGTTACAAAATTCTCATTAATTATGATTTCGTTCTTTGCCAAGCAGAAATAAGTCGCAGTGTTCTGTTTACAATTTTCGCAATGCATGCAGTTCATTTCCTACAATTGACCTCCAGTTCATCATTCAAAATATTCGAATTCTAAATCTTCCATTTTTACTGTATCACCGTCTTTAACACCAAACTGCCTCAACTCATCAACGATACCCCTCTTTCTCAGTACCTTCTGAAAGTACTTAATAGAGTCACTGTCATCCAGGTTAACTGATGCAAGCAACTGCTCAACCAGCCTTCCTTCCACAACATATACTCCATTTTCCTTTCTGACAGTAAATGGCTTATCACTTGTATTTTTATGATACACTAAATCTAAAATTTCTTCAACTGGTTCTTCGATATCTTTTACCTTTTCAAGCAAATTATAAACTCTGTCCAGCAGAGGTCCTATTCCCTCTCTGGTCGCTGCTGAAATGGCAAACACCTCATAGCCCTTCTTGCCTAATTCCTCAGCCACCATTTTGTAATTCTCCTCTGACTCAGGAATATCCATTTTGTTGCAGGCAACCACCTGCGGCTTATTCACAAGTTTTTCACTGTATATCTTAAGCTCATCATTTATTTTATAAAAATCCTCCAGCGGATCCCTTCCCTCAAGTCCTGAGGTATCCAACAGATGAATCAACACTTTCGTTCTTTCAACATGCCTTAAAAAATCATGTCCAAGTCCCACACCACTGGACGCCCCTTCAATAAGTCCCGGTATATCCGCAATTACGAAGCTTCTGCCACCTTCCATCTCCACTACTCCCAAGTTGGGTACAAGAGTAGTAAAGTGGTAATTGGCTATTTTGGGCGTTGCAGAGGTTACAATGGACAAGAAGGTAGACTTCCCTACATTTGGGAAACCCACTAAGCCCACATCAGCCAAAAGCTTAAGCTCCATTTCAATCCATCTTTCCAAACCCTTTTCACCTGGCTGAGCAAAATGGGGAGCCTGTCTTGTAGAAGTGGCAAAATGCTGATTCCCTTTTCCACCCTTACCTCCGCGAGCAACAATCACTTTATCCCCCGGATTCTTCAAATCTCCCAGCAGTGATCCGGTCTCAGAATCTCTCAGCAATGTCCCGGCAGGTACCTTTATAAGCAGATCCTCAGCACTTCTGCCTGAGCAGTTAACGTTGCCTCCCATTTCTCCATCTTCTGCGACGTGCTTTCTCTTGTACCTGAAGTCCATAAGTGTCCTCATATTCTCATCAACCATGAACACAACGTCTCCGCCGTCTCCGCCGTCTCCGCCGTTAGGACCGCCATTAGGAGCATATTTTTCTCTTCGGAAGGCTACCCTGCCGTCTCCGCCATCCCCTGCTTTTATGAATATTTTAGCCTTATCTATAAACATGTTTACACCTCTTCATTTTTTGCCAATGCTTAATATAAAGGTTGCCCCATCCTCAAGCATTCTTCCGTCAAAATCATTATCCTTGCAATGCTCTGCTATTCTTTCCAAGCACATTACACTTCTTTCAATCTTCTTCCAATACATGACCTGCTCAGGTACAACAAAGCTGATAGGTTGAATCTGCCCTTCCCTAAGCTCCCTGCAGTATATTTCCATCTGGAAATCATCTGCACCTTCCTTCAAATCAAACTGTATATGGGCATTTTTGAGGCCTTTATTATCAAGAACATATAAAAAAATTGATACAGCGTGATCCACAGCATGCAAAACAGCGGCCTCATCAAGCATTCTTACAACAGGGTCAAAGCTAACATCAATATTGATCTCTAAATTCAGGTCAATGCTCTCTGCCTCTTTGTCCTTAGTGTAAAGTAAATCGGCCAATTTTATACATTTGCAGTTATAGAGTCTTCCTATATTCTCCATTTGCGTGCAGTAATCTTTTATATGTGCAAGCACCTTATCCGACTTCTTAAGCTGGGTATAACCGTACAGTACCTGCAGCAAGTTGAAAAAATCGTGGCGCTGCTCACTTAGATGAGCTTTTATACTTTCTGCTGCAAGCTCCTTCTCAGCTTCAAGCATGCCGCAATCACAGATATCTCCACAAACTCCATCTTCTCTTCTGCATCTCTTAATTATGCAGGTTTTGAATTCTTTTATATTTCTTTTCATTAATCATTCCCCCATATATTTCGGGATATGCCCATGCATCTGTTATCAATTAAGGAAAATTATGTTAATAAAAATGCTTAAAAATAAAGGTACAGTCTAGCCGTACCTTTAGTAATTCTATGTTATTATTAAGCCGGGTATACACTTACCTGCTTTTTGTCTCTACCTTTACGCTCAAATTTTATAACACCTTCTACAAGTGCAAACAGAGTATCGTCTTTGCCTATCCCTACATTTATGCCGGGATGGATCTTTGTTCCTCTCTGTCTTACAATTATATTACCAGCAAGGGCTGACTGTCCGTCAGACATCTTTGTGCCAAGTCTCTGTGAATGAGAGTCTCTACCGTTTCTTGAGCTACCTACACCTTTCTTGTGTGCAAATAACTGAAGGTTCATCTTGAACATATCTACACCTCCTCTTCGACTATATCAATGTACTTTATATAGCTTTCCTGAATATTCTTAAGTCCGACCTGCATGGTTCCAAATATTGCTTCGCACATAATGCGCTTTCTGTCTGAGTCTGCATTTTTAAGATTGCATGTGAGGTATCCCTCGTCAATCTTATAAGCCACGTCCGCTTCTGCGACCTTTAAAAGTCCTAGAAGAGCCGTTTGCGCAAGGGCAGAAACTGCACTGCAGACAATGTCCTTGCCATGCGTATCATATCCAGAATGTCCTGTTACCTTGAAACCTGTTATTTCACCCTCTCGGGCTTTATAGATTATAATCTTAATCATAAAAATCGCTTCTATGCGTTTATTTTTTCGATTTTAACCTTTGTGAATGGCTGTCTGTGACCCTGTTTCTTTCTATAATCCTTCTTTGGTTTATATTTGAATACAATTACCTTCTTTGTCTTACCATTCTGAACTACTGTTGCTTCCACTTTAGCACCTGAAACTACAGGATTTCCAAGCTGAAGCTCACCATCGTTTCCTACAGCAAGTACCTCTTCAAACACAACCGCTGCACCGGATTCTACGTCAAGCTTTTCTACCATCAACACGTCACCGACCTTGACCATATACTGCTTGCCGCCAGTCTTTATTATTGCATACATTAGGCTACACCTCCTCATAATTAAGTCTCGCCGAATGCTAGGTAAAATTTTTAAAACCCGATTCGAGCGGATACGCCTACGCCAATATATATTATCATAACATCCCTTGTTTGTCAATTATTTCGACTTTTAAAGAACGGGTAACACTGAACACACGGATTTTTCACGGAATTCCTACGGAATTACACGGTTAACTTTTATATACTATATATCTACACTAGTAATTTTCGATACTTACTTCATTATGGACCATTATTTATGCTTAAAAATATTTTCCCCGCTGTGTATTCCGTGGGCTTCCGTGTTTTTCCGAAGGAAAACCGTGTTACCCGTATCCCACAGCTTCGAAGCCCAGGCCTAATCCTCGAACCTCGAACCCCGAACCTCGAACCAGTGTTATATCTCCCTGCAGCCATCCTTGCGAAGCTCCGAAAGCTCGGACATTCCAATGCCTTTGACAGAATAGCCTTCTATATGAAGCTCAGCAGAAGTCCTTATAAATACAGGCTTATTATAGCTTTTCCCAAGTTCGATTATATCCTCAGTAATGTAATAGTTTATAAGCTCTTCTACATCGGGATGTATTTCAAGATAAGCAGCCATGGCACCGGTATTGAAAAACAAGCTGTTTACTTCCTTCTCAATTTTTTTGACAATTGTCTCACTGGAGAGAATCCTTCCCTCTCCCTTACAATATGGGCATGGCGCCAGCAGAACATTTTCAACTCGCTGCCTTACCTTTTTCCTTGTCATTTCAACCAAGCCCAGCTGAGTCATTCCAAGCACGTTAGTCCTCGTCCTGTCCTTTTTCAACGCATTCTTGAGTGCCTCAAGAACTACACTTTCGTGTTCGGTATCGGGCATATCTATAAAGTCAATTATGATAATCCCGCCGATATCCCTGAGTCTCAGCTGCTTCGCTATCTCCTTGGCAGCATCTGTGTTTGTCCTCAGTACTGTGTCTTTTAAATCAACCGTACCGACGAACTTTCCGGTATTCACATCTATGGAGGTAAGCGCTTCAGTCTGGTCTATTACTATATAGCCGCCACATTTCAGCCATACCTTGCGGCTTATTATCTTGCTTATCTGAGACTCAACCTGATAGAATTCGAATATATCATAATTCTTATTATAATATTCAACCTTGTTCCTAAGATGAGACGAAATCATGGCGACAAGTTCCCTTACCTTTTCGTAGTGCTCTTTGTTGTTGATCACAAGTCGTTCTATGTCCTTTGTGAACATGTCCCTGATAGTCCTGTATATGATACTAATATCCTTATGCACAATTCTTGGGGTAACTCCGGTTTTTTGCTTTTGTTTTATATTATCCCAAAGCTTCAACAAAAAATTTATATCATTGCTTATATCCTCAGCAATACAATCCTCTGCAGCAGTCCTTACTATGAGCCCCATTCCCTTTGGCTTAAGCTCTTCAACAGTCTTTTTGAGTTTTTCCCTAACTGCCTCACTCTCAATACGTCTGGATATTCCAATATATTCAACTGTGGGCATTAATACTACGAACCTTCCGGGCAGCGTGATATGAGTGGTTACCCTTGCACCTTTAGTGTCTATGGGCTCCTTCATGATCTGAACCATAATCTCCTGGCCTGCTTTCAGAAGCTCATCTATCTGATAGTCTTTATATTTTGCGGGATCGACGTATTCATCATCCTCATCGAAATATGCATTGGGCAGCGCATCCTTCACATATAAGAATGCGTTCTTGTCCAAGCCTATGTCAACAAAGGCCGCCTGCATTCCAGGAAGCACATTTTCTACCTTTCCCTTGTATATATTGCCTGTTACCCTTTCATTGCTCTGCCTTTCAATATATATCTCAGTCAGTTCCTTGTTTTCCAGCAGAGCAACCCTGGTCTGCCTTGAACCGACATCAATGATTATCTCCTTCATCAACATGTACCCCTTTGTCCTTCAATTCAAATTCGTGTGCATCCGCGGTCGGCTATATCATATTCAGCAGAGTATCCTGCAGAATATGATATCAGCTTTCATATTCCAGCAAGTCAACAAGTATACTATTCTTCTCAGCATACACTTCTTCTCTGTTTATCCTGATTCCAACAATATTATAACCTGTAAATTTCTTGAAAGCCATCATTAATAATTCCGGCTTAAGATTCCCCCTGCTGCCGCTCAAAAGAAGACAGTCTATAATATGCATAGGCTCTCTTGACTCAGAGAGCCTCATGCCTACAATCATGGGCCTTATATCAATTTCTTTAAGCGCAAAGCCCTTCTTGGGCTGCTCCTTCATGACCTTAATATCCTCCTGCGCTACGAACTCTTCAATACTCTTATTCAACTCTTCAGCAGTAACATTCTCAATATTCATTCTTATCTTATATCTTGAATGGGTGACAACAGACATTGCACTCTTAGGACTTTCCCCCAGCTTCATGCCTCCAAGAATCCTTATTCCTTCAGGAAGAGAACTGTTAAGCCGATTCTCTATCTCCTGGACATCCATTGCCTCAACCAGCTTAAAATCCACATATTCTGCAGCACTTGTAACCCCAAGGGATAAAGGAGCACCGAAGGATATCTCCTGATGCGGGTTGAAACCACTGCTGTATGAAATGGGTATGCCTGTGCGCCTTATGGCCCTCTGGAATACCCTCATAAGATCCAGATGAGATATGTATTTTACTTCATTCCCTTTTGTAAATTTCAATCTTATATTCATTGCTTGCAGACACCGCCTTCCTCAAGCAGATTGATACCGCAGCCTGTGCAGGCAATCCTGCAATCACTGGTTAGTTCAGCCTTAAGGGACTTTTCATACTCACTTATCAAGTATTTCTTCGTTACCCCCACATCGATATGATCCCAGGGAAGGGTTTCAGTAAGCTCCCTACGCCTTATGGCATAAAAGTCAGAATCAATGCCGGTTTCTTCAAAAGCCTTCATCCAGGCATCAAATTTGAAATACTGATCCCAGCCGTCAAATTTGCAGCCCAGCTCCCACGCCTTTATCAGGACATCGCAGAGCCTCCTGTCCCCTCTTGCAAACACAGCCTCCATATAGCTTACATAGGGTTCATGCCAATTGAAGGTAATCTGTTTTTTCTTAATGACCTTTTGCAGATATCTCTGCTTTTCTATAAGAGTGTCCATAGAGTCCTGCGGCTCCCACTGGTAGGGAGTAAAGGGCTTGGGAACAAAGGAGGATGCGCTGGCAGTTACATTCAGACCTCTCCCTCTTTTTTCCTTAGGCACTTGGTAGTATTTATCCACAACCTTAAAGGTCAGATCAGCAATTCCTTGTATGTCTTCCATAGTTTCTGTCGGAAGGCCTATCATAAAATACAGCTTGAGGCTGCTGTAGCCTGTCTCGAAAGCGGCGCCCACAGAATTAATAAGGTCTTCTTCATCCACACCCTTATTAATGACATCCCTCATCCTCTGGGTACCCGCTTCCGGAGCAAAGGTAAGGCCGCTTTTCCTCACCTTCTGCACCTCTTGTACAAGCTTCAAAGAAAATGAGTCTATGCGCAGAGATGGAAGTGAAAGTCCGATCCTACGGCTCTGGTACTTGGAAACCAACCTTTCTACCAGCTCATGAAGCTTTGAGAAATCACTGGTTGATAAGGATGACAGTGATATCTCCTCGTAGCCGGAGCTTTGTATAAGCTTGTCGGCTATTTCTACAAGCTCCTCTACCTCTCTCTCCCTAACCGGCCTGTATATCATTCCCGCCTGGCAGAATCGACAGCCTCTTGTACAGCCTCTGAATATTTCAAGCATTATCCTGTCATGGACAATGTCAATAAAAGGCACTATGACTTTATCCGGAAAATAAGCGCCTTTCAAGCTCTCTATGACCCTCTTCCTAACCTTTTGGGGTATATCCCCGTTTACAGCCTTAATTGCCTTTATGGTTGCATCTTCGTTGTAATCAACATTGTAAAGCTTCGGCACATATACGCCTCTGATCCCCGCTATCAACTGCAGGAATTCATCTCTCGTGCCCTTTGCTTTTTTCCACTTCCTATATGCTTCCATAACCTCAAGCAGCTGTTCCTCACCCTCTCCAAGCATAAAGAAGTCCACAATGTCATATAGAGGCTCCGGGTTATAGGCACATGGTCCTCCAGCCACAATGAAGGGATGGTTTTCGTTCCTGGTCCCCGACCTTAAGGGTATTCCCGCCAAATCAAGCATGTTCACAATGTTTGTATAGCTCATCTCATATTGGAGTGTAAAGCCCACAAAGGCAAAGCTGTCAATATAGTCTCTGCTTTCCAGTCCAAAGAGCTTTATATTATTTTCACGCATTTCTTTTTCCATATCAGGCCATGGTGCAAAAACCCTCTCGCAGAAAACATCCTGCTGTTCATTTAATAGATGGTACAATATCTTCATTCCCAGATGAGACATTCCTACCTCATAGACATCTGGAAAACAAAAGGCAAATCTTATGTCTACCTCTGAGGGATCTTTATGTATGCTGTTCCACTCCGTCCCTATATATCTTCCGGGCTTTTCGACTCTGGGAAGCAGCTCCTCATATATGTATTCCTTAGTATTATCGTATATCATTTATTCCTCCTATATCTTATTGGCTCGTGCTTCGTGCTCCGTGCCTCGTGCTTATGGATAATCCTTCGAAGACTCACTCAATCCACGTGGCTCGTGGCTCGTGGCTCGTGGCAAAAACTCTTCAATACTTCACATTATTTATGTACTTCTAATTTGCTAGTAAAAATAATTTGGATACCTCTATTATTATTACATAATTGTAGTATAAAATTCTACTAAATATTTATGATCTGACTTATTATCCCATCATATCCGTATTTTAAGAAGCCTTTCATGACTTCATCCTCACTGAGTATTCTTTTTATTTCACCTTTTGCATCCACTACCTGCACGTAGCATAGGGTCACAGGGCTGAACCGGTTAACAACCAAGCTTATCCGGGTATCCTCCCTGGCCTTTATGAATCTTTTTCTTATGTGTCCCTTGGCAATCAGCATGCTCTTGGTGTTGTTCCCGGTGAAAAGATAGTAATATGAGCTGAACTTCTCCTCTTTTACTGTGCCTATGTATATGAAGACAGCTGCAATAATAAAAGCAGCGCTTCTGCTCCCGGTCACAAGCATATATATATTGTACCCCAGCAGTATAAATGCTGCTGCCCTTCCCCCCAATACCAGAATCCTTGTAGCCTGCCTGTAGCCCATAAAGAAAATCAGCATATTCCTGGTAAGCTTACCTCCATCCAGTGGAATTATAGGCAGAAGGTTAAAAATGCATATGATTAGATTGTAGCCATAACCTAGCTCCATCAACCCGGAAAAGTCTCTACAGAGATAGCATGCTCCTGCGATGGCTAGGCTTGTGACAGGTCCAGCAGCTGAGACAGCGGCTTCTGCTGCACCTCCGAGTTTTGACAACTCCTCCATCCTGACAACTCCCCCATATGGCAGCAGCTCAACCTCATATACCTGTATCCCCATTTTTTTTGCGGCGAATACATGTCCAAGTTCATGGAGAAGTACACTTGCAAACAATATCAACGACTGCTGCAGCCAACCTGCAAAATAGCTTGCAAATAAAAAAAGGATAAAAAACACATTAAGTTTTATCCTCACAATGTGAACCTCCAGCAACTCAGAACATAAATCTGATACCTGCTTTTATATATCGCCCTTCAACTGTACAATATATTTCGCGAAATTCATTTTGTAAAATTAATTCAAATTTCGCGTAAATATTTCCTTAGTGTTATTGAATTCGCACCATACCCTATAAAAATTCCCTTGTGCGTTCAATCTCCCGTAAGCTTATCCATAGGGTTCACTGCTGTTCCATTCTCCTGTATCTCAAAATGCAGATGCGGACCCGATACAAGCCCTGTATCGCCTACCTCTCCCAGTATCTCCCCCTGCTTAACCTTTTGACCCTCTTTGACACTTATCTTGTAACAGTGTGCATAGACTACTTCATAATTGCCGCTTTTAACCCTTACGTACTTGCCGTTTATTGCATCCTCTCCCACCATCAGTACTTGACCTGCAGTGGAGGATTTTATCGGAGTGCCGATTTTTGAATCAATATCAATTCCAGTATGCATCTTCACTGTTTTAAACACCGGATGGACTCTTTCACCATACTCTGAGGTTATCTCACCTTCTACAGGCATTATAAAGCTTGGATTGTCCTCGAAGCTTTCCTGTACTGCCTCTGGTACCCCAAGATTTTTCTTCGCCTCTGGTATTATATTCTTTATGTTTGAAAATGTTCCAAGTGCTTTGGAGAAATTCATGTTCCAGCTTATTGTAGTTTTTATTCCTTCAGATATTGTATTTGTCAGATTCATATTAATGTTATTTATCAAAAGTACTGCTCCTATGGTTACGAGGGATATGAAGGACTGCAGCAGTAACCTGTCTAAGTAGCTCTTTTCTCCGTATTTCTTTGATTTGAACACATTGCCGACTTTTCTATATTCCTTTATGTACTTTGGTTTTGGAATATTTTCAAAATTATTGTTGTTCATATATTCTCTCCCCCATAGTTCTTGGTTTATCTTGTATATTTATATTAATAACCGGGGGGATTTATGTCCAATAAACACAAAAAACCCGGAGCAGCTCGCTCCGGGTTTTGTAAACATGTTAAAACTTTCCGTTATCCTTCATTCTCTTTATAGGTATATTGGCAACAAGTGCAGGTACAGTGGAATCGTCAAACTCCCTTTTTGTTCTTGTGAGTTTGATTTCAAGCCCCTTTTCATCAATCTCCATATAATCTGATATTACCTTAATCAGTTCACCCTTTATCATTTCAAGGAATTGAGGAGATACATTGGCCCTGTCATGGATTAAAACCAGCTTTAGCCTTTCCTTGGCTATATCCTTGCTGCTATCATTCTTGCTAAACATTTTAAACAAGTCCATCAATTACACCTCCTCCTCCTACTTTTTCTTATTCAATCCAAACAGCTTTGCCACCCTATTGAAAAAGCCGTCGCCTGATTCCAGATTCATGAATGGAACATCTTCTCCCATTATCCTTCTTACAATATTCTTATAGGCTTGTCCGGCTAAAGACAGCTCTACAGTAATAGCAGGTTCCCCTCTGTTAGTGGAAACAACAATGAAATCATCATCAGGAACCACCCCTATAAGATCTATGGCAAGGATGTCAATCATATCATCAATATTCATCATATCGCCGCGTTTAACCATATCCATCTTGATTCTATTTATTATAAGCATGGGGTTTCTCAGTCCATTTGCTTCCAAGAGTCCTATTATCCTGTCTGCATCCCTTACAGCCGATACTTCAGGAGTAGTAACAACAATAGCCCTGTTTGCACCTGCTATTGCGTTCCTAAACCCCTGCTCTATTCCTGCAGGACAGTCAAATACAACATATTCAAACTCTTCGGCAAGATCGGCGGCAAGTTTCTGCATTTGCTCGGGATTAACCGAATTCTTGTCCTTTGTCTGTGCAGCCGGAAGCAAATACAGGTTAGGAAATCTTTTATCCTTTATCAGCGCCTGTCTCAGTCTGCAAACTCCTTCAACAACGTCAACAAGGTCATATACTATTCTATTTTCCAAGCCCATTACAACGTCCAGGTTCCTAAGCCCGATATCTGCGTCGACCAGAACAACGCTTTTGCCTCTAAGTGCCAAACCCGTGCCTATATTTGCCGTAGTAGTTGTTTTGCCAACTCCACCCTTTCCTGATGTAACAACAATTACTTCACCCATTATACAACCTCCATTATTTATTACCTGTCAAATTATTCCGTATTTATTACTTGTTTCGCAAATATGGTTCTACAACTATCATCCCTTGCTTTACCATCGCAATTTCAGGATTGCTGTACCTGCTGCCCAGCCCGTCCGGAGAACGTGTTATTATATCTCCTATTCTAAGCTGTGTGGGCTGCATTTTATATGCGACTATGAATGCTCCGTAGTCACCGTTGGCACCAGCCTGAACAATTCCTCTCATTGTTCCCATTATGATAACCGACCCGCCTGCCTTGATGTGTGCTCCGGGATTCACATCGCCGACAATCACTACATCACCTTTATACTGAATCAACTGTCCTGACCTGAGTGTAGCCCTAATTAACAGGGCCTCTCCTTTATGTACATTTTCGAAAGGAAGCTGTTCAAGTATGTCGGGCTTTTTTATTTCAAAATGTTCAGCTTTTGCATCATAGCTTTTGTCATTATAGCTTCCAACTACTGTCATGCCGTATTCCTGCTCTATGACTTCCTTAAGCTCATCATACTCTTCCGAAGTCAGCTTTTTCCCCTTGAAGTTCACAATCTTTGCGCCTTCGAAAAAACGTTTGGAAGGTTTGATTTTCTTGTCAAGATTGGACTTAATTGTGTCCAAATCCATATCTTCTTTAAGTATTATGTATAACCCGTCTTTTGTGCCTTTGAAAATAACTGCATTTTCAGCCATGACAGTACCCCCGGTCGCTTTTAATAGATAAGTGCATATCAACTCTGTATAATAAAAATAGCTTTATATAAATTTCTTCATGATTAGCATAAATCCTTCTTTTTCGCGAAAAAAAGTATGTCTGACTGCGCCAGACATACTTTTTTTTATGGAATTATTTCATTATCTGAAAACATATTATCCTTCGGTGCTTCTGGAGCCAGATAGCCTTCTATTATTGCCCGGGCAACCGGCGCAGGGTAGTTCCCGTGTCCGCCCTGGAATATCAGAACTACAACTGCAATCTCAGGTTTTTCATAAGGCGCAAAGGCAACGAACCAAGCATGACTGTCATAGCCTTTACCTACTTCTGCTGTACCTGTCTTACCGGAAATCACTACCTTGCTGCCGACAAAAGCGCTTCTTGCCGTTCCTCCTGCCTCATTGGTAACAGAATACATGCCTTTTTTTATCGCCTCAAGATTTGCCAGCGAAATGTCTATCTTTCCCAACACCTCCGGCTGTTTGGAGTATTTCACATTACCATCATAGCCTATGACCTTATCTACAAGGTATGGCATATATCTAGTACCTCCATTTACCAAAGTTGCAACAGCATTAGTAAGCTGAAGAGGGGTAACCTTATTATCTCCCTGACCTATGGTAGCATTCAGGACTTCACCCGGCTGGTATTTGCTCTCACTTATATATCGTATTACTCTATTAATTGCTTTGGAATCTGTAACTCCAAGCTCTTCAAGCCTTGTCCTGATTTGCCTTGTGCCTGGGTTATTATCTATATATCCCTTTATCTCATCACGTATCTTCTGGTCTTTGACTTTCATGATGTTCACAAGATAGTTTTCCAGGTATTTTTTATACAATGCTTTTTTATGCTCAGGGCCTTCTACGCTGCCTTTGTACTCAGAGGGAAGCTCTATGCCTGTTTTCTCGCTAAAGCCGAACCTCATGGCATACTTTTCAAACGCTTCTCCGCCTATTCTTCTGCCAACCTCAAAGAAATAGTAGTTGCATGAGTTCTTAATTGCAAGCACCACATTTTGGTTATAATGAGGCCGTCCTGTCGATTTAAATATGGAACAGGATGGAGATACCCCAGGTATCGCAGTATAATGGCCTTTATCATATATGTTTTCTGTAGTAGTAATTGCTCCACTCTCCAAACCGGCCACGGCACTAAACATCTTCATGGTTGAGCCTGGAGGAAGAGCAGCTGATATTGCATTGTTCATAAGCGGCTTTGGTGCATATACATCCTTGCTGGCAGGCTGAAGCGCCTTCCAAGCCTCATTACTTATCCCTGCTGCAAAGAGATTGGGGTCAAATTTGGGCTCGCTTGCAAGTGCCAGTATCTTCCCTGTATTCACATCGATAGCTACTGCTGCACCAGAGGTCGCATTGGGATATGGCTTATCCTTCCCCACACCGTTTCTAATCTCTTCCATGTTTTTTGCCAGAGCATCCTCCGCGATTTTCTGGAGCTTGGTATCAATGGTCAAGAAAACTGTATCTCCCGGAATCGGGTCTATTTCATTAATTGTATTTATCAATGTCCCGTTTACGTCTACCTCAATCTGCTTCGAGCCATCCTTCCCCTTAAGATACTTTTCCATGGAACTCTCTATGCCGGATTTGCCGATAAGATCCTGAGGTGTATATCCATCCTTCGAAAGCTCCTCAAGCTCTGTCCCTATTTTGCTCATGTAGCCTACTAAATGGCCGGCAAAATCATTGTTTGCATAAAATCTTATAGGCTTCTGGATTATTTCTACCCCCGGCAGGAATATCTTATTTTCTTCAATTTTCGCTCTTGTCTCTTTTTTAATATTTGTGGCTATTTCTACCGGCTCATAAGCCTTATATTTATTCTGTCCTACCAGGTATTTAACCGCCAATATTTTTTTAGCTTTTTCGTCGTCGTATATATCCCTGGGTATCTTATATTTTATACATAGAGCATCAAATACTTCCTGAGCACTTTTCTCAGCACTGAAGCCATTGCTTTGCTTCCATTTCAGCTCAGACTTCCTGAAGTCATATTGAAATTCAGCAATGTCGAAGGGGAGCTCTACGTTGTTCTCATCCTTAAGCAGCTCATAAGCTTCCAGGTCAATGGTATCCACCGGAATGCCATAGTCCGTCCTGAGCTTGGCAAACGCTTCACGGGCAGTCGAATTTTCAGAAATACCATACTTTCCTTTCCAGTTGACCTCATCATCCTGATAAGAAAACCTTGTAGGATTCATGAGTATAGGAATTTCATCCTTGTAGGTATCCCCATTTTGTTCGATTATGTTTATCGTAGAAAGGGCTATGTCATTCAATGTCTCCTGGGGTATTTCGGTTTTCATAATATTCACAGAATAACTTTGCTTGTTTCCCGCCACAGGACGTCCAAATTTATCCACTATAGGACCTCGGGGTGCAGTAACAGAAATATTCCTCATCCTTAAGGTCTCAGACTTTTTCCAATAATATTCCCCTTTTACTATTTGCAGGTCCGCCAGTCTGAAAGCAATAACAAAAAAAATCAAGATTGTGACTGCTCTAACAATATCAAGTCTATCTTTAAAATATTTTTTAAACATATAATCACCCGATTTATATTATTTGAAGTAGTTCTATGGAGCTTTGCTTCGTGCTTCGTGCCACGTGCTTCGTGCTTTGGGAATTACCTTCGAAGTCTTAGATCCTTCACTATGTTCAGGATGACATCCTCAAAAACTAAAAATACAATATACTCCACCGTGTGTTCCGTGGAATTCCGTGGATTCCGTGTTACCCGTCTCCTCGCAACCCCGTAACCCCGTGTCTCGTGTCTCGTATCTCGTGTCTCGTGTCTCGTGTCTATCAGTATATTTTCCTGTTCATGAAGTTCGCTTCGTCCAGCTTGTAAATATACCTGTATACAATCGAACCTACTGCTGCATTATAAACAGCCTGAGGAAGTATTACTTTCAAGAGCATGTACAGGTATGAGATTCCTGTGCCGGGAATATTGTTTGAGAAATAAGAGAGCAGCATAAAGCTGTGCTGAAATATTATGATTGCAATAAAATTGAAAATAAAGGAGGGTATGAAGCTGTCCTTGAATACATTCTCATGGGCCTGTCCGATGATATACCCTGTCACCATATAGGATAGAGCATTAATACCTATGGTTCGTCCATACATCATATCAATGAGCAAACCTATCCCAAGGCCGGTAAAAGCACCATAGGAGCTTCCTCTCATAATCGCATAAGCTACAATAATCATTATGGAGAAATCCGGCTTTATACCATATATACGCGTATACTGAAACAGCGTCGATTCAAGTATGACATTGACAACTGCCAATGTGCAAATAACTGCTATCCTCACAAGCTACCCCCTACTGACCCAATTATTCTACAGTCTTTATAACAAATACTTCTTCAAGTCTTTTAAAATCAACCGAAGGTTCTATCTCAACCACTTTTTGCAGCTTCCGCTCCTGCTTCTCTACACTTTTTACCTTGCCAATGTACAAGCCTTTAGGCAGTGTGCTGTACTCAGAGGTTATAATGTCATCCCCCTTGACTATATCTGCTTCAAGCTCCATAATTGCTGTGACATCAGAGTCAGAGCTGCCTGATACAATACCCATATCCCTTGTCCTATTTACAACTATGCTAACAGAGCTTCTTTCATCAATGATTGCCATAAGCTTGGAATAATTGGTGCCCACTTCTATTACTTTCCCTACCAGATACCCATGGCTTACTATTACTGCATCATTGACTTCGATTCCGTCCTTAGCCCCTTTATTTATAGTATAAACATCATACCAATTGCCCGGATCCCTGCCTGTGACACTAGCTCCTATATAGTTAAACTGCGTATTTGCTTCCTTAAACTCCAAAAGACTGCGCAGCCTGTTGTTTTCCAGTGCCATCTGTATAAGCTGCCTGTTCTGGTCCTTCAGCGTCTCCAATTCAACCTTAAGTGCTTCATTGTCAGTTTTTAGGGTCCTCAAATCATATAAGTTCTTAAAGGTATTCTCAAAGAACTCCCCGGAGGAGTAAAACACCCTCTGCACCGGGGTTATTATTCTCCCGACCAATCCCTCAATAATGCCGGGTCTTGTCCTACCTTGAGAAGTAAAAGTAATCAATACTATTAATAGTATTGATATTATTATAACAGAAATAAAAAGTTTATTTCTAATCCTCATATTTATATAACCTCACACTAATACTGTTCAAACAGAATAAATATTTTTGTTAATAATTACCTAAATTCTTCTGTCTGATTGAATAAGATTTACTGATTTCATCATACTGCTCCAAAGCTTTTCCTGTACCCATAACAACACAATCCAGAGGATTTTCGGCTACCTGTACAGGCATTCCGGTTTCTTGCCTTACCAAGGCATCCAGACCATGCAGAAGAGCTCCGCCTCCTGACAGCATTATTCCTCTGTCCATAATATCCGCGGCCAACTCAGGGGGTGTCTTCTCCAAAGTGCTCTTAATGCCATCCAGAATAGTTGCAACTGGCTCCCTTAAGGCTTCAAGCACTTCCTCTGCAGATATCTTTATAGTCTTCGGCAAACCAGTTACAAGATCTCTTCCTTTGATATCTATTGAACCTTCAACTGCACGGGGATGTGCTGAGCCTATGGTGATTTTAATCTGCTCACCGGTACGCTCTCCAATTGCTAAATTGTAAGTTCTCTTAATATAGTGCACTATTGCTTCATCCTGCTTATCCCCGGCTGCTCTTATGGATTTGCTTGTAACTATTCCACCCAGTGAAATCACAGCAATTTCTGTAGTACCTCCACCCATATTGACTATCATGCTTCCTGTTGGCTCCCCAACCGGAAGACCAGCTCCAATAGCAGCCGCCATTGGCTCTTCAATAAGCCTTGCAGTACGTGCTCCTGCCTGCATTGCCGCTTCTTCAACCGCTCTTCTCTCTACTTCAGTGATACCTGACGGCACACTGACAAGCACCCTGGGTTTACCCACGGGAGAGCCGCTATATGCTTTTGCTATGAAGTATTTGATCATTCTCTGGGTGATATTGAAGTCAGCTATCACACCGTCCCTCATAGGCCTTATTGCTACGATATTGCCAGGGGTTCTTCCTATCATCTTTTTTGCCTCGTCGCCTACAGCCATGACTGTATTTGTGTCAAGCTTCATGGCGACAACAGATGGCTCCCTTACAACAATACCTTTTCCTTTTACATATACCAGGGTATTTGCAGTACCCAAATCTATACCAATATCCTTAGAAAAAAAACTAAACAAACCCATTTTAAAAATGTCCTCCTTAACAAAATACACATATCATTTGTATTATTATTTACTACGTACAGGGTGCAATAATAAAAATAGTCTTTTTTATATGTTTTACAAGTCCGCTGCAAGTTATTCACCGCATCAAGTCGATTTACATTTTTTTGTTAATTTTCCGGTCTATGGACTTTACTGCTTGCAGAAGAGAGGAGAACACCGAATATATCAAAACATACCTTTTTCCTTCATGCTTATATACTTACCGTCTCCAATTATTATATGATCCACAAGTTCGATACCTATGAGCTTCCCAGCTTCAGAAATCCTTGCAGTTATTCCTGTATCCTCGCTGCTTGGCGTCGGATCACCGCTGGGATGGTTATGCACCATAATTATACTTGCACTGGATTTTTTAATTGCCGGGTTAAAAACCTCCCGTGGGTGCACGATTGAAGCATTCAAGCTTCCTATCGAAATCTCCTCCACTGATATAAGATTGCATTTTATATTCAGAAGTACTAGCTTCATGTGTTCTTTTTTAAGATATCTCATATCTTCCATAAGTAAATCCGCAACATCCTGAGGGCTCTTGACAGGCTTGTCCACGCCCAGTTCAAAAGTTGCCAAACGTTTGCCCAGCTCAATTGCTGCCTTTAGTTGTGCAGCCTTAGCCTGACCTATTCCTTTGATGCAAGCCATCTGCTCCACTTTACTGTCAACCAGGTATCTAAGTCCTTCCTCTTGTTTCAATATCCTGTGCGCCAGGGATATTGCATTTTCCTCCTTAGTGCCGACCCTTAAAAGTATCGCCAGGAGTTCTGCATTTGAAAGTACGACAGCACCGTGCCTTATAAGGCGCTCTCTAGGTCTTTCCTCTATAGGGAGATCTTTAATTGTAGCATGTCCATCCTTTGTCTTCATATAGCATAATCTCCTATAAAAGTTTCATCCCGAAGCGCTCAAGCATTTTTCCAAGTCGGAACAATGGAAGTCCTACAACATTAAAATAATCTCCTTCTATTCCTTCAACAAATAACGAGCCCATGCCTTGTATTGCATATGCTCCTGCTTTATCAAGCGGCTCTCCGGTGTTTATATAAGCCGTTATCTCAGCATCGCTCAGTTCCTTCATTTTTACCCTGGTGCTTTCATGCTCGGTCACACTCTCTCCGGTCGCTGTATTGATTATGCAGAGACCCGACAGCACAAGATGCTGCTTCCCGCTGAGTTTTTTCAGCATGCTGAAAGCGTCCTCTTTGTTCCTGGGTTTTCCCATTATCTCATCAAGGCATACTATTGTGTCTGAGCCTATTACCAATGCTTCCTCACATACTGCTGAGGCCACATCCCTTGCTTTCATATAGGCAAAATGCTCTACTAGCTTTGTCGGCGGCAGCTCAATTATCTGCTCCTCAAATTCAGACGGAATTACTTCAAATGAGACTCCAACCTGGGATAATAGTTCTTTTCGTCTTGGTGAATTTGATGCCAGTATTATTCTCATAAGTTTCCCCTGTCTGGTTTTATACATAAAACCTTAAAGCTTTCTGTATAAAAAAATCGCAATTACAATACCCATTATGCTAAACATATTAATATTAAAATTCAGTCCGAATGTAAGCCTAAGTACATGGAAGTTCCACTCATGTGTTGAAATACCTATGTTGTATCCATACTTCAGTATCGGCAAATAATTACCCAGCAGCTCACCTAAAAACCCGCCCACAACCAAGCCGCATACCACCATCAAAAGCATTACCCAGCCGCTTCTACTGCTCTCTCTTCTCAACAGATTCAACTCCTTTATTATTTACATTTATAAAACACTGTAAACTGCGAGGTGTAAAATGTCGACAACTGTTCTTTATTGGTGTAAGTTCAGTAATTCAAATATTGCCTCAAGTTTAAGTTTAACATTTTAAATACTAGACTTCAACTTATTTGGAGTTCATTTAACATCCAAAAATCGACAATTTGTATAATGTATAGACAAAATAAGGGTTAACGCTTTACGTTAACCCTTGCTTATCATATTATTCTATTTCATTTCTATAGCATCTTTAGGACACTTTACTGAGCATTGGCTGCAGCCAACGCATTTGTCATCCAGTACCTTATGCTTGCCTTTAAGCTCGCCTTCAATTGCTTCGAAATTGCAATGCTTTTTACAGATTGTGCAGCCTATGCACTTATCATCGATAATGAAAGCTTTCTTTCTGTCTGCAAAATTTGCGTATATGGTTTTTGTAGGACATACCTCGGCACACATCATACAGTTGACGCATTTGCTGTAGTCTATCCTTGCTACATTGTTCTCAACCTTGATTGCATCAAACTTGCATGCTTTCACACATTTCTGGCAAGCTATACAACCAACCTTGCAAACTTGCATTGTAGATTTGCCCTTCTCCAGATTCTTGCAAAGCACTCTTACCTTTTTTGATGCCGGGACCAGTTCGATTATTCCTTTTGGACATACAGCTATGCACTTACTGCAAGCAGTACATTTTTCTTCATCAACAACAGCAACGCCGTTTACTACATGAATAGCGTCAAAGGGACATTCTCTTACACAGGTACCAAGTCCTGTACAACCAAAACGGCAGCTCTTGGATCCGCCAGCAAGCATTTCGGCAGCTTTGCAGTCCTGTATGCCTTGATACTCATATTTTTCTTTTGCGTTGTTCTTATCTCCGCAGCAAATTACTCTTGCTACTTGGCGTTCCATACTTCCCGCTTCTACACCCATAATCACAGAAAGCTTTTCTGCGAGCTCAGCTCCTCCTACCGGACAAGCTGTAATAGGTGCATCGCCCCTCACAATGGCCTCAGCTAAAGCGTCGCAGCCTGCATAGCCGCATCCGCCGCAGTTAGCACTGGGTAAAACGTTTCTGACATCTGTTACTCTGGGATCAACTTCAACAGCAAACTTCTTTGATGCATATGCCAGCACAATACCGAAGAAAACTGCAATTCCCCCCAAAGCTATGACAGGCCAGATTATATTATTAATCAAGGTAGTCACCTCTTCTTTCTATAAGTATACTACAGCAATCCACTAAATAAGCCGCTGAACCCGAGGAATGCAATTGAGAACAGACTGGCTGCAATCATTGCTATCGGGAAGCCTTCCAGGGCTTTAGGAATAGGTGCAAACTCAAGTCTCTCTCTTACACCCGCAAAGAGTACTATCGCAAGTGTAAAGCTCAAGCCTCCGGCTACTCCGTTTACAAGCGTCTCAATAAGGTTGTAATTGCTCTGGATATTCAATATAGCAACACCCAGCACTGCACAGTTGGTAGTAATAAGAGGCAGATACACACCGAGTGCCTGATATAGTGTAGGGCTTGTTTTTTTGATAACCATTTCAACAAACTGTACAAGTCCTGCAATAACAAGTATGAAGGCTATAGTCTGCATGTATCCTATTCCAAGAGGGATAAGGATAAAGTACTGTACCATCCAGCTTATTACAGAAGCAAGACCCATAACGAAAGTAACCGCCAAGCTCATTCCTATTGCTGTCTCTACCTTCTTTGATACTCCCAAGAACGGGCATATGCCCAAGAACCTGGAGAGGACAAAGTTATTTATAAATATCGCGCTAATTAATATTAATCCTAGTTTCATCTTTATCCTCCTCCTAGCTCTTCTTCAAGCTTGTTAATTTGTTAAAAGCAGCAATTGCAAATCCGAATACAAGGAAGCCACCAGGTGGCAGTATCATTATCAAAGCAGGCTCAAAACCAGCCCCGAATAACTGCATTCCGAAAAACGCACCAGCTCCGAGTACTTCCCTGACTGCACTTATAGCTACAAGAGCAACTGTAAATCCAAGACCCATCCCTATGCCGTCCATAATTGAATTCAATGGTGGGTTCTTTGCTGCAAAAGATTCTGCTCTAGCAAGTATTATACAGTTAACAACTATAAGAGGAATAAATATACCCAGCTGTCGGTCGAGCTCTGGAGAAAATGCTTGTATAAGCATCTGAACTACAGTAACGAATGTAGCAATAACCACTACATATATCGGAATTCTAACCTCATTTGGCACAATCTTTTTTATAAGTGATATTATAAGGTTCGATCCTATAAGAACCGCAGCTGCCGCAATACCCATGCCAATGCCGTTAAATACAGCTGTTGTAACCGCAAGGGTAGGACAGGTTCCTAGTACCAACCTGAACGTAGGGTTCTCTTTTATGAGACCATTGCTGAAATCCTTCCAAAGATTCATTATTTTCACCTCCAAATTTTTTGTAATTACTTACCTGATAATTCTTTTGCCGCCTCAAGGGCCTGGTTTACTCCGACCGTTACTGCCCTTGATGTGATTGTCGCACCTGATAGTGCGGCAATTTCATTATCCTTTGGAGTACCGCTCTTTATAACGTTTATCGGGTTTCCCCAAACTTTCCCGCTGAATTGCTCCTGGAACTTTGGAGTTGCTGCATTCTTGCCGAGTCCGGGAGTTTCTGTATTGTTCCCAACCTTGATTCCCTTTGTTGTACCATCTGTAGTAATACCTACTACTACTTCAACAGCTCCTGCATAACCTTTTGGAGCTACTTTTACTGCGTAACCGATAACATTTCCACCAGCCTTTGCAGTATATACTTCTGTTACAAAATTATATTTTACATTGGATTTAATAGTAGAAAAAGTGCTGTCATCCAGCTTCTCAAATGCATCCGCATCGGGAAGCACAGCTTTTCTTGCTTCGTCGCTGGCTTTTACAAGCTGTTCCTGTATTCTATTATAGGTTATCTCATTTGTATAACCCAAAAGTGCGGCTGCAATAGCGCATACAAGCAACAAGACACCTGCCAGTTTGATATAATCACGCACTTTTCTTCACCTCCCCGAATTTCTTGGGCATTGTATATCTATCAATAAGAGGTGTAGCAAGGTTCATCAGAAGTATCGAATAGGAAACGCCCTCTGGATAGCCTCCGTAGAATCTTATAACTGAAGTTAAGAAACCACAGCCTATACCGAAAATTATCTGCCCTCTTGCAGACATTGGAGATGTTGAGTAGTCTGTAGCCATAAATATTGCACCGAGGAAAAGTCCTCCCGCGAATACATGATAAACCATAACAAAAGGATCAAAGCCTCCGAAGAGGAATGCCAATACTGCTACAGTAGCTATATAAGCAACAGGTATTCTGTGGCTTATCACTCCCCTATACAACAGATAAGCTCCACCGATAATAAGTGCAAGAGCTGATGTCTCACCGATACATCCTCCGATGTTTCCCAAAAAGAGATTCATGACATTTGGGATTGCTTGTCCTGCAGCTTCAGCCCCTTGTAGTCCACCTTTAATAATTGCAAGTGGTGTTGCTGTTGAAACTGCATCTGCGCCGGGTGCAACCCAGGTTGTCATTCTTACCGGCCAAGAAGCAAGAAGCATAGCTCTCGCTGCCAATGCAGGGTTTATGAAATTGAAGCCCAATCCGCCGAAGCACTGTTTTACAATTGCGATTGCAAATATTGAACCTACAGCTACTATCCAAAGAGGAAGTGTAGCAGGTACGTTAAAAGCAATAAGTAATCCTGTAACTGCAGCACTTAAGTCATTTACTGTAACGGGCTTGCCCATTATTTTCTGCATAACTGCTTCTGTAGCTACTGCAAATACAACAGCAGTAACTGTAAGGGTCAATGCTCCGAACCCAAAGTATAATACCCCGGCAAAAAGCGCGGGCATAAGTGCAATTATCACATCCAGCATTATCCTCTGGGTACTTTCCCCAGATCTGATATGCGGCGATGAAGATACTAAAAATCTAGTGTTTTCCATGCTTTTCCCTCCCATCACTTAGACTGGGCTTTTTTGCGCCTAGCCAGTATCTCGCGTTTTGATACCCTTATTGAATCAACAAGCGGTCTTTTGGCAGGGCATACAAAAGAACACGATCCACATTCTATACAATCCATAGCATTTAATGCTTCTGCCTGCTCATGCTTGTTTGCAAGTGAACATGCGCTGAGACTAGCAGGCATAAGGCTTATCGGACATGTTTCAACACATTTACCGCACCTTATACAGTTGGAAGGCTCAGGCAGCCTTGCTTCCTCTTCAGAAAGCACAAGAATTCCCGATGTGCCTTTTATAGCCGGTACATCCAATGAGAATTGGGTTATGCCCATCATAGGTCCGCCTGCTATAAGCTTTCCTACTTTGCCCTTCAAGCCTCCGCACTGTTCTATTATTTCCCTGAAAGAGGTTCCAATTTTAACCATAAGGTTCTTAGGAGTATTCACTCCGGCACCCGTGATAGTAACTATTCTCTCAATCAACGGCATACCTGTCCTTATTGCTTTTGCCACCGCAGCAGCTGTCCCGACATTATTAACCACAACTCCCGCATCAGCAGGCAGTCCGCCTGAAGGAACTTCGCGTTTTGTGCATGCAAAAATAAGCTGCTTTTCAGCACCTTGCGGATATTTCGTTTTTAATGCAACTACTTCAATGCCTTCAATCCCTTTAGCTGCTTCATAAACCTTCTCTATGGCATCAGGTTTGTTTGTCTCGATACCAATATATCCTTTTTTTACTCCCAATGCTTTCATCAGCGCCTGCAATCCCAATACCACATCTTCCGGGTATTCAAGCATCAGCCTGTGATCGGAAGTCAGATATGGTTCACATTCAGCACCGTTCAAAATTACTGTATCCACTTTTTTATCCGGCGGTGGAGCAAGCTTCACATGAGTCGGGAAGGTCGCACCTCCCATTCCTACTATACCGGCTTCCTTGATTATGTTCTTTATATCCTCTGCTGAAAGATTTGAAAGGTCTCCCTTGGTCGCAATTTCAGCCGAAACGGTATTCTGCATGTCAGATTCAATCACTACACATGTAACAGCCATTCCTCCGGAATAAAGTCTTGGCTCTACAGCCACAACCTTTCCTGATACACTTGAATGTACAGGAACTGATACAAAGCCTTTAGCTTCCCCTATCTTCTGTCCAACCTTTACCTCATCACCAACCTGTACAATAGGATCGCATGGAGCACCTATATGCTGCTGCATAGGGATTACAACAACTTTAGGTTCATTTGCCCTTTCTATTGCCAGATTTTCAGTAGCTTTCTTACTGTGTGGTGGATGAGTTCCGCCCTTAAACGTCAATGTTCTTATATCCAATTAGCTCACCCCTTAATTTATATAAATATTTAAAGTATAAATAAATCGCGGAAAGTTTTAACAAGGAACTATTTTATTTTCCGCAATGTACACTAAGGAAACTGAAGTGTAAAAAAGATAATTCTTTTTCACATTCTGTAAGGAAATTGAGACCATGTAAACTCACAATTAGTATCTATTCGACGCATGTATACAAAATCCTTTCGTTATACTTTTAGTTTTTTAGATAATATTTTAACACACATCGGCTAGACGCTAACAGTTTCAAGCATTATACATATTATTCCATTTGATGTATATTCTATCAATTTCAGTATTTATCGAAATATGATTTGATGATTTGATGAAGCTTATATAGGTTGCACTAAAGAAGGTTCAAGGGAAAATCAGGCAACCTATGGGCTTTGTCCCTCCGGCGACGAAGCCTTAATCAAGGAAAATGATTTTGCAATATTTGAATTTCAATGTAGAATGTTTATTGCAAAACATATAGCTTATATTATTTACTAATCTGACAATAATATAATTGAGGTGAATAAAGGATATGGTAATTATTTACAACTGCTATGGAGGGACCCATTCTTCTATACTTGCCTCCGCTATACATTTAAAAAAACTACCCATGGACAGAATTCCTACAAAGCGGGAAATACTAGGTATAGAGCACTTCAACAGGCTGACCTATAGTGATATGGGCCGCCTCATATTCCATGGAGTGGATGATGAAGGAAATCGCATATATACTATAGGACGAGGCACCTCAAAAGCCTTGGTACCGGCAATGCGTAATCTTGCGATAGCCTTGTGCAAGGATAAAGGTGTAGACGAGCATTTTTTGTTTATCAACTGCTCACCTACCGTGCCGCCTTTGATGACTATGGGCGGTTTCTTTTCCAGAGCTCTTCATATTCATTTTATCGGAGTACCACTTTTAACTGCGGGAGCTCTACAGACATATAATAATATAACAAAACTTGTCGAAAAGTCAAAGGAAATCTGTCACGAAAAATCCAACGAATGCCTGGTCCTCGATATAGATGAAAAAGGTCGGCTCAATGTTTTCAATTGAGCCGACCCTTTTTTCTAATAATTATTTCTTTATTATAGCCTTGAATGGACACTTGGTCAGACAAACCCCGCATTTTGCACACTTGCTGGAATCTATGCTGTACACACTCTTCGGCTGCCCTGAGATACAGGACACCGGACACTGCTTTGCACATATTCCGCAGCCCTTACATTTGTCTTCCAGTACTGTATAGTTTAAAAGCGATTGGCAAACTCCTGCCGGACATCTCTTTTCATTTATATGTGCCTCATACTCATCTCTGAAGTATCTCAGTGTTGAAAGCACAGGATTTGGTGCTGTTTGTCCCAATCCGCACAGAGCAGAGTTCTTTATATTCTTTGCAAGAGTTTCAAGCTTCTCAATATCACCAGCTTCACCCTTGCCTTCTGTTATTCTTTCTAATATTTCAAGCATTCTCTTTGTGCCTTCACGGCATGGAGTACATTTGCCGCAGGATTCATCCACTGTGAAGTCCAGGAAGAACCTTGCTATGTCAACCATACAGTTGTCTTCATCCATAACTATGAGTCCTCCGGAACCCATCATGGAACCGAGTGCAATAAGGTTCTCATAATCTATAGCTACATCAAGCTCGCTCTCAGGTATGCAGCCGCCTGAAGGTCCGCCTGTCTGAGCAGCCTTGTATTTCTTACCGTTAGGACAGCCTCCGCCAATTTCATATATAACTTCTCTCATGGTTGTTCCCATCGGAATTTCAACAAGACCTGTGTTGTTTATCTTGCCGCCGAGTGCAAATACTTTTGTACCCTTTGACTTCTCTGTTCCCATGCTTGCAAACCATTCCGGACCTTTATTGAATATCGGAGCTATGTTTGCATAGGTTTCAACGTTATTAAGTATTGTTGGCTTTCCAAACAAGCCTTTTACTGCAGGGAACGGAGGTCTTGGTCTCGGCATGCCTCTCTGTCCTTCAATAGAAGCTATAAGAGCGGTTTCCTCTCCACATACGAAAGCTCCTGCTCCAAGTCTTACTTCAATGTCAAACTTAAAGCCTGTTCCCATAATGTTGTCACCGAGGAGTCCGTACTCTCTACCCTGGTTTATTGCTATTGCAAGACGCTTAACAGCTATGGGATATTCAGCTCTACAATATATATATCCTTGATTGGCACCTATAGCATAACCGGCAATCGCCATTGCCTCCAGTACTGAATGAGGGTCTCCTTCAAGCACGCTTCTGTCCATGAATGCTCCTGGATCTCCTTCGTCAGCATTACACAGAACATATTTCTGTTCATTCTGAGATTTTGAAGCGAATTCCCACTTCATACCTGTAGGGAATCCAGCACCGCCTCTTCCTCTGAGTCCTGATTTCTTCACTGTATCTACTACTTCTGCCGGTTTCATCTCTGTAAGTACCTTGGCAAGAGCTTTGTAACCGTCAAAAGCTATATATTCGTCTATATCCTCAGGGTTGATAATACCACAGTTTCTTAAAGCAACCCTGACCTGCTTCTTATAGAAATCAACTTCCTCAATTGCTTTTATTCTGTTTCCATCAACAGATTCTGCATAAAGCAGTCTCTTTACAATTCTTCCTTTTACCAGGTGCTCTTTTACAATTTCCTCAACATCCTCAGGCTTAACCATGCTGTAGAAAGAAGCTTCAGGATATATTATTACTACTGGCCCCAAAGCACAAAGTCCGAAGCATCCTGTTCTTTCTACAACAACTTCGCCTTCGAGACCATTTTTCTTTATCTCTTCTTCAAAGTTCTTTATTATTTGTTCCGAATTTGCGGAAGTACAGCCGGTACCTCTGCAAATCATAACATGGGAACGATACATCTCCATTATATTTACCTCCTAATAAATTTCCGCAAGCCTTCTCCTATTTGTCTCCCGCTCCGATTGTATATTCATCGACAACCTTGCCCTGTATAATATGCTCGTTTACTATTCTTATGGCTTTTGAAGCATTTACTTTTATATATGTTACCTTATCTTCTCCGGGTTTGTATACTTCTACAATAGGCTCCAGCCTGCACATTCCTATACAGCCAGTCTGTGCAACGACTACATCCGCCAGGTTGTATTTCTTTACTTCATCCATTATAGAGAGAAGTACAGGTCTTGCTCCTGCAGCTATACCGCAGGTTGCCATACCTACAACCACTCTAGTACCAGATCTATCTTTTCTAACATTAATTGTATCCAAGGTTCTCTTTCTGATTTCTTCTAATTCCTGAATTGTTTTCATTTTACACACCTCCGCGTAAATTCATTAAACCTTCATTAATATAATCCTTAATCCATATCAGGACGTCAGGTTCCCAAAGCGGCACATCATTACCCAATACAATCCTTACCTCTCTTGTATCCAAGCAAAAACCCCTTTGGTCCATAATATGCATATATATAAAATCGACAGTCTTACTTCCATCATTGCCTGCGAGAATAAGACTCATCATGGTTTCAGCCATATCTCCCATGGGAGCTCTGTCAATATGGCTGTGCATGAATGTGGCAGTAAGCTTGGTTCCAACATTTTTCTCAGATTCAATGACCAGGTCTCCCTCACATCTCTTGCATGACGCCAGCATAAGTGGTATTCCAAGACCTACCCTTCTGCTGGTTCTCGTGGTCACAAAGGGATCCTTGACCCTTTCAAGAAAATCCTTATCCATGCCTTTTCCGTTGTCTTCTATATATATAGTAAGTTTATCCATTTGTGTATCTTCATTAATAGTAATTCCCACAAAACTTGCCCCTGCTGCAACTGAATTTTGGCACAAGTCAAGAATATGCAACGATAAATCCTTCATAAGTAAATACTATTGATACTTCTTCAATATTTCCGAAATATCTTCAGGTACTAATTTACCATATACATCTTCATTTATCATCATTACTGGAGCAAGTCCACAACAGCCAAGACATCTGGTGGCCTCAAGAGTGAATTTGTCATCCCCTGTCGTTTCTCCTGCTTCTACTTTAAGCTCTTCTTTAAGCTTCTCCAGCAATCCTTGTGCATTCTTAACATAGCATGCTGTTCCAAGACACACACTTATTGTGTGCTTACCCCTCGGCTTCAAGGTAAACCTTGAATAGAAAGTGGCTACACCATATATTTCAGCCAATGGAACATTTAATACCTCTGAGATTTTCTTCTGTGCTTCTTCAGGAATATATCCGAATAATTCCTGAGTTTCATGAAGAACCGGCATTAAAGCACCTTGCTGATCCTTGTGCTCCACGAGTATATGCTCCAGTTTCTCCATTTTTTCTTTCATTGTAGCGTCAGACATCAAAGAGTTCCCTCCTTCAAATATTTTTAATTGGTTATTATTATTTTTGATTGATATAAATTTATCAATTTATGTCCTCCAATATTGTAACACAAACTAGATAATTATTTAACAATTATTTTAATTATTTTTTATTTCCAACGTATATATTTTCATCAATTGAGGAAAATAAAGGGTTGAACGCTCTTTTAACTGATATAAATTCCTTAGTCTGTTCCATCCAGCTTATCAAAAAGCTCACTGACACTCAGACAATCCAGCTCGAAAAAGAACTCCCTCTCGCTTATATCTTCCAGATAATGGGCATCAGAAGATATTATATGATTGAATTTACTTAAAAATGGGAATTTTTTAAAAGCTGCTTCAGCAGTGAACTTTTTTGATACCTCTATCGTTTTGACTTTTAGATTGGCAGGGATGAAACCAAGATTGGTGATAATACTAAAACCCGGTCTGTCCACATGAGCCGGAATACAAATTCCTCCAAGTCCTCTAACCAATATAAAAACATCACTTATCGAAAGGGCTGTTGAGGACAGCAGAAGCTTATCTTCTTTTCCAATTATTTCATCTTTTGCATTAAAAATCAGTTGCCGTCCAAAGACTTCCTCGTTATTCTTTATATATGGCAAGGAATTATACACTATCTCAGCAAATTTTACAGCCCCCTCCATTCTTTTAAAAAGGCAGATTATGTGGACCTCTTCCTTTGTCTGGACTTCGATGCCTGGGATAACCATCAGTCCGTTTTCTCTTGCCACTTCCATAACTGCAGGAAGATTGCTGCAGGAATTATGATCTGTGACGGCTATTATGTCCAGTCCTTTTAGAAGGGCCATATTTACTATATTGTTTGGTGTCATGTCCTCATCACCGCACGGCGACAATGCCGTGTGTATGTGAAAATCCGCCGCAAATTCCATCTTACTCGATTCCCATCTTGTAGAGTTCTTTTGCAAGCTGGTAAGCGCTCAGATTTGATTGAAAAACTGCAATGCCCTCTTCATCAGCCTTACATAGAGTACCCTCTTCAACCTCTATTCCTTCCGGGACAATAACACAGCACAGCTCCAACAAAGCTGCAACTGCTATGATGTTTGAGTGAGTTTGAACTGTAATCCATGCATCACCCTTCTTGCTATGGGACATAACCCAGCTTAATAGGTCGCAAATATAGGCTCCTCCCAGTTCCTTATCTATACCGTCAGCTCCAGCCAATAGCTTTAACCCTATCTTCTCACTGAATTCTCGTATTATCATATTTACCCTCCCCAGTTAATTTATACTTTCCCCTTATCCTTGAAGCTTTCCATAGTCTTAACTATACAAAATGCCTTTTGATTCTCACCCTTTACAATGTCTTCCGCAAAGGCTCTGCAGGTCGGAGCGCCGCAAACGCCGCAATCGATACCCGGCAGGTATTTCAGCATTTCCTTTATCATTTCCATTTTTCTCATTGACTTGGAAATATCGTCATCAAGGCGCATTATTGCTCTGGGTTCAATTTTTTCTGTAAGTCTTATCAAACCATCATTATACATTTCTATTTGGGCTTTTATCTCTTCTTCACAGACATTTGAGCTCGATAGTCCTTTTGACAGTGCCTTCATACGGTTTTTGGCAATATGGGGGTTCTCAATGGTAAGCGGCCCGCCTACACACCCTCCTATACAAGCCATGCCTTCAAAGAACTCCAGTCCATCCAGCTTATCCATCTCAATTTCTTCCAACACCTTGATAACCTCATGTATCCCATCAACAGCAAGATAATTCTCTATTCCTAATGGTTCACCCTGACCCCCGACTAGAGGCCACAGCAGTGACTCCTTGGTACTTTTGCTAATGTTCTCAACTTTGCTGCTGCTAATGTTTCGTAATATATCACCATAAACCGCCTTCATTGACAATACCCCATCGATATATGATTTTTCAATTCCCAAGGGATTTGTCACACTTGTCATTCTGGCAGTACATGGTGAAATGAAAATAACCCCGATTTCAGCAATGGACAGACCGGTCTTTTTTACAGCATCAATTTTGGCCAGCCGCGCCGCTATCTCCATTGGAGTTTCTATATCAGCCACGTTAGGCAGCAGCTCAGGGAACCTGATCTGTATAAGCCGAAGTATGGCGGGACAGGTGGCATTTATTATCGGTCGCTTAATGTCTGGATTCTTAAGTATGTGATTTTTTATTACATTTGTTATCATCTCTGTGCCAACCGATGCCTCGAATACCTCGTCAAATCCTACTTTTTTTATTGCTGCCAGCATCTCATTTATTCCTACATTTCCTGGAAATTGCCCGTATAGCACCAGAGATGGTATGGCAATAGTGTATTTGTATTTTTTTATGATGTCCAGATTATCTGTGACCGCACTTTTAGCATGGTTGGGGCATATTCTTATGCATTCACCGCAGTCAATACATTTTTCACCTATTATCCGAGCTTTTCCCTCTCTCAGCCTTATTGCTTCAGTAGGACATATCTTTAAGCAGCTTGTACAGCCGACACATCTGTCATCATTAAGCACAACCGAGTGAAAGTACTTCCCTCCCATTTCAATCACCTGCTTTCAAATCAACTTCCATAGAAATAAATGTACCTTTTCCCGAAGAAGAATTCACACAAAATCTATCGGAGCATTTCTTCATATTCGGCAGACCCATACCGGCTCCGAAGCCCATTTCCCTAATTTTTTCGGTAGCAGTTGAATAGCCCTCCCGCATAGCAAGCTCAACATCAGCTATACCGGGTCCTCTATCACTTGCAGTAATCCTTATAAACCCCGGGGTAATCTCCAGTTCAATCTGACCACCCAGAGAATGAATTACCATATTCATTTCTGCTTCATAAGTGGCAATAGCTATATTTCTTATGGCCCCAGAACCAATTCCCAACTGTCTCAAAATCTTTTTTATATTGCTGGATGCTTCTCCGGCTCTAATAAAATCATCCTTCTCAACATCAAACACATACTTCATATCTTGCATTAATAATAATCCTCCATAAATTGACTCAATATATGACTAAGGTACGACGAAGGCGCAGTTCCCTATAAATCTATTCTTACTCCCTCAAGTCCATTGCTGTAAAGCTTTCCCGAAGCTGTATACATAGTATCCTTGGTCAATATAAGTACAATGTCGTTCTCAATAGCCAGATTTATTATCTCCGCTTCAGGCTTTTTCCCCCTGACAAAGACTATAGCACTTAAATCAGCCATTTCTGCCGTTCTTACCACCTGCTGGTTTGTAAGCCCCGTTAGTAGAACCGTCTTTCCTTTTACATAAGCCAGAACGTCACTCATAAGGTCAGAGCCAAAGGCATAGAAAACCTCATTGTTCAGGTTCTTCTCCCCGCACAGCACCTCTGCACTTAATATATTTGTAACGTCACATATTTTCATGAATATACCCCCTTAAGCTTTCCAATCAACTATATTAAAAGCTTTCCTATGAATTTTTTATATGCCTCAAGCTGATTCATCATACCGCCTTGAACCTTATAGTAATCCTTATCATTGTCAACCTTGTGAGCAAGCACCTCTTCCAGCAGCACTACGAAATTTTTTCTGAAAGCCTCCTGCTCCTTGGACACATTTATCTTTTCCGCATAGCCCAGGTACTTCTCCAGCTTAATCTCACCCTTTGTGATTTCTTCAAGCACAGATGCAAGATCATCCTTTGACTTTAAAGCAATTTCACGGCTCATCAGGGACTTTGCCTTGACAGTCTCCCAAATAAGCTTGTCTGTTGCTTGCACCAGCTGTATGAACGTATTGTCCACCTCATTATATTTCAAGCTGTAGCCTGGCAGGCTGGTCTCATATATGCTGCCTTTTGCTTTTACCGCTATACTTCCCTGTACTTTGCCTGCCTCATCCTGATTGACAAAAACACCATATATGACTTTATAGCCATTCTCTTTTACAATAAAGCCGTTAAGCTTCTTAGCTTTAATGCTTTTTATATAAGCTTCAGCTTCTTCAAAGCTTTCCAAGCTCTGAAGCTCTATCCTGTAAAGAGCTTTGCTTTCTATTTCATAGTTATATTTGAAGACGACCATACTGTTTGAGGACTTTCCACCTATTAAGGCTTCCATGCCGCTCCGTTTATTGTATATATTCATAAAAAACATTGAAGTAACAATCGCTGCCAGTGGAACAATGAAAAGAAACAAAGCAAGGAAAACCTTCTTCAAAGCTCTTCTCTTCTTATTTCTCTCGAACCTGGTCATCCTCAAACCAACCACCTCTACATAATTATACTGTATCTAAAAAATAAAAACGATATCAATTAGCAAATTTGACACTTCTCCTCTTATGTTGATAAGTATTGCTGTTTGTATTAAAATAAAAGAAAGACTTGTACCTATACGTTTTGCATTAAACATTTTATATTAAGAATTCAATATTGCAAAATCGTATTCCTTGAATTCATAGGTAAATGTTTCGCGAAAAACATCTTGAAAGAAGGAGTTGATTGAGTTGTCTTCTATTTTATCCGGCATTCTTCGTCAAAAGCTTTCAGAAATACAAAGTCAGCTTCCACCCTTTGTGAAGCTTCTAAAGGAAGCACCTCCAAGCTTTGAGAAAATTCTTGAGAATGAGAGTGTCGAATCAAAGGATGCTCAAAGCCAGTCAAGCGGTGATTATAGTCAATTAATCGAAGCTGCTTCAAAAAAATATAACGTCAACAGCAATATTATAAGGGCAGTGATAAAAGCAGAATCAGGCTTTAACTCCACAGCAGTATCAAGGACAGGGGCTATGGGTCTGATGCAGCTAATGCCCGGAACAGCAGAAGCTTTAGGGGTGCGAAATGCTTTTGATCCTAAGGACAATATTGATGGAGGCGTTAGATATCTGAAGGATATGCTGTCTGAATTCGGCGGTAATCTGGAGTACGCTCTCGCCGCATACAATGCAGGCCCCGGCAGTGTTAAAAAGTACGGGGGTATACCACCTTATAAAGAAACTCAGGATTACGTAAGAAATATAATGTCAAGTTTGAAAAACAAGGCCTAAAGAAAATTCGGGGGCATCGAACCCCCTCATTTTGGTTTTGTCACTTACGCCGAGGTCACCTTAAGTATAACTCCTGGATTAAACAGGAGTTTCTTTATGTGGCTTCCTTTTCCATTATTATAAAGTCAGCAGCCAAGCTCTTAAGCTTGATATACTGTTCAATAGTCCTGAAATATATGAATCCTAGCTTCTGCCAGAAGCACTTTCCAATATCATTTCCGGATATTATTCCTATATAGAATCTTTTGACATCATAGCTCTTATTCAGCATGCCAGTTAAAGCATCAACAGTCTTAGTCCCTATCCCCAGCCTCTGGTATCTGTTATCTATAAGTATTGAGGATATCCATGCTTCCTCACTGTTCTCATAATCAATCCTACCTTTAATAACACCGACCATTTGTAGGTCAGGACCCTTCTTAAGGAACATGCCCGTAAAAAATTCGTGGCTATTAACCAGCACTTCCAGGTACTTCTCATTGATATCCTCCAAGGACATCATTCTATCTATACCTGTAGCATATATGTTCTGCTCATTCTGGTTATATAAATCCAATACATCCCCAAGATCATCCTTGGTTATATCTTTAAGAATCAAATTGTCTAATTGAATATTTAAAGTAAGCATTTTATTCACCTATTTTGCATCATATTTTCTATTTATAACGAGTAGGCGCGTCTATTCCACATTGATTTATCACGTGCCGTAAACGAGTTTCATAAAAGGCTTCCTTAGTCGTTAAATATTTCAATAGAAGCCTTTTTTATATATTCTACATTACCGAATAAATTCCTCCTTTGATACACAATACAACACTGTAACAAGCTACTTCCAGAGGTTTCCACATGATTTGTTTAATATTTACTTTTTTATAACGAGTAGGCGCATCAATTCCACATTAATTTGTCATGCGCCGTAAACGAGTTTCATAAAAGGCTTCCTTGGTTGTTAAAAACATTTCAATAAATGCCTTTTTTATACAATAATTATAATTATCTTTACATTGTCGATATTTTATATATAATCATAATTATAAGCACATTTTAGTATAGTACACTCAATCTAAAAATTCAGACAGTGCTTGACAAATTTATATCGCCATTTACTATTTCTATAATTATGCAATTCTGTTATAATTATTATGTAAATGCGATTTTAATCACCATACCTTTAATGACTAATACAAGAAGCAGGTGATATAATGGCCGAAATAAGAGTAATGAGAACTTCAGATTGTGAACCTGGGATGGTATTGGCTTCAGACATTGTAAACGACTATGGTGCTGTAATACTATACCAGAACTCCATTTTGGACGAGTACTCCATTAATAAACTGATGAAGCTTGGTCTTAATTTTGTTAAGGTTTATAAGGATTATGAGTTTAAGGATAAGAAACAAGTTGTTATTGAAGCACAATATAACAACAATCTTGAGGAGTTCAAGCAAGTAATATGGGATATTAGCTGTGGCAGAAGCTTGGAAATGGAGCGCATACATGAAGTTTCCAAGAGTCTTAGCAGTAATTTCGACTCAATAAACGATTTGGTTCTATGCCTGAGCAAGGTAAGATCAATCAACGAGTACACTTATACCCACAGTCTGAATGTATCCCTGCTGTGCTCCCTGCTGGGCTCTTGGCTGAACCTCAGCCATATTCAAATTGAGCAGCTTTCTTATTGCGGGATATTGCATGATATCGGAAAATCAAAGGTGCCTTCAGAAATTCTGAACAAGCCTGACACACTTACCAATAAAGAATTTGAAGAGATTAAGAAACACCCGGTGACAGCCTATAAAATGCTGGAGCAAAATGAAAACATAAGCAAGGATGTTGCTCTTGGAGTACTTATGCATCATGAAAGAGAGGACGGCTCAGGATATCCCTTCGGACTGCGCTCAAACCAGATTCATTATTATGCCAAGGTCCTCGCTGTTGTGGACGTATATGATGCAATGACCTCCAACCGTGTATATAAGAAGCGCCAGCCACCTTTTGATGTGCTGGAAATGTATGAAAGTGAATACCTGACCAAGTGTGATGCAGGTATAATGCTTACATTCCTCAAACATATATCAAGCTATTATGTAGGAAGCATGGTCAAACTGAGCGACGACTCCATAGGGGAGATAGTATATATTAATTCCAACAGGATTTCCAGGCCTCTAATAAAATCAAAATCTTCCATAATTGACCTAAGCAGCAGAATTGATTTGAAAATTGTAGAAATGCTGTAATTTTTAGCACAAAATTTAGAACATATTATGAATTTAATTTATCATTTATAAATATAATGTATTTTATGAATATTCTGGTATAATAATAGAAGTGGTGAAAGAATGCGCTATTGCACAAAAGCATTAATCACGCTTCTTTTTTCTATATATCCAGGTTCTGTTCACCAAAACAAAGCTTTTCGAAAAATAGTGCGTTTAATATATTTATATAGGAGGTATTATTATGCCATTAGTAACAACAAGGGAAATGTTTAAGAAAGCATATGAAGGCCAGTATGCCGTAGGTGCTTTCAATGTCAACAATATGGAAATAATCCAGGGTATTGTTGATGCAGCAAAGGAAGAAAACGCTCCTCTGATATTGCAGGTTTCTGCCGGTGCAAGAAAATACGCAAAGCATGTATATCTTATGAAGCTGGTTGAAGCAGCTGTTGAGGACAGTGGTCTCCCAATCTGCCTTCATCTGGATCACGGCGATGATTTTGAGGTTTGCAAATCCTGCATAGACGGGGGCTTTACATCCGTAATGATTGACGGCTCCAAGCATTCCTTCGAGGAAAACATAGCAGTTACAAAGAGGGTTGTTGAATACGCCCATGCGAGAGGCGTAGTGGTAGAAGCTGAGCTGGGCAAGCTGGCAGGTGTTGAAGATTCCGTAAAGGTTGCTGCTAAGGATGCTACATATACAGATCCTGACCAGGCAGTTGAATTCGTTCAGAGAACAGGTGTTGACTCCCTTGCAATAGCAATTGGCACCAGCCATGGTGCATATAAGTTCAAGGGCGAACCTAATTTGGACTTTGAAAGACTTGAGAAAATATCCAAGCTGCTGCCAAACTTTCCATTGGTGCTGCATGGAGCTTCCACAGTGCTTCCGGAGTTTGTGGAGCTTTGCAACAAATACGGTGGAAACGTAGCAGGTGCACAGGGCGTTCCCGAGGATATGCTGTTAAGGGCAGGAAAGCTCGGCGTTTGCAAAATAAACATAGACACAGACCTGAGACTGGCAATGACTGCTTCTGTAAGAAAGCACTTTGCTGAGAACCCGGGTGACTTTGACCCAAGACAGTATCTGAAACCAGCAAGAGAAGCTATAACAAACATGGTAAAGCACAAGATAAAGAATGTTCTTAACTGCAGCGGTAAGCTATAACATATAAAGGCTGTAACCAAACGGTTACAGCCTTTTATTCTATTTATTATCCAGTTCCTCAAGCACCCATTGTGTTACTTGCTTTACAAGAGGTCCGCAAATCTCGTTGTGCATTCTATCCTTGTTTTTTGCTACTTCCTCAGGATCTCTGAGGTTTACACCTACAATATCATTGCAGCTGGTTGAGCCGTATTTCTCCTTGAACTTGGCAAATACTCTATCTGCCGGCAGATATGAGGTGTCACGGCTGTCCTCATTGGACTTCCTTCCACCTACCAAGCCCATGCATATGAAGGCCGCATTCAATGCACCGCAGTTGCTTCCGTTCCTGCTCATTCCGCTTCCGAAAGGAGTCGCAATTTTCTGCGGTATTTCCTTGTCCACGCCCAAGTGGTCGCATACAGCCATTACAACTGATTCACAGCAGTTGTAGCCGCCGTTGAAATAAACCAATGCCTTGTCCTGAGTCTCTTCATGTTTTTTCATTATATACTCCTCCTCAACCCATTCATCAAATATCTAATCAAATTATATCATACGTCATTCTACTATCCACCTGCTTTTCTTGTTTCATGAAGCTGATGGGTCCAAATAGCACACAGGCTGAAATTGAGATTGACAGTATAAGTATTACTATCGTTGCCTTTATAAGAGTATTTCTCAATTTATCACTTCCAAATGAAAAACTAGGCTACATCTATCTTTCTGAGTATAATACAGGGAGCCTTTATATGCATACCCCCTGATTACATCCTCTTGAATATTCTCAGTCTGGACTCATAATAAAAAAGCAGCTTGGAAAACACATAATCATATATAAAGAATACCAGCTGCAAAGCCGCTATAAAACCCGCCATCAGCACACTGCTTTGGGTGAAGTGGAGTGGGAGAGCTGCCATGAAAAGGCTCTTGAAAAGCAAATACCATAAAATTCCTGATATATTGAAGACTGCAAGCTTAAGCAGCACTTCAGCCACCGCTTTCCTTCCCTTTTCTATGAAATACTTGAATATGGGGTAATGCCCGAAAAACAGCATAAAAGGTACAATTCCGTATATATTGCCTGTCACTAGTGCAGACAAGACACAAGCTGAGAAATACAGAGCAATCCCTGCCCCCGTTCCAAACTCAACTAATGCAAAGGCCACGGGCAAAGAGGCCAAAAAATACAGTGTCAGCTTACCGGTCGGCATTATTGCACTCATATATAAGAGCACCACCGCTACACCGGTAAATATACCGGTAAAAGCTATTTTCCTACTCATAATGTCACACCTCTTATGTTAACAGCAGTTGATAAAGTCCCCGCCCATGCATTCACAGCAGCAGTCTGTACAGATCATGCACTGGCATATTGAGCATAGGTCAGGTCCGGTACTGTAGCCTCTTCTGCCATATACCGTAGACTGATATTGCCTGTTTGTATTCATTACTCTGTTCAAGGCATCCCTGAATTCATAGTTGCTGGGCTCCATATCCACAGCGGTCTTCAAGCTTGTAACCGCCTCATTGTACCAGCCTCGCCGCATAAAAATAAGTCCACTGAGGTAATGCCATTCGCCACCTCTGAAACTGATTCCATTCAATATTTCCTCGGCAGCCGCCACATTGCCCATATTTATATATGACCTTACCTGGTCATAGTAGCCTCTGCCTGCTTCTTCCTGATTGTTCCTGTATCTTGGATCCTCCTGTTTGCTGTAACTCCTGCTTCCGCTCTGGGCTTCCGCCTTCTTCAAAAGGTAATCGTAAGCTTCATTTATTTCCTTAAGCTTCTCTTCGGCCAAATCTGACAGGGGATTATTCTGATACTGATCCGGGTGGTACTTCTTAACCAGCTCCCTATATGCCCTTTTTATCCCCTCGGCATCTGTACCTTCCCTAATTCCCAATACTTCGTATGGATTTCTCATCTCTAATGCAACTCCTTTTCTCGCTGGTTATGCAGTTCAATATTTTCTCTGTCTTGCCGTATAGTCCTTCATATAAAATATTGTCGATTATCCCTTTATTACTCAGCTTTAATAGCTCTATAGAACCCATGGTCTGTGATAATGCCTGCAGCAGATTTATCCTAACCTCATCTGCGATACTGGCCTTAAAAGCTTTGATATCCTGATTCACATATTTGTATTGCTGTAGGAGAGGATTATAGCTTCCGCTTTTTATATCCTTCTCCATATCATCATATGCATCTATTATATAAATCCATTTTCCAAGATTGTAGCCTATCCAGCCCAGTATCCTTGGTATCGACTGGTCATCGCCCCGGTAGCCTGCTGCAAGCAGCTGGCTCAGCATATTTGCAAAGGGCTCTGCCGCTTCATCCATCGAACTGCATTTCTGCTCCTCCAATAATACCTGGGTCGAGATCGAAGAGGCTATGATCTTGTCAAGCTTTTTGTTTTTTAAGGCAGCATTTTTATAGCCTCTTTGGAAAGCCATATGTGCCACCTGTGGAAGCCAGCCTCCCTCATCCCTTATGTTATCCTTCAATTTATAATACGTAAGCAGCACGTTAATGTCTGCTGCAAAATCAATATGCCTGCTGTCTTTTACTATCCATTTTCTTTTCACCGGATTGGCAATACAGCTTTCTTTTTTAAGCACAGGCACTTCATTATGAACGGATGAAAGCAATAACCCCAAAAAAACAGAATCATAATTGAGTGCAAATCTCGAAAGGGTTCCGAAGCTTCTGCCCATTGATTTGCACAAGCCGCAGTAATAGCCCCTGAACAGTTCATATTCCTTTATCTTTAGCTCTGGCTTTTCCGGCATTATATATCCAAACATGTATACTCCTTACTAATGGCTTTTTTTAATATTATAACATACTTAAATCAGTGGCAATACTACTGTGTGCCATGTCCTTCTGGTTACGCGTTTCGAGTTTCGCGTTATGCGATTTAGGATATCCTCCGAAGACTTTTAAACAATCCTTTACCTCGAACCTGGGCGGGCGACCAATGGTCGCCCCCACATCCTCCCAACCCCGCGCCCATTGTCCAAACTCCATCGCCTATCCCAAGTCCACGCGCAACTCGTAACGCGAAACGCGCAACCATCCCTCTAGAAATACCCATAATTATATATACTTCAGCGGGCAAAATGCCTTAGAAAACACTTTTGTACCATATACTTCAAACTCAACAGTTATATTAGCTTCATCTTCGCCAATAATTACTCCCTGACCATATTTTTCATGATACACCTTTGCTCCATCGACGACTTCAGGCACTGGTGCTTGCACATACGGCTCCAACCTCTTGACATCTATATTTGCTTTTATTTCACGGCGAAGCTCTGAAAGGTTTGCTCCTCGGCTTGCAAAATCATCACTGTCAATAAGCTCGGGAGGAATAATCCTAAGGTATGGGCTTGGTATTCCGTATACTCCGAATTCATCAGGGTTGGTATGATAGGATATTTCCAGAAAATCCTTAGCTCTGGTTATACCTACGAAAAACAGCCTCTTCTCTTCTTCTTCCTCTCCAGGACTTCTCGCCGGGATAGGTATCAAGCCGAGATTGGCGGCAGAGATAAACACGCACCTGAATTCCAGGCCTTTGGAGGCATGCAGTGTCATAAGCTTAACTGAATCGCTGCTCTGCCCCGCTCTTTCTCTAAGCATTTGACTTCCATAAAGCGCAGAGTTATTCATATAATCCTTAATACCTGCAAATAATCCTTGTCCAGTGTTTGCCACATACCCGGTTATATCCTCCAGAAAGCTCAGAATCCTTGTCCTGTCCTCCTCATAGGTTATGGAGGTAGGCATCAGATATACGCCAAGATCGAAGTATTCGAAAATCCGTACAGAATCTATTTCATTATCCGAGCCGCACCATGCTTTAAATTCAATAGCCCTCTCCGCAAGCTCGTTACCGGTCGCATCACCGGCCTCAATGCTGTATATAAGCTCCTTTATCTGCTTTTTTCCCATGCCTGGACCGTATCTGTTGTCGCCAAGCATATATGCAATACTGTCCCGGTCGCTGGGATTCACTGCTGCTTTAAGCAGCCTCACAAGCCAATATAATACCGGTATGTCCCTGAGCGTTCGCTTTAATGAAACCTCATGGGGCACCCCGTTTTTTTCAAATACATCCTTGAATACTTCAGACTGCTTCTGTTTTCTGTATAGTACAGCAATATCACTGTACTTAAAGCCATCAGTTATGAGCTTCTTAATCCTGTCGCAAAGGTATAAGGCTTCATTGAAGGTGTTATAGTGTTTTTTCACCACTATAGGTTTGCCCTCATCCCTTATGCCACTGATAAGCTGACCCGGCTCAAGAAATGCCTTGGCAGCATCCAAAATGGTAGTAGTAGACCTGTAGTTTATGGGAAGAGTCAGTTCATGTCCGCTATACGCTTTCCTGAACTCACCAAAAATATCTTTCCTGCTGCCTCTCCAGGTATATATCACCTGATTGGGATCCCCTACAGCGAAGACATGGGTCTTTTCCTTCTTCATGCACTCTATAAGCTCAAGCTGTCTGTCATCGCTGTCCTGGAACTCATCAACAATTATCCATTCAGGAGTATATTCATGCTTTCGCAGAAGAGCAGTGGCATTTTCTATCAAATCATCAAATTCCATAGCGTTGCAGCGTTTCTTTTCTGCTTCCAGAAGCTTGATGAATTCAGCCAGATCGTCATCATGCTTCATATTGCCATAGAGCAGCTTCCCCTGCCTGTATTGCTCAATTCTTTTTCTTATCTTATTCTTGTATTTCAAAGCCAGATTGTTTTCATTTATTACCCGTTCATACAGTTCCAGCATCTCATCAGCATCGTAGATTGAAAATGCGCTGGTATATCCAAGCTCTATAACGGGAAGCACAGAAGTGAGCAGAGTTCTGCATACTCCGTGAAAGGTCCCGAAGAAACGCAGCTCCTCCTCCTTTATGCTTTTGTTCTTTTCCCTTATGCGAATCTTTATCTCTTCCGCTGCTTTGTTGGTAAAGGTGAGCACCACCATGCTCTCAAGGGGCACCCCTTTGACAAAGTGAAGATACAGTATCTTATGTATCAATACTGTAGTCTTTCCACTGCCTACCTGGGCATTCAGAAGCAGTACCCTGCTGTGATCCAATACAGCGGCTCTCTGGTATTCATTAAGTTTATCCAAGTCTTGCAGCAGCTCTTGAAGCGACTGGCTCTCCTGTCCCTTAAGCTTACTATACAAATCCTCCATGCAAGGATTCACCTACTTTACATATATGTCTCGAAAAAGATTTATTTTTTACAAAAGCAGTAGAAGCATCTACTTTTGTATTATCAGTAATGTATTTTTCGCAACATATGAATCAAGGAAAACATTTCGCCCTATTTGAATTCACTTTAAAATGTTTAGCGCGAAATGTTGAGATCATCATACCTTCTCATTATCTTTTCGCTTATGTCTGCCGGGGTCTTGCTTAATACCTTTACACTTATATCAAACCCTGCAGGCACTCCTACATATCTCTTTATTGTATTAACAAGCTTTCGCTTATTGGAGGGGTCCAATATCCACTCCTCATAAAACTTGAAGTCTGTTACTATATTAAGAAGGGAACCGGACACTTCAACATTGTCTATTGTGCTCAGGAAGCTGTTCATGTACTCACCCTTGGATCGCAGGAAGCGTACAAACTCCTCCCATCTTGCAGGCAGCTCCTGAAGCTTGCACATATGCTCAATCACTACCTGAGGAGCCAGCTCTGCCTGCTTTATGCCTTCCGGAGCCTTCGCTTCCTTGAGCATGCATTGAAGGCCCCAATGCACCAGCTGCTTATCCAGATGATAGTCCCCTACACAGGCAGGACAGCCATCCTCGCAGCTGCAGTTTTCCACCAGCATTATTGCTTCCTCCAGGATGTTCTGTGCATAATCATAAGCCTTCTCTGAAAAACCGAGTCCTCCCGGATAAAGGTCATATATTAGTATATGGGACTTCTTTACCTCCCCCTGCTCAGTCTTTGTGTTAAATACTGTAGCCGAAAGGTCCTCAAGAGTTGCCATCGTCCTCCTCATGGAGGCATTCAACAGACTATGCTTCAAGCCATTATAGTAGTTATGCTGTGTATACGCATTAAAAATCCTGTCTACATCCTCATCAACCATAAACCACAGACCTTCTGTCTCAATCTCCTGAAAAAGAGGAAGGGTTATCCTCTCAAAACCAAGGTTCTGATGGTTATGAAACTGCACCATTTTATATGCAGGTATTGCTTCTTTTACCTTCACATCTCCGAAACGAGCTTCAGTCCTCTTTACAGTCTGAGCCTTGAATTCCCTCAGAACATTTACATCAGTCTCAACAAAGGGAACTGTGAAATAGTTCATGTCCACAGGAAATACATGAGCTATCCTGTTCACAAGGTCAAGGCTCTCTACCATGTACTGCATGCTGTCGTGTATATATATGGCTTTGGGATGCACCTCATGGAAAGCAAGGTATTCATCCATTTCGGTAATTACCATTCCGTTCAGCTTATTCACTACTTTATAGGTCTTATTGTTAATATTCCTTAGATTATAGTCCCCTGCCGGAAACTCATTTCCTGTCCAGATATAGCTCCCGCTTTCATTTTTAAGCTCCTTTGCCTGTATCAGTACGGGAACTATTTCCCCAAGGTCAGGAAAAACCGCGGCATCATCAAGGGACAAAGGCAGCTCGGCTGCTGCAGCCCTTACATGAGCCAGCTGTATAAAAAGATTATTCTTGTCAATTACTGCGTTTTCTACACCGGTATCAAAAAGCCAGTCGCTGTTTATTGCAAGGTACTGGTCGTTGGGTGTAACATCAAGTATTAGTATCCCAAAGGCCTTTCCGCCCCTTCTCCCTGCTCTGCCCAGCTGCTGCCAGAAAGAAGCCTTGGTACCGGGAAATCCGGCTTCAATAACTATATCAAGCTTTCCTATGTCTATGCCCAGCTCAAGTGCGTTTGTAGACACCACCCCGGCCAGCCTGCCTGACGCCAGCTTGGTTTCGATTTCCTTTCTCTCCTCCGGGGTATAGCCTCCTCTGTACCCAGCCACCAGGTGAGACAGGTTCCTCCCCAGGGTAGGCTTGTCATCCAGATTGGACAGCTTATCCCTTACCTCCTTCAATACTACCTCTACCTCTCTTCTGGTCTTACAGAAGGTAATGAATTTAACATCCTGCTCCACCAATGTAGGTATCAGCTCTGAAGCCTCTGCTTCCGGCGTCCTCCTGTATTGGGTATCCCTTACCAGGGGAGGCTGCCAGAAATACACTGTTTTTTCACTGGAAGGAGAGCCATCCTTATCTATATGTACGAATTCCCTGCTGCAAATGTTTGAGGCCAGCTCCACAGGATTAGCAATAGTAGCAGAGCTGCAGAGGAACTGAGGAGAGCTCTTGTAATAGCTGCATATTCGCCCGAGCCTTCTCATTATATTTGCCATGTGAGAGCCAAAGGCCCCCCTATAGTAGTGCAGTTCATCTATTACAAGGAAATTAAGTCGTGAAAATATATGGTTGAAGCCGAAGACGCTGTGGTTGGTCAAAAATGACGAATTAAGCATTTCAGGATTTGTCAGTATTATGTTGGCATTTTTCCTGATTCTTGATCTCTCGCTGGTTGGGGTATCCCCATCATAAATCCCTGCTTGTATCCTTTTGGGGCCGAAGTATTCCAATATCGGCACCAGGTTCCTATACTGGTCGTGGGCCAAAGCCTTTGTAGGGTAAAGGAATATTGCCCTGGTGGTAGGATCCTCAAGTATTTTCTGCACCACAGGCAATAGAAAGCTCAGGGTCTTTCCACTGGAGGTGGCGGTTGTTATGACCAGATTTTTTCCCTGTAAAGCCTTCTCAAACATCTCCCCTTGGTGGCAGTAAAGCTTGTCTACTCCCTCACTCCTGAGATATTCGCAGATCTCAGGAGACAAAGCCGCCGGAAAATCTGTTGAAATCGGGCTTCTGGCATTTATAGTCCTGGATGCAATAATCCTGTTATTGAATTCGCCCAGGTTTAAAAAGTTCACAGCTAATCCCCCTCGCTTTAATTTATTAAAGCATACATTAATTAGTCCATTCGGTGAAGGGTTGCTTCATCGCTGACAGGCATTACTTTGCCTGGAAGGGACATTCATGCTTGTATTATTATCATTGTATCTTTCGCAACATATGAATAGAGGAAAATGTATTGCATAAACATATGTTCTCATTCACATACTTATTTTATCAAAATAAAACAATAATGTAATTAATTATTTTAAGCTCGCAAAAAAAAATAGAAGACCCAATAAGGTCTTCTGTTTGTATATGAACTTAAATTGTTTTCAGATCAATTAAATAAGGTAGCTATTTAGGAATTCCGGTGCTCCTTCTGTGCTCCTGCTGCAGCTTACCGTGAAATCCACACCAAACTTCTCGTTTAGCTTCTCAAGGTTTTTAATAAACTTTTCAAGACAATCGTCTTCTGCATTGCTCACTATTTTCTGCCCATCAATGAATACTTTTTCTATGTCAAAATTCTGTGATATCACGCCGCAAATAAAACCATAAAAGGATTTAAGATTTTCTAATTGTAACTCCCCAGTCTCAATAAGTCTGATGTTTCGGTTAAGGTCATATATGTGGTTTCTGTCTCTGTCGATATAAACTACACTTCCATTTGATGATTTTACGGACTCATTAGCCATGTCAATCATTCTTTTTGTCTTGCCTGAGCCTTTTACACCCAGAATAAACTTAACCATAATAATTACCCCCTTATATGTTTTTATATTGAACGCCCCCTAGCCCAATCAAGGGTAAAGTGCGAATTCAATAACTGTCAATGAAATATTTTGCGAAATTTGAATATACAAATTGATATTTCGCAAAATAAATAGTTGGAGATTAATATAAAGATACTATAATATGATAATTTTTTCAATCTAAATATCGCTGCAAACTTCTAAATATTCTGTATTTTTAGAAGTTTATCAGGTTCAATCCCTATATTTCAGATATTCTTGCATAATTCAATAACAACCAAGGAAACTTTTTGCGAAATCTGAATGAACATTGCAAAGGATATTTCGCAAAAAGTATATATCCAAAATATGATAAAAATGCAAAATATTCGTTTTTCATATTATAAACACTTTTTCAATATTTATTATGCATTTTGATAAAAATATATTAGAAAGAAGTTTACTTGTCCTATAAAAGCTTCATATTTATGTCTGCAATTGCATATTTTTACTATTTACATAATATGAAATATTTGAGATAATGTATGCATCTCCATGCTTACGAAACCAGTACTTATAGGTATTTACAATAATGTATGATGCAGTAATGAATTACAAAAAATGTATAGTTATTAAGATAGTACTGCTTTATCAGTGCAACATATTATGTTTTTTAAGCATGGAGTGGGTCTTGTTTATATTAACTGCACAGTTTAAGCAGTAAATTACGAAAGGAGCAATATTAATGGCGCAAAAAACAAAAAGAGAAGCAACATTACTCGAAGCACTAATTCCAGTACTTGTTACCATTGCTATTCTTATGTACACAGTACTTCCTGTATTTGGAGTTAACGGTGAAGTACACATCCCATTAATACTCGGTGCCTTGACCGCAGCCGGAATGGCTATGTGGAGACTTGGTTATACTTGGGCAGATATCGAACAAGGTATAATCTCAAGTATTTCCGGTACAATGCAGGCTATACTCATTCTTGCTATCATTGGTATGATAATCGGTACCTGGATACTCGGAGGTATCGTGCCTACACTTATTTACTTCGGTTTGCAGATACTTACACCAGCTATGTTCCTGGTTGCAGCATGTTTGCTCTGCTGTGTAGTATCCCTCGCAACAGGAAGCTCCTGGACAACTGCAGGTACAGTCGGTATAGCTCTTATGGGCGTTGCTGCCGGCCTCGGAGTCCCTGCACCTATGGCTGCAGGTGCTATAATATCAGGTGCCTATTTCGGAGACAAAATGTCCCCACTTTCCGATACAACCAACCTGGCTCCAGCTATGGCAGGCGCTACACTTTTTGACCATGTTCGACACATGGTATATACAACCGGTACCAGCCTAGCTATTGCCCTGATAGGCTTCGGCATATTAGGTGCAGGCTTTGCAGGAAAAGCACTGGATGTAGCCGGCATCAATGCTATACTTGACCTTATGAGGAACAATTTCAACCTTAATCCATTACTGCTTTTAGTTCCAATCATAGTTATAGTAATGGTTGCAAAGAGGGTTCCAGCTATACCTGGCCTCTTCATAGGCACACTTCTCGGAGGTCTTGCTGCAATGATATTCCAGGGAGCCAGCTTCGCAGGTGTTATGGATGCTATGCAGAACGGTGTAGTTTCTGAAACTGGCAATGAAATACTCGATACTCTCCTCACAAGAGGCGGATACCAGAGCATGATGTGGACTATATCACTTATACTCGCTGCTCTTACTTTCGGCGGTGTACTTGAAAAGACAGGAATGCTCGAGTCAATAGGAAAAGTAATTTTGAAGTATGCTAAGAGCACAGGCTCACTCGTTACAGCTACTGTACTAACAAGCATAATCACAAATATAATGGCAGGCGATCAGTATCTCTCACTGGTTCTTCCCGGCAAAATGTACAAGGATGAATACCATAAGAGAGGTCTTGCTCCGAGAAACCTTTCAAGATGCTTGGAAGATGCCGGAACACTTACTTCACCGCTTGTTCCATGGAATACTTGCGGTGCTACAATG
>FWPV01000240.1_pt1 | contig 184249 bp, 145 predicted proteins | sample 2228371 | NCBI WGS metagenome assembly FWPV01 (sample SAMEA103939776, study PRJEB20133) | metagenome | reverse complement strand
ACAGTATTTAGCTATAATCAAAGTAAAGGCAGCGTGTACTTTATCGACTCTACACCCTCATCTTCAAAAGATGCAGCTTCCCCGTATCGTTTCCCGAGGTACGAGGGGACGTTGCGGTCACTACAACTTTTCTTAGGTATCATTCTATTTGACTCTTCGTTTTTTCACTCGAAATATACGTCCTGTAATTCTATGTATTTAATCATTAGATAAACAACTTGATTTTTTTATGGTTCGATAAAAATCCAATTCACATGCCTATATAAACCAATGATTTACAATCCTTCAATTAGTGAAACATCAGCAATTATCGCCAAATCCTTCCGAAATTGAAACGATCGTAACTTAGGTCGGGCAACGAAAAAAAGCCTCACAGTAATGTGGGGCTTTTTCTTTTCACGCTGACCTCGAAGTAAACTTGGAAACTTTCGAAACTTTCCAAAAGTCACGGTAGGTCTCCATATACACAACTTAAGGGTCTTGAACGAATTTAAAATCTTTGTTCAATTGATCAACTAATGCATTACTCCAGTTTGCATATATTTTAATTCAACAGGTTTAGAGCTAACCGGATGTCACTCATCTACCTCCTCAGACTTCCCATAAGAAAGTCTTATCATCACCAATCCAAATATTAGATATACTAATCCACCCCATTTATTCACAGTTGGATGCATATTCATATTAGTATCAGTCATCAAAAAATAACCGATCAATATCACACCCATACTCAGAAAAAAAAGACCAATGACAAATCGCAGATCAAAAAGCTTTTTCATAAACAGTAATTATGGGTTAATAAAAAATGATGTTCAATGCCAATGTAACAACCAACAGTATCATGCCAATTATCAAAGGATTTTTATACCAGACCTTTTCTTTAGTCTTTTCTCGTTTAGTCAAACTATATACCAGTCCTACTAAACTATCTTCCGGCTTCGGCTTAGTGAATAGACTTACCAGAAATGTAATCACAAAACAAGCAACAAAAGAAATCCAGGCAATATTAAAAGCATGACTAGTACCTGAGTAATATTCATGTAATTGTGTAATCCATCCACCTTTACCTTCTGCTGTTGTTAGTCCATGTGTAAATGCAGCTGCTAAAGTTCCTCCCAACAATCCAAAAAATGCCCCATTGGCAGTGGTGCGCTTCCAGAACATTCCTAAAAAGAAAGTGGCAAATAATGGTGCATTTACGAAACTAAATACGAGTTGTAGCAAATCCATGATACTGTTAAAGCTTCTTGCGATATAAGCAGTTCCAATAGAGATCACAATACCTACAATCGTTGATGCTTTTCCGACAAAGAGATAATGTTTATCGGATGCATTCTTTTTGATGTATGCTTGATAAATATCAAAAGTAAAAACCGTATTAAAAGCCGTCACATTCCCAGCCATACCTGACATGAAAGATGCGATCAAGGCTGTGACTCCAATACCTAGTATCCCGTTTGGATACAAATTGGATAACAAAACAGGCAATGCCATATTATAATCCTTTTCCCCGGCAGCATTTACAGGCAGATCGTAGCCGGAAAATTGACCTTGCAATGCCAATAAGATAATTCCCGGCATGATCACAATCGCTGGCATCAATATTTTAGGGATACTGGCAATGATAGGTGTTCGCTGTGCCTCATTGAGGTTTCTGGCGATCATAGCCCTTTGCACCACCAGAAAATCCGTACACCAATATCCAAATGCCAAAACAAACCCCAATCCAAATACCAAACTAAAAGCATCTACTCCCATCGGATTGGTGGATGCGCTTCCCATTCCTTTCCACACATGGAGCTTGGCATCTTCCACATTGGCAATGATGCCTTCTACGCCACCTGCTTTATCCATCCCTAATATGATCAATGGAGCGATCCCTAATACAATCAGGAAAAATTGTAATACTTCGTTGTAAACAGCACTGGTCAATCCTCCTAAAAATGTATATACCAATACAATACCCGCTGCCAGGAAAATAGAGAGGTCGAAATCCCACCCTAATGTGATCTGCAAGAGCATCGCTAGTGCATACAAGGATACACCCGAAGAGAATACTGTCATCACAGCAAATGAAACCGCATTCAGTCCCCTGGTCTTTTCATCAAAACGCAGAGCCAAATACTCGGGCACAGATCTGGCTTTACTACCATAATAAAATGGCATCATGAAAATGCCTAAAAAGATCATAGCCAATGCTGCACCGAGCCAGTAGAAATGTACGGTATACAATCCATATTTCACGCCATTAGCAGCCATCCCCAAAACTTCCTGCGCACCTAAGTTGGCTGAAATGAAAGCAAGTGAGGTAATCCACAATGGAATATTGCGATTACTCATCAGGAAATCATTCCCTGTTTTTACTTTCTTCTTCAGCATATAACCAATAGCAACTACAAAAAGAAAGTAGATGGCAATAATGAGGTAATCAATGATTTCTAGTTTCATATTGATTGGGTATTACAGTTGTGTGGTAATATTTTTTTGCCAGTTCCAAGCAGATGTTACCATTGCTTCAATTCCTAATGTTGCCTGCCATTGAAGTACTTGATTAGCTTTTGCTGAATCCGCAAATAATACAGGCGTATCCCCCATTCGTCGCGCCCCGACGGTATAGTTCACTTTTACATTGTTTGATGTCTCAAAGCATTCGATCAACTCTTTTACCGAAACTCCGTTACCAGTGGCAATATTGAATACTTCATATGAGTCGGATAACGATAAGGCAGCTAATCGATTACAAGCAGCTACATGAGCTTTTGCGAGATCTACTACATGGATATAATCGCGTATACATGTACCATCCGGTGTATTATAATCATTTCCAAAGACAGTCAGTTGCTCTCGTATACCTGATGCTACCTGAGTGATATAAGGCATGAGATTATTCGGAATTCCTTTAGGCAACTCACCTAATAAGCCAGAGCTATGTGCTCCTACCGGATTGAAATAACGTAAAGCAATCGCATTCAATCCACCTGCTTGTACCACTTTCTCTAATATCTCTTCCCCCATTTGCTTTGTACTACCATAAGAGGAAAGAGCTTTTTTGATAGCTGCTGTTTCTTTTACAGGCACTTCATCAGGATCTCCATATACTGTTGCAGAAGATGAAAAAACGATTCTCTTACAATCATGAGCGCTCATCACTTCCAATAGGTTGATCAATGACAACAAATTATTCCTGAAGTATTTCAAAGGCTGATGATACGATTCTCCTACTGCTTTAAACGCAGCAAAATGTATGACCTGTGTGATATTTTTTTCTGTTTGAAAAACATGAGATAATGAATTTGTATCAGCAACATCAATCTCATAAAAAGGAGGGCGCTTTCCTGTTATGGCCTGAATATTATCTAGTATGAATAGCTCTGCATTGCTGAGATCATCAACTATCACAGGTTCATATCCCGATTGTATTAGTTCAACAACAGTATGAGAACCAATAAATCCCATACCTCCTGTTACCAGCACTTTAGACATGGGTTCCACTTTTTCTTTGTTTATAATGCACTTCACTGAGTTCTCTCAATCTCTCCGCAGCATATTCGGGTGTAATATCTCTTTGCGCATTGGCCATCATTTCATAACCTACCATAAATTTTTTAACCGTAGCCGATCTCAGTAAAGGCGGATAAAAGTGCATATGCAAATGCCACTCAGAATGATCTCCATCATTTACCGGTGCCTGATGTATTCCCGCAGAATAAGGAAACGAGATATCAAAAAGATTATCATACTTTATTGTCAATCTTTTAATGATATCACTAAACGATTTCTTTTCATCCTTTGTAAGATCAGTGATATAAGACACCTGTCTTTTGCTGATGATCATTGTTTCATAAGGCCAGATTGCCCAAAACGGAACCAATGCCACAAAATCTTCATTCTCTATAACGATTCTTTCTTTGAGTTCTACTTCAAGATTTAAATATGCTTGTAGTAAACTGCACCCATGCTCATTATAAAATGATTGTTGTGATATTGTTTCTTTATGAATTTCAACCGGAATGGTATTCTGAGACCAAATTTGTCCATGCGGGTGTGGATTGGAGCAACCCATGATATCCCCCTTGTTTTCAAATATCTGTATATATCGAATCGATGGATCTGCTGCAATATTGGTAAATTCATTACACCAGAGATCTATTACTTTTTGTATTTGTTGTTCACTTAATTGTGGCAGCGTAAGACTATGGTCGGGAGAAAAGCTGATCACCCTGCACCTCCCCTTTGTACTTTCCGCTTTGATAAGTCCTTTCAAATTGACACTACCATTGGGTGTATCAGGAAGTAAAGCCGAAAAATCATTGGTAAAAACAAAAGGATCTTCATAAACAGGATTCAAACTGCCATCTGCTCTTTTATTACCCGGACATAAATAACATTCTGGTTCATAAGCTGGTCGGTCATTACCTGAAACTGCTTCTACTTTTCCCTGCCATGGTCTTTTAGTACGATGCGGAGATACAAGCACCCACTCCCCGGTAAGAATATTATACCGGGTGTGCGAATGTTCTTTTAGATCAAACTCTTGCATACAGTTAATGTTGAACTATTTCAGTTCCATTCTCAATGGAAGCGATATAATAACTTAAAGGCAAATCCGTAGCTGCTTCATATGCTGGCACTATTTCTTTGAGCAAAAGATCAATATCATCCTCTTTCACCAGATTAATAGTACAACCTCCGAATCCACCACCCATCATTCGGGCTCCAATTACTTCTTCTCTTCCTTCTACGAATTGAATTAACCAATCCAATTCTTTACAGCTAACATCATACATAGTACTAAGTCCGTGATGCGTAGCATACATTTTTTTCCCAAGTGCAGACAAATTCCTTTCCCGAAGATCGATACAAGCATCCTGCAACCTTTGTATCTCTTGCACAATAAATAAACTCCGCTGGTAGACCAGTGGATGATCGTTTTGTACATATTGATTCAACATCGCTTCTGTAACATCTCGTAAAGACTGAACAGATGAAACATGTTGTTGTATAATCGAAACCGCTTCATTACACTCTTGTCTACGTGTATTATATTCAGAAGAAGCCAGAGAATGTTTTACATTGGTATTGAGCAAAACCACTTTGATGCCTTCCAACTGAAAAGGCACATAGGTGTAGTCTAGTGAGCGGCAATCAAGCTGTATGACGTGGTCTTTTTTACCCATCATAGAAGCAAACTGATCCATGATACCACAGAGCACTCCTGCGTATTCATGCTCTGCTTTTTGTGCCATTTTTACCATTGATACCTGGTCAATGTCGGTTGAGAGTAAAGTATTCAGTGCAAAAACAGTTGCGCATTCGACAGCTGCAGAGGATGACAAACCTGCACCGATGGGTACATCACTAGTCAGCAATGCGTTAAAACCTTTGAGTTGTGTAGCGGAAATATGTTGAAATTGTGCTGCTGCTCCTAAAATATAATTGGGCCAACTTACATCACCAATAGGTTTCAGTTCATTTAATTTGATAGTGAATCTTTCATTCAGATCATGCGCTAAAAGGTGTATTTCGTCATCATGCCTCAAAGTAATAGCGATATATGCAGCTTTATCTATGGCTGCAGGCAATACAAAGCCCTCATTGTAATCGGTATGCTCACCAATAATATTCACCCGACCCGGCGATCTGACGATCAAGGGTGTTTCAGTGCTATTGAAAGCTTCCTGAAACAGAGATGTCAGTTGTGAAGCAGTTAGGTTCATGATGAATATATTTATTTAGTACAGCTGTAAACCTCTTATTATCTTTTCGGAATAAGCAAAAGGTTTAGCGTACGAGGAATTTTGTTGAATTCCTCGTACAAAACCGAACAGATCCAGTTAAATTTTATTGTTTAAACAAATGAGCTGGCTACCCTACCATGCCGGATGTTGTGTTAGTTGAGAGTTTGCATTCAACTCACTCAACGGTATTGGGAAAACTTCAGATCGTTTATTGCGGAAAGTAGCACCATATCCTGCAATATTATCCACTGCTACACGCTGAAATGCAGCTTGAACTGCTCCCCAACGCTTCAGATCATAAAATCTCAATCCTTCAAATGCAAGTTCAACTCGTCTTTCATGTCTAATCACATCTCTGAATGCAGCTTGTGTTAAAGCACTACCTTCTACAGCCTGTACTGTAGGCATACCAACACGTGCTCTCACCTGATTTACCAATGCGTAAGCGCCAGCTAATTGATTTAGTTCTACCATGGCTTCAGCACGCATCAATAATACATCAGCATATCTCAACACGATAAAATCTTGTCCACCCGGATTGAATACTCCAATACCTGCAGCTGAAGCAGCAGTACGAATGTATTTTTTCAATCCAAAACCTGTAGCTGTGTTTCCTGTAAAGGCTCTATTAAGATCTGTGATGAAAATATCATTTCTGAAATAAACAGATGCAGTAAGACGAGGGTCTCTGTTATTCTTTGGATTTGCAGCACTATACAATGGAGAAGTGGTAATAGGTCTACCATCTGTACAATAATAATCTCTTACCAGATTGGGCATTGGTTGCTGATCTACCTTTGGTGCTGCTAGGAATGTACCTGAAAATAATTCACCGTTATTAGAAGCATCCTGAGAAAATCTTACAGAAAATAAAATCTCATTTGAAAACTCTCCTGCTTCTGTAAACAACTGCGAATAATTTGGATTCAGTGCATATCCCATCGTTAATAAAGTAGTAGTTGCATCCATTACACCCTGATAATCCTTATTATACAACTGGAATCTCGCTAACATGCCAAGTGCCGCACCTCTGGTTGCATAGCCATATTGTGCTGCTGAATATCTAACAGGCAATAAAGTGATAGCTTCTTTAAGATCATTAACGATCTGAGTAGATAACTGCTGATAAGTATTCTTAGGTACATAAGATTCTGCCAATGTCTGTACTTTCAAGATCAATGGAGCATCTTCGAAATACATAGCTAAATGCATGTAAAACAATGAACGAAGGAAAAGTGCTTGTCCACGTAATGCCTTACGGCTGGAATCTGACATTGCCGTTGTTGGAATTTTGTCCATATTCTCCAAAGCATTATTAGCTCTGGCAATTCCTTTATATAATGACACCCACAATGAGCTAAAGAAAGCATTAGAAGGATCAATATTAGCTGACATGAAATTCCCCGGCCCTTCAAACTTGAATGAGTTATAGGCATTATCACCAAAAGTATCGTACATAGGTAAACCTGCTGTACCATTTAGATTTCCACTGAATAATACTCGATCTTGCAATACTTCGTAGATACCATTCACGCCTAATACGGCATCTTGTTCTGTTTTCCAGAAACTAGCTTCTCCCAATTGTGTCAAAGAACGCTTGTCAAGAAAGCTCTTAGAACAACCTGTAGCTACTGCAACTATGTAAATGAATATGATAAACTTTTTCATGCTGATTAAAATTTAAGATTTACGCCAAATGTGTAAACTTTATAGAGTGGTGTCAATTGATCACTATTACCGCCACGAGCTCTTTCAGGATCAAAATTTTTCATCTTGGTGAATGTTAACAGATTTTGTGCTCCCAAATACACTCTTAATTTAGATATACCATACTTCTGAGTAAATGATGTTGGTATTGTATATCCCACTTCTAGATTCTTTAACCGCAAGTAAGAAGCATCTTCTACATAAAAAGTTGAAACTACTTGGTTGTTTTGTCCACCCACACGTGGAAGTTTAGTAGAAGGTGCAGTTGGAGTCCATCTGTCAATCCAATAGGTCAATACATTATTTCTATCTCCCTCAAATGGCAGCTGTCCATTATCATTCAATACTCTATCAATTCCGCTTACTCCTTCAAAAAGAATACTCATATCTATACCCTTATAATTCAAACTTGCATTGAAATTATAGAGCATTTTAGGGAAGGGATTACCAATGACTGTTCTATCAAATGCATCAATTACACCATCGGGCTTTCCTGCTGGACCAGATAAATCAGCGTATTGAAAATCACCCGGTGCAGTTCTTACACTACCAAATTGTCTAGGAGCAGCAGCCACTTCAGCGGCTGATTGGAAAATACCGATTACCTTATAGCCATAGTAAGCATTAAACGGCACGCCAATTCTAATGATGCTTTCAGCATTGATGGTCTCAAGACCTCTGTCGCCTAAACCTGTTACATTATTATCTGCAAATTTACTTAAGCTAGCTCCTATGCTGTAATTCAAGTCTTTCTTAATAACACCACGATAATTTGCAGTAATCTCAAGCCCTCTGTTTACCATGCTTGCAGCATTCTGAGCTGCCAAGTTGGTAACACCAATAGTACTCGGAATCGGGAAGTTTGCATATAACACATCTGAACTCAATCGCTCAAAATAATCTGCTGATAATGTCAGTCTGTTTTTAAATAATCCTGCATCTAAACCAATATCATATTGTTTTACGGTTTCCCAAGTAATGGTCTGATTCGCTAATCTGGTAATGGCTACAGCTCCTACGATATTGCTGGTTCCAAGATAATAATCGAGTCCGCTATTATATGTTTGATCAAAAATATAGTTGCCAATGTTATCATTACCGGTAATACCCCAGCTACCCCTTAATTTCAGATCAGAGATCCAATCTACTTTTTTCATGAAAGGCTCTTCACTAATTCTCCATCCTGCAGAAGCAGAAGGGAAAGTGGCATAACGGTTATTAGGACCAAATTTGGAAGAACCATCTCTTCTGATATTGAATTCAAATAAATACTTCCCGTTGTATACATAATTAATTCTTGAGAAAAATGATTGTACTGCTTCTTCCGCAGCACTACCGGAAACACTTGGATTCAATACTCCACCACCATCAAACTCTTGGATGGAATTAGAAGGGAAGCCCTGTAGGTTACCGGAGAAGCCATCGTTTCTGTTATAAATCAATGAATGACCTAATAAAACGGTAAGATCATGTTTACTATTAAAACGCTTACTATAACGTAAGATATTTTCATTCAATAAACGATAATTAAAATTGGTGCTATTAGTCAAAGAGTTCACAGCATTCTGCTGAACAATATTTCCTGCCCAATCAAAAGTGTTTTCTGCAGGATTAAAATTGGAAACATTGGTATAATTCAAATTGATACTTCCACTGGTTTCAAATGAGAGATTTTTGGTAAAATCAACTTTAATACCAAAGCGATCTGAAATATTAATCTCATCACTGATATAATCCCCAAGAAAACCTCTTCTAATCGGATTCTGAATTGGGAAACTTGCATTCACTTTTAAATAAGAACCATCCACAATTCCGTATGCGCCATTCGAGTAAAAAACAGGAACTGTAGGTGCAGAACGTTGAAACTGATTGATAATACCGTTCTCACCGGTAATAGCATCAGCACCACCAACCGGTCCTTTGAATTTTGTCCAATAAGCATTGGTAACATTCGAAATGGTCAGCCAATCTTTCAACTTAGAATTGATATTCAAAGAAATATTATAACGGTCATTCTTAAACTTACCCTTTACAATGGCCTCTTGTCCGAGGTATGCCAATGATGCACGATAAGTGGTTTTATCATTGCCGCCTGAGAATGCTACATAATGACTTTGAATAGGTGCATTTCTGAGTATTTCTCTAGCCCAATTGGTATTAGCATATTGATCTCTATTCGTACCATCCTGCATAGCCTGTATATCGGCATCAGAATAACGAATAGGCGCTGTAGCTCCATTCTGATTGATATCTCTTTCATTTTTCAATTTGGCATAATTCACAGCATCCAAGTACTCAGGAACAACCGTTGCTTTTTGAAATCCGGTATAACTATTATATACCACACTCATCGAACCACTCTTACCTTTCTTGGTAGTAACCACAATAACGCCATTGGCTGCCCTTGCTCCATAGATGGCACTGGCAGATGCATCTTTCAAAACAGAGATCGACTCAATATCTGCAGGAGACAGGTTATTGAATGTTTCCAAACCTGTGTATTGTATATTATCAATGACTACTAATGGTGCTGTAGAACCAAAAGTTCCCACACCTCTGATGGTTACTGAAGAAGCATCTGCACCAGGCAACCCACTTCCTTGGGTTATTTGTACACCGGAGAATTTACCATACATCAATTGACCTGAATTGGTTACCGGCTGGTTTACGGCATCATCTAATCGCATGGTTTGTACGGCACCGGTCTGATTAATTTTCTTTTGTGTACCATAACCTACCACTACTACATCTTGTAATGCAGATGCAGCTTGCTCCATCGATACTTTAATAGTAGCAGAACCATCCCAGGTTACAGTATAGTCTTGAAATCCCACATAGCTAAAGACTAGTACAGGGTTTGATTTCGACACGGTTAGTTTGAATTCACCTTTCTGATTGGTAGTAGTACCCTTATTCACACCTGATTCAACAACAGAAACACCCGCTAATGGAGTATTATCTGATGCATTCACAACCGTACCACTTACGGTGGTCGTTTGTGCAACAACAGAAACGGTCATAGTGAATAGGAGAAAGACGAATAAACCTATACGTGTAAGCAGATTTCTCTTTGGCAAAAGCATCGTTATTTGTTTTGGTTTAGGTTTTTATTACAAGTACTAAGTAAGTAACATTATTTCGCTTATCAGGTATACGCTTGCTTCAAAAAAGAGGTATAATTAGTTCAAGGATTTATAGTCAGAATAGCCGCATAAAATTGCAAAAACAAGCAAAAGTTCAGATTTGTATTACACTTTATCAGAGATGATTAAACAAAGAAGGTGATTCGAACAATAACTTACCCTTATTCTTGATATAAAGGATTTTTTTTCGGGAAAGCAGACTTTGTTTCTTGTAGCCATTGGAATAGTTCTTTCTTCATGTCTACCGCTAGATTTTGTTCTTTGGCTATGATATTTTCCTGTTCATATGGATCTTTTGATAGATCAAAAAGTTCCATACTGTCTGTCTCATAATCGTAGATCATTTTATAATGTCCTTTTCTGATGGCCGATCCCGGTTTACCACCTTGATTACTATAATGTGGATAATGCCAAAACAGCGTTCGATCTGATTTTTTTCTCCCCAGTAATTGTAAAAGATCGATCCCATCACTCCCTGATTCAGTTTTGTATTGTGTGTTTATGATTCGCGCTACTGTTGGATAGATATCATTACTGATAGCCGGCCAATCAATTTCTTTGTTTTCCGGAATTTTTCCTTGCCATCGCATAAGCATAGGTACGCGAATACCGCCTTCATACAGCCATCCCTTACCTGCTCGTAATGGAGCATTACTAGTGGGACTACCTTCTGCTGTACTTAGTCCGCCGTTATCAGATGTAAAAATGATGAGGGTATTTTTATCCAGTCCCAATTGCTCCAATTTTGCAAGTATCTTCCCGATGTTATGGTCCATATTTTCCATCATGGCTGCATAGACCGGATGATCCTGCACCAATCTTCTTTTCCACTCATTTTCGTTTTGCATCCAAGGTTCATCTTTTGCAAATCTTTGTGCGGGGGTGAGTCCTAATGTTTGTTGTTTGGCTTTATACTTTTTTATCAAACTATCAGGAGCCTGGAGTGGATTATGAACAGCATACAATGAATAAAATAAAAAGAAAGGCTGATCTTTTTGTTGATCCAAAAAATTCAGACATTCATTAGTCAAACGATCAGTCAGGTATTCACCTTTAGGCCCATCAGACAAACGCGGATTTTTATATGGAACAAAAAAACCTCCGGTACTATCATTCACTCTCCCAGTAGGAGATCCTTTACTCCATCCTCCTTTATTCATTTGAAACCCAAAAGATTCAGGCCAATCATTTTCGGTTTCTCCCAAATGCCATTTACCCGAAAAAAAAGTAGTGTACCCATTTTGCGAAGCATATTGTGCAATGGTTTTTTCTTCTCGTGGTAATTGATATGCTGTTTCAGGGCCAATCAATTTTTCATAAGGTTTTGTCTTACCCCCTGCTTGTCTTCCTGTGATCCAATCTGTAACACCTGTTTTATTGGGATATTTTCCTGTGAGTACACTTGCACGGGTTGGACTACAAACCGGACTAGCAGCATAAAACTGTGTAAATCTTGCACCTTCTTTTGCTAGCTTATCAAGATGAGGTGTTTCATAAAAGCTGCTCCCATAACAAGAAAGATCAGACCAGCCAAGATCGTCTGCCAGTATGATCAATACATTAGGTTTACCCGTATTTTTCTGAGCTATCACTAAAGAAAAACACAAACAACTGATGATACCTGATAAGATGGGTCTAAGCATAAATTCAGGATGAAGATTTGATATCTTTTACACAACGAAAGCCTGTATGTTCCAATCCTGTATCCGGGCTACTTTTCATTCTTCTTGCAACACGGTAACCACTACAATAACTATCATTACATAAAAAGCTTCCACCACGTAATACCTTTTTAACTACAAAGGGTTCTGCGGGATCATTACTTTTAGCTGGGCCTTTTGGATTACGTGTAGTTGTTTTTTCAAGTGCACGATAATAATCATGATCATACCAATCACTACACCATTCCCACACATTACCTGCCATATCAAATAATCCATAACCATTACAGGCATAGTTTTTTACTGGCCCCATTTTAAAGAACCCATCTTTTTGTTCATTATGATAAGGGAAATGTCCCTCCCAACTATTTGTTTTTGATTTTCCATTGTTAACAGGTTCATTACCCCATGGATAAATATTATTCAACACACCTCCTCTTGCTGCATATTCCCACTCGGCTTCCGTTGGCAAACGCTTACCTGCCCATTTACAATATGCCATCGCATCATACCAACTCACATGCACTACCGGATGATTTTCTTTTCCTTTCAAATCACTTCCCGGTCCTTCAGGATGTTTCCAATTAGCGCCTTCTTTCCAATTCCACCATTGAGAATAATCTTGAAGATCTACCGGACCTCCTGTGACTTTAAATACCAATGATGCTGGCACCAATAATGATTCATCAGGCTTAGGTGTTCCGGGAGGTAATGTCTTTTTTAATTCATTCCAATCAGGCTTTCTTTCTGCTGTTGTGATATAACCTGTTGCATCTACAAATTTTTTAAACTGTGCATTTGTCACTTCTGTTGCATCCATATAAAATGAATCAACCTCGACATGATGTTTAGGATACTCATCCTGAGCCGCCTGATCATTATCTGCGCCCATGTCAAAAGCCCCGGCAGGAACCAATACCATTTCTGCAGCAGAAGGATCATCATCAAATACAAGCAGACCTGCCTCTCCAGACTTTGCACCAAATCTTACCGGCACCTGAAGACAACTAACAGCTTCTTCTTTTACTATTTCCGACTGGTCCTTTTCTTTAGGAGTATCACAAGCTAGCAAACATACTAACATCAAAAGCACAATATATGAGCCTATATATTGGCTATTCTGAAAAATAAAAGTGCTTTTGAATGACATTACTTATTGTTTTGTTTCAACAAGTCTAAAATAAGCTTCATTTCACTTACTTTACCCGGATATTGCTCTGCCAGATTTTTTGTTTCACCCGGATCTTTTGATAGATCATACAATTGAGGTTTTGGTAAATTTCCTAATTCAGTATTCGTGTCTTTATTTACGGCAGGACCTTTAGATGGCTCAATGTATTTCCAATTACCAATCAGTAGTGATAAAGTTGAATTCAAAGATTGTTCAATCAAAAAAGTACGAGACTCATTACTTTTATTCAACAACACAGCCAGATTATCTTTACTATCAGGTGCCTGTCCTGATTCAATCGCCACACCTGCTAAACTCGCTAAACTAGCATACAAATCTATCTGACTGAACATGGCATCATTAACTTTACCCGCTTCCATCATTCCATCCCAACTCACAATAAAAGGGACACGTGTACCGGCTTCGAATGCACTATACTTCCCTCCACGATAAATACCGCCGGGTTTATGATTACCTAATTTTTCTACTGCTTCATCTTTATAACCATCATCAATCACCTGACCGTTATCACTGGTAAAGATGATCATGGTATTTTCAAGTAACCCATTTTCTTTTAAAATCTTTTCGATTTCGCCAACTGTCCAATCTAGTTGTAATAACACATCTCCTCTGGGACCAAATCCACTTTTACCGGCAAATCTTGGATGTGCAATTCTTGGAACATGGATATCATGTGTAGAGAAATACAAAAAGAAAGGACCTTTTTTCTGTTGGGTAATATATGCATTGGCCTTTTTCACCAACATGTCTGCAAAGTCTTCGTCTTTCCAGAGCGCAGCATTACCACCAGACATATATCCAATTCTGCTGATCCCGTTTACGATGGTCATATCATGTCCATGTGAAGGGTGTAATTTCAATAACTCAGGATTCTTTTTTCCGGTAGGTGCATTCGGATCTACGGGTCCAACATAACTCACTTTGATTGGATCATTTTTATCGAGATTTACCACTTCATGATTCTCAACAAACACACAAGGCACACGATCTCCTGTAGCTGGTATCAGGAAAGAATAATTAAACCCAATCTCCAATGGACCCGGCGTTACTTTTCCATTCCAATCAACTCCTTTTGCATCTCCCAAACCCAAATGCCACTTACCAATTACAGCAGTATGGTAACCTGCTTTTTGTAAAGCGCCCGGTAAGGTTGTAGTATTTGTAGGTATGATCAATGAAGCATCTCCCGGAGCAATCCCCGTTCCCTCTTTACGCCATGCGTACTTACCGGTTAATAGAGAGAAACGTGAAGGTGTACAGGTTGCTGATGTAGCATGCGCATTTGTAAATCGAACCCCCTTTTTAGCCAGTCTGTCGATATTGGGAGTAGGTATGGCTGAAGTACCATAACTACCTACATCACCATAACCCAGATCATCTGTATAGATTAATACGATATTAGGTTTTGATTTCACTGTCCCTTGTGCTGAAAGCACTCCTGTTAACAATAACATGGGCACAAGACCCAATAATATTTTATTCATGGTACTCATTTTATATAAGGTTCTATGATAAAGCCGTATTGATATTTAGCTGCTTTTAAAAGATACGATTCATGTGGCAAAGCACCCCAACTATTGTCTCCACCCAACCCTCTTTGTCCAAGATCAATATGGACTGATAAAAAATCATTTTCATTCAGGTCAGAAGGATGTTGTTGCTTTTTAGTATAACCAGGATCCAAATCTTCTGCTGTATAAGGCAATGCACTGAAACAAGTAGGTTGTAAGCCTGTAACCCGAATACCATAATTTTCTTTGTTCGAAAAATTGATCCAACGAACATCTGTTCTATATCCGTTTTCTTGTGGTCTGATATAATTTTTTACAAACTGTTCTGCTGCTGTTTGTTCATATACCCCCATGAAAGATGCTGTATTCCTGTCTGCATAATTTTCCCAAGGGCCTCTGCCATAAAACTGAATTTGCTCCATCATTTTCGGTAAAGACATACGCATTCCGAAACGCGGTATTTCCATAGGATTTTTTTTCGCAAAGCTCATCATCACATTTACTTTAACGGCACCATTATTCAACAATTGGTATTGAATTGAATAAGGTATATCTAGACCCTTAAGTGTGTAATTGCATTCAATCAATAAACCTTCATTGTTTTGCTGATGAACTTGTACAGAATCCAATTCCAGCATATTATGTGCATTTCTCCAGAACCCTAGTTTTTTGGGCATTTGGTTACCAAAATCATTATCAGTTGGCGCCCTCCAAAAATAAGGTTCCGGAAAACTTTGGATCAAAGAGTTTCCATCAACAAGATAACTCATCCATTTACCTTGTTTAACATTAAAACTCCCTTTTACCTTTCCTGATTCAAACTGAATTAGCTGGTCTTTCCTACTTATTTTTAAATTACCATCCGTGTTTAAGTGGGTGGAAAAAAATACCGCTTTACTTATGAACTGTTCTCTTGCCACCTCATGGTTTGCTGGAATAGATGGTGTTGCATTCTTTGTAAATGCATAAATATTCAATGCCATTTCAACATCTGAATCTTTGACTGTTAATGGCAAACGAATCTCTTGTTGTTGAGAAGGCAAAATATTCACCGAAAAACTATCTGACTGAACAGGTACACCATTCTGTAACAAAACCCATTGAAAACGATAACCTGACAGATCTGTAAATGCAAAGTCGTTATGAATACGGATCTTGCCATTTTTCCAATCAACATCACTGAAGAGAATATCCTGGTATACTTTTTTCACTTCAAAGATTCCCGGATGTGGTGATCTGTCTGCGGCAACTAAACCATTCGCACAAAAGTTTTCATCATTCTGTAAGTGTCCGGCACCAAGATCTCCTCCATAGGCCCAATACTTTTTACCAAAGCCATTATCTGTGAGTATTCCCTGATCCACCCAATCCCATATAAAACCTCCTTGCATGTGTGGACTTGATCGTATGATGTCGAAGTAAGTTTGAAAATTACCACTACTGTTACCCATAGCATGTGAATACTCACACATGATAAAAGGTCTGGTCTTAGAAGCATCAGCAGCATATTTTTTCATATATTGGATGGTAGGATACATCGGACAAACAATGTCGGTATTTTGATCTTCCATTGCCTGTTCAAACTGAACCGGCCTATCAGCATCACGCTTTTTAATCCAGTTGTAAGCATCATGAAATACTTTACCATTACCTGCTTCGTTACCCAAACTCCAGATAATAACAGATGCATGATTTTTATCTCTTTCTACCATTCGCTTAATACGATCCATAATGGATGGTGCCCATTGTGGTAAATAAGCCGGATGATTGGCTGTATCAGTAAGACCTCGTCCCGGTGCTATCACTCCCATTCCATGTATCTCTATATTGGCTTCATCCACTACATACAAACCATACTCATCGCAGAGTTTTAGCCAAAGAGGATCATTGGGATAGTGGGCTGTTCGAACCGCATTGATATTGTACTGCTTCATCAATTGAATATCCTTGATCATCATTTCCTTGGTTGGTACATGCCCCAATCTTTCATCATGCTCATGTCTATTCACACCATGAACCATGATCTTTTTCCCATTCACCAATAACTGCGCATTTTTGATCTCTACTTTTCTGAATCCAATCTTAGCACTGGTTACTCCCAATACCATACCGCTTGCATTTTTAAGTGTCAGTATACATTGATATAGATTGGGCGTTTCTGCAGTCCATTTTGCGGGTGAAGGAATATTTCCGCCAAAAGATACGGCTTGCAAACTATCACTCCCCAATTGCATTTGCTTAGTTTGATTGAATACAGTTTTCCCTTCCTTATTCATTACTTCCACAAGTACATTTACTAGTTGCGGGGAAGAATTTTTAAATTTTCGGATAGTAATATCACTCGAGAAAATACCATCTTGATATGTGGCATCAAGGTCTGCTTTCAAATAGAAATCCCAGATACTCACTGAAGGTAATGCATACAAAAAAACATCGCGTTCAATACCTGTTAAACGCCAGAAATCCTGGTCTTCCAGATAACTTCCATCATGCCAGCGAAATACCTGAACTGCTAACAGGTTCTCTCCTTTTTTGATATAAGAAGTGATATTGAATTCAGCAGCCGTCTTTGACACTTTACTCATCCCTACCTTTTGTCCATTCACGTAGACAAACGCACAACCTGTTATAGATCCAAAATGTAAGATGACTTGCTTGCCATCCCATGTATCAGGTATCGAAAATTTTTTACGGTAAGTGCCTACCGGATTATCTTTTCCTACAAATGGTGGATTTTTAGGAAATGGATAGATGATATTGGTATAGATGGGCAATCCGAAACCTTGAAGCTCCCAATTAGAGGGAACTTTGATGTCTTTCCATGCCGCATCATTAAATGAAGTTGCATAAAAATTTTGTGGTTGTTTTTGATAATCATCAGTATAATTAAACTTCCAACTACCATTCAAGGAACGATAATAAGGAGATGTCGCATACTGATCTTTCACAGCAGCTTCTTTATTGCTATATAACATGAAAGGCACATGGGGTTTCTCTTTGTTCTCCTCAACCCATTGTGGATTTTCCCATCTATTGCCATTAGATTGTGCATGAATATTGACTGTAATCCATAACAGCAGTATTAAAGAAATAAATAACCGGAGTAAAATGGCGACAGTTTTTTGATTCATTTGAATAAATTATATGGCTTCTACAATCGTTCATTCCTTTAAGGAAAAGAACATATAGCTAAAATATCGCTTTGAGAAGACCTATAATTTCCAAAAAAAGGGGGCTTTTGTAGCAGCCCCCTAAATAATGTGTGATTAATGTTTGTATTCCGAAGGTGTTACTCCAAACTGATCCTGAAAACGCTTTCTGAAGTATTTGATATCATTAAACCCTGATTCAAAGGCTGCTTCTGTTACCGAATATTTGCCACTAGCTAATAATTTAGAAGCATAGTTCAGTCTTGTAGTTCTAATAAATTCATTTCCCGACATACCGGTCACCGCCTTTAGCTTACGATAAAATGTTGACCTACTCATGAACATCAGATTGGCTAGTTCATCATTGTTGAATTGACTATTAGATATATTATCTTCTACCAGTTTTACCAACTTGAATAAAAATTCTTCTTCAAAAGATTTAATCTCAAAATTCCCGGAGCCAAGAAAAACCTTCTTAGCATACAATTCCTTCAACATGTTTCGTGAATTGATCAGGTTATGTATGTGCACCAATAATAACTGAGAATTAAATGGTTTAGGAAGATATACATCTGCTCCCTCTCTAATCCCTTGTACATGATGGGTCATATCAGATAAAGCTGTCAATAAAATGATAGGAATATGAGAAGTTCCTTTATCTGACTTCAATTGCTTACACAATTCAATACCGTCCATCTCCGGCATCATTACATCACTGACAACAAGATCGGGAATTACTTCTAAAGCTTTTTGTAACCCTTCTTTACCGTTGGTAGCTGTTACCACACTAAATGACGGACTGATGATATCATAAACATATTGCAGCATGTCAGACTCATCTTCAACAATGAGAATAATGGGCTGTTCTGTTTCAGTGGAGATCTGTTCCTGTTCTTCTTGCATAGGTATGGGGTTTACAAGTATTTCCTGTAATGGATTCATTATGGGATTCAGCGATTCATCATTATACATTAAAGTAGTTTCATGGATCGGTATATGAGGTAGCGTGACAGTAAAAGTACTGCCTTTCACCCCATCACTCTCTACCTGAATGTTACCCCCATGTAATTCTACCAACTCCTTCACAAAGGAAAGTCCAATACCTGTACCGGAAATGGTAGTAGCATCATGTTTCTTACCTCTGTAAAACCGGTTAAAGATATCGTTCAGCTCATTGGGTGCAATTCCTGAGCCTGTATCCTGAATAATGATTTGACAATTCTTTTCCCCCAAACGCTTCACGGTTACACTAACATTTTCACCATTAGGTGTGAATTTAAAAGCATTGGAAAGTATATTGAAGATCACAATCTCAAGTTTATCCGGATCGAAAGAGAATGAGAAATACCTTTCATCTGAATGAAAAGTGTAGTGCATATTTTTTCGCTTAGCTTCATCTTCAAAAAGCGAGAATACGTTATAACAAAAAGAAATTATTTCTCCCGGCTGAGGTGTTAGAATAATACTTCCAGCTTCTGCTTTTTGAAAATCTAACAGTTGATTCACCATTCTCAGCATTCGCTTGGATTGTTTTTGAATCAACTTCAGATTTTTTTCCACGATACTATCCAATTTTTTTCTTTGCAATAGATCTTCCAGCGGACCAAGAATCAACGTTAGTGGCGTTCTAAACTCGTGTGATATATTGGTGAACAATCGTTCTTTATAGTCAGATAAATTCTTTTCCTGATTTCTCTCCATTCGGGAAATCATTAACTGATTCTTTAATGCAGCTTGCCTTAAACCAAGGTATCTGGTAGCCCATAATAAAGAAAGGAAAATGCCCACATAAATAGAATAAGCCCACCATGTTTTCCAAGGTGGAGGTAGAATCGTAATTTTCAATTCTCGATATTGATCATTCCATATTTTGTCACTATTGGTAGCTTTTACTTTTAAATAATACGTACCTGCTTTTAAATTGGTAAAAGACACCAAACGACTACTGCCCGCATATACCCAGCTTTTATTAAAGCCTTCCAGCTTATACATGTATTCATTTTTGTCAGGGGCATGATAGTCAAGGGCAGAGAATCCAATAGAAAAAATATTCTCTTCATAAGTAAGTGTAATTGCATCTGTTTCATAAAATGGTCGATCCAGAATGGCACTGTCTGCTCCTGTTTTTCCAAATTCATACGGACGGTTATTGATAGTCAGACTCGTGAAATAGATAGGAGGAACAAATCGATTGATCCTGATACTATCCGGATCAAAAAAGGTAAGCCCTTCCAATCCGCCAAAAAATAGTTTTCCCTGTTTGTGTTTATAAGAAGCATTCTCAGAAAATACCACTGATCGTATACCATCTCTTTTATCAAAAACAGCAAAAGAATGTTTAGTAGTATGAAAACGAATGATTCCTTTATTGGTGCTAGCCCAGATATAATCTCGCTGATCAGGTTGAATAGCATGGATATAATCACTAGGCAGTCCATCTTTAACGGTAAAAGAAATCACATTCAATTGATCACCGTCAATTCCTGTTATCTTGTTTAATCCTGATTGTGTTCCTGCCCAGATATTGCCTTGCGGGTCCTCAGACAAACAAAGTATCGTATTATTACTGATACTTTTACCCGGTGTTATATTTTGAATAAAAGCTTGAAACTGATCAGTTTCAGGATGATAGAGATGTAATCCTTTATAGGTACCGATCCACAATCTTTGTTTAGAATCGATCAACAAACAACTAATACGTTCATTTTGAAGCGCAGTTTTATTTCCAAAATCAGGTAGATAATTTTTAAATATGGGTTGTTGATTCTTATCAAATCCAATGATACAACTTAAACCATTTTCCTGCGTACCAATCCAAATTTTCCCCTTACTGTCTTTTACTACTGCATTAATTTTTTTTCTGCTCGCAAGTGACGCATTCTGTGCATCAGGTGTGTAAATATCATAGTTGCCAACGGCTGTCGAGCGATTCAATATTCTAATCAATCCTTTATTAGTAGCGATCCACAGAAAATCCTTGTCTTCCATGAAAGATCGACACTCATAAACACCTGATCCTGATTGTGCAAATGATTTTTCCGTGAATGGCACTGTCTTGAACTGTTTCCAATCTTTGGAATAATGAATACCCCCACCCTTTGTTCCTAACCAAAGTTTATTGTACTGATCCACAAATACAGATAATACATGTGTACTGGCTTGTAAACCATTCCCTCTTTGATCATAGCCAATATTGATAAACTTTTTTTGATTAAGATCAAATTTGAATACACCTGCACCATCTGTCCCAATCCATAATAAACCGGATGGGTCTTCCATAATGGTTAGAATGATCTGATTGTCATTTGTGTATAGTCCGGGAATACTCAACTCAATCTTTTCAAATTGCGTTGTTTCAGGATTGAATTTATTGAGTCCACCACCCCAAGTACCTACCCATAACATCCCTTTTGAATCCAATACCAATCGATACGTATTATTTGAACTCAGCGAAAGCGGATCATTTTTCTGATGGCGATAATTGGTATAAGTTTTTGTATCTAGATCAAAACGTATCAATCCCTGATCCCAGCTACCTAACCATAGACAATTTCGCTTAGTATCTCTAACAATAGATGTGATATTGATACCGGGTTTATCAAAGTTATAAGAAGCATCATTTTTTAACTCGCGATTCAAATGTTTCAAACCACTGCTGGTTGCGACCCAATAACCCAATTGCCCATCAGATTGGATGTCAAAAGTTTTCCAATTGGTATTAACGATGAAAAACTTTCCGGTTTTTTTATTCATGTATTGAAATCCTTTCCAGGTTCCAATAAATAATTTTTCATCATCGGCATCTAATATCGATAGTATATAATCACTATTAAATCCTTCTGCACTTTTAATCTGATTGATATGATTGGTGATCCTACCTGTCTTTAAATCATAAGAACTTAATCCACCCGACTTAGTACCAATCCAAATCGTATTATGTTGACCATTTTGTAAGACTTCAATGGATTGACTCAACAGGTTATTGCCTTGCTCAAAATTATTTTTGAGCAGGCTCATATCATAACCATCAAATCGTTGTAAACCGCCTCTGGTACCAAACCAAATGAACCCATTTTTGTCTTGAATAACAGAAGTTACTTCATTGTTGACCAACTCATCAGAAATACTGATAAAGGAACTACTCGTTTGTGCATAAGGATACAATGACCATACACATAGTAATAATGCACAAATATATTTGGCTGTAGTAGCAAGCAAATCTTCAGAGTTAAGTTCATATAGATCTAACAGTCATCTAAATTTCAGACCCAACCTTCGTGACTTATCAGATCAAAACGATCAGAAAAATAAATAAAAGAATCAATAACATATAAATAATGGCCAGTTTTATACTCAGGCGTTGATTATGTTTTGAAATTCTTTCATGTTTTGGCTTTGTAAACATGATTTTTTATATTTATCAGGGCTATTATTTATTTTTTATTGAACGAAACCTTTCCAATTCTTCAGGATTACGAACGCGTACTTTTCGATTATTCATTAGATCATCATGAATCATCAACGTAATACTATCCCACAATGCACCTTCAGTCCAGATAGGTTTCATTTTATCCTTTTCCCAAAGTATAAATCTTGCTTTTAGATCAAGGTAAACATCGGGCTTCGTTGATTTGATATCACGTATTTCTCCAAGATCATTGCTTAGATCATATAAGCGATCTTCCAATCCACGAAACTGTATCAGCTTATGATTTCCTTTTCTGATTGCAGCAGCTCCATCTTTACGCCAAACCAATTCTTCATGTGGAGGGCCTTTCTTTGTACCTGTTAAAAAAGGAATCAGACTTACACCATCTAAGCCAACGAATGCATCACTCTTAACCCCTGCCGCATCCAGAACAGTTGGAAAAATATCAAGCGATGAACTAAGTCCGGTAAAGTTATTGCCCCCCTTCCACTTCAAAGGCCAATGAATAAGGAATGGGACACGATGCCCTGCCTCATATTTATTGCCTTTAAATCCTTTCAGTGGAAAATTATCAGATTGATTATTATGTGCTCCGCCATTATCACTTAAAAAGAAGATGAGGGAATTATCGAGTAATTGATCTTGCTGTAATGCATCCAATAATTTCCCAACTGCTCTGTCCAACGCAAAAGTCATCGCAGCTAACTTTTGACGAGGATGACCCACAAACTTCTCTAGATCTTTTTGATCAGCATCCAGTGGAGTATGTACTGCATTGGGTGCCCAGTACATAAAGAATGGCTTACTTTTATTTTCATGAATAAAGTCAGCTGCTTTATCTCCTAACACATCCGTTAAATAACCCTCAAATGCTACCTGTTTACGATTCTCTAATAAAGCAGTTGGTACACCCGGTCGATCATCCTTATCCGGTTTATAGAAATAGCTTCTGCCACCACTCAAAAATCCATAATAATATTGGAAACCATTGGACAACGGATGTTGCTCCTGTTTAAAACCCAGATGCCATTTACCAAATGCTGCTGTTACATAACCTTCGGTTACCAATTTCTTGGGAAGTAGTGTTTGTTGAATATCAATTCCTGTATAACCCTCTCCCTCATTACATTCATAACCAAAACGCTGCTGATATCTGCCTGTTAATAACCCCGCTCTTGACGGACTACAAACAGAAGCAGAAACATGCGCATCTGTAAAACGAACAGATTTTTTAGCTAGTTCATCGAGTCTTGGTGTCAATAAATCTTTGGAGCCCATGAAACCAAAATCAGCATAGCCTGCATCATCAATTAGGATAACAATAATATTCGGTTTGGATACATCTGTTGTGGCATTAAAACTTGTACTACCTAACATCAGTATTCCACATAGCATCAATATGACCAACTGATGAGAGCGTTGGCGTAAAGAAGCATGAATAGAATATCGCTGAACTTTTTTCATATGCTAGGTCTGAAATGATGATCCTTAATTATTGTAATTCAATAGCACCGATATCAGGCTTCCCTTTGATCTTATTTCCTAAAATATCAACTGCTATATCCAACCCTATTTTAATACCAATATGATCACCCGGGATTTTAGGTATCATCATCCCGTTATTCCTGATCATTTTTGTATTTCGTGGATGATAGTCTGCCAATGAAAAACCCCCTTTTTTTCGAAACTGTGGATCACCGATTAAAGGATGCGCATCCTGAATGGGAATAGTAGCTGGCCAATTATGCGCATACAAAAACAAATTATTATTGAAGATGGTGTTACCTGATTGCAGGAGATTAGCATCGGTTTTAAATTGATCCCCAGCAACCATTACAGCAGAGTCTTCAAAATAAAAGATGTTATTCATGATCAGTATTCCGCTGGCAGTAGCACTGATCGCTACTTTGGGAACAATGCCCGATCCAACATACATAGTATTATTATAAAAGTAGCTATTGAATGGACCTGTAGGTTTTTGTTTATCGCCTTGATACCCACTCAACCAAAATATCTTTCCTTCCTGAAAAGCACCATCCTTTCCTTTAACCCGATATCCATCATTCACACTGATATTATATCGATAAGAGCAGTTATAATTATTTCCAAGTATCTCACAAAATCCACCTGCATTATTGGCACTGAAATTATACTGTACCACTACATGACTACAATTAAAATCAATATGGACACCGGCTGAATCACCCGGACCATTAGCATATTCAAAACGATTGTGTTCGATTAAAATATCAGAACAACTCCATGTCCATAGACCACTGCCACGCCCCCAGTTACGCGTATCTTTGACAGAACCTGAATGATGAATATTATTGTGATGAATATGTCCATCATTCACACCGGAAAATTGCATACCCGGACCTCCGGTATCAAATACTTCGTTGTTATTAACTTCCATACCCTTGATACCTTCAGCAGGTGCCGTAATCTTGATACCTGTATGACTAACATTATACACTTTACAAAAGGAAACAGATAATTGTTTCATTACTCCTTTCTTTGATTGGTTGATAAAACGAATACCCCAACCATAACTTTGTGTACCATTCGCTGATTTTGTTTCTGCTGCAGAACGTTTGAAACCAGGCTCATTATAATACACATCATGTACCACCAAATATTTCAAAACAATATTCTGAAATATCTCTTCTTTGGTTGTTTCTACCAGAATACCACATCTTAATTCAGCCTTACCTGTTTCACTTTTTCCATATGGAGTCATCGCTGTTAGCTCGAGTTGGGTTACCTGAATATGTGAAGTATTCTTGAGGAGTATTGTATGAAGATCATTACCAGCATCTAGTAAAGGTTTTGTAGTATCACCTCTGAAGCGATAGTTGCTGATAACTATTGGACGATCCTGCGTTCCGTTTACATCTGATAAAGACAACATTCCAATATATCGCAATCCGGTTGCAAACAAAATAGAGTCACCCGGCTGTAATGAGATTGCACGCACAGGGATTGCTGTTTTAAAAGGTCGATCCTTACTCTTGCCATCATTGGTATCACTACCTAATTGAGAATTGATATAATAGTTAGTTGCTGATGAAGACACTCCTATCATCATCGCTAATAATAAAAAAAGAAGTCCTTTGATCTTCATGGCAAGTGGTTGAACTGGTTGATATATATGATTGTTTTTAAACAAACAATAAATAGCATCACAGATATCAAATTTATTTGATAAGAATCACCTTTACAGCAACGGATATTTCAAAAATGAGGGGGATTTATGGCAAATCAGTTGCTTTGACTACCAATCATCTGTTCTAAAGGAAGATGCAGGTATTCCTTCAGTATTAAACAGTGAAGCATCTGTCCAGCTTTTGAAAGCATAGCGTACGCTTTTTGGATTTTTAACCTGTTCACTCCATACTACTACCACTTTAGGATTATCTCTATTGATCATGGCAGTTGCTGGATGAAATACACTGTCTTCACCCGCAATTTCAAATTGAGTCATGGGCTTATTAAAATTAGATAGCCCATTCGGACAGTTTTCAAAAGTTAATACCATCCTACCTTCTTTATTCGGTACTGCTGTTTTTACCAAAGGACCGGCAAAACCGATTCCTTTAACCTGATATGTTTTTGCCAATGCCCAATAAGCTAATCTGTCCCCTACTTGTTCTTTTTGTGGAGGATGAATCACTGTTCTATCACCGATATCCAAGGTTACTACCATACCTGTGTTGGGAACGGATTGCATGGTTTTAAGTTGTGCCTCACGTAAAAATGCAGCATTAGTTCTTCCCATTTCAAATGGCGCGATCTGTACGAAATAAAAAGGGAAATCGCCTTGCTTCCAATGTGCTCTCCATGACTGAATCATCTTACTGAACAATGCCTGATATTGATGAGCATTCTCTCTGTTGGCTTCTCCTTGATACCATAATACACCTTTAATAGTGTAACCGATATAGGGATACAACATAGCATTGAACATAATTGTAGGTTCTCTATTCGGCGTGATTTTTGGAAGCGTATCAGGAATGATAGCATGAGGAAATGCAGTCAATGACTCTTTATCCATCCAGCTTTCAATCGTAGATGCACCCCACGAAGACTGAATGATGCCTACAGGTACACCTAAAACAGATTGTACTTTTTTGGCGAAGAAATAAGCAGCTGCACTGAATTCAGGAGTGTTGGCGGGTTCTGCTTTTTTCCAGGTAGACTTTACATCTGTTACCGGTGACAGACTCGGTGTTTTGGGTGTATGAAAGAAACGAATCTGATCATTGCGCGATTCCAAGATGGCTTCATAACTACCGATGATAGGCTGACCAGCAAACCCTTTCATTGGCATTTCCATATTCGATTGTCCTGAACAAAACCATACTTCGCCCAAAAGCACATTCTGAAAAACCAGTTCTGCACTTCCTTTGACTTTGATACTGTGAGGTCCGCCTGCCTGAATGGTAAGTAATTTTAGTTTCCAATGTCCGTTTGCATCAGTTACTGTATTTGCAGACTCACCCCAGCTACCCGCCACTGTAATTTTTTTTCCGGGAGTATCGGTTCCCCAAATAGCTACAGAGTCTTTTTGCTGTAATACCATATTATCAGAAAAAAAAGAAGGAAGTTTTGTTTGTGCGTGTACAATTGACGAAGAGAGCGACATTATAAGAAGCACTGCTACATTTCTGATGATCATAAGTAACATTTGGATGTACAATCCTGCAAGACTTTGCTGCCAGTTGCAGGTTCTGTTTAGATTTTTGAATCGTACTTTAAAAATAGCCTAACAGAAATCAGTTTTAGGAAAATAAATATTCATTCAAGGGGCATAAATGTTTCAGTTCGTGAATAAAACCGCATAAACACATACTCAAAAGATAAGTTTCAATAAAAAAACAAATAGACCTCTTTTCTGACCAGATAAGCCCTCAGTACTAAAAACTCTCTAAAATAAATTTGATACAAGCAAAATTCACCAAAACTAAACTTGCCATGTATCCTCTTTACACCCCTAAACGAACTCTTTTTGTCTTGTTCACTTTTTGTTGTTTACTCTTTTGCAGCATCACTGCTCAAGCACAAAAAGGAAATCCTTGTAATGCTTCTTCACAATACCTCTATTGGACAGGTGAAGAAAACCAAGATTTCTTTAATGAAAAAAACTGGCGCATTACCAATGAAAAGCCAAATCCACCTGGTAATCAGGGAGCAAGCCCGATTTGTTTACCCGGTGCAAACTCTTTCCCCTATGCCATTTGTAGAGGCCAACATGAACCTGCAAAAGATAAGTACCCAAAAGCCGGTAGCATCGACCCTGGAATGCCGATCGATTATAATTTGTTGATTGAATCCGGAAATATAACTGCTAATGGATCTATTGTATTTGCATGTGCACAGAAAGGATTGACACTATCTGCTACGCAATTGTCGATCACCGCAGGAAGCCTTACGCAAGGTGTCCTTTCTTTGTTGAGTGAGAGTACTGTACATTTCAGAGCCGGAGCTTTTTCATCTCAACTGGTGCTGAATTTTTTAGATACCGCCTCATGGGTATACATGCACCAACAAAATCCTGATCAGCTCGCTACGAAAACAGGCAATATCCTCATTAAAAATGTTGCAGGCACATTGGATCAGAATTTCAGGATACAACAATACTATCAAACAGGTGCGGTGATAAGACCTTATGCCAGCAATTTTACTGTATTAAAAATATTTAGTGGTTCACAACAACAAGGCAATGCTGCTGAGATCAAAGAAGATATTATTTACAAGGGAGCAACCATACCCGGTGGTCTAGACAATGCAACAGCATCATTTGTTTTAAAAAGAGGCTATATGGCCAGTTTCGCTAACAATGTAAATGGAACCGGGAAGGGTAAAGTGTACATTGCTTCTGAAGCAGATATGGTCATCAATAATATTGATGTTGCTTTACAAGGTAATATCAGTTTCATTCGGGTAGTGCCCTGGAATTGGGTAACAAAAAAAGGTACCGGTGGTAGCTATCCACAGTTAGATGCAGGATGGTATTACAATTGGGGACTTGGAAGTAGTTCACAACCTAATTATGAGTATGTACCCATGGCATGGGGTGCAGGTGGTGCTTCACCCGCTTCAATCAATCAAATGATCGCGAAGAAGAAAACTACGCATGCTCTTGGATTTAATGAATCCGATAACTGTAGTGGCGAATCCGGACAATTCAATAATCTTTGTCAGCCCGCTGTTGCTGTAGCCTATTATGAAAATCTGATGTCGATGGGCTTGAGACTGGGTACACCGGCACCGAGAGAAAACGGACCTACTACCTGGCTGCTTGAGTTCGCACGTATTGCCAAAGAGAAAAATGTTCGCTTTGATTTTGTAGCAGTACATTGGTATGATTGGGGAAGCAATCCGGCTACCAGTCCGAATGCAAGTGCACAACAAATTTTTGCTCGATTCAAAACGTACTTAAATAACGTTTATAACATTTATAAACTACCGATCTGGATCACAGAGTTCAATGCCAATCCAAATCGTACGAATTCAATCCAAGAAGAATTTTTAAAACTAGCTTTACCTTACTTGGATACACTTCGTTTTGTAGAACGTTATGCCTATTTCCAGCCCAATGCAGCCAACTCACAGAATCCGGTGGAGAGTGCAAATTATTTAAATGCGGATGGAAGCTTAACCAATATTGGTGAGGTATATAAAAATCACACTTCTGTTCCATCTATTCCTCAAGCTACATTGGAATGTAGTAACAATCTTGATCTTACGTTACCTGTTGTTGCTGTATCAGGCAATACGCTTGCGTTTGAGGCTGAGTGTGGAAAGTCTTTAGGAAATAAATGGACCATCCATGCACAGGAGAACGTATCGAATGGACTATATATTCGAGGTGATGATAATTTAGCCGGAGAAAGTACACTTGCTAAACAAGTACATTTTGAATTTGATCTGGTAAATGCAAGTACATACCGTGTTTGGCTAAACGCTTCATCGGTAGGAACAGGATCTATTCGTATTGCGGTTGATGGACAAACGCTGGAAAATATTACCCCACTTACCAGTTCTACATTCACATGGTTTCAAGTACCCCGCTTCTATGATCTGGGTGAAGGAAAACACAGACTTACCCTTGAGTTTCCGAATAGTAATATTCTCTTAGATCAGGTAGTAATCACCAATGATCTGCCTGATTTTGATTTCCTGAAAAAAGAAGCAGGTCATTGCACACCATCAGAACTAAGATGGGGTTTAGCTACAACGAATGTTGAAACTTTCTATGAAGCAGAAACAGCAGTAAAAGGTGTCAACTGGCAAGTTAAAGCTACGACGAATGCAAAAGGCGGTGCTTATGCAGAAAGTGAAGCGGGCGTTACATCTACTGACGTTCCTGAAGGAAGTGACAAAGTATTATCATTCACTGTAAATGTTACTACTGCTGATGAGTATGATATCTGGGCTAAGATACAGGCATTAAACACCGGTGCTGGCTTATGGATATCTGTAGATCATGAACCATTCAGAAAATGGAGTAATTTAACAAATAGCACTTTCGAATGGTATTGGAAGAAATTTCATTACAGTTATGGTAATGAAGAAAGAAACTTTACCTACTTCTTAGAGCCCGGCGATCATAGTGTTAGAATAGCCATAGCAAGTGGGGGTGTTCAGGTAGATAGATTGGCTGTTGTAAGCAAAGGCAAAGTTCCTGAGAACACAGATCCGAACGTATTATTATTGTCTGCAAAACTTGAATTTGAAGCAGAAGATGCTGTTATTCTAGGTAATGCGAGTATTGTCACTTGTTCAACCTCATCAAATGGTAAATTGGTAAATCCATTTAATGTGAATACCAATGGTGTAAGGTTTAATCAGATCGTAGCTGAATCTGCAGGTGCTTACAAATTGAAAGTGTCTTATATCAGTGCAGCAGTCAGATCATTTAGATTGATTGTGAATGGAACTATCATGGGTAGACAACAAGTGGCTATATCCGGTGCATGGTGTTTCAATGGAGGTGCTCCTGCTGTTTATGAAACAACAGTGATCCTGAAAAGAGGCAACAACAATATTGATATTACACCATTTAGTGGCGATGCTCCGTTCATCGATAAAATAAAATTAGAAAGAGCAGACGTAAATGGATTGACACTCGAAGCTGAAACAGCAGAATTGGCAGGTGCTAGCGCTATTGTTACTTGCAATACTTCTTCAAATGGCGCATTGGTGAATATGCTGGCAGCTACAGGAAACGCTATTCGTTTCAACAATATACTGGCAGCTGAAGGTGGTACTTATCTGATGGATGTTTACTACATCACAGCAGTAGACCGCAATCTTCGTTTATCTGTGAATGCACAGCCGTTTACTACACAAAGCTTTATCACATCAGGTGCATGGTGTTTTAATGGAGGAGCTCCAAAAATGAAAACCATTGAGGTAAGTCTGATACAAGGTATCAATTCCATTGAACTCAGACCTACAGGTTCTGATGCTCCATTTATTGATAGAATTGTTTTCAGACAAGCTATACAACAAACAAACAATACTAAAGAAACAGTAGCATTAACAACCAAAGAAATAATAACAGAAGATGCTAATGATAAAGGATTTGTACTGTATCCTAATCCAGTGAACGCGAACACAGCTGTTACACTGATAGTGCCGGAAGTATTTAATGGGCAGTCTCTATCAGTAAGAGTAGCAGACATCGGAGGCAGGGCAACTTATACCGCTGAGAAATTACAACCTGTAAACAGACAAATCAGGCTGCAACAAGGATTTAACAGAGGTATGTATACTGTTACCATTTCAAATGGAATAGCAACTATTACCAGAAAAATGATTGTTCTATAGTGGTTTGTGTATTAAGCAATAAAGGGGCCTGCAAGTCAGGCCCTTTTTTATGGATCATCTATATAATGGTTTTATAGCACTTAAATTTTTTGACTAAAATTTCGAATAAACAAAATTGGTTCGAAAAGTATCCAATTGAGGTGAAGACCTAACTGATTGAAAAATAAATAACTATGACTAAAAAATCTTAGTGACCATCTGTAGATCCTTTTGAAATTGAAACGAACGCAACTCAGTTCCGACAACGAAAAAAGCCCCACATTGCTGTAGGGCTTTTTCTTTATAGCTAAACCGCTTAATAAGGTTTTAGAAATTTTACGGATACAACAAATACTTCTTCCTCATCTCCTTATACGCACTCAATCCCGGTTCCCAGCTTTTACGGATCTCTTCTTCGGATACCCCATTGATCACCTGCTGTCTGAATTCACCTACACCTATTTGCACTTCAATGGAATTCATTTGATCACTTAATCTTTCAAAGAATTTTTCTTTGTAGGGATGTGCCTTATACAATTCGATGATCCAACTGATATTGATCTTTTTACTTTTTCTTAATAGTTCTACATCATAATTGCGAAAATCCAGCCCATAACACACTTGATCCATGAAGAGCGGTGTTTCTGCCATGCCTTTGATACTTGTTGGCGTATACGAAAATGAGTAGATCCCTTTTAACTCAGGACTACCCAAAACCGTAAACGGGTAATAAGTACCTCTCCCATGATTCAAGTACACACCTTCAAACATACAGGTAGATGGATACAACATAATGGCCTGCTGTGTATTCAAATTAGGTGAAGGTTTGACTGGCAAAGTATACGGCATATCATGATCATAATTGGCAACGGGTATGATACGGATACTACATTTCGCTTTATTCGCCAGCCATCCTTCCCCATTGGCCATCAATGCAAATTCACCAACAGTTAATCCGTGTGACATCGGAATAGGAAACATACCAATACCTGATCTATATTTCATATCCAATACCGGACCATCTACCAGATATCCATTTGGATTGGGACGGTCAAGTATCAAAAGTTCCTTTCCGTTATCTGCACAGGCTTCCATCAAACGAGCGAGCGCATTGATATTGGTATAAAAACGTACCCCTACATCTTGCACATCATAGATCATGAGATCCACATCTGCCAGATCTTCTTTACTCGGTTTATTTTTTTTACCATACAATGAAATAATAGGAATACCGGTCAACGCATCAGTTTCATCAGATACGACTACACCCGCGCTGGCATTACCGCGAAACCCATGTTCAGGACCAAATACTTTTACAATATTCACTCCTAGTTTTTGCAGGCTATCCACCAGATGGGTTTTACCAATCACTGAAGTAGGGTTTGCCAGGATGGCAATCCTTTTCCCTTTTAACAGTGGCAAATACAATTGTGTTTGTTCTGCTCCTGTGAGAATGGGCTGTGCAACAAAAGTTTCAACCATAGCTAACAATGAGGAACTACTTATGATCATGAGTAGCACAACCGTCCATTTTTTAATAAATCGCATATTAAACACTAAATATAAGTACAACTATATTGATGCTCATGATCAATTACTTTATATTACTTTCAAAAAAAATCAGTTACTCTTCTTTGAAATTTTCAAAGGATTCCATATATTTCTATCTATTACAAAAAATAGTACTAAAGTTTGAGCAATATTATATACTTGTCTGTAAACCCTATTTCAATAGACGCGTATCAAATATGCAATGCAATGAACTTTTGTTTATTTGATTACTTACATTAACTGATAGTATGAACTTTTCAGATTTAATTAATGCATTTGAAAGATTTGCATTTCAGATTATCTCTTGGATTATTCTTATACCTAAAACATTATTTTGGATTTTAGCTGCACCAAAAAGCATGGTCAATTATATTGATGATGAACTAACCAGCGACAATCCGAATTTCAAAAGCTTCATATCTCCTATTTTTCTTTTTTTATTTGTAGGCTTAGGCCCAATCATACTAGAAAGCGAAGTAAAACTACCCCACTTAAAAGTAGAAGGAAAAACTTATGTTTTAAAAGACAGCACTTATACATATACTGCCAAAATTGATCAACTAAGTGAATGGACTGATTTTCGAGCTGAAAGATATGTTTATGAATATGTATGGAGCTATACAGAAGGCGACAGTAACTATATCATTAATACATTTTTATTCGACAACTATATACCGGAAGAAAATCAAGTAGAAATAGTTTTTCAGGATTCCGATACGAACGCCATCGATTTGAAATTGGATATATACGCCTATCAACTTGGTACAGATTCAGACAGTACAACCCCGCCAAACGTAATGTATAGTGATAGTAACGTATTGGGTGAAGACTACGCTTACGTTTCGATAGACACCATGTATTTTAATAAACAAATTCCAATTACCATTTTCGATAATGTTGAAGATCTAAAGTCTGCAGAAAAATTATCTTCCCAAATTGATGATGAAACAAACAATTCTAAATCTAAATTAACGGAGCAACAAATCTATGCCACGGGAATAGCCCTCTTACTTTTACCATTATTCTTTTCGATTGGCATGATTTTAAAAAATCGTGAAAAAGTAACCCTACCTATCCTTAAACGATACCTCTATGCGCAATGCGCTTTATTCTCTCCGGTGGTGCTAATTTTTAATTTTTTTATACTCTTGTCTTCGCTACTCCCTGAAGATTTCTTTAGTGATGAAAGTATATTACTCATCAGTATTTTCTGGTTAATCAGTATACTATGGTTTGCCGTTACAGAAGTAAAAGTGTATAAACTCAATAAACTTCAAAGCGTAGGTATTTTATTTGGGATACCACTCATACTTATATTACTAGTCATGTTTTTTATTGAAGCCTTGGTAGAGTTTTCAAATTTTAAATGGATTATATGGCTTTTTAGCTTAAGCCTCTGTGTACCTATTGTGTTAAGTTTCTTTATAAAAAATAAAAAATTCATTGATCAAGACGAATTTGATCAAGAAGAGCCCGAAGCTTCATAAAATCAAATCCATATTTTGAAGACTCGATTCAACTCCAAGTCACGTGCCTGTATCAACTAATGATTTTCAATCCTTCAACCAGTGAAATGTCTACGATGAATACCGAATCCTTTCGAAACTGAAATGAGCATAATTCAGTTCAGAGAATAAAAAAGCCTCACAATAGTGTGAAGCTTTTTCTTGTAAGGTCAACCTTGGAAGTAACCTTTTAGATGAAAACAAAAGTATCGATGAATAATCAGCGACTTAATAATCCACATTTATTTTTTCAAGATCACTACTGCCACCGGTTTTAAAGATGGCTTTGATATAATAAGTGTATCGTGTGTTTTCGCGAACATCATCATCATCGAATATCTTAGCAGTTCCCGGTATCACCGATTGTAACGCAATCTCCGCCTCATTTCCATTCATTACACGATAGATCCAAAACTCGCGGATATTTTCTGCTACCTGTTTATTGATATTCCAGTTCAGCTCTATGTATTTTTTTTCACCGCGTGATGTGTATGCATTGAGGTTGGAAAGTATCTTAACTTTTGCTACTGCTTTTGCAGGTGCTTTATAAAAACGTTCATTAGAAAGTCCACTCTTTAATCCACCCTTATCAACCGCCTGTATGGTGTAGGCATAAGAAATAGCGGGATCTACATTCATATCCGAATAAACAGAATCCATTGCTTCAGGTGTTGCTATTTCAGTCCATGTAGCCAGACTATCGTCGATGGCTTTGCGCATGATGACATAACTTACTACATCTTTACTGAAACTTTTCTTCCATTTTACTTCAATACTTTTATTATTACTCATGTTTACCTCTAGCAGCGTTGCAATGGCCGGTGGAATGGTGTCTGGTCTGCTGAGGCGTATGGGTTCTGATAATGCAGATTCATTATATCTGTTATCCAATGCAGATACTTTGTAAAATATATCTGCATTCAACTGATTCAGTGGAAGTTTTTCTTTGAATATTGTTTCGATTGTTGGTTCACCTGTAAGCAACGAATAGCTTCCGGTATTGCTAAAAGAACGATATACTCTGTATGCCAAGATATCCGGTTCTTTATTACCCGACCAGGCGAGGCTCACATTACCGCTCTTATCAATGACTCCATTAAGACCTACAGGAAGCGCAGGCGGAATAGAGTCGTTCAATTGGTACAGATAAGGGAACGATTCTACATACTGATCTGCCTTCTGGTTGATGGCACGCAATGTGAAATAATTTGACTGTGATGGTTTAAAATCAAATGCCGTGATAGAATCTTTTGTTGCAGGGAATGTAAATATTTTCTTGTAGGTGCTATCGTCTCCGGTTTGGGACACCCTTATCTCATATTGCTTCACCAGTTTCTTTATGGAGTCAGGCATTGTCCAGTTCATTACGAATTTGCCGGCTACTGTATCTATCGATTTGATCTTCGGAAGCGTACGAATATCAGGAAGGCAAACGCCGGAAATAACTTCACCTGGATCACTATTAATGCCAAACACATTGATCCCTTTTATTCTATAATAATACTTTGTATTCTGAGTTACATTCCCATCATTGAAGATCATCATCTTTATGGTCGTATCTTTTGCTGCTTCATTTGCGTTTTGCAAATTGGACAAAAGTGGCGGGTCAGTAAGAGATATAAAGTTGATACTATCAGTAGATCGTTCTACGACAATAGCTAAATAATCATTTATTACAGGTTTGATATCCCATTCAAGATTGACACTTTTCTCTAAGAATTTTGCCGCAACAGTAGGTAGTGCGGGCAATTTATTATCATCCTGAATCGTTACAGATGAAGCACGTTGTTTCTCCGGGGCAAGAGTAGCGACTGTTATACGATAAGTATATTTCTTTCCCGGAATGGTGCTTGAGTCGATATAAGCAGATGCAGACAATAATGCTGCGTTTGTATTATACGAAGACATCAGTAGGTAATAGCCATATATCTCATTATCATCTGATCCGCTTTTGGGATCTGGCTTTTGTTGAAGCAATGTCGTGGCAATGTACACAGCGCTCTCTCTACCGTATCTCTGTGCTGCTACCAATGTAATAGGCTTCAGCGGAGTACTATTCAAAAGCTGAAAATTTGTTGATCCTTCCTCCGCTCTTTCTACATTATACCCTAGATTATTTGCCTGTCTCCATTGTGCTGCGTTACCTGTCGACCATCGAAGGAACACTTTATTACCTGCTCTAAAAGCTGTAGGTTTCGTCTCAACAATAGAAGTTGTTTGAGCATGGATATATGATATGCTGATACAACATACAAGTAATAAAATACGATTAACTATTTTCATGATACCCGTAGATTAGAATTTAATATTATCACATTTCGTTCCTGAACTCATGCTGATCTCCTTAGTTCCCTTATGTCCAAGTACGCTATAATCGAACCGAATCTTACCGGCAATATACATCGGAGAAGGTCCGGTTATCGTTAATGTGGTTGATATACTTCCACTCAAGATGTCAAACTCTTTTCCCGCAATGATAATACCTGCTGCTCCGGAAAAGCTTACATAAACCGAACCTTGTCCGTACCATCCATGAAAACCGCCGCCTGCCCTACCATTACAAATAAAGTTTTCAAAACGTTTCAAAGCAAGATCAATTGCCAACGATCCACCTAATCTCGCATATCCACCAATCCCACCAGTGGATCCCTTATACCCATAAGAGACAGATGCACCAATTCCGGTTCTTACTGAGAAATCAGAACCATCATCGCCTTTAGCATTGGTTACTTGTAAGTAGAAGGATGCTGCTGCATTTATAAAGTCAATTTTTGGCGGACGAACATTTACTCCACAAGGATCTTCCTTGGTTCCTACATTGATTTTAAAAGTACTTCCGGATACATATAATTCTGCAACTCCCGCTCTACCATTAGGACCACTACCCTCCATGATAGTTTGCCCTCCTTCTTCCACAGATGTGTACGCCTGTAGTACAAAACTAAAAGTACTATTGGCAATATCCATTTTGGCTACAAAGTCGCCCCACACAATCGGATCTCCATCAGGCTTTACATAAGTTGCCAATACAGCGCCACCCAGTTTAGTAGATGAAGTAGTGGTTGTAGTTGCATTCTTTGCGGCCTCCGCTTCTTCGGCAATACGTCTTAATTCATTGTCAGCAATCTCAAGTAAAGAAACAGCTACTCCCACATGTGTCTTCCTGATTTCCATTTCTCTAAATGCTGCCTTTTCATCCTCTTTTGTCCCTTTCTTCAGATCGTTATAGACAACCATATCAATCGCCACCTGAGCAGACATATCAACAGGCTTTCTCAATATTTGCAAACCACCCAGTGTATCGTTATTCTTATTTTTTGAATAATTCTTCTCTAGATAATTCATTTGTTCTTTCGAAGGGTTGAATAACAACTCTTCTTTAGAGAGAGCCCTTCCTTCTTGGGCTATTCTTGCTTTGAGTATTTCTAATTCATTTCTAAGGTTTGTTATAGTAGCGGCAGTAGAGGTAGTATTGATTTGTCTTTTCAGTGCGGCTGTGGCTACTATATCTTCATAAAGAGATTGCTGCTTCTTAACTGCCTGGATACGATTCGCCATTTTCAATAATGCAGCATATTTCTCATTGGCTTCATCAGAAGCTTGAATGGCTGATGTCTCTGCAGTTGAAACGGAAAGTCCACCATCCTGTTTAATTCTGGCAGATCTAGCTTTTACGGCCAGATCATATACAATGGTATTGACTGCAACCATGCCTTCATATGTGTAAAGAGAATCTCTTACGGTTGTACCACCTGCAACCGCTGCGGTGTCATAAACTTTGGTACCTCTAAATTTAGCATAATTAGTACCCGCAAGTCTTTGAAGATTTATATAAGCATTGCGTAAATCAGGATTATTTTTTGTGATACCTAGTTCACGCATCAGATCACCAGATGCTCTCTCGTACTCACGCATTCCAACTTCCTTGATCCAATAGTTGTATAATTTCTCGTATTTATCAGTAGAGTCAAAACGCTTCAAGTTAAAATCAAGTACATCCGTATAATATGGCACCAATAATTTAGCTACTGTAATAACACCATACTCATTTGAATTCTCCGCCTTAAACAATATTAGAGAGGCAATCTCTTTTGGGGCAACCCTGCCCACCTTTTCGACCTCAGCAGGTGTAGGAATAGTGTATTTACTTTCATATGGGAAAGTATTGTCTATTGAAGTAGAACTGATTATATAAGGAAGTTTCAGTCTTCGGCACACTTCTTTCCAATTGGCAGCATTATCAACCAATTTTGAATAAGCCGCATGGCTTTTTTCAAATTGCACATAAGGGTGGGTATCAAAACGAGGGTCAAATCTTCTAGAGGATTCTTTAAGTCTTTCATAGGTGCGACTTATAGTAATCCCAATCGTTGCCATAGAATCAAAAACAGTGACAGCCCTATCGTAAATAGGTTTATTGATCACGTACCTCGCTCTCATTTTTGCTAAAGTCGCTGAATCGAATTTTGCCGGCAGGTCATATTTATTCGCAGGAAATAGTGTTTCAATTTTACTGGTTCCGGTACTTGTAACTGCTTCTCCTGCACCAATAATAGAACCTTTCTCAGATTCCCCCTCCTCTTCATCTCCTCCGCCTGTATACTCAGCTAGTTTATCACCAAGAGGGGATCCGCCATCCTCCTCCTCTTCTTCATCGTCGTCCTTATCGTCTTTCTTATCTTTATCACCACCAGACTTTTTTGAAGACACACTTTTATCATCCCCCTTTTTTATGGGATTAACATCCGGCTTTTTAATCAGCCCATCAGGCTTAGAAAATATTTGTGCTCTACCACTAAGGGACACTTCACTTACTCCGAAATTTCTGTTAAACGCAATTTCAAGTCCACCCCAACCGGTCATCAAGCGTTCTTTTACCACTTCAAAATAAACACCCGCTCTTACACGGAGGAAAGATTGGTCATTCGGTTTATAAGAAATACCTGATAGAGAAACCGGCATGACTCCATCAGGCGTTACCGGATCCATTCGATAAGTAACACCGCCACTGAAACCGGTAATCACCAGATAAGGGTTGATCTGATATCTCACACTCTTGACCATGGCATCTACGTTGAAATAATCATATATCTGTCCGTTAGGCGCAGCTTTATGACCAAACAAAACAGAAGCCCCCATTTCTATTTTACCCAATACTGTTAATTTGATGGTCCCTCCATAAGCCAATCCATAAACTTTGTCCTTCATGTAGTTGATCTCTCCACTAAACTTCACTTGTCCTCCTTCATAACCTACTTTCACTTTTGAAATATGATAATCTACATATTGCCATTTCTTTTTTGTGGTATCATATTTCATGTACAGATCAAATGTGGTACCGCCGCTTACCTTACCACCACCTAGTTGCATATTGGCGTCAAAATGTAAAGTAGCGTATTGCGCTGTGGCTGCATCTGCTGCGTCTTCCGGCCCCTCATTCCTGAATTCAACAGCTACAGCCGCAGAAAAGCCGCCAAGAGTTAGCTCTGTACTTGCTCCCAATGAGCCAATTGTCATATAGGTACCTTCTGTTTGCAGCACCATATCTTCCAATGCAACATCCTGGATGCCAAAATTTGCTTTTTCGTCTCTTTCATCCTGCGCTTTGGTAGGTATGTAAGGAGAGTTTTCTCCACTCATGCTAAAATCGAAGCTTCCGGAAAGTGTAACTTTTGGTAGAAGTACATTTCGCTCCAAGTCTATATCCATTACAAGTGCAATACTCTCGGGATGAATATATCCATACCATGGTTTCATGGTAATGTATGAAAGATCTCCTTCCCCTTGTGTTGTTTCTATGGAGCCGTCATCGTTGATAGTTGTTTCATAAGGTATGCCTCTTCCATTAAAACTCGGATCCTCAATAGGCAAAACTAATTTCCCGGAAAATGAGCCACCACCAAATTCTCCTTTTAAAACCGAGAGATTGAGTTTCGCAACGCTCATATCCCAACCGTTGGCACTACCGTTACTAAAATCAAATACGTTGCTTGCATCAATAGAAAAGCTAAATCCATTGTCATCAATAACACCATATTTAGCCCCAACCACCTTAGAGGTTTTTTTGCCTGCAGAAAAATATCCGGGCAGACTTACATCCATTTTAAGGATGGCCAGCCCACGCCACAAACCGGGTTTAGCGTTGTCTTTAGAAATGTATGTGCCGAGATCGCCGCCGGATGGACTTTTATTATCATTCATGTCCAATGTCGCATCCGAAATACGAAATGCATATCCACCTAATATGGGAAGCGAGGCGGTAGTGAAGTAACTATTGAACTGTAATTTCTCTTTGTATACTTCCTCCCATTTTGTTACACCTGTTAACGTTATTTGCGACTTAATCTCCTCATCACTCGAACTGCTACTATTAATAGAAACAGGCTTGTATTTATCTTTATTCAGAATTACTGATCCATTCACATCCAATCCGGTAAACCCATTACAGTCAAAGCTCATGGTAGTGGGTGAAGTACTCTCGCCTCCATTCAGTACAAAGCTCCAATCAGCATTATTATTTACTGCCTGATCTCCAATCAGAGTAAGCTTATTGCCACTACCCGCACCCCCTATTCTTGAAAGATTTACAAATCCTTGAAAATAGATCACCGAACTCTGAGAACCATTCAATAACATTCTTCCAAAAACCCTTGCTATTGCACCTGATTTTGTAATACTCACACTGCTAAACGCAAGTTGGTATACAGTAGAATAGTTAGGTACTTTCTTTAGCATACCAAAAGGAAACTTTACAGACGAATTCTCTGTCAGCAAATTTACCCATGAACCATTTCGAGTGATTTGTTCAAATATTGTTTTTGCAGAATCAATGACTAAAACATCTTCTAGATCTAATGGTGTTCCGGGTATCACAACATTGGAAAGCATATCAGGAGACCAAACTGGTGCTAGTGCTTTCACGGGTGAAGGCTTATTGATTTTGTTTTTTTCAGGACCGGTCTTATCCTTCTCATTTTCATGAGCAAATGCATTCACGCCAGCCAGTAATAAAAAGCAAAGCGTTAAATACTTTATGATAGCTATTGTCTTTCGCATAAGAATTACTGATTTGATAAATTAACGGCCCCGTCAATCACTTCTTTATTTTTATTGATTTTTATACTACTGAATTTTACCTCAGCTTTAAACACACGACCACCCAACCACATTTCAACTATTCCTGCCCCACTGAATGTGCCACCACCACCTGTTGCATTGCTAATTGTAACACTGAAGTCGCCGGCTTTAATTACATCATTTTGAACCAGCGTTGTCAGCAAATTACTTTCATCTAACTTGGCTAAAACCGGTTTCGCTCCACAAGAAGCTTTAATCGCATTCCCGGCTGAGGTAGTTGAAGTAGTTTCCTGTTTAATCGCTACAGCAACACCTTTTGAATCATTCGTAGAAAATTTGGTCACATTGGAAGTAGCGGTAACTGCTGATGAATAACTTGTTGCTGCCACACATGTTCTAACTGCTCTTACCTCATAAGCAGTAGCTGACTTAAGATTAGGAATCGTAACATTATCGCCTAATACTGCAGGCATTTTCATAGTAGTCCAATTAGCATCCGATTCTTTTCTATAGCTTATTTGCAGTGACAATGGATCACTATCAAAATTTAACCAGCTTACTACTGCTTTAGTGCTATCCAAATCTCCCATAAACAATGCTACGGCCTGACAAGGAGACGAATATTTAAAAGTTGACACATTGCTATAACCGTTATTGGCAAAAACAGTAGCAGTAAATCCTCCATTATCATTTGATTTTGCTTGCACCCGCCATGCGTATGTCCTATTCGATAATAATGGTGGTGTTTTGGTAATATCATAATTATAACCAGTAGTAACAGTACTATCGGTATAATAAATAGGATTGGTAAGAAATGCAGATAAAGGATCTTGTCCTTCATACAGCAATTGCACTATTTGCAGTACATAGATGACCCCGCCAGCTGCAGTACCTTGTCTGGGCTGCCATTGAAAGAAAATATTCTGAGCACCTTGAGCAGTCTGTAACGATTTGTCCAACGGCGCTGTGGTGATAGGCGGCGTATTCATCGTAAAAGTGAGGCTATATGACGACTCTTCACTAATCTGTCGTTGCGTAGCAGCATCAAATAATGTAAAGCTGTATGTAATAGTTGATTGAGGAAACGTATTGTTGTATTGATCAAGTGTGATGCCGGATAGTCTGCTATAACTAAAAAGCGAAGCCATATCTAAATTAGAAAGTCGCACCGGGGTATTTCCAATTAAGCTCACCGGTAAAGCCATGGAAAGTGAAGTGGTTTGCGCTACAAATGAACCGGTAGTAATCTTTACTCTCAACAACGCATTCAATACACCTGCATTAGAAGACTTATTGGTAACCGTCACATACATAAATGGCAGATTAGCATTACCAATATATTGTAATGAGGACGGGAATGGCGGATAAATAACCGGCGTAGCAGAGACAGGATAGTTGATAGGACCCTGTGCCTTTCCGTATTGCTGCACTACCAAACAGCAGGCAAGCAGCATGTAAATGGTTATATATTTCTTTAGGGGATGCATATTAGAAACTGTAATTATAGTTTAATGAAAAGATGCCCGTGGATGTACTGTTCATCGGCGTAGATATTCCACTCCTTGCATTATTTTGTACAACTGCATTGAGATTAAATACATGCTTCTTTTTGAGCGTATAAGAGGCAGTTGCCTTAAAATTGATCACATTTGCGCGCAAAGCATCTGCCACCGTTTTAGTGGTATTATAACCAGAACCCAGCATCAGCATTACACGCTTTTTAAATATTTTTTTTCCGAAACTGAAATTGACACCGATGGCTTTTGTATTGTTGGAATCAGGTCCCTGTTGAACGGAACTATAATTCAGATTCATATTCCATTTCACTCCTGTTTTAGGATAAGCAGTAAAAAGACTTACTGTTGCATTTTGGAATGCGGTACCCTGAAGATCCAAAAAGAAATCACCTTGTCGCTGGTCTCCTTTCTGGTACGAATAACTTGCACTCAATGCCCTATTCTCTGTTGGAGTTGATCGCAATTGATAACTTGCATTGACACTCATATTGGTATTTAACTGTACCAATCGCAATGAATCGAGGTAAACCGGTATGAGGTTATTCTGATTGGCAATATTATTCAGGTTACGAAAGTCGGTTACACCTTTATTATTGGAATAGGATCCATTGAAAGATAATTTCTGACTGGGTGTATAAGTAATACTGACATTGGTAAGCTGAGTGCTAGTTTCTTGACTTACTGCTGTATCCTCTTTATTGGCCAACATATGTTGAATACCCAATTGAGCACTCAGCGATACTTTTCTTTTGAATAAAGGCATTTGCAAGGTAAGTGCAGTGTTTTCAAATCCATTGGTAACATACAATGAACCCAGTGTTTCATAGTTGAAGTCCACCTTCTCATAACTCATCCCCAGCGTTACTGTTTTAATGTTTCTGGTAAGTTTAATATTTTGTGCCTGTTTATTTCCGGTAGTACCATTCCTTTTTAATAAGCCTGAAAAAACCGCATTACCCTTATATGCCAACGGAGAGGTCTGGTCTGTTGTCATCAGACTATTCGCTAACTCTACATTGTATTTAAATCCTTTCCAGTCTCCGTTCGATACAACACTGGCTACTAAATTTTGCTTAGGTCGTACCCCTTGCTCCACAGGAATGTTCTGTGCAGAAGCTGTATCATCCTTGGCATAAAACACATTCAACCCCAGAAACATTTTAGCAAACTGATAGCTGGTTGCAAACCCCATTCCTTTTCTTGAATAAGTGGGTGGCGCGTCAGGATTCTGTAGATAATCACCACTTCCTCGCAAAAAGTTACCGCCTAACACCGAAAGTTTAAATTTACCGGGCGCATAATCTATACCTGCTCCATTAAACTGAAACCCATTCAATGTGTACGGTGTAAATGTCATAGCGATTGTTCCTGCATGAAAAGTGAATGACTTATACCTCGGGTGTATCGCTAGTTTGTTAAATGGGATGGGCTGAAACCTAACTGCTACTTGTGCATTTGAATATGTAAAATCGAATGGGATTTCAATGCCTTTTACATAAAGATTTACATTACCTCCGATTACGTAAGTAAATGGAGTACCTGAAAAACTATTATTGGATGAATAGTTATACAGCATAGAAGCATTGATGCCTCCATTCAGTTTAAAAAGTTTGCCTTTCCCAAAGAGACTAAACGGGTCAAAGGCCTGTCCGTTCAATTGCAGGCAACCCGTTGTCAATATGGCTATAAGGGTTATTGTCCTTTTCATTTGATTGTTCAACGGGTTTAGTTAGTTTTTAATGATGGCTCTTATTTCATACCCACCATCCGTTTGCACAAGCAAAATGTATGTTCGTTGCGACGGCTGTGATGAGATATCAATATCTTTTGAATACTTAGCAATAGTCTCCTGATAAATATTCTGGAAAATCGGAGCTCCATTCATATCGTAAATTCTCACGGAAGCTTTACCAGGTCTGTTCATTTCTATGTTGATCCTGAATCGACCAGTGGTAGGGTTAGGCCCGATGGTTAGGTTCCGGATAATGGTTGTGTTAGTCGACAACACATTTGAAGAATCATTGGTTGTAATGACTATTCTAGCGCTATCACTGCTCCTACAAATATTATAAGAGGTATTATTAAGAGTTAACGTATAAGTACCCGGATTAGCAAATCTGATCACCAACTCATTCGGCGTATTGCTTACCACGCCCGCTCCTGCAGGTATCCCCCATACCTGCGTCTGTGGAGTCGGACTAGTAAGGTTCACTACTTTTATTTGCTGGTTCACAAATGCTTGCTTTGACATTACCAAACGAGCTTTGATCGCTGTATCGGCAGTTGTTCTAAAGTTGATGGTGTCAGTGATAACACATCCATTATTCAACACAACCGTTGCAGTGTAACGATCCTGATTGACTAAGTTTACTGTTTGTGTAGAAGCTGTGAATCCGGTATTCGCTGAAGACCAGCTATAACTTCTAACCGATTCTATAGAGTTCACTGTAACAGGAACCACAATCGCTTTACATACCATTGTATCATTCAAAGAAAGCTTTGTACCAACTGTACTCAGGTATTGTGTGGTAACCGGAGCTGAGATGGAATAACAACTCAGATTATTTGTTACACGAACAGTATATGTGTTCAGTCCTAATTCTTTAGTCGATAAAAACTTGCTCGTTGCACCGAGTACATCCCTTCCATTCAGCACCCATTGGTTATTTAATACCGCAGATGATTCCAGTAAAATGCTATCACCGGTACAGAAAGAAGCTGCTGAGCGAGTGATAACAGGAATAGCCGGAACAGGATGAAATCTCAATATGAGCGCAGCACTACTATCAGCGCCTTCGCTATTAGTAAGCCTAACATTATAACGACCCGTATCAGCATATTGATTATTATTCCAAGTATATGGGAATGATGTTGGACATATGCTGGTAACAGTAGATGATGCAGACCTTGTTATGCCTTTATTTCCAGCAAGGTCATTGTAGGCAATCATGTACGATTGTACGTCTGCGACATCCCTACTTGTCATGATATAAGAAGCAGTCCAATTATTGCCTGATACATTGGATGCATTTACCGTTCTACCAACAATGTGTACTGATGGCGTCAGTAATGTTTCGTTAGATGTGAAATTAACCGTTACAATATCACCTGGCAAAGCTCTCTCTCTATCTGCGTTATTAGACGAAAAGCTGATACTGTTTAAAACAGGTGCTGTTTTATCAAATATTACATTGCTGCCATCTGTAACTGCACTAACCGGCGTACCTGCTATACCCGCAGAATCTCTAAAGGTTATAGTAAAAGGTATATTTCCTTCTGTATCTGCATTTACCAAAGCATACACTGCTGACCAGTTACGACCTGAGCCTGTTACTGCAGCAGCACGACCGGCAATAGTAACAACAGGTGGTTGTATCATCTCATTCGATACAAAACGTACTGTGATCTGGTCGCCAATTTTTGCTCTGCCTGTTACCGGATTGTTCGAACTAATATTCACACTGGTTAATACCGGATTGGTTTTGTCAAATATGACTTTGCTATTATCAGTTGTAGTGGTAACAGTTGTACCGACATTCGAAAGAACGTCTTTCAATGCAATGGTAAATGGTATGCTTCCTTCTACATCAGTAGCAACCATCGTATAGTTTGCTATCCAGTTAATCTTATCACCTGATGTATTGGTTACAGTAGCGTTCTTTCCGGCAATAGTTACAACAGGTGGATCAATGGGTTCATTCGCCTGAAAACTAACAGTAACTTGATCGCCTGCAATAGCATTTCCTTTAAACACACTATTGTTTGATGCGATCGATACAGTAGTCAATTGAGGTCCTGTTCTATCAAATATTACGCTGCTATTATTTGTTGTAGCACTAACAGTATTCCCATCATTGGATGTAGCGTCTTTAAAAGCAATGGTGAATGCTATGCTTCCTTCTACATCAGTAGCTCGCATAGTATAAGTTGCTCTCCAGCTGTTGCCGGATACAAGTGTCACACTCGCTGTTTGTCCTGAAATGGTTACAACAGGCGTCAGTATTACTTCATTCGAAGTGAAGCTAAGCGTAACAATATCGCCAATTGCAGCTTTGCTGGTAGAAACACTACTATTCGAAACGATCGATACGCTAGTGAGTTGCGGTAGTGTTCTGTCAAATAACACACTACTGTTATTGGTTACAGAGGTAACAGCAGTACCATCATTTGAAGAGGAATCTTTAAATGCAATATTGAATGGTATGTTTCCTTCCGTATCTGTGCTCCTCATTGCATAGCTCGCTTTCCAACTAGTACCGGAGATGGATGTCACACTCGCTGTTTGCCCTGAAATCGTTACAACAGGCGTCAGCAATCCTTCATTAGCAGTAAAACTAAGCGTGACGGTATCTCCAACTTTTGCTCTTACAGTATTTGCATTATTGGATATGATAGATACACTGCTTAATAAAGGCACTATTTTATCCAATACTACCGAACTGTTGTTGGTCGTAGCTGTAACAGCTGTGCCAGATAGCCCCGCTGAATCTTTATAAGAGATATTAAACGGAATATTCCCTTCTGTATCGGTGGATCGAATAACATAATTTGCCCTCCAGCTATTACCTGATACATGAGTTACACTGGCGCTTGATCCCGCAATCGTTACGACAGGCGTCATAATTCCTTCGCCGGATACAATATTGAGTCTGACCGTATCACCAACTTTTGCTTTAGATGTATTCCCATTGGTAGAGAGAATACCAATACTGCTTAAAGTAGGTGGTGTTTTATCAAATATCACTCTCGTATTATCCAATGTACCATTAGCAGTTAATCCCACATTCCCTGCCAGATCCGTAAAATCAATCTTGATGGTAGTAGCTCCTTCGGTATCAGTTACTCTCGATGTATAACTTGCTTGCCAGTTGATCTTATCACCCGATCCATTGGTAGCTGTAACAGTATTACCCGCAATTAATACTGTTGGGATATTGATCTCCCTGCTGGCTTTAAATTTAACAGTGATAATATCACCGGTGGTAGCATGACTTGTATCAGTAGTATTATTTGATGCGATACTAACACTACTTAACACAAGCGCTGATTTATCCAATACCACTTTACTATTATTCGTGGTAGTAGTGACTGCTGTACCGGCAATACCTGCCGAATCTTTATAGTTAATGGTAAACGGTATCTGTCCTTCAGTATCAGAAGCTTTAATTGTATAAGCAGCAGTCCAGCTATTACCTGATACCAACGTAGCTGTTACGGTATTACCTGCTATGGTAGCTGTTGGTGTTAATACACCTTCATTCGCAACGAAACTGAGTGTAACAATACTATTAATGATGGCAATTGCCGGATCAGAGGCATTAGATGCAATGGTTACTGATGTTAATGTCGGAGCCGTTTTATCAAATTTGACTTTCGAATTATTGGTGGTTGTATTTCTCACCGTATCTGTATTACCAATAACATCTCTATATGCAATTTGGAAACTGACATTTCCCTCCGTATCCCCTGTTTGCGTTTTGTAAACAGACTTCCAGTTATTACCGGATACATTCGTTGATGATATTGCCTGTCCCGCTATCAGCACACTGGGTGATACAATGGTTTCAGCAGCAGTAAAATTCAGCGTAATGGAATCCCCGATGGCAGCATGGCTGTTGCTATTGATATTATTGGATAGAATGCCAACTGTGGTTAAGGCAGGAGCTGTTTTATCAAATATAACGACACTGCTATTGTTGGTAGTTCGAACTGTGTCTCCTCTATTTCCCGAAGAGTCGATATAAGATATGTAGAACCGAACAGTATCTTGTGTTTCAGTTCCAGCAAACTTATATACACCCTTCCAGTTATTACCGGATATATTGGTAACATTAGCTGCTGATATCACTTGTCCGGCTATAGAAACACTGGGTTTTTGTGATAACAATTCACTCGCCGTGAAACTCACAGTAACAGAATCGCCCGTTATAGCTCTTGCAGTGTTTGCGGAATTATTGGATATAATTGCGACACTACTCAGTGTAGGTTTTGTTTTATCAAATATGACACGACTATTATTGTTGGTTGTTCTGACTGTATCTCCTCTAATACCCGCAGAGTCTACATACGATATATAAAACCTGATCGTATCTTCTGTTTCGGTACCTACCATTTTATAGACCCCCTTCCAATTATTGGCGGATATATTGGTAACGTTGCCTGCTGGTATCAATTGCCCTGCTATGGAAATATTCGGCTTTTGTGACAATGCTTCACTGGTCGTAAAACTTACCGTAACAGAATCGTTGGTTGTAGCTCTTGCGGTATTGACAGCATTGTTGGATATAATCGCGACACTACTCAGTGTAGGTTTTGTTTTATCAAAAATGACACGACTATTGTTAGTGGTGGTTCGTACGGTATCTCCTTTAATACCCACCGAATCAATGAATGATACATAAAACCTGACCGTATCTTCAGCTTCTGTACCCACCATTTTATAGACACCCTTCCAATTATTACCGGATATATTGGTAACATTAGCTGCTGATATCACTTGTCCGGCTATGGAAACAGTCGGCTTTTGTGATAATGCTTCATTCGTTGTAAAATTAACTGTAACAGTATCGCCCGTTGCAGCTTTTGCAGTATTTGCAGAATTGTTGGATACAATAGCAACACTACTCAACAAAGGTTTTGTTTTATCAAAGATGACACGACTATTATTGTTAGTAGTTCTTACGGTATCTCCTCTAATACCCGCTGAGTCTACATACGATACATAAAACCTGATCAAATCTTCTGTCTCGGTACCCGCCAATGTATATTCACCTTTCCAGTTGTTGCCGGATATATTGGTGACATTACCGTCCGGTATCACTTGTCCGGCTATAGAAACACTTGGTTTTTGTGATAAACGCTCACTCGTTGTAAAACTAACTGTAACCAAATTACCGGTTGTAGCTCGTGCTGTGTTTAGAGGATTATTGGATACAATAGCCACACTACTCAGTGTAGGTTTTGTTTTATCAAAAAGTACATAACTCCCGTTGGTGGTTCTTCTTACTTCATCTCCGGCTATACCAAAAACACTTGTTGGCACTATGGAAATCGTCACAGAATCTTCAGGGTCACCAACTACAGTCGTATAAGTGACTTGCCAGTTAAGTTTATCGCCTGATGCGTTAGTGGGTGTCACCGAGCGCTGAAGTGTGGTGAGTTTTACAACCGGTGTATTGATCGCTTCGCTAGCTGTAAAATTCAAGGTTACAACATTACCTGTTGTTGCCCTTCGTGTATTTGTTGAATTATTAGAAGCAATGGTTACACTTGTTAAAGTAGGTTTTGATTTGACGAATGTTACACTCGACCCATTGGTGGTAGAGGTTACCGTATTAGCCACATTACCTGTAGTATCTCTTACATTGGTAATTGAAAATGTAATAGCGCCTGATAAATCATTCGCCTGATCCAAATAAAATCCTGCAGCCCAGTTGTTGCCTGTTATTCGACGAACTTGTACCGGATTCGTTATGACTTGCCCGCCTGAACTTACTGATACGGTGGGGGTAGCGTTCAATGCTTCACTGGTTGTAAACGTAATGGTTACAGAATCTGCCGGTCCGGCTATAGAAGCAGAACTTCCATTAGATGCTATAGCTACCGGAGTAAGGGTTGGACGAATCGTATCATAAGCAACTCTACTGCTGTTGGTAGTGGTAGTAACTGTTCTTGTATTACCTGTTGAATCGCTGATGCCAATGCTGAAAACCACTTGCCCCTGTACCTGTGTATTACCTGCCAACATGACCAGTTCCGCTCTCCATGAAGTACTATCGGAAAGTGGCGATGACGTATTTGTAATCGTTGCAGTACCGTTACCTATTGTAACCGTTGGTCTTTTAATAGCTTCGCTGCTGGTGAAATTTAATGTAATTCTATCTCCTACTTTCGCTTTAGCTGTATTCGCATTATTGGAAACGATGGTTACAGTGCTCAATGCAGGAGTAATGGTATCAATAAATACGCTACTGCCATTGGTGGTAGCACTAACATCTGTAGCAGCAACACCGGTAGCACTACTCACAATATTACTGATGAGAAAAGTAGCCGTACCGGTTGTATTGGATGTACCTAATGTTACTTCTGCTTTCCAGGAAGTATTGCCTGATAGATTGGTTACAGTGGCAGAAGTACCTGCGATTGTTGCAGTAGGTGTATTAACGGCTTCGCTAGTAGTAAAGTTTACAGTGACTTTATTGCCCAATCTTGCTTTCGTAGTAATGGCATTATCAGACGCAATAGTGACCGTGTTTACACTAGGACGTACTTGCACCCTTGCGACTTTTCCCTCACTGGTTGTTAAATAAAAAGTAGCGGTATTATCAAAAACCATTCCTGCCTTATTAAGACTCACACTATTCAAACCATCACCAGAAGATACAATCTGTTCAGTCGTACCATCTGTTTTAACCCGTGTTATCGTTTTATCAATATCATCCAATATATAAACACTACCATTACTTCCGGCAAACATTCCTACAGATGACGAACCAGATAGAGACGCAAAACTTTGTGTCACTACTCCCAACGACGTGATTTTGCTGACTGCATCATTGCCGGAGGTTTGATTTAGCGTATATACATTTCCCGTAGCAGCATCAACAGCTATTTGGATAGGTGTGTTAGTAATCGTAGCCCATGTCTGAATGGTATTGGTACCCGGATTGGTATTTGCCAGATCAACTTTACTTATTGTTTTGTCGGTCTTATTGGCCGTATACAAAATATTAGTATTGGTGTCAACCGCAATCCACTCAGGCTCTGATGATAAATTAGCAAAGTCGGCAGCGGTTGTACCTGGTGTAGCTATTTTTACAATTTTACTACTAGCACCATTTCTTATACCCACATATAGATTACCATTTTTATCAAGTGCGATGGGTGATGCTTGATTATCTGAAACGTATGAAGTATAGGCTGAACCTACTGCAATATTTGTTGCTGTACCGGAAGAATTGATTTTACTAATCGTATTATTCTTGTTCGACGTAAATACATTCCCCAACTTATCTGCTACAATATAAGTTGGATGGGTACCTACAGATAGGTTAGACCATGCCGCTGTTACTGTGCCATTAGAAGCAATTTTGCTTACGGTATTATTTTTGTAATTAGCGGTAAACAAATTCCCTGAAATATCTCTTGTAATCGCTAAAGGGTTGGGAACAGCCATATCTGCCCATTTAGCGGTGACACTTGCGCCTGATGTTATTTTAGAAATAACATCACTACCTCCACTACCACCCTCTCCGGTATTAAGTACAAAAATACTGTTAGACCCATCTACAACCATTGCCCCTCTGGTACTCGTATAGTTATCTATGGGAAGTGCAGCAAAACTCGAATTGAGTACTCCTGCAGAGGTCACTCTTATGATCTTTTTATCAAAATCATTCAGCATGTAAATATTACCACTACCGTCAATGCTGATACTCCTGATATTAACATCTCCAAGACTTGTTGAACTAGCCGCTGTTCCACCAGTGCTGCTGAATTTAAGAAGATTGTTGGAAGTACTACCATCGGTTTCTACAACATAAACATTGCCGGAAGCGTCTGTAACTGGTGGTACGCTTCCAACCCGAAAACCAGAGCTAAATGTTGCCCAATTCGTTGTTTCAGTACCTCCGGCTGTTACTTTGCTGATGGTTTCATCATCATTGTACAAGAACATATTACCTGATGCATCTGCCGCAACATAAGACGGTTCAGTACTTAATGTTTTCAAAGTAGCTGGAATTCCACCGGTAGAAGTTAGCTTATCAATAGATGCGTTATCATTCAACAAATAGATATCTCCATTAGAACCATCTATCCGAATAAAACTGTAACCAGAGGTTGAAGCAGTGCCAAGAGTTGCCCATACTTTTGTAATGGTTTTACCCGGCGTGATTTTAGCAATCCTAAAGTTTCCCGATTCTTTGTATAACAAATAAACATCTCCTGAAGTCTTATTAACAGATATACCAGTCACATCAATTGAACTGCCAGAGGAAATATCACTCGATGTTAGCCAATCAGTTGTTACTGCACCTGTTGGAGTTACTTTATACACACTACCATAATTACTTAGCGCATAGATAGTGTCAGACTTACCAATAGTGATGATTTGAAAATCACCATTAGAGTTGCTGGCACCAATAGTTGACCAATCAGTTGTTACCAGACCCTGGGATTGTCCCCAATAGCCAATACAACAAAAAAGGGTTACGAAAAGCCAGCGTTGGGTAAAGATATTTTTCACTCTCGAGGGGTTGAAGTTTATTTTATTGCTTTTATTCTTGCTTCAAAGTACCACCACACAGCCCACATTACTATGATCACAATAGCAATGATGATGACCAATATCAATTGCCATGATTTTCCATTTTCAGGGTTTGTATGGTTAGATTTTCTCACTTGGACATAAACATATTCCCAAGCAAGCCCCTTTTGCAAAAAATAAACGTAGTAAACCGTTGCAACACGCGTAGTAAAGTGTTTCAACTTCTGTAACAAAGCGTTACAAACATTGAAAATCAAATAGTTGCAATAAATTCCTCGAATGAGATATCCGGGTAAGAAGCTTCCACTTTTTTTCGCAAGCGATGAACAGAGACCCTTACACTTTCTGCTGATATACCTGTTGCAGCTGCGATTTCTTTATTACCCAATTGAAGTTTAAGAAGTGTAAGCAGGCGCTCATCGCTTTGGGTAAGTTTGGGTAATTTCTGGTACAATCTTTCCCAATAATTCGGATACGCTTTTTCAAAATAGTCCTTGAATTTAAGCCAGTCATTACCGGTGATGATCGTAAAATTGCGCAATACCTCCTGTATCTCTATTTTTTCATTCTGAGCCAACCGATCTTCAAGCCCTTCTATCAGCTTGTTCTTCTCAGCAATATTGTGGACAACCTCAGCTAATTGGTTTTGTGCATGTATAATATTCTCACGTGCCAATATGGCCTCCGATTCAGCCAACTGATGTTGCTTTTCCAATTCTGTCTGCCGCAGTTTATATTTAAGTCGGTTACGATTATATAACAACACCCCAATCACCCCAAACAGAAAAACCCCAAATAAAATGATATTACGCAGTGTTTTTTGACGGGAGATCTCCTCTCTCGTTTGCTCAACCAATGCCTGAATTCCATCATACCTAACTTGCGCTTGGGCTATTTCAATTTTACTTTCATATTTTCTTGCTTCCAAGTTGCCCTTTAAATGCAAGTATTCCTTTTGATAGAAGTATGCACTGTCGTATCTACCCAATGCAGCAAATGCCATTGCCCCACCTTCTAAAGCTTCGCTTAATAAAATGTCTCTCTTGTTACTTGTAGCCAATTGACGTGCTAGGCTGTATCGTTTTGCTGCACTAGCAAAATCTCTTTTGGCATAGTCTATTTTTGCCAGCGCACTTTGCACCAAAGAAACGTCTGCCCATTCCCCACGAGCAACACTAGACTGTAAATTTTGTAGTAGCAATGGATAGGCCTTATCATATTGCGCTTTTAAGATATACGCTCTTGCTATTCCACCCAACGCAATATTGTCCCAAAGATCAAGAAAAGCAGTACCTAAAGTGGGAGAAAAACGTCTTGGAAACAATTTAAAACTTGCTACTTTTTGCCTAATCATCTGATAGAAATGAATAGCACTATCCGGCATATTCGATTTAATGTATGAGTCGCCAGCTATATCTAATAAAAGTATATAATTGTGCAAATTCATATCTGGCGTAGTGAATATAGAAACACTATGGGCTGCATATCTAGCGCTGCTCTTATAATCCAGCATCACCTCATAAGATAACTGACTTAACTTCGAATAAATAGAATACGTGAATTCCGTAGCTATCATATTTTTTTCTTGTAACTCTGCTGCTTTCAACAGATAATAGATCTCTTCTTGGGGAATAGAAATACCTCCATATATCACATACATCTCCGACAACAGCTGGTGATCCCCTAGTAGAGCCGTCTCTTTTAAAACATCCAAACAATACGCTTTGCTTGTGACTGTATCTTGTATACCAAAAAAGTTATAGCCGTAGAATTGGTAGATATAAGCTCTAATCCGCAACCGCCCTTCTAGGCTACGCTGGTTTATGCTCGATGTTAGCGATAAAAAATTTTCTTTATTCGGATGCGCATAAATATCTAATATAGAACTCCCTGCTACTCGCGTCTGCGAAGTATCCGACACACTCCACAGTTTAATCAATTCTTCCACACTTAATTTTTGCCCATAAGAATACAGCCCCATTATCAACATCAAAAACAGTAGCCCTTTTTTCTTCATGTTTACACCTTTTCATCAGATGATAGTGTTTTTCTAACAACTACCATCTTTCAATAGAATATTTACGCAATTTATATCATAACGTATTGATTCAAAATTTGTTGCAAAAATAAAATTAGTATTGAAATCAGCTTAAAAAAACCCATGAAGTAAAAAAATGTACCCACCAATGTAAAGGAGCTTACTTTTTGATGATAAAGCTTAGTCAGTACAAGACACCTATAACCTATAACCTATTACCTGATCACCTGATTACCCGATCTCCCAATCCCCCGCCACCCCCCACCTAAGGATACCCAGGGGATACTCAGGGGATACCGTACAGATACCCTATACATACCCTAGTCTAATCCTTATCTCACTCAAAAATGACCCTAAAAATCATGTTTTTTGATACAAAAAATTGATTACCAATATAGTTCACAGTATTCACGTGAACACTGTGAACATGATCACTTTTCATCAGCAACTATGTTTGTGTAGTAAACATGAGTTTACCCTTTCAAGAGCAGAATCTTGGCACTCTTCTGTTATTTATTTAATTTGTTATTGATATAAGAACTATTGACACCCATGAAAGCACTAATTTATTCTTTCCTACTAGCTTGTCTGCTGATGGGTTGTGATAAATACACTGAAAAAGTAATCGAACCAAGTACATGTAACTTTATCAATTTCTGTTATTTTGGCGATTCAATCGCCTTATTAGGAGAACTAGATAACGATTATCTCATTGTTGGTTTTGACGATAAAGCAACAGAAAGCCAAATCAGAAATTTTATTGAGTCGGAAAAAGAATTCGCACCCAACTATATTTACACGCCGCAAAGCTATAAAGTGCCCTTGAAACTCAAACAACCGAAAAGCTGTCAAGACATAACAGCATTCATTGCAACATTGCAAAAAGATTCCATCATAAGATTTGTTCACTACACTATGAAAACAGATTGTAGCTATACTTTTATGCCGATACTTGCTTATCGTTGCGTGAACAGTTATGGAGAATTTTTCTACGTTAAGGTAAAAGATGCCAATGATTTAACTCATTTAAATGCAACCATAAAGTTTACCGGTACTCAATTGGTAGAACAAGATCGTTTCTCTCCTCAGTGGTTTAAACTCAAGGCTAATAAAAATTCTAAAGGAGATGCATTAAGTATGGCGAATTATTTCAAAGAATCAAAACTATTCGAACGCGCCGAACCTGTACTGTGGAAAATTCCGGTAGAATAATGTGGCATCACCGAGTAATTCTTAGCCCTTGATTTCAAGCCTTAAGAAATAATGCCCCATAAAGTAACATAGATATGCCAAAATTAACTGCCCTTCAGCAAAAAGAGCTACTTACAATATTAGAAACACGTTTTCAAAAAAATGATCATCGTCATAAAGACATCGATTGGAAAAAAGTACAAACCAAACTAGATGCACAGCAATTAAAACTTTGGTCTCTTCATGAAATGGAACAAACCGGCGGCGAGCCTGATGTGATTGCATACGATAAAAAGACAGACACTTATTTATTTGTAGACTGCTCTGCTGAGAGTCCATCCGGAAGAAGAAGTATTTGTTATGATCGTGAAGGTCTCGAATCCAGAAAAGAACATGCGCCTAAAAGTTCAGCGATGGATATGGCACAAACGATGGGTATCGAATTACTGACAGAAGAACAATACCGATATTTGCAATCCCTCCAGCCGGTAGATCGTAAAACCTCAAGTTGGCTATTGACACCTGATGCCATCAGAAAAGAAGGGGGTGCTATATTCGGTGACTACCGGTATGGACAGGTATTCATTTACCACAACGGAGCTCAGTCTTATTATGCAGCAAGAGGATTTAGAGGCGCATTAAAAGTATGATTATACTTAGACAGCTTTTATTAACTTACAGACATGAGGCTGCTTAACATACTACTCTGTTGTTCAATCGCTTGCTCGTTGGCTGCTCAACAACCTTTTATCGTTGTGCTGGGTAATGTTCAGGATGGAGGCTCGCCTCATATCGGATGTACAAAAAAATGTTGTGCCCCCTTATTTCAGAAACCGGACCCTGAGAGAAAAGTAACCGCATTGGGCATCGCTGATCCGGCTAGGAAAAGTAGTTATTTGATGGAGGCAACTCCAGATATAACTTCTCAATTGAAATTGTTGAAAGAATACAGTCAAACCATAAGTGATATCCCCAATGGAATCTTCCTCACGCATGCACATATCGGTCATTACTCCGGATTGATGTACCTGGGTAAAGAAGCTATGAATGCATCACAAGTACCTGTATATGTAATGCCTAGAATGAAAACATTTTTGGAACAAAATGGCCCCTGGAGTCAATTGGTGAATGTAAAAAATATCGTACCAAAAAATATCGAGAATGGAGTAGCTGTTACATTGAGTAATGACCTTCAGATCATTCCCTTTCAAGTACCTCATAGAGATGAATACAGCGAAACAGTTGGCTACAAAATCATAGGACCCAATAAAAAAGCATTATTCATTCCTGATATAGATAAATGGGAAAAGTGGAACAAAGACATCAGACAAGAAATAGCTGCCGTAGATTATGCATTCATCGATGCTACTTTCTTTGATGCAGAAGAGATCAACAATAGAGATATCAAAGAAATTCCTCACCCCTTTATCATTGAAACCATGCGCATGTTTGAAGCCATGCCCATTTCCGAAAAGAAAAAAATCTATTTTATACACTTAAATCATACAAATCCTGCACTTAATACTGAGAGTGCTCAAAGTAAACGCATCATCAAAGCAGGCTTTAATATAGCAAGGTTTAAAGAAGTTTTTCAGTTATAGAACAATCATGTTCATATTGTATACAGTTGAAAGTATTGTATCTTACTATACTAAATTAACCAAATGAAGCTGATCAGACTTTTCACTACTGGTCTTATCTTTTTCGTATTGACCATATCTGCATCATTCAAAAAGTATATTGTTTCACCCAAGGGAATCATCTTATTCACCAGCAGTAGAGATGGCAATTGGGAAATATATACCATGAATGCAGATGGGAGTAATCAAAAGAATCTGAGTAGTCATCCGGCCGCTGATTATGGACTTGGATGGTCTCCTGATGGTCAATTTATTTTATTTTATAGTAATCGAGATGGCAATGAAGATATATGGCGAATGAATGCTGATGGTAGTAATCCCACTAACCTAACAAAACACCCTGCTGGAGAAAGAGCTGCGGCATGGTCTCCTGATGGAAAAGAGATTGTATTCATCAGCGATAGAGATGGAGAAGAAAGAGAACTTTATCTCATGAAAACGGATGGAAGCGATCAACGAAGAATCAGTTATAATAAATCATACATTGAATGCCCTTCATGGCTTTCGGATGGTTCAGGCATTATGTTTACTATGATGGTAAAAGATAAAATTGATACCATCTTTGTAAACAATGGCGATATTCACCAGATCAGTAAAGATGGTAAACAATTAAAACGGTTGAGTTTTAAAAAAGGATTTGATTCAGGTGCCACATTCTCACCCAGTTTCAAGCAGATTGCATTTTATGGCCCTACAGAAAATAAGCTCTATGATATTTTTTTGATGGATTCAGATGGAAAGAATATTTCAAATCTGACCAATGATATCATTGAAGATTATTCACCATCATGGTCTCCCGATGGAGAATGGATTGCGTACACATCAGGTAGCAAAGGAAAATATGATATCTGTTTAATACATGTTCTATCTAAAGAAAAAATCCAGATAACCTCAGGACCTAAAAGAAACGAATCCCCGATTTGGAAGCCCAAAAGCAACTGACTATGAGAATCTTATTAACAATAATCACAGCGCTACTATTTCTTGACGGAAATGCACAGACAAATTCCCAAGAAGAAAAACTGATTTTACAAAAAGTGAATCAGTTTTTTCAAGCATTGGAGAAGCAGGATACGATTCTTTTGAAAAGTATTGCAATACTGGATGGACAAACAACTTCCATCCGTTCTCAAAATGATAGTTTGTTGATCAGAATAGCTACATATAAAGACAGAATGAAGAGCTTTGTGAATCCTCAATCAGTGATCTATGAAAAAATGCTATCAGCAGAAATTAAAATACATGGTAGAATTGCCATGGCATGGGTGCCGTACACGTTAAGCATCAACCAACAATTCAACCATTGCGGAATTGATGTGTTCACTTTCTTTAAAACCAATGAAGGATGGAAGATAGTTTCATTAGATTATTCTGTAGAACCATCGGTTTGTATGGAAAAAAAATAAATAAAGCATCTTATAATGTAAATGTCAGGATATGAAAAAAACCAGCTATCAATTGAATATCAGTAATCCTTGTCAGGAAAGCTGGGAAGGAATGGATAAACATCCTGATGGGCAATTTTGTAAGTCATGTTTAAAAACAGTCATTGATTTCACTGTTATGTCAGACAATGAGATACGAACCTATTTTGAGAAAAATGAGGGAAAAGTATGCGGTAGACTACATCATTCGCAGATACACAGATTCCTAGAATATCAAGAGCCTCAAAAGCGATCCTCTTTACATCATTTGCTATCAGGGCTTTTATTTATTTTATCAGGTAATACATTCGCAGCTAACGCAGTGGAAAAGCAAAAGACCATTAAAGTGGTAGCAACCCAAAATATTACTGCTCGAAACAAAGAACAAAAAGACCAACTATTCCTTGATCAATCAAACGATACTATCAAAGGAAGAATAACTGACGAAAAATTAATACCACTTCCCGGAGCTATTATCTTTCTAAGAGGCAGTAATATTCAAACCGCTACTAATAGAGATGGCAGATTTAGTTTAACTATACCTAGTACGCATTTGTCAGAACAAAAAGTACTTGAAATTACTTACATCAGTTTCGAGAAACAACAACTGATCTTAAAAAAGAAAGATTATCTAAAAGAAGTAAATGTAAAAATGGTCGAATCCTGTGACATCCTTCTGGGAGAGGTTGTGATAGTCAAACCTCAGCAGAAGTTGAAGAAAAAAAAAGGGTTAAACCTGTAACTCAAACAAACTCACTTTATCCAACCGATAATGATCAGGTAATCCACTGGTATCTTTCAACTGCACCATTCCTAAAAATGTAAACCCACTTTCCTGGTAATGTTGGATGAGTTTTTGATTCTCTCCCACCGTATCCAATCGAACATAGCTTCTATTATTTTCTTTCGCATACTGCTTGGCCCATTGTACGATCTCTTTTACCAGATGCCTGCCACGAAAAGCTGGTACAGTTGTTATTCGATGAATATAAATAGATGGATCACTGTCTTTCTCTTCCCATATTTGTGGATCATTCCAGTTGATAGCCCATATACATGCCAATTCACCATCAATCAGCATTTTCCATTGTCTACCCTCTTCAATCTCTTTCACCACCATATCCCGATCAAACTCCGGGAAATGAACGGGGAAACGCTCTTTCATATACTGCGCTGCCATTCTATACAATCCGAAAATGGTTTCAATATCAGCCAAAGTACTATTCCTGATTTCCATGGAGCAAAAATAATAAGCACATAGCAGAGAGACTATTGCGTATGGATAAGTGGCAAAATGTTGTATTGAAAGTATGGTAGCCTAAATGAGTGTTAGTCCTTTAACCATAATAGACACTGCTGCAAACTATCTTGCCAATGATGTAAAACAACGTCATACTTCTCTGTTATAGTTGTAAGATCCATAACTGAATAACCCGGACGTTTTGCCGGTGTTGGATACTCTGCAGTTGTGATTGGCTCTATGGTACAGGTTAATCCGGCTCTATCACGTATGGCTTTTGCAAATTCATACCAATTGGTTTCTCCGGTATTACTATAATGGAAAAGCCCAGTATGTAAATGACCTTGTTGTGATGAGCTAATAATCTTCATGGTAGCTTCCGCCAAATCAGCTGCATAAGTAGGACAACCTCTTTGATCTGCCACTACTTTTATCATATCACGTTCTTTCATCAAACGCAACATGGTCTTCACAAAATTATGTCCATGAGAACTATATACCCATGATGTTCGGATAATAATTGTAGATGAATGATTCTCTAAAGCCAATTGTTCTCCCACCCTTTTTGTATACCCGTAATAATTAACCGGGTTCGTTGGTGTATCAATCTTATAAGGTGTTATCCCATTTCCATCAAATACATAATCGGTTGAAAAATGGATGAAGATGGTTTTATAAATGCTACAACAATATGCGATTTGTGCAACCGCCTGTGCATTGATGCGATAAGCCTGATCCTGTTCAGATTCAGCTTTGTCTACTGCTGTATACGCAGCACAGTTAATGAAATAAGAAGGTTGATAAGTTTGAAAAAAATCTGTGATAGATTGCTCATCCAGAAGATCCAACTGTTCTCTGTCTGTAAAAAGAAAATCGAAACGATTAGCATATTGTTTTGTCAACTGCATCAGTTCCCAACCTAACTGACCATTTTTCCCCGTTACAACAACTAATGGTTTCTGCATATCTATTGATTGGTAAATTCTTTGGGTTGTTTCGTCCATTCTTCTTTGGGAAGATTCTTAAAATAATCATACGTCATTTTCAATCCATCCGCTCTATCGATGGTAGGCTCCCACCCTAATAGTTGCTTAGCTTTTGTGATATCCGGTCTGCGTTGTTTAGGATCATCAACAGGCAATGGTTTATGAACGATCTTCACACCTGCACCCGTTAATTTCAAAACCTCTTTAGCAAAATCCAATAAACTGATTTCATTGGGATTACCAATATTTACAGGCATACTATAATCACTCATCAGCAAACGATAGATACCCTCAACCAGATCATCTACATAACAAAAAGATCGGGTCTGACTCCCATCACCAAACACCGTAATATCTTCTCCACGCAAAGCTTGTCCGATAAAGGCGGGCAAAGCTCTTCCATCATTCAGTCGCATACGCGGACCATAGGTATTGAAAATGCGTACGATTCTTGTTTCAACACCATGATACGTATGATACGCCATAGTAATAGACTCCATGAAACGTTTGGCTTCATCATATACACCTCTTGGTCCAACCGGATTCACATTACCCCAATACTCTTCTGTTTGTGGATGTACCAATGGATCACCATACACTTCACTGGTAGAAGCCACTAAAATTCTTGCTTTTTTTGCTTTAGCCAGACCCAAACAATTATGTGTGCCCAACGCTCCTACTTTCAAAGTTTGAATCGGTATTTTCAAATAATCGATCGGACTGGCAGGAGATGCGAAATGAAGAATATAATCAAGCTGTCCGGATATATGAATGAACTTGGTGACATCATGATGGTGAAAATCGAAGTCAGGTAACTTCAGCAGGTGTTCAATATTATTCATGTCTCCGGTAATCAGGTTATCCATACCAATAACATGATATCCTTCACGAATAAATCGATCACAAAGATGTGATCCGAGAAATCCGGCTGCACCGGTGATGAGTATGCGTTTTTTTTCCATCCTGTTGTTTTGAGTTGACAGTTGATAGTTGACAGTTGACAGAAGGAAAATGAAGTAGATTTTTCTTTCAACTGTCAACTATATTCACGATCTTCCAATGCTTTCATAATGAAATCCTAACTCAGCCATTTGTTTGACATCAAAGAGGTTTCTACCATCAAAAATCACTTTTTCCTTGAGTTTATTTTCAATCATCTCAAAATCGGGGGTACGAAACTCACTCCACTCAGTTGCTATAATCAAAGCGTCAGCATTATCCAATGTTTCATACTGACTTACCGCTAATTGTATACTATTACCTAATTGCTTCCGCACATTTGGCATTGCTTCCGGATCAAACGCAGTGATGGTAGCACCTTTGTCAAGTAGGGCCTGAATCATTTCTATAGATGGTGCTTCTCTGATATCATCTGTATTGGGTTTGAAAGATAATCCCCACACAGCGAAATGTTTTCCGGATAACTGATCTCCAAAGTATGAAAGGATTTTATGTACCAGATGTAATTTCTGATTTGCATTTACTTTTTCAACCGCTTCCAAGATATTGAACTGATAACCGGCTTCTGCAGAGGATCTGATCAAAGCCTGTACATCTTTAGGAAAGCAGCTACCACCATATCCGATACCCGGAAATAGAAAACGTTTACCAATTCTTTCATCACTTCCGATCCCTTTACGCACCATATCAACATCAGCACCCATTCTTTCACATAACTGTGCAATTTCATTCATGAACGATATTTTCATGGCCAGAAAAGAGTTGGCTGCATATTTTGTAAGTTCAGCTGAACGTTCATCCATGTATATGATCGGGTTACCTTGTCTAACAAAAGGAGCAAAAAGATCACCCATGATCTTTCTCGCCCTTTCTGAATCAGCACCTACCACTACTCTATCGGGTTTCATGAAATCATCAACAGCCACTCCTTCACGCAGAAATTCAGGGTTACTTACTACATCAAACTCTCCTTTATAATGATTTGCTATAGCTTGTTTCACCTTATCAGCAGTACCTACAGGAACCGTACTTTTATCAACGATCACTTTATATCCCGTCAATATTTTTCCTAAATGATCTGCAACGGATAAAACATATTTCAGATCAGCGGCTCCATCAGCACCGGGTGGTGTTGGTAATGCGAGAAATATGATATCAGCTTCTTTAACTCCATCCTCAAGACTGGTAGTAAACTTTAAACGTCCCTCCTTTAGATTACGAAGAAATATTTTTTCTAACCCCGGCTCATAGATGGTGATCTCACCATTGGATAGTTTTTCAACTTTTGATTGATCAATATCTACACAAGTCACTTTGTTACCTGTTTCAGCAAAACAAGTTCCTGTAACCAATCCAACATATCCGGTTCCAACAACAGCAATTTTCATTCCTTATCTGTTTACAAAATTTAAAACGTGTTGGGTAATATATTCCAATTGATCTGTTTCCATTTCGGTATGAACAGGTAATGATATTACACGCTCAGTCAGCCAATCAGTGGTGTCTAATTGATAATTGGGTAAAGAGAAAGACTTAAACATATCCTGCTTGTGCCCTGGTACAGGATAGTAAATCATGGAAGGAATATTTTGCGATGCCAGATAGGCCACCAATTCATCCCTATTCACATCATTCAATATCAAAGTGTATTGATGGTATACATGATCACTATTAGCAGCTACATATGGTGTGACAATTTTATTGTTACCGGCAAAAGCTTTGTTATAAAATTCAGCTACCGATCTTCTCGCAGCATTGTATGTATCTAGTTTTGCCAGTTTGATATTCAAAATAGCTGCCTGAATCGTATCCAAACGAGAATTACAGCCCACTACTTCATGATAGTATCTTTTTTGTTGACCATGATTGGCCACCATTTTCAACTGCTTTGCCAATACATCATCATTGGTGAAAATGGCACCACCATCTCCGTAAGCACCTAAATTTTTACTGGGATAAAAAGAAGTGGCTCCAATCGTACCCATGGTTCCTGTTTTCTTTTTGGTTCCATCTGAAAAAGTGTAATCACATCCAATCGCCTGTGCATTGTCCTCAATAACATACAAATTAAACTCTTTGGCAATTGCTAAGATTTCTTCCATAGGAGCTGCCTGTCCATATAAATGAACAGGCACAATGGCTTTGGTTTTAGGGGTAATCGCTTTTCGGATGGCTTTGGGATCAATACAAAAAGTTCTGGGATCTACTTCGACGAAAACCGGTGTGAGTTTCAGCAATGCTACGACTTCAGTAGTTGCGATATATGTAAAAGAGGGTGTAATCACTTCATCACCAGGCTGGAGATCTAAAGCCATCATGGCTATTTGTAATGCATCTGTTCCATTCGCGCAAGGGATCACATGCTTTACACCTAAATACTGACTGAGCGACGTAGCAAAATCTTGTACTGCTTTGCCATTGATATAGGCGGCACTATTTAATACATCTTGGATGGCAGCATCCACTTCCGTTTTAATGTGTTCGTACTGGGTACGGGTATCAACCATTTGTATGGGTCTCATATTCAAATTCCTTTCGCTGCAAAACTACTGCAAAAATGCCTGAAATGGCTTTCAGATTCATCAACACCCAAATCGGTTTAAGTTCTTAATTTGTGGCCATAAATCATTGTATTTGCGACTACTCTATCGTTTGTTTGTATGGCTTTATCCAAAAGCTGCATGGTTGTTGTCATTTTACAACCCAAAAGCCGGCCTATGGGTCAAGGGAAGAAAACATCAGTTCAGGAAACTGCACTCCATATTTCATACAAATGATCGTCCGGTCGTATGGATGCATTGTTCATCATTGGGCGAATTTGAACAAGGAAAACCGATACTCGAATCCATTCGACAACAATACCCGGATTATTTCATCCTCTTGACATTCTTCTCTCCTTCCGGTTATGAGATCAGAAAAAATGACCCGGTTGCAGACTATATCTGTTATCTGCCAATGGATCGTCCATATACGGCACAAAAATTTTTAAATATTGTACAACCTTCGCTCGTACTTTTCGTAAAGTATGAATACTGGTTTTATTACCTGAATGAAATCAAAGAAAGAAATATTCCTTTACTATTGATTTCGGGAGTATTCAGAGAGGATCAGCCCTTCTTTAAATGGTATGGAAGTTTTTACAGAAAAATGTTACAATGCTTTACGCATTTATTTGTACAGAATGAAGCATCGCTTTCTCTGCTGAAACAAATTGAATTTGCACATCAAGCGTCCATCAGTGGTGATACCCGTTTTGATCGTGTGATTCAGATCGCTGAAAGATTTTCTTCATTTGAACTAATTGAACAATTCTGTAATCAATCTACCGTAATTATCGCGGGGAGTACCTGGACAGAAGACGATGAAGCATTGGATCATTTTGTCAATCATCATCCTGAGATACGTTTTATCATTGCGCCACACGATATTGATGAAGATCGATTGAAAGAGTGTGAGAAGTTGTATACCCATACGATTCGTTATTCCGTATTGAAAGAAACAAAGCAAATACCGGAAGGTATAATACTACTGATCATGGATAATATGGGTATGCTCAGTAGTATCTATCGCTATGCAACCATTGCTTATATCGGCGGAGGATTTGGAGATGATGGCATTCATAATGCATTAGAAGCCGCCGTATTTGATAAGCCAATCGTATTTGGACCTGTGTATGACAAGTACATGGAAGCTATAGAGCTGGTTGAAAGAGAAGCTGCCTTTAGTATTGAAGATGCACTGGCATTGGAAGAACAATTATCATTATTGCTCCATGATTCAAATTTATTAGATCGGGCAGGTAAAGCGTCGGGAGACTATGTGAAAGAAAAATCGGGAGCTTGTAATAAAATCATGCATTACATTCAGGCAAAACGTCTTCTCACCAACTGATCGAATAGTTTGACTGCTTCACATGTATCATCCCATCCCATTTTTACTTTTAATTCGCGTTCAATCCAATATTGTGCTTCGGGGTAAATAGAGAAACCGTTGATGGTCTTCATGCTTCGCTCGTACATACTTTCATCCCCACGGAAAAGTTCATTCACAAACAGATAACGGTCGTTAATACCTACAGCCTTCCTTAGATCACGAACAGGCGCTGATTGCAATACAGTTGCCACTTCTGTCTTCTCCTCTCTCAGTCGCTCATTGATCTCGGGCTGTTCAAACTTTGCAACCAATATTTGATTCAATTCATACACTTCTTTACCATCTGTTGAAGCCTGATGAACCAAAGTAGGAATTTCTACAGGTATATTGATAGGCCAATAGGTATCAGCAACAGGAGTTTCATGATGTTCGGGTATTATTTCATCTTGCACTGTAGCCTTAGGTGTAGAAATCTCTGTATCAATTACGGTTTCTATCTCGGATTTAGGTATTGCTTTTGTCTCGAATGAACCCGGCATAACAACAGAAACCTTTCCTTTAAGAGGCACAGGATTTTGCTGCAATTCAGTTTGTAACTCAGCGAGTAACAAACGGGCATTCATTAGTAAAGTGGCAGCATCCGCTCCCTGCTCTAGCTGCTCCTTGAGCTTATTGATGATAGTGCCTACTCTTTCCATAACAGACATGGGGGTTTGATGGCATAAAGGCCTGCTCAAGTTACAAAACGTATTTCAAAAGCTATTATTATATCAGCGGTCATTTTATTGCCATCCGCCACCTAAAGCCCTATACAGATCTACTTGAGACAATAGTACATTTTTATAAGTAGTCACTGATTCCAGTTGTGTTTCCAATGCTCCCTTTTGGGCAGTAATGACTTCCAAATAAGAGGCATAGCCCGTAACATATAGTTCTCGTGCGGTTTTTACAGCTGATTCCAATACAGATACCTGCTTTTTTTTCAGTTCAAACAGATCTGTATTATTGGTAATGGCGTTCATACAGGTGACAACTTCCTGATATGCCCTGAACACTGATTGTTGGTAATCATACCAAGCTTCTCCTTCAGAAGCAACGGCCTCTTTTAACATTCCTTTTAATCTACCTCTGTTCCATACAGGCCCACTTACCCCTCCGATGATTCCATAAGCAATAGATGCAGGGGTTAACATCATCGATGCATTAAACGAATTGAATGCTGTGTATGGCGTGATGTTCAATGAGGGAAGAAAAGATTTTCTAGCGGCACTGACATCAAATCCTGCAGCAATCAATTTCATTTGTGAAGCTTGAATATCTGGTCTTCTTACCAATAAGTGAGAAGGTAACCCAGTACGTATATCAGCCAATACTGATTGAGTAAAAATAGCTGTAGGTCTTTTGATGGGCTGTGGTAAACGACCCAATAACAGGTTTAACTCATTTTCAGTTTTGATTACACCTTGCTTTAAACTCACGATATAGCTTCGGGTAGTATATAACTGCGATTCAAATTGCTGTACCGCAAGTTCTGTTGCTCTACCACCACTCTTCTGAATTTTTACAACCTCTAATGCATCTTCTTGCAAACGAAGATTTTTATATAAGATATCCAATTCACTATCTAATGCCAATAACTCGTAATACATTGATGCAACTTGTGCCGCCAATTGAGTTGTGAGCCATTGCCTTTCTTTTTCTGCAGCATACGACCGCGACAGAGCTGCTTTCTTTTGATCATTCAACTTACCCCATACATCCACTTCCCAGCTACTCCTGAAACCAAGAAACAGGTCAGGGGTTAATATAGGAATACGTTGATCTTTATTGATATTCGGCGATAGATTGGTGTCAAAATTACCAACACCATCAATGGTGTATTTTCCAAACTTGTTGAAACCTACAGAGGCAACAGCATCCAATACAGGGAGTCTTGCATTATGCGCCATTTGCAATTGAGCCTGCGCTATCATGATCCTTCGCAATGCTTTCTGAATGTCCGGATTATTTTCAATAGCTGTTTCTATCAATCCATACAAAGTGGTATCACTAAAAAATGTCTTCAAGTCTAATTGAGCAAGACTAACCGTATCTTTTTTATCTGCAAATGAAGTTGGTAATTCTATTTCTTTGAATCTGTTGGCTTCTTTTGGAACTGCACAACTTGTAAGAATCATGATGGCCAATACCATCATGATTCCATTATGTTTGAATGTATGTAAATTCATTATACTAAGCTTTTACTGATCACTAAATTGTTCTGTATGTTCTTCCGTTATGTTTGCTGTTTCTAATGTAGGCTTACGTTTTGTACGTTCAGATAATACGGCAAACAGATAGTAAAGTCCGGGTATTACCAATACTCCGAAAATGGTACCAATCAGCATGCCACCTGCTGCCGCAGTACCAATCGACCTATTTCCCATAGCTCCTGCACCGGAAGCGATACACAATGGTATCAATCCGGCTATGAATGCAAAAGAGGTCATTAATATCGGACGTAATCTATATACCGCTCCTTCGATGGCAGCATCGGCTATACGATGTCCTTGCTTTCGTCTAAGGATGGCAAACTCAACGATCAGGATGGCATTCTTACCTAATAATCCAATTAGCATCACCAAGGCCACTTGTGCGTAGATATTATTCTCTAAACCAAATAATTTGAGACTCAGAAAAGCTCCGAAAATGCCGGCAGGTAATGATAGAATTACAGATAATGGCAATAAGAAACTTTCGTATTGTGCTGCTAATAATAAGTATACGAACAACAAACAGATACCAAAGATGAATACAGCTTGATTTCCAGAAAGAATCTGTTCACGTGTCATCCCCGACCATTCATAACTAAAGCCCTTAGGCAATACCCCCCCTGCTGTTTGTTTGAGCTTTTCTATAGCCTCTCCACTACTATAACCTGCAGCTGCATCACCTGTGATCAACGCAGAAGTATACATGTTATAACGCGTTAATTGCTCTGGACCAAAGACACGTTCTAGTCTGATAAACGTAGAATAAGGAATCATGTTACCCTTATCATTCTTAACATATAAATTCAATAGATCTTCAGGCTTAGTGCGGTATTGAGGATAAGCTTGTACCATTACCTTATACATCTGACCAAAACGAATAAAGTTGGTTGCATAATAACTTCCGATCAATGTCTGTAGTGTACTCATGGCATTCTCTACTGTCACTCCTTTTTTGGCTGCCATATCCTGATCTACATGAATCAAATACTGTGGGAAGTCAGGGTCAAAACTGGTAAATGCAGATCCGATCTCTTTTGTTTTTTCAAGAGAATCAATCAAATCATTAGCAACTGCAGCAGTTTGTTGTAGATTACCGGTTCCGGTTTTATCCAATATCCTCATTTCAAATCCACTCGCATTACCAAAACCAGGAACTGTTGGTGGCGGGAAAAATTCGATGTCTGCATCCTTAATAAAAGATGTTTTCTCTTTCAGCTCTTCTATCAACTGATTAACGGATACCGATCTTTCTTTCCATGGCTTCAGATTGATCATTGCCATTCCGTAAGAAGCACCCGCGACCTCTGTCACGAGACTATAACCCGCTAATATTGAAATATTCTCAATCGCCTCAATATCTTTTATTGCTTCTTGCATCTGTTGCATTACGGTTTCGGTTCTCTCAACTGTAGATCCCGGTGGTGTGGTAACATTCACGTATACCATTCCCTGATCTTCTGTGGGTATAAAGCCACTTGGAAGAATCGTTGATACACCCCATGTTGCTGCAAAGAATGTAACCAATAGTGCCATTGTAACCATTCGCTTAGTAACGATAGCACCGATCAGTCGTTGATATTTTGAAGATGTCTGATCATATCTTTTATTGAAACCGTTAAAGAATTTCGTTAACAGGTTCTTTTTTACTTGAGCAGGTTCATGCTTTAACATCAAAGCACATAATGCCGGTGTAAGCGTAACAGCATTGATACCTGATATCACAATAGAAATAGCGAGTGTTAGAGAAAACTGACGATAAAATACGCCTACAGGACCTGAAAGAAAAGCCACGGGTACAAACACTGCAGACATTACCAGTGTAATTGCAATCAATGCTCCACTGATCTCTTTCATAGCAGCGATCGTAGCATTCATAGGTGTCATATGATGCTCCGCCATTTTTACATGGACAGCTTCAACCACCACAATGGCATTATCAACCACAATACCAATCGCCAGTACCAATGCAAACAATGTGAGGAGGTTAATGGAGAATCCCAACATTTGCATAAATGCCAGCGTTCCAATCAGCGCAACGGGTACTGCTAATGCCGGAATCAACGTAGAACGAAAATCCTGCAGAAAAATGAATACGACAATGAATACTAAGATGAACGCTTCTACTAAAGTTTTAAGTACTTCTTTAATGGATGCATCCAAAAAGCGAGAAACATCATAAGCGAAATTGTATTTCATTCCAGGTGGGAAAGAACTCTCCTGCAGTTCTGCCATTCTTTGCTTTACATTCTTAATCACATCTCTCGCATTGGATCCCGGTCTTTGTTTCAACATGATAGAAGCAGATGGTTTACCGTCAGTTTCAGATACCATGCTATACGTCATTGATCCGAATTCAACATCTGCAATATCTTTTAGTCGAAGAACAGATCCATTCTGTTCAGATCTGATGACAATATTTTCATATTCGGGAGCACTGGCTTTTTTGCCGGTATAACGAAGTACATATTGTAATCACCCTTCATCCATTCCGGAACTCTCCCCTGTTTTGCCAGGAGCAGCTTCCACGTTTTGATTACGAAGAATATCAACTACTTCATTAGCAGAGATATTGTAAGCAAGCATTTTATCAGGCTTCAACCAAACACGCATCGCGTATTCTTTAGAGCCCATGATCTCAGCAAAACCAACTCCATCAATTCGCTTGAGCTCTTGCAGAATATTAATATCTGCGAAATTGTAAATAAATTTTTCATCTGCAGTACTATCATCACTCATGATATTCAAGTACAGCAACATACTGTTCACTTCTTTCTCAGTAGTAACCCCGGCCTTGATCACTTCTTCGGGTAACTCGTCCAATACAGTGGTGACACGGTTTTGCACATTCACTGCTGCCTGATCAGGGTCTGTACCTACTTTGAATGAAACTGTAATCAAAGTAATACCATTATTACTCGATACAGAAGACATATAGGTCATACCCGGAACACCATTGATGGCTCTTTCTAATGGAGTAGCAACTGCCTTCGCACATACTTCAGCATTAGCACCTGTATACTTAGCAGTAACAGTAACAGAGGGTGGTACAATATCAGGAAACTGTGTTACTGGAAGTGTGAATAATGCCAATACTCCCAGCAAGGTTATTAATAATGAGATGACAAGCGACAATATAGGTCGCTTGATAAATATATCAAACATGGGATAGATTATTTTTTGTACGCAATCAGGTTAGCCGAAGTGATCATTTTAGGTTTGATCTTAATACCATCGCGAATATTTTGTACACCTTCATATACAATTTTCTCACCTGCCATCAAACCTTGCTCAGCTATATAAAAGTCTGCGACGCGTTTGCTATAGGTAAAACCTCGCATTTTTACGATATTGTCTGACCCCACTACAAAAACATAATTTTTATCTTGTATCTCAAACACAGATTTCTGTGGAATCAACATGGCATCTTTTACTTCACTGATGAGCCTAACTTTTCCGGATGCTCCATGACGTAATAATTTTTCAGGGTTCGGGAATCTCGCTCTGAAAGCAATAGCACCGGTATTTTCATTGATCTCACCATCCACTGTTTCAATTCTTCCTTGCTGACGATATTTAGTTCCATCAGCTAATATCAACTGAACAGGGACATTCTGCCTAGTATCACTCATCCCCTTTTTGATCCGTAAATATTCGCTCTCTGAAATATGGAAGTATGCAAATACATCATGGATATCTGAGATCGTTGTTAATAAAGCACCCGGATCAATCATACTTCCTATCTTCAATGGGATACGATCAATGATCCCGTCAAATGGAGACTTGACACTTGTCAAGGATAGTTTGTTCTGCGCACTTGCCTGTAAAGCCAAAGCCTCTTCCACTTTTGCATTGGCGGCTTTTAATCTTGCATATGCCAGATCATACTCAGTAGAAGAAATGACTTTCTTTTCTACTAATAGCTTTGTTCTCGATACTTCGAGTTCTGCAGCTTTTGCTTCTGCTTGTGCATTGGAAACATTGGCTTTTGCTCTAGCCAGATCGGTCGTGTACTCTAAATCATTGATTTGAAAAAGCAATTGTCCTTTTTTAACACTTTGTCCTTCATCTACAAAAATCTTCTCAAGGAATCCATTCACACGCGCTCGTATCTCTACATTTTTTACAGCTTGTATATCCGACACATAATCTACTAACAGTTGTGTATCGGTTTTAGTGATCTCAAGAACAGGTAAAATCATTTCCTGTTCTTTTTGTCCTTCATTATTTTCAGATGTACAAGAAAAGATGAATAATATGCATACGCCCATTACAGGTAAAATTGATCTCATTTCACTCGTTTAAATTGATAAATAGTTCGACTCATGCGCATGCTTCATACAACATGAAGCAAAAAAGAAAGATGGAAACGAGTGAGGATCAAAATGGAGTTAGCCTGAAAAGAAAACCGTGAAATATCCCTGTAATAGGTGAGCTATACAGAAATGTATGATGTACAACAGAATCAGCCGAAAAATTAGATACTAAAGCAGTTGATTTTTTTGGCTGTTCTGCAGATGTAATTCGAGGTGTTGAGATACCCTTACTCTGTGTTCTGAAAACACTATAATGAACACCGGTCTCTTCATTATTAGGTATATTATCTGAGAGCCCATGTACGCGTTCTAACAGAAACTCAATAAGTGTGAAAGATTCGGTCTTATTAAATCTAAGATCTTCGGCATCGGCTGTGGTATCTACCGTTCGTAAATGGCACCCGGGTCTTGCCGTCACTATATTAGCGAAGGAGATCAGCAGCAGCAATACAAGAAACTTTTGTAGAATAGTTCTCATGTTAAATACCTACTTGCTTTTTTCGGGCTTAGTTTGTTTGTAAAATGCGAGGCAAAAATATGAAAATAAGTGTCGATTAGACTAATTTGCCCGCCTTGATTCTTTATTTATATGTTTATTGAACCAAATTTAACAGGTGAACGCCGAGGTTGGATCGAAGTGATCTGTGGAAGTATGTTTAGCGGCAAGACCGAAGAACTAATACGTCGATTAAAAAGAGCCAAGATCGCGAACCTGAAAGTAGAGATCTATAAGCCTGCCATCGATGTGCGTTATGACGAAACCCAAGTGGTTAGTCATGATGCCAACAGTATACAAAGTACCCCCATTGAAAACTCGCAAACCATCTTATTGATGGCGCAAGATGTAGATGTTGTTGGTATTGATGAAGCCCAATTCTTCGATGCTGAGATTATGCATGTATGTGAAACACTCGCGCTGAGAGGAACCAGGGTTATTGTTGCAGGATTGGATATGGATTATTTGGGACGTCCTTTTGGGCAAATGCCGAATTTACTAGCGATAGCTGATTATATCACGAAATTGCATGCCATCTGTATGAAGTGTGGCAATATTGCTAACGTATCTTACAGAAAAATTGAAGGTGACGGGCAAGTATTGTTAGGTGAAAAAGAAACCTATGAACCCCGCTGCAGAAAATGTTTTCATGAAAAGTAGTAGAACGATATTATCACTGGTCAAAAAAGATCTGTTACTGGAAATGCGCCAGCAGTATACACTGTATGGCATATTGCTATATGTGGCTTCTACCATTTTTGTAGTGTATTTGTCTATGGGACAACCAGATGATACAGTTTGGAATGGTCTCTTTTGGGTGATTCAGTTATTTGTTTGTGTAAATGCAGTTGCTAAAAGTTTCCTGCAGGAAAGTCGAGGCAGAATGTTGTACTTCTACTCAATCGCCGGGCCTGTTGATTTTGTTCTTTCCAAACTCATTTTCAATCTGCTACTCATGGTTTTGATGAGTTTATTGAGTTTAGGAATCTTCACCGTTTTATTGGGGAACCCTTTAGAAAACTTAATTGAATTCGTTGGTATTGCCTGTTTGGGAGGTATGAGCTTAAGTCTTGTATTCACCTTTTTAGCTGCTATTGCGGCAAAAGCTCAACAACAAGCTGCGCTAATGGCCATTATGGGATTCCCACTGATCATCCCTCAACTATTGTTACTCATGAAAATTGCCGGAACCGGGTTCTCAGATGTGATTCAGGCCGGCTGGTGGCAAATGGTACTCATGCTTGTTGGACTGGATATCCTTGTTATAGCACTCGCAGTTATTTTGTTCCCCTTTTTGTGGAAAGACTAGAAATCTTTGATTTGTTGATCTTTGATTTCTTGAATTAAAATCAAAGATCAACAAATCAGAAATCAGAACCTCAGGTGTCTAACCGTTTGCCCTTTATTGATCAGTTGTTTGAGTGAATCAATACCAATCTTGAGGTGTTTTTCAACGTAGTCGGCAGTTACTTTTTTGTCACTGGCTTCTGTTTTTACACCATCGGGTATCATGGGCTGATCGCTCACCAATAACAATGCACCTGTTGGAATTTTATTGAAGAACCCAACCGTAAAGATCGTAGCGGTCTCCATATCGATGGCATAAGCACGCACTTTGGTGAGATAGGCTTTGAATGCATCATCATGTTCCCACACCCTTCTATTGGTGGTATAAACAGTACCTGTCCAATAGTCTACTTTATAATCTCTGATCGTAGTTGAAATGGCTTTCTGCAAAGCGAACGCTGGCATGGCAGGAACTTCAGGAGGAAAGTAGTCATTAGATGTACCCTCTCCTCTTATCGCAGCGATAGGAAGAATCAGATCCCCGAGTTTATTTCTTCTCTTAAGTCCTCCACATTTTCCAAGGAATAATACTGCTTCAGGAGCAATGGCGGTTAAAAGATCCATGATAGTAGCAGCACCCGGACTACCCATTCCAAAATTTATAATGGTAATGCCATTTGCGGTCGCACATTGCATGGGTCTATCGGCACCTACTACTTTCACCTTATTCCATTTTGCAAACATGGTCACATAATTGCTGAAATTGGTCAGCAGAATGTATTTACCAAAGTTCTCTAATTTCTCCCCGGTATATCGAGGGAGCCAGTTGTTCACAATTTCCGCTTTCGTTTTCATAGCATGACTATTTTGATGACCTGCCAATTATCTTTGAACAGGTTAATTAGCTAAAATACAAAAAATCAATTCTATTTGCTAGTAGTATGATCAAAATAAGCTACCCATCTTATCCTTTCAAAATTGAAACCAGAGAAGACAAGGAGTATATTTTTGATCCTTTAAGAAAGAAATGGGTGCGGCTGACTCCGGAAGAATGGGTACGACAAAACTTTCTTCAGTACTTGATCCAAGTGATGCAATATCCCGCTGCATTGATCGCTATTGAAAAAGAAATTCAGATCGGGGAACTAAAAAAACGTTTTGACATCCTTGTATATAAAGATGATCGCCCTTGGCTGTTGATCGAATGTAAAGAAATGAATGTTCCGATCAGTGAATCTGTGATGCAACAATTACTACGATATCAAATCACAGTACAAGCAGACTACTTGATCGTTACCAACGGAAATGAGACCAGAGGAATCGGAAAAGAAAATGATCAGATAACTACTTTGAATGCCATTCCCTCCTACCAATAAAAAAAGTCGGATATCTAATGTATGATTGAAACTAAAGTTCAAATCAGACATTAGATATCCGACATTTAAAATATATCCATCCTATTATGGGAAGATACCCAACTCAGCGTATGAAGTACCTACTTTATTGATAGCACATACATAAGCCGCAGTACGCATATCAGGAATTTCAGGATTGTTCTTCCAGATTTCCATGATCTCACGCGTAGCAGTGATCATGGTTTCTTCTAATCCACTATGTACCAGATCCACTTCTTCAGGACCATGCAAAATGAAAGAACGTTCTTTACCTGAAACCTGCTTACCGGTAAGTTCTTCGATCTGTCCCAAGATATGGTTATTCATGTTTTCTGTGAAACGTTTTTCCATACGACCGTAACGAACGTGGCTCAGGTTTTTCAACCATTCAAAATAAGAAACTGTAACACCACCTGCATTAAGATACATATCAGGAACTACCAATACTCCCTTGGCTGCAAATACTTCGTCCGCTTCAGGCGTCAATGGACCATTCGCAGCTTCACCAATGATCTTTGCTTTTACACGAGGAGCATTGTCACCATTGATCACATTTTCCAAAGCAGCAGGAATCAAAATATCACACTCTAATTCTAATGCATCTGTACTTTTTGCCAGATTGGTTGCACCAGGGAAGTTGAGGATAGAACCGGTTTTCTTTCTGTGTTGGAATACTTCTTCTTCATTTAAACCATTGGCATTGAAAATAGCACCTTCGTATTCAGCGATGGCCACTACTTTAGAACCTGCTTCACGGAAGAACTTGGCAGAATGATATCCCACATTACCCAAACCTTGAACAACAACAGATTTTCCTTCCACACCTGTAGTAAGTCCGAGTTTTTTCATCACATCAGGCATGTTACATACTTCACGGATACCAAAGAATACACCTAACCCTGTTGCTTCTTTTCTTCCGCGTACACCACCTTGTGTAACAGGCTTACCGGTAACACAACCCGCAGCATCTATTTCACCTGGTTTAAGTGAAGCATATGTATCAACGATCCAAGCCATTTCGCGTTCACCGGTTCCGTAATCAGGAGCAGGAACATCAATACCAGGACCGATAAAATTTTTCTTTACTAATTCAGCAGTATATCGACGGGTGATTTTCTCTAACTCATAAGTACTGTGGTTACGCGGATTGATCTTGATACCACCTTTACCGCCACCAAACGGAACATTTACGATCGCACATTTGTAGGTCATCAAAGAGGCAAGCGCCATCACTTCATCTTGATTGACTTCTTCGCTGAAACGGATACCACCTTTACATGGTGATTTATGTTGCGAATGTTGTACACGGTACGCTTCAATAACTTCAATACGGCCATCATCCATTTTCACAGGGAAACGCATGCTGTAGATGCTGTTACAGGCTTTGATCTGTTCGAGCAACCCTTTTTCCCACTTGGTAAATTTGGCCGCTTTATCAAAACTTCTCTCAACACTTTGAAAGAAGCTATACGGTTTGTGATCTGACATGAGCTAATCGTTTTTGTTTTTGACTTTTATGGTTTAGCTAATAGTTGATAGTCCATAGTCCATGGACCATGGTCTATGGACTATTAACTCTTTTTCTCTAGTTTACTGATCTTTTTATCTAAGGACGCTACGTAGATGAATAATCCTATGATGATCGTAAGTACTACTGCCATCACTACATAGATCTTTCCATTGCTTCTCATAACATCTGTTTCAGCTGCTACTTCTTGGGCTGATGCAGAAATATGGAGCATCATTAAAGCTGCGAATGTATAAATGGTTTTGAGTAGTTTATTCATGAATCAATTGTTGTTCTTTTAAAATTTCATATCGAATACGCAAAGTACTGATCCAAACACCCAGTAAGGTCCAACCAATCACAGCAGGATAAAAAACAGAACGCATATTAGCATCCATGTCTTTACCGTTGAGACCGGGATTCCCTTCACTGCCTTCTCCGCCCGGATGGAGTGATTCGGTGAGGCGTGGTAAAATCCAGAGAGTAGGGAAAAGCATAAAAAATGCAAAGATGTTATACACAGCTCCGATCCTCGCTTTTTTCTCATCTTCATTCATGCTACCACGTAATACAAAATATGCCAAGTAAATAAGCATTGCTATTGCAGCCCCATTTTGTTTGGGATCTCCACTCCAAGGACTTCCCCACTGATAGTTCGCCCATATTGCTCCTGTGGTAAGACCTAAAAAACCAAAGATGGTACCTGTTACTGCAAAAGCCGAGGAGTAAAAATCATGGATCTGATTTCTGCTACGGAGGTATTTAATGGCATAGACCACCGACACTCCCAACAAAATCATCATAGCAAACCACATAGGTACATGGAAAAAGAAGTTGCGGATAGACTCCTGTAAGCGGTCATCTAGCTTGGGTATTTTTACCAGAAACCCATAGGAACAGGTATAGAGCAATAAAATGAACGCTAATATCTTCCACCAGACTTTTCGAATCATGATCGGGGTTTTACAGTTTTCCCTAAACACCAGTCAAACTAACAACTGTTTGCGCAAAATTAGGTGAAAGCCCTTCAATATGTCAACGGAATCGGAAAATATTATCCCCCTAAATCTCGAACAACAGTTTTTAAAGAGGGGGAAATTCCGTACCTTTGCCGACTTCATAAAAAATCATGCCGTAACATGAAATTATCTCAATTTAAGTTCGATTTACCCCTTAACCTTATTGCCCAGCATCCGACCAAAAAGAGAGAAGACAGCCGATTAATGGTTGTTGATCGTAAGAGTGGTCACATGGAAAACAGACATTTCCGTGATATTCTGGAGTACTATGATGACAAAGACGTATTTGTAGTGAATAACACCAAAGTGTTTCCTGCACGTATGTATGGCCGTAAAGAAAAAACCGGCGCCAAGATCGAAGTATTTTTGCTGCGTGAACTGAACAAGCCCAACCGTCTTTGGGATGTGATCGTTGATCCCGCAAGAAAGATTCGTGTGGGTAACAAATTGTATTTCGGCGATAACGAAGAACTCGTTGCTGAAGTCATTGACAACACCACCAGCCGTGGACGTACCATCAGATTCCTTTGGGATGATGATGATGAAAGCTTCAAGAAAATGTTGGAGTTTTTAGGCGAAACCCCTCTTCCTAAATACATCAAGCGTAAGCCTGATGAGGAAGATAAGGAGCGCTACCAAACCGTTTATGCAAAGCATGAAGGCGCTGTGGCAGCCCCTACTGCAGGATTACACTTTAGTAAAGAATTGATCAAAAGATGCGAAATCTTAGGTATCCGTTTTGCTGAAGTGACCTTACATACCGGATTAGGAACCTTCCGTCCGATTGAAGTAGAAGATCTTAGCAAACACAAAATGGATGCTGAGTATTATGCTATTTCAGAAGAAGCATGTAAGATCGTTAACAAAGCAAAAGAAGGCGGACATCGCATCTGCTCTATCGGAACCACAACTATGCGTGCGATGGAAAGTAGCTTTACAGCTCAGAAATTGCTGAAGCCAAGTGAAGGCTGGACCAACCATTTTATCCATCCTCCTTACAATTTTAATGTTGCTGATAGTTTAGTTACCAATTTTCATTTGCCTAAGACCAGTTTGTTGATCATGACCTGTGCTTTTGCCGGTTATGATTTAGCGATGGAAGCATATAAGAAAGCTATAAAAGATAAATACAGATTCTTCAGTTATGGAGATGCCTTATTGATCATCTGATCTCTGTTACTAGATATGAGAAAGCCATCCGTTTTAAAACGGATGGCTTTTTTCATTTAACAACCAACAACTCCCATATACCCTAATAAGAAGTTGTTTAACTGAATCTTGAACTCGCCTAAAACTAACAAACATTAGTTGTAACCCTTGTATAAAACTGCAACTTTTTTTCTAAAGACGCAAATAAACGCAAATAAAATTTGAAAATTGGGGATAAATCAGCAAAAAAATTCTACAAACTGCGATTTTGTGCTTCTATCAGCAGGCGTAAGCGTTCTAAATTCTTCTCCATCATCGGCCCCATGATCTTATCATTCATGATAGAGCCTAATCTTTCCCATGGTAACCAGCCAATGGATTGTTCAAATTGCCATTGCACTATGGTAACATTTTGTTGAGGTTGTTCTATGATTCGCATTGTACTGATCTGCGGTTTTCCTTTTGCAGTGACCCAAGTACTGACAATAGCACTATCATTTTTTTCTGCGATCGTTACTTCACTTTTTCCGATCTGTGCACTCACGGAAGATTGAATGTTTACGGAAGGATCATTCATCCCTTCCATCCATTCTGTCCATTGACGTATGTCTTCAATTTTACTTCGAACGGTATCCCCCGGTGCATGGATATTCACAGCCCTCGACACCAATACTTTAGATGGAAGCAAACTACCCATGATGGTAGCCAACAAAAACAAGAGCACTAAACTTATCAATCCTAATTTTAGCAATTTCATATTATTCCCATTTAAAGGTCTTAAACGCAATCGCGTATACCACTACGGTCCATCCACCCAAAATCATTAACTCCTGGGTACAACTCGCTAAACCCGCCCCTTCAAATGCGATATTTCTCATCGCGTTATTGAAATGTGTTAATGGCAAAATTTTACATAAAGGCTGTAGCCATGAAGGGAAGGCATCAATGGAAAAGAAAGTTCCTGCCAATAAAAATTGCGGCAGCGTGATCAGGTTTGCAAATGGGGGAATACTGCTTTCATTCTTAGCCAGACTACTAACGATAAAACCAAATCCCATAAATAATATTAGAGCAATAAAACTCAACAACATGATCGTCAAAAAGGTTTCCATACCATTGACGAGCGTAAACTTGAAAGCAAAATGTCCAACGCCAATAATAATCACTGCTGTCATCATTTGAAAAATGACACGACTCAAAGCCTCTCCCAAAACAATATACGATCTGCGTATTGGGGTTGCATAAAAACGTTTCAAAACTAACTGCTGACGCAAATTGAAGAATAAAAATGCTACCCCAAATACTCCTGCACTCAATAACGAAAATCCTAGCTGTCCCGGCAGAATAAAATCAATAGTACGATATACCCGACCCGGAATTTTTTCGACTTCACTATTGACGAGGGCAATGGTTGGTGTGTTGGCAAAAGTTTGTTGATTAATCCCTGCAATCACAGCATTCAATATCGAACGAAGTACTTGTAGATTCTGAGGATTGACCGCTTCAGAACTAGATAGTTGAATTGTATATGGCGGATTTTCCAATCCGGATTTACGAATGGCTACGATGGCTGTAAGTCTACCCTTTTCCAGATCCTCTTTTAATGCTTGTGCAGGTTTTTCAATGATTCGAATTCCGGGAATCTTTTTTAAAGCGGGGTAGATCGGATTTAAAGTATCTGTATTCTGAGCAAAAGCAATGCTCAATGACACTTTTCCGCCGCCGCCAACGAATCCAAATACCAAAATGAAAATCAAAGGAAATGCAATACTGAAAATAACCGCTGATGGACTTCTGAACACCGCTTTCAGGCTAGCCCTAGTAATGGCAAGCATGGCTTTAAATTGACTGTATTGTGCTGACATATCCTTCAATTGGCTACAAATCTATCCTTTTCTGAAACAATCCAAAAAAAGATGGTATTAGATAAAGATCAAGACAAATGTCGTATATTTGTATGACAAATGTTACAGTATGGCAAAAGCCAAAAAAATAAACCCTTCCAACCCACCCAACCGCATGGTAGAAGAGTTTGCAATGCCTTATGTTCCTGCTACTAAGCAATCTGTTCCTCTAATTGCAGAATTTACCTATCGAAAATTCAAAAAAATTGCAGATAAAGTTCCTTTCACACAAAGTGAATGGGCAGGTATTTTACATTTATCGGAACGAACACTACAGCGCTATGCAAAGAACAATGGTTCCTTTGAAGGTATTTACACAGATCGTATTTTACAACTACAGGAACTTATAGATCTCGGTCTCTCTACATTTACTTCTGCTGATAGTTTTTATCAATGGCTAAAAAAAGATAAAATCGTTATGGGACAGCTATTGAATTTCCAATCCCTTGCATCTGCTCGTGGTATTCAAGAAACTATTCATCAACTGTCACGTATTCAGCAAGGCATTTACGCATGATCCTCTATCGTTTTGCACACTACTTATTTGCGGATGATTTAACCGGTACCGGAGCCAAATTACATGGCGGAAGATGGAATCATATTGGCACAAACGTATTATACACCAGTGGGACAATTTCCTTGTCGTTATTGGAAATATTGGTGAATGCTGGAAGTTTTGAAGCACTTCAACCATTTAGATTAATTCAATTAACGATTCCTGAGACAACGAACAAATATCAAATCAATACAAAAAATTTGAAGAAAAACTGGCATCAGGATATTGGTTACACCCAATGGATGGGTACTGAAATACTGCAAGAAAAAAAAGCATTGATCATCGAATGCCCATCAGCCATCATTCCACAGGAATCTAATTTTTTATTGAATCCCCTGCACAAAGATTTCAATAAGATACGCACGAAGGAGATCAGTGATTTTTACTTTGATGAGCGACTATTCCCTTTAGTGAACCGTTAAAAAATAAGGCATCCTTGTCTGTGGCTCACCTACCATTTGCTTCACTTGTTTCAACTGCTTTAGTAAGTTCCATTGTTCCAAACCAATTTCTTCACTGATCAAAGATGATTTGATTGACTTTTTATAGTTACCCATGATCTGTTGAAACAAATCTTTTTGCTCGGGATATTCTCTGATACGATAATCATCCACTTTAGCCAGATCTGCTGCATGTGCAATAGCATCTTGTAATGTACCAATCTTATCCACCAATCCAACTTGTAGCGCTCTGGAACCTGTCCAAACACGCCCTTGTGCGATACTATCTACATATGCTATATTTTTCTCTCGACCTTCAGCCACCCTGCTTTTGAATGTATGATAAATAGAGTCTGTAGCAGATTGGAAAAATCGTTTCTCGGCCTCAGTCAATGGACGATCACCTGCTCCCATATCTGCAAAAGGCGCGGTACGAACACGATCAGTAGTAATACCGAGCTTATTCTTTAGAAAGGATTCAAAGTTGGGTACGATACTAAACACACCAATAGAACCTGTAATGGTTGTTTCATTTGCAAATACAGCATTAGCATTACATGCAATATAATAACCACCGGATGCGGCCACATCTCCCATACTCACTACTACCGGTTTTACTTTTTTAGCCAGAGACATTTCACGCCAGATCACATCACTCGCTAATGCACTACCTCCGGGTGAGTTCACACGAAGTACGATGGCTTTTACATCTTTATCCAATCGAGCTTTTCGCAATACATTTTTAAACGCATCACTACCCACTTGTTCTTCCTCACCTTCTCCACTAACGATATCTCCTTGTGCAAAAATCACGGCTATTTTTCCTCCGCTAGCATAGCTATCTAAGGATGTTGCTTTTGCATATTCATTAATGGTTACAAAATTGATCGATGATTTCTGATCTTTTTTTAACCATTTGAGCATCTCCCCTTTTACTTCGTCATCATATTTCAATCCATCTACCAATTTATACTTCAAAGCATCTTGTGCTGTTTGTATGGTACCATTGATTGCCAGTTCATGTAATGTAGCTGAGTCAATATTTCTAGACGAGGAAGTTGATCGTAAGAATGATGCGTAAAGATCTCCCAGCCAAACTGCAGTTTGCAAGCGATTAGCCTCTGTCATCTTTGTCTCTCTCAATGGTTCAGTTGCACTTTTGAATTTACCCGCATAAAATATTTGTGGTTCAATTTGCAGTTTATCCAACATACCTTTCAGAAAAAACAAATTAGAAGAAAAACCTGACCACTCTAGTCCACCTTGCGGATGCACATATACTCTCTCTGCTGCATTTGCCACGTAATAAGCTTTCTGTGTCATGGTTTCACCATAAGCAAGCACAAACTTTCCCGATTTTTTAAAATCGAGCACTGCTTTACGTAACTCTTCGCTGGAAGAGAAACCATTGGCATTATCCGATGATAGAATGTATAATCCTTTTACAGATGAATCAGATTTAGCTTCTTCCAACAATCTTACCACGTCAAAGAGTGACGGGATTTCAGTTTCTGCATTGGAAATAAATGCCCCAAATGGATTTTCCTGAGCTTGCTCTTTGAAATTCACTGACAGGTCAAGCACCAATACTGCTTTTGTTCCTACAACAGGTACTTCCGGCGTAGCGGCTGTTGAAATAAATCCTATCAGCAAGAACAACCCAATGACAGTAAATACGATCAATGCCAATAAGGATGCAAAAAATATTTTGAAAAAATTACGCATAGCTCTATTATTTATACTCGTCCACAGATATCCTTATCATTTTATCTAAATAATCCTGTATGACGATGTGAATTTAAAGATATTTGAAGCTGTAAATATCTCCAATTTATGAATACAGCGTATTTGCTGACAGGCGGTAATATGGGAAACCGATTGAATAATCTGCAGCAAGCGGCTGAATTCATTCAACAGAATTGCGGAAAAATCATAGCCAGCTCCTCTGTTTACGAAACAGAAGCTTGGGGAAAAACCGACCAACCCGCTTTTTTGAATCAGGCGTTACAAATAGAAACAGACCTTTCTCCGGATTCATTGATGCAAGCCTTACTTGATATTGAATCTAGAATGGGTAGGATCAGGACTATCAAAATGGGGCCACGAATCATTGATCTGGATATTTTATTGATAAATGACCTCATACAAACAAGCCCTTTATTAACGATCCCTCATCCTGCTCTTCCTTTACGGAAGTTTGCTCTGCTTCCTTTAGCAGAAATTGCTCCGCAAGTCATTCATCCAATTGAGAAGAAAACGATCCTTGAATTGCTTCAAATTTGTCCTGACACCTTAAATGTGCAAAAAAAATAAGAGATCACTTCCATTGCACGGTTAATTTTGGGCGCTATTGCTTATCGGACATGAAGTATCAATACATTACAGTAGAAGGAAATATCGGAGCAGGAAAAACTACTTTGGCTCATTTATTGTCCAAAAAATTAAATGCAAGACTGATTCTGGAAGAGTTTGCAGACAATCCATTCCTTCCGAAATTTTATGAAAACCCTCAGCAATATGCTTTCCCATTGGAATTGTTTTTCATGGCTGAGCGTTATAAGCAGCTGAAGGATCTGTTACAAACCAAAGACATGTTTCAAACGGTTACTGTATCAGATTATCTGTTCACCAAATGTTTACTGTTTGCGAAAGTGAATTTACCGGAAGAGGAATTTAGGTTATATCAAAAGTTGTTTGACATCATTCATCAGCAATTGGCATTTCCTGATATCCTCATCTATCTTCATGCGCCTGTAAACAAGCTTCAGCAAAATATCAGGAAAAGAAATCGGGAATATGAGCAGTCCATACCAGATGAGTATTTGTTCAATATTCAAGAAACATATACCAGCTATATCAAACAGCACAATATCAAAACTATTTTCATAGATGCGAGCAATGCAGATTTCTTGGGCAATGAAAAACATCTGGATATTGTTTTAGATGCATTGGAAAAAGATTATGATGGTGGACAACATTATTTCAGTTATGAAGTAGAAAGTATAAAAGTAGTTCATGAACAAAACGGCATATGATCCATTTGCAGCTATGCGAATTCCTGAGTACAGGAATCTCATGATGGGCAGGTTTCTTTTTATCATGGGTTTACGTATGATGGGCACATTGGTAGGCTGGTGGATCTATGAATTAACGAATGACCCATTTGCTATTGGCTTGATCGGGTTATCAGAAGTAATACCAGCTGTTTCATTATCCTTGTATGCCGGACATATCATTGATATCAGTGAAAAAAGAAAAGTACTACTTAGAGGTGTAGCGCTTTATTTTACTTGTGCCATCTTTTTATTATTACTCTCTACTTCATATACAACAGCTCAACTAAGTAAACATTGGATAGCCTTCTTGATCTATGTAATCATTTTCTTTACAGGTATCATACGTGCTTTCACCGGTCCTACATTCGGCACCATGGTAGCATCTATTGTACCACGTGATCTATTACAGAATGCAACTACCTGGAATCAAGGGATCTGGCTATCAGCTTCTGTTACGGGACACGCCACTGCAGGCTTTTTGATTGCATTATTAGGGAATACCGGATCACTGATCACAATCAGCACATTGGTGATGATCGGATTTTGTTTCATGTACCAGATCAAACCGAAGCCTTCTTTGAATGAACCCGGCGAGAAGAAAACATTGGACAGTGTAAAAGAAGGATTGAGTTTTGTTTTTAAAACCAAGGAAGTACTTGGGGCATTGAGTTTGGATCTTTTTGCAGTTCTTTTTGGCGGTGCTGTTGCGATGATTCCGGTATTCGCAAAAGATATTTTAAAGACCGGACCTATCGGATTTGGCTGGTTAAATGCAGCAACTGATATCGGCGCCATTATCGTTGTCATCCTTTTAACGCTATTCCCTTTGAGAAGACAACAAGGTAAAAAACTGTTGTTGGCTGTAGCCGGTTTTGGTATTTGCATTATCATCTTTGCCTATTCAAGATTGTTCTGGTTATCATTTAGCGTATTGGTCTTAGCGGGTATACTTGATGGCATAAGCATGGTGATCAGAGGAACGATCCTTCAATTGAAAACGCCGGATCATATGCGTGGTAGGGTAATGAGCGTAAATTCTATGTTTATCAATAGCAGTAATGAACTCGGACAATTTGAAAGTGGTGTAGCCGCCAGATTGATGGGTGTAGTTCCTTCTGTGGTATTTGGAGGAACGATGACACTATTGGTCGTGATCACTACCTGGTTCAAAGCGCCGTCTTTACGTAAAATGGAATATTAAAAAGAAAGCATCCAAATGGATGCTTTCTTTTTTTGTATTAATCAGGTATTACCAGTTTATTGTTGTTTCGATTGATATCTGCCAATCGCATTGATGGATCAATCTCGATCGATTTAATATCCTGTATTCCTCTACTGATCGTGAACTTGTATTCTGGATGTGTCCAGCGCCATGGCTTTTCTACAATTCTTTCTGTTGCATCTTCTGCAGGTTTAGTTCCATACATTAGATCAAGCGGTATAGTATGCATTTGCTGTTTACCATCCTTATATGTAATCAAGACATCCAAAGGCATAGGCATTTTACCAAGACGCTTCATAGACAAAGTTGCTTTTCCGTCTACAATATTGATATCGCCTACTGCATAATCAATTGTTTTTGTTGAATTGATAAAATATTCTTTGTACCAATCCAATTCCATCCCACTTCTTTTCTCTGCAACACGAATAAAATCATTGGGGTTTGGATGTTTAAAGCGCCATTGATAATAATAATCCAACAATATCTGATCACGAACTTTGGCTCCAACAATATATCCCAGTTGTTCCATGAATACTGCACCCTTGCTATACGATGCAGCACCATAAGCAAAATTAGTATTGTAGTGATCCGCATGTGTACTTGCAGGTTCCTCAAAACCACTTCTGGCTAAATTGAAGTAACTACGATAAGAGCCTTCAGCTGCAAAACCTTTGCTACCTCTCATTTCAGCCATAACTCTTGATGTTGCATAATCAGTAAATCCTTCATCCATCCAAGGATACAATGCTTCATTAGAGCCCATCATCATTTGATACCAACTGTGCATCCACTCATGTATTGCCGTACCAATACTTGCATTTTTCATTAATGTAGCCATCGGGTATTCCATACCACCATCTCCACCTTGTACAAATGTATAAGTCTTATAAGGATAAGGACCAAAGGTTCTGGCAATGATGGGGTATGCAAGTGCAGCAGTATCTAAAACACGTTGCCAGCGGGCATCATTCACTTCAGCAGCAGAGTCGGTACCTTTATACACAACACGTAATAAGGGTCCATTGACAGTTGCTTTTGTAATCATTTTATATTTAGGATCAGCTGCCCACATGAAATCATGAACATTATAGGCTTGCCACTTCCAGGTAATGGTATTACTTGAAGGTGTAACAGGTTTACTTCCCGAAGCCTCATAACCACGACCTATTTCATTGGCATTGATCAAATCACCACCTGCAGTAACAAAATAATTTTTATCAATCGTGATATTCACATCAAAGTCTCCCCATACTCCGTAAAATTCGCGTGCTATATATGGATTTGCATTCCAGCCCTGATAATCGTACTCAACTAATTTAGGATACCACTGACTCATACTATAGCGAACACCTTCGGCGTTATCTCTTCCGCTTCTACGAATCTGTAAAGGCACTTGTGCTTCAAATTGAACATCCATTTGAATTTTCGATTTGGGCATCATGGGTTTTGCCAATACAACCTCCAAAATGGTTTCATGTTCTTTGAGTTCCTGTGCTACTCCATTGATCTTTATAGATGTCACTCTCTGAAATCCTATTTGTTCCGGTGTTAGTTTACTGATTCTATCTTTTACCCTTGCATCCCAATCTAATCCATCACTCATTCTGGATGGTTCACGTAAAACAGTTTTGCCAAGTTCACGACTACGAACATCCATACTACTATTTGGCTGAAATGCATTCCAGTACAAATGAAAGAATACCCTTGTTAAGGTATCAGGAGAATTATTCCAATAATCAATTTTTTCAACCCCTGTAAACCGGTTAGTATTCACATCCATGTTTACATTGATCTGGTATTTAATCTTTTGTTGCCACCTGTCTGACTGGGCTATTGTTTGAGTAGATAGTTGACAGATAAAAGATGATAAGAACAGAAATTTCAGTACTGATTTTTTCATGTGGTGCTAATCGGTTTAATATGCTAATTTCAGAAAAAAAAGGGTATGAAAGAGCAGAAACTCATCAATGGGCATCCTTTTATTCATTATGGTAAAGAAACATATAATGATTTGGAAACAGCAAAAAGAGCTCAGAATTTTTATCATTGGATGAATCAAAGACGAACGGTTCGCGATTTTTCTGACACACCCGTTTCTGTTGAGATTATTCAACATATACTACTAACTGCATCTACAGCTCCATCAGGAGCACATAAACAGCCATGGACTTTTTGTATCGTTTCAGATCCTGAGTTGAAAAAACAAATCAGAACAGCAGCTGAAGCAGAAGAAAAAGAAAGTTATGATCAGAGGATGAGTGCTGAATGGCTTGAGGATCTGGCACCTCTCCAGACAGATTGGCAAAAACCATTTCTTGAAACTGCTCCTTATCTCATCATTGTATTTAGAAGAAGTTATGAGATCACACCTGAAGGAAAGAAAAAACAAAATTATTACGTAACAGAAAGTTGTGGTATTGCTTGTGGGTTTCTGCTTACGGCCATACACGATGCAGGGCTTGCAGCATTAACACATACGCCTTCGCCTATGAATTTTTTAACGCATATTTTGAAAAGACCTGAAAATGAAAAGCCTTACTTATTGATTCCTGTTGGGTATGCGGCTAAAGAATGTTGGGTTCCAGATTTAAAAAGAAAGAAATTGGAAGAGATTGCAGTATGGTATTAATCTGTTTTCCCGGCTACTACAAGTACTATTTCACCTTTTACCGATTTAGATCGAAAATAATTGGCTACCTCCTGTAAAGTACCCCGATAATTTTCTTCAAACATTTTGGTCAGTTCTCTGCTAACGCTACATTGTCTATCGGCACCAAAGTAACCGGCCATTTCATCCAATGTCTTTACCAAGCGCATTGGACTCTCATAAAACACCATGGTTCTTTCTTCCGCCACTAATTGTTTGAAAAGTGTTTGTCTTCCTTTTTTAATCGGTAAAAAGCCTTCAAACACAAAACGGTTGGATGGTATCCCACTATTAACCAATGCAGGAACAAAGGCAGTAGTTCCCGGTAAGCATTCCACTTTGATTCCTTCATGGATACAGGCTCTTACCAACAAAAAAGCAGGATCTGAAATACCGGGCGTACCTGCATCTGTGATCAATGCAAAGGTCTTACCTGCTTTCATTTGATCAGTTAGATGCGTTACTACTTTATGTTCATTATGCTGGTGATAGGGAGAAAGCGGTTTTTGAATTTGATAATGATTCAAAAACTTAGAAGAAGTGCGAGTATCCTCACATAATATCACATCAACCTGCTGTAAAACTTCTAAAGATCGAAGTGTTACATCTTTAAGGTTGCCGATGGGTGTGGGGACTAAATAAAGCATATACTTTTGATCTTTGATTTTTTGATCTTTGACTTAAAATCAAAGATCAAAAAATCAAAGAATCAGACTTAGTTAATCATTTCAATCTCATAAAACTCCATCACCGGATTGGCGAGTAGTTTTTTTGATGCTTCTTCGGCTATTTGTTGTGCTTCTGTTTCAGAGGCCGCTTCGATCTGCAGTGTAATGTGTTTACCTACTCTTACGTCACTCACAGCTCCTAAACCGAGGTTTTGAAGTCCACCCAATACTGCTTTCCCTTGTGGATCGAGAAGGTCTTTTAATGGCATTACTTTGATCTGCACGTTATAGGTCATGATTCTTGTTGTTTAAGGAGCAAAGATAGAACTACATAAGCAATAAAAGTGACAGGAACTGATAACCACCCCCATATGAAAGCTGCTATTACAGCGATAATAGCCATCAGGATAAAGGGGAATAATTTTTTTGCAGTTAAATGTGTGAATTTAAGTGCCATCATGGGCAGGGTGGATACCATTAAATAACTTACCAACAGAATAATAGTATACCAAACCCATTTATTGAGCAGTAAATTGATCACCCATGTTTCCTGTGTATTCCAATATATAAGTGGAAAGGAAGCCAATAATAAACCTGCCGCGGGTATCGGAACTCCTTTAAATCCATAGTGCTGTGTTGTATCTATATTGAATCTGGCGAGTCTATAAGCGCCAGCACATGGCAAGATGAAAGCTGGCAATAACCAACCGATGGATGCGTCCAGTCCATCAGCTTCTTGTGCCACAGACAATCTTAGGAACTGCCAGGCAATCAACCCAGGAACCACACCAAAACTTACGACATCCGCCAGAGAATCGAGTTGCTTTCCCATATCTGATGGCACTTTTAGCAATCGTGCAAAAAAGCCATCACAAAAATCAATGATGGCGGCGCCTGCCAATAGTACACTTGCCCATTGCATTTGCTCAGGTATTTCAACAATGGTTTCACCATTTGATGAATAGGCCATTGTTAGTCCTGTTTGCATTACCAAAACAATGGCAATACATCCGCATAACAAATTCAAAAGGGTAAATAGATTGGGGATTTGTTTCATGTAACATGTTTAGGGACCATAGTCGATGGACCATGGTCTATGGACTATGTCTATTTTTTCTTCATCAACGTTTCAATCTCTTCCACAGTAATAGGAATATTTTTCATGAGGTCGATATTACCATTTTTAGTAATCCAGAAATTGTTCTCGATTCGCACACCCATTTGTTCTTCTTCAATATAAATTCCCGGTTCAATCGTAAAGACCATTCCTGCCTGAATAGGTGCTGTTCTGGTTCCAAGATCATGTACATCAATTCCTAAATGATGCGATATGCCATGGTACAGATATTTGCGATAAGCTCTGTTTTCAGGATCTTCATTCTTTACTTCCGTCTTTCTAAGCAATCCGATCTTTAAAAACTGTTGTGTAGCTTCCTCTCCTACTTTTTCGGTATAGTCTACAATGGAAATACCTGGCTTTAAAATACTCTTTGCATAATTATGTAAATGTAGACATGCATTGTAAACCGTTTTTTGTCTGCGTGTGAATTTACCGTTAACAGGTACGGTTCTGGTAAGATCTGCACAATAACCTCCGTACTCGGCACCAAAATCCATTAATACCATTTCTCCATCCTTACATTCTTGGTTATTAGAAACATAATGAAGTGTCCTGGCTCTGTCGCCACTGGCAATGATGCTTCCGTAAGCAGGTCCTGTTGCGCGCTGACTATAAAAACTATGGAAGATTTCGGCTTCGATTTCGTATTCAAAAACACCGGGTTTGATGAACCCTAATAATCTACGGAAAGTATGATCGGTAATATTGATAGCTTGCTGCATGACCGCCACTTCCTCTTTGGTTTTGATAGCCCTTAAGGATTTCAATATCTTGGCCGCACGATGGTATTGATGCAGCGGATACCGCTCTTTCATTTCATCAACAAATCGATATTCTCTGCTTCTGATCAAAGATGCTTTACGGTCATTTTCATTGGTATCTAGATACACATGGTCTGCTAAGTGCACCCATGTTTGTAGTAATGCATCCAGACTATCCAGCCATACGATGGTTTCAATACCGGAGATAGCCGTTGCTTCATTTTTACGGAGACGCTTTCCGTCCCATTTTTCTTTTAGTTCATTGGGGCGTACCAGTACCAAGACTTCTTTGTATTTCGGATCAGGACAATCCGGGAAAAGAACCACCATGGAGTCTTCTTGGGTAATGCCACTTAACCAGTATAAATTACTGTTCTGTTTGAATTTATGAAGCGCATCACCATTCCAAGGCCATTCATCATTGCTTACAAAAATGGCAATGCTATTGGGCTGCATCTCTTTCACAAAACGTTTACGATTGATTATGAACAGATTGGAATCGAGCGGCAAGTATTTCATCGGTTAGTATTTGAAGTTTGCAATATAAAACTTTATGGTTCAGCTGACCCTAAAACTTGCGTATAAGTGATTGGCCATTTGTTAAAAAACCATCAATTTCTACGAAATATTTCTTATTTACGAACTTAATCGTATATTTACTACGAAATAATTCGTTTAAATAATAAAACAAACAGCATGAAAACGTTTATCAGCAGCAGATGGATCGGCGCAGCCGTATTAGCATTATCGGTAATTGGCTTTAGTGCCTGGAAGGCAGCCGAAGAATCAGTAAATCCGCCCAAACCCTTTTCCTTCACGTATGAAGACGAGGATACCACTAAAAGCAAAAAGAAATTCAAAGTATACTCTGATAACGACAGAGAATACAAAGTGGGTGATCTGGACAAAGCTTTGAAGGAACTCGATAAAGCCACTCTTGAACTTGACCGTGAACTGAAGGTTGATTTTGGAAAAATGGAAAAGGAAATGAAAAAAGCCATGGAAGAAATGAAAAAGATCGACGTAGAAAGCATCAAACGTGAAGTCGAAAGTGCGATGAGAGAAGTACAATCTGCTTTACGTGAGATCGATTTTAAAGAGGTTCATAAAGAGGTGGAGAAAGAGATGGGAAAAGTGAAAGAGGAACTGAAAAGTGAAAAAATCAAACACAACATTGATTTTGAAGGTATCAGAAAAGAAGTAGAAAAGGGTATGGCAGAAGCTAAAGAAGGTATTCGTGAAGCCAAGAAACACATCGCAGAACTAAAATCATTTGTAGATGAATTGGACAAAGACGGCTTAATTGACAAAGACAAGTCTTACAAGATTCAAATCAAGAATAAAAGACTGTTCATCAATGGAAAAGAGCAATCAGCCGAGGTCAACAAAAAATATAGCAAGTATTTAGATAAGGAAGATTATTCTATTGAAAGAGATGAGGATTAGTGAATGGTGAATGGTCAATTGTGAATTAGTTTAGTGAGTAGTGAATAGTGAGTAGTCAATAAAAGAACTCACTATTCACTACTCACTATTCACCATTCACAATTGACAATTCACAATTCACTAAAATCTCACCGTAGGACATTTCACTGCATTACTGCTATTCGAGAAGATACCACTTTTAATAATGGAAATTTCGTAAGCACCACGTGCCCCATTGATACTACCTAAATTGGAAATGGTGGCGTCATAGTTGAATGTAAATCGGGTATCATTTACCTGATAACCGACCATTGGAATAACAGCATCTTTATGGCGATAGTATAATCCCAAAATCATTTGTTGTTCACCATCACCGCTCAAATTACGATTGGCATTAAAACCTAATACTGTTTCCCACGCATTACCCATTTTACTGACATAGATATTTGGATTTACAATCCACAAATCTTCAAACTTGATACTGGCATTGACAAAACCGGTATAGCGCGGACTTAATCTGGCATCAACTGTAGTGGGGGAAAAGAAACTTTCGCGTGGACGATTTATATGCTGAGCACTTACTCCTAAATTGAAATAAAAATTATCAGAAGCAAAATAAGCATAGTTCATTCCTACTTGAAGATCTGCATAGGTAGTTTGTGTAAATGCAAAAGGTTCGTTGGAAGGAATGTTAATATCGAAGAATTGTCCATTCCATTGGTTATCGAAATTCAGTTTACTGATATCAATACGTTTATTGATAAAACCAACAGAAAATCCACCACTTAATAAACTGTTGTAGCCTAACATCTGATGATATGCAACGCTGGCATAACCATTGGTTGATACCAGATTACCACTACCTGCTCTGTCACTGAATAAAGAAGCCCCTACTCCCATCCACCCATTTTCAAAACGGTTACCAAATAATTTGGTATCGCCCCATAAACTCATGGTACGAAAAGGATTGCCAACACTCGCCCATTGATTACGATAATTACCACCGATCCTGTAATCAAAATCGGGATTAAACCCCGTATTGGCCGGATTCACCAGCATAGGTGTATTGAAGTATTGAGAAAAATTCAATCCTTGTCCACTTACATTCACAGCAAGTAAACTAAATACAAAACCAATCAATAAAACCTGAACACTACTTCTCATACACGCTTTTATCTAAGTAAAGTAATATCTCCCTTCTTGGAAAGTTTATCACCATTCGTAAATTCTATTTGTAACGTATAGTGATATACCTCTTGAGGTTGCAATTTTCCTTTATACGTTCCATCCCATCCTTCTGCTTGATTATTGCTTACATATACCTGTACACCCCACCTGTTATAAATACGCCAGGTCATTTTCCCAATACCAAAACCGCGTACAAATATTCGATCGTTATTCCCATCTCCGTTAGGAGAGAATGCATTCGGTACATTGGCCGCAACATTAATTGTTACACTGATGGACTGACAAGTGGTATCACTACAACCTGCAGCATTAAAGGCTATCAAACAAGCATTGTATGTTCCTGTTTGATTGTATAAATGTCTGACAGGCGCATCGATATTATTGCCAAGCGTACTATCGCCATCACCAAACAACCATTTGAAAGAAGTGGCTCCGATGGAAGTATTATTAAAACTGATCGCTGTATTAGGTTCTGTTGGATTGGGTGAATAAGTAAATGAAGCAGTCGGACTTCCACTCACCGTAATAGTTTGAAATGCTGTATCTCTGATATTACAGGTTGCATTGTCAATCGCAATCAAACGAACGGTATAGGTTCCCGGGTTTGCGTAAAGATGAGTTGGATTGGTTGCAGTTGAAGTACCGCCATCACCAAAATCCCATTGAAATTGTTGTCCGGCCAAAGAGGTATTATTGAATACTGCATTATAAGGTGCACAACCATTGGCAGGTGTTGTAAATCTGGCATCCACATTGGGTGCAATTCTGATTTGCTGTACCAAGCTATCCGGATGATTACAATAATTGCTATCTATCAATACCAACTTCACATCATAAGTACCTCCTGCTGCATAAGTATGTGTAACAATTCCCGGGCCGGCTATTCTGGTATTTCCATCACCAAAATCCCAACGAAAACTTTGATTGGTGAAAGGTTTACCTGCAGGTGCTATAGATGTATTATTGAATTCAAATGACAGAGATTCACATGGTGGTAACTTAGTGGAGGTAAAACCGAGTGTTGCTTGATCACCTCTTACGCGTAAGGTAAGATAAGCAGTATCAGTTTGATTACAAGTAGTGGAATCAACAGAAACCAAACGAACGCGATATACACCGATGTTATTAAAAGTATGTGAGATGGTTGGAGTAGTGGTTCTTACTTCAGGTGAGCCATCATTAAAATCCCAATAATAAGCTGTGCCCAGTGCTAGTGTATCCGTAAACTGGACCGTCATTGGAACACAGCCGGCAGTATCTCTGACGCCATTGATGGATGCACTGAGACCAGCACCAACCCCTGCAAGATTAAAAGCAATTTTGATGGCCATAAGGTTGCAACTGCCGCCAACGCTTTGCGGATTTGTAGGATTGGTTGGAGACCAAACACCGGCTGTACCTCTCAAATATCCTGTTGGTGGGGCACTGGAATTACCTTTACATGAACAGATCGATTGATAGATCGTTCCATTTGCATCAAATCGACTTGTTCCTCCATCAACATGGTCTACAAAAGGATCTCCACTGGCACCCGTGGTTGCACCAAAGAAAGAAGCAAATAAAATACTAGTTGCATCACGTTCTAAAACATAGAAATAAAGGTCTCCGCCATCAGTTCCATTTTTCAATTGATCTCCGGTAGTAATCAACCCTCTGGTACCTGAACTGGGAAACCCATCTACTACCGTTCCACCCCATCCTGATACATACACATTTTGACATCGGTCTACCAAGAATGCAGTGGGAGAAATGTTGGGTGTATTACCGGTATTGGTTCCGAAATTTGTGGAATAAATAAAGGCCGAAAGATCAGGTCTTAATTTTGAGACAAATTGTTTTCCGGTAACCTGACTTCCATTTGCATTCACTGGCGCATTGATAACAGGCCATGCAACTGTTGTGGTTCCCATGATGTATGGAAATCCAAAACGATCAAACTGTATTCCATAAATCACATCTATACCACTGGTACCAAAATAACTTGTACGAATGATTTGCGATCCGTCAGGGCTGATCTGACTCACAAAACCGTCTACACTTCCCTGATTGGTTGCAAAAAGAACTCCTGATTTATTTCCGGGGAAATCCGTACTCGATGTTGCTCCTGCCACATAAATATTTCCATTCTGTGGATGAGTTGCTACAACGAAAGCAGCATCATCACCATTACCCCCTAAATAACTACTGAATAACATCTGATCAAGATTCGGTGTAAGCTTCATGATAACTCCATCCTGAAAGCGATTATTAGAAGCAGTTCCGATCGAAGGTTGAAAAACCCCTGCAGTTACAGGAAAATCTATGGACTGAGTAACGGATGCAAGAATAGGATTACCACCTGCATCCAGAATGATCTCACTTCGTGCATCATCGCCATAATTTCTCCGCGTTGTTTCTGCTGTTTGCGGCGTAATATAATTCGCCCTGATATTCACTCCGTCATTACCCGAACCTCCTATTCTCACAGAATTGAGTAATGCACTACCATTGGCACTCAATTTTGAAATAATAATATCAAACAAACCGCCACCAGTACCATACAAACCCGGTCCTCGTACCGGATAGGTTGCTCCGGAAGAAGTTCTGCCGGCAATGAACAAATTACCCGATGCATCCGCAACCAAACTATGCGGTTGTTCATTTCCGGTCCCTCCCAAGTAGGTTGCATAAATGCGATTCACACCACTTGGATCAAACTTTATGATAGCGATATCAGTTCCTGAAATTTGTCCTTCTGTAACCCCACCCTGAAAAGTGGTTTGGAAAGCACCATTATTAGCCGGAAATTGTCCAGACCGAAATACGATTCCGCCTCCATAAAAATTTCCTTGCCCATCATAAGTAGCAGTGAAACCCCAATTATCTGCAGTACTGCCGGTATATCCATAAAACACAATGGATGGATCTACCACCAGCATCGCATCCTTATTATAACTGCCATTCAATTTGAATCGAACAATATTTCCACGTACTTCAAAATTGCAAGGGATCTCATTTCTTGTATTGCGAAGCAATTGATACGTGTAAGGAGACTCTTCCTGTACTTCTAAAACTGAAGTTTTAATACTTAGTTTTCCTTCTTTGATCTTCAATCCATCTACCCCATCAAAATACAGTGATACGTTATTGATATCTCCACCAGGATGAACAATAACATCGTATTTTAATTTACCATTGGCAGTATAGTACCTGATATCAATATTGGGATATACATTTTTAAATGTTACCCCTTGATAAATTTTTACGTTTGTTGCCCATTTGGTTGAATCATTTCCCAGAAAGTAATTATTGTAAGTAGGCAAAGCTTTATCAGGAACGATTTGTGGATTTGGGTTAGCATTCAAAAAACGAACCTGGTAAGCATGTGATCTTAATACCGGATTTTCATCTGAACCCCCACCTCCCTCACCACCTCTCGAAGGATCTAATGATGTTGTTTGCTTAACGATATCTGTTTTATGCTGATGCTTACCGGGATGAGGGTGTGGATTAATCTTTTCAAGATCATGCTCATTATGCAATAAAACACGATATCCATCCGATTGTAATGCTATAGAACCAATTCCGGTATTGGTGAGATACAAGATCTTTTTATCCCATTGCCCTTTATTCTCCACAAACTCCAGATAGTTCTGAGCCATTAGCTGGAAGCCCGTCATCAGTATCAAGAACAATCCTATTATTTTCTTCAGTGCTGCCAAGCCGTTAAATTTTAAATAAGTTACTATAATATACGTTTCCCTCGCTGTTAAAGTTGTCATTAGGATATCCGACTCCAGGCATTTTTACCTTTCTGTGACCTTAGGTAATTTTTTAATAGCAAATTCTTTGCCATATCTAGCGTCGGATCCTCTTCACAACATTGCTCAGCAGTTGTTTTGGCGAGTTCCAATAGGTCTTTATCGTTAACAATACTAGCTACTTTAAAGTTCAGTTCCCCACTCTGACGGGTACCCTCTATGTCCCCAGGCCCTCGTAGTTCCAAGTCTTTCTCTGCAATCTTGAAACCATCATTGGTAGCGCACATCGTATTGATCCGTTCTTTGGCATCTTTGCTGACTTTAGACCCCGTTAATAAAATGCAAAAACTTTTTTCACTGCCTCTGCCCACCCTCCCACGCAACTGGTGCAACTGAGATAAGCCAAACTTTTCTGAACTTTCGATCACCATCACCGTGGCATTGGGAACATTCACACCTACTTCGATCACTGTTGTACTCACCATGATATGTGTATCATGTTGAACAAAGCGTTGCATGTTGGTTTCTTTTTCTTCAGCAGATTGTCTGCCATGAACCATGCTGATTCGATAAGATGGTTCAGGAAAAAAACTTTTCACTTGTTCATAACCTTGCATCAAATCCTCATAACTCAACTTCTCACTCTCTTCAATTAATGGATAAATAAAATAGGCCTGTCTGCCTTTATTGATCTCAGTCCGCACAAACTCCATCACGCTTGCCCTTGCCATCTCATTACGGTGAACTGTAGTGATGGGTTGTCTGCCCGGAGGTAATTCATCCATTACGCTATAATCCAGATCCCCGTAAGCAGTCATGGCCAATGTTCTGGGAATCGGTGTTGCCGTCATCACGAGTACATGTGGAGGCACAGCAGCTTTTCCCCATAATCTGGCTCTCTGTGCTACTCCAAAACGATGTTGCTCGTCTACAATCACCAACCCCAGATTTTTGAACTGAACCACATCTTCGATCACAGCATGGGTTCCTACCACAAAATGGATACTGTCATCCAATAATCCATTTAATATTCTTTTGCGTTCTTTTCCTTTTACACTACCCGTCAATAAAGCGATCTCTACCGGCATCTCTTTCAACAACTCCCTCAAACCATTATAATGTTGTTGTGCTAAAATTTCTGTGGGCGCCATCATACAACTTTGGTAGCCATTGTCCGCTGCCAATAGCATACTTAGGAGCGCAACAATGGTTTTACCGCTGCCTACATCACCTTGTAACAATCTATTCATTTGGTGACCACGACCGGTATCTGTTCTAATTTCACGGATCACCCTTTTCTGAGCACCGGTTAATTCAAAGGGTAAATGATGATTATAGAAACCATTGAATAACTCTCCAACTTTTTCAAATACTACTCCTCTGCTACTTCGGTGTCTTTGTAAACGGACTAGATTCAATCGGATCTGGGCAATAAAGAATTCTTCAAATTTTAATCTTCGTAAAGCCAATTGATAGGCTTCCTGTGAAACCGGGAAATGGATGTTTGAAAAAGCTTCATACCGATTCATCAGCTTCAGCTTTTTGAAAATATCTTCCGGAATATTCTCAGGAATATCCGAAGGTTTGACCTGAGAAAACAATTGGAAGGTGAGCTTGCCTATTTGCCGACCATTCAATCCTCTTGCTTTGAGTTTTTCAGTGGCAGGATAAACAGGTTCGAGATAATCTTTTCCGTCTGCTTTTGCAGGAACAAAAAGTTCTATTTCCGGATGAACCATTTGTGGTCTCCCATTGAAAAATCCTGTTCGTCCAAACACAAGATATTTTTGTCCGGGTACCAGATTTTTCTGTACCCAACTAATTCCCTGAAACCAGGTCAATTCCAATGCGCCCGTGTCATCCCTTAAATAAGCGACCAATCTGCGGGCTCTTTTTTCTCCGATGATTTCAAATGGCTGTAAGATCCCTGCTACTTGTATAAAATCGGTTTGATAATGGATCGAATGGATCTTACCCACTTTTGTCTTATCAATATGTCGATGCGGAAAATGATACAACAGATCATTAAAAGTGAAGATCTGAAGCTCTTTTTTCAATAGATCTCCCCTCAATGGGCCAACGCCTTTGAGGTATTCAATGGGTGAGGATAATATGGTGGGGGAATCTTTGATTTTTTGATCTTTGATTTCTTGATTTTCAGAAACGAAAAGCTTACCGGCTTTCTTTTAATCTCACTTTACAAATATCCTTGCTGGAAGGCATATAGAAAATTCAATCTTGGGGAAAAGGAGCTTCGAGCTACGAGCCTTGAGCTATGAGCCTCAGGTATTATAATGATTCAGAAAATATTCGTTCATAAATCTAAAGCTTGGAGCTCAAGGCTCATAGCTCAAAGCTATATTGCCTTATCTTCGCCGCATGAAAGAGGTTGTTTTAAGTGGTATCCGTCCTACCGGATTCCTGCATTTGGGAAACTATTTTGGTGCCATGCGTAATTATGTGCGTATGCAAGATGAGTTCAATTGCTATTTTTTTGTTGCAAACTGGCATAGTCTGACCACGCATCCTGACACAAAAGAGTTAAAGAACAGTGTACATAGAGTGATTGCAGAAAATATCGCTTGCGGACTTGACCCCGCAAAAGTGGCTTTGTACATACAAAGTGATGTTCCTGAAATAGCAGAATTGTATCTCTATTTAAATATGATGGCTTACAAAGGTGAGCTCGAAAAAACAGTTACATTCAAAGAGAAAGTCAGACTTCAACCTGATAATGTCAATGCCGGCTTACTTACCTATCCGGTACTTCAGGCTGCAGACATTTTGATCCATAGAGCTGTAAAAGTTCCTGTTGGAAAAGACCAGGAACAACACCTTGAAATGGCTCGTAATTATGCAGAACGTTTCAATCACAGATATGGTGATGTGTTACCATTACCCTATGCTTTCAATTATGGCGGTGAGTTGGTGAAAATTTTAAGTTTGGATGGTGTAGGAAAAATGAGCAAGAGTGAAAATCAGATGAACACTTTGTATCTGGCTGATGAAGATGAAAGCGTTCGTAAAAAGATCATGAAGGCTAAAACTGATCAAGGACCTGCTGAACCTAATTCTACAAAGCCTGATTACATTGAGAACTTGTTTACCCTCATGAAACTGGTCAGTTCTGCTGATACCTTTCAGAAATTTGAAGATGATTTTAATAACAGTAGTACAGGAAACTGTATCATTCGTTATGGAGATATGAAGAAGCAATTGGCAGAAGATATGATCCGTTTTATTCAACCCATTCGTGCTAAAGCTGCAGATATTCAGCAGAATCAGGATTTACTTAAGAAAATCATCCGCCAGGGAGCCGATAAAGCCCGAGCCAGCGCCAGTGAGACCCTTACTTTGGTGAGGACGGCGGTGGGGATGGACTACTAGTCCATAGTTTATAGTCCATGGACCATGGTCTATGGACTATGGACTATGGACTAAAGGCACCACAAAATTCTCTCCCCAATTCTCTCAACTTTCGTATTTTCATTTTTATGGCGAAACCTAAGAAACCAAAACATGTAGCCGTGGCCGGAAATATCGGTGCCGGCAAGACCACGCTTACGGAGATGTTGAGTAAGCACTATCGCTGGATCCCTCAGTTTGAAGATGTGGATCACAACCCTTACCTCATGGATTTTTATGAGGATATGCCACGATGGAGTTTTAATCTTCAGATCTATTTTTTGAATAGCCGACTCAATCAACTGTTGGATATTCATCATGGTACTGAAACGGTGATACAAGACAGAACCATTTATGAAGATGCCAACATTTTTGCACCCAATCTTCATGAGATGGGTTTGATGAGTAAAAGAGATTTTGATAACTATTATCAGTTCTTCCAGACCTTAAAAACCATGGTACAACCACCTGATCTTTTGATCTACTTGAAAGCATCGGTACCAACGCTAGTAGCACAGATCCAAAAAAGAGGCAGAGAATATGAGGAAAACATTCGTTTGGATTATCTTAAGCGATTGAATGAGTATTATAATAAGTGGATCGATGGTTATAAAGAAGGACAATTACTAGTGATTGATTGCGACAAAAATAAATTCGCAGAAAGTGAAGAGCATTTTGGAGAGATCATAAGTAAAGTAGATGGTATGTTATTCGGCTTATTCTAAAGCCTAATCTTATATAGCCACAGATATGCTTGCCACTGGCAAATGTATCTGTGGCTTTTTCTTGTACAGGATGCAGCAATTTCATTGTTTGTTTGTCTAACATATACCCCCTCAGATTTCTGTCCCCCTCAAAAAATCATTGTTCAATTCATTCATTATTTATGAAATCCATTTATCTATTATTGTCGTTTTGTTGTATCTGCATGGTATGTTTTTCACAAAAAAATGATCTTCCCAAAAAAGCTCTTCGTTTTAATATCGGTGAGAGCACACATGGTACAGGTGATTTGAAGGGGATCAGCTTTGGTACTGCTTACACACATTATTTAAAGAAAAAATTATCACTTGAATATCATTTCAAGGGAACTATACATGATGATCAGGATAGATACTTACTTTATGTAAACGGAAGTTTAGAACAAGATGGATCTGTTCGTACAACAACTGCAGGTTTCCAGATTGGATCATTGATCAGGTATAGTCCATTAAGAACTTCAAATCATGAATTCACACTTGCAGCGGGGCCTTACGGCAGATATGAATCATCTTCTTTAGGAAGCAACGGATACGCAGCCAGATTTCCATCACCCGCTAGTCCTATACCTAGAATACTGATAGAATTTGATCATAGCTTTCCTCAACGTATTTACAATATCGGATACATGGCGGAACTCTCTTACAGTTACACGTTTAAAAAACAATTATTCGTAGGTGTAAATGCTGCTTTTCAAAATGATACCAATGGAGATGCCATCACCCATTTAGGATTTATGATCGGGAAAAGATTTTAACGGATAAAATGCCACAGAAGACACTGAAAATCACTGAATAATTCTGTGTATTTCTGTGACCTCTGTGGCAATAAATAAATAACTTAGGAAGTAAAACCCAACAGATGAAACGGCTACTTCCTTTTTTGTTCATCATTGCCTGTCAATCACCATCCACTAAACTCCCAGAGTTTACATTGACTACCACAGATACTTTTCATTTCAACAATTTTGTGGATTGCAATATGGCAGAAGCCTGGATCGGAGACACACTCCGCATCTTTCCCGGCAAATATGGCGAAGACCCTGTATGGGGTGAAGCTCATGACTTGAAATTTGCATCAGGAAAAAATGCAGATGAAGTGTTTGCTAGTCCGGCCTCTGCATACATCGCGCCTGCAATGCCTTTGAATGCTCCAAAAGGATCGTCGGGATTGCATGGGGCCGTTTGGTTTGAGACTGTATATCAAGATTCAAAAGATAAAAGTGGTAAAACATTGTACGCCATCTACCACAATGAAAATTATCCTGAAACACTTCCTTATGATAGCAGCACAAAAGAAGGATATATCGATCACAAATGGCCATTGGGATTAACAGAACGTATTACACCGGCAGCTGTTTGCAGAATCGGAATCATGAAATCTACCAATGGTGGATGGAGTTGGGAAAACAAAGGTTTATTTCTGGAAGATAAGCAACCACGCATGATCTTAAAACCTCACAATACTTCCAAGACTTTTGCAGGAGGTGTTGGTGATCCATCAGCTGTGGCTGTAGGAGAATATTTGTATTTGTTTTACGGAGAATATGGTTACCCTGATGGCTATGATTCACTCAGCTATGATGCGAAAAAAGAATGGAGTGGGCAATGCATAAGCATAGCAAGAATCTCACTCAGCGATCTGGATAATCCACAAGGAAAAGCAAAACGATGGGATGGCAAAGGCTTTAATGCACCTTGGGATGGAACAGGTAAACCTATTGCCTCTCTCCAAATACCTTCTGAAAATGGTGGTGGCGCTGCTTCTTCACCCAAAGGTGGATTTCATTGGGGACCTTCTGTGAGTTGGAATGAATACCTTGAATGTTGGGTGATGTTGATGGGACGTGTAGAGGGACAGTCTTGGGTGGGTGATAAATTGTATATCTCATTCAATGCAAATAAAGATCTGGGTAAGGATGATCATTCGCAACAGTGGAGTACGCCACAATTGTTAGTTCAAAAACCCGGACATGTATTATGGTATCCCTCCTTACAACCTTTGAATACTCCGGAGGATATTGCAGCTAAACGAACTAGTATGCGTTTAGGAAAAAAGGCGCGATTATTTTATAAGTATTCGGATCTAGGGAAATATATGTCGGAGTATATTGTTGAATTCAAGAAATAGTACTCATCAACATAGAGTTCAATACTGAGTGGAGCTGTTATGATTTACGATTAATTTTGTTGATACCTGCATGAAAAAACTATTCCCTGTTCTACTGTTTTTTATTACATCTTTAGCTCTCAATGCACAAGGTATTGATATTGGCACCTGGAATATTGTAAACCTTCGGTATAACATCGATCAAAAATGGAGTGCATTTGGGGAAGGACAGATTCGTTCTTTGAAACTGTATGATCAGTTTCATTACTACGAGTACAAGGGTGGAATCAATTACAAAGCCCATAACAATTTAGTACTATCATTGGCTGCAGGTTCTTATCAAACTTACAAAGAAGGTGGTGATTTTTTAAAACCAAAGAACAATGACGAATTCAGGATTTGGCCACAAGTATTACTCATACAATCTTTGGGGAACTTTAAAGTAGAGCAACGATATCGCGCTGAGTTACGCTTTACATCCAATGGTTATCGCAACCGATTCAGGTACAGGTTAGGAGTCTCCTATCCTTTTGGCTCAACAACATCATCCAATAAACCCTGGCAAGTTTATCTCAATAATGAAATCTTCCTAACAGATGGAGAGCCTTTCTTTGAAAGAAACAGGATGGCTTTCGGCCTACAATATAAAACCTCCGCAACTACAACTCTTCAGTTAGGATTTCTTCACCAATTTGATTATAAGATCAATGATGAAACAGGTAGAGACTTTATTCAGATTGGTTATTTCTTTGAGTTAAAGAGGAAAGAGCATATACCATAGTCGATGGTCCATGGCGTATAGCATATGGTTCATCGCTTATTGATGATGAGCTATAGGCTATGGACTATCAACCATGGACCATGGACCAAAAACAGAAATCCCGCCACGAGGACGGGATTTCACTCAAACAGACAAAGCAATCGAAGAGACCGAGTTTAGTGTCTTTATAGTTTTCTCATAAGCAATTAAACATTAGGGGCGGCCTGTAAAATTTCTTCGCTTACGCCTGCTGCATATTTAGAGAAGTTATTGATGAATTGTTGCGCCAGATCTTTTGCTTTAGCATCGTAAGCATTGGCGTCAGCCCAAGTGTTGCGTGGATTCAGGATTTCAGAAGGCACGTTTGGACAAGTTGCAGGCATCATCATACCAAATACAGGATGCGCTTCAAATGGAACAGTATCAAGTTCACCATTCAATGCAGCTGTGATCATGGCTCTTGTATAACTCAGTTTCATACGGCTTCCAACACCATAAGAGCCACCGCTCCATCCGGTGTTAATCATCCATACATTCACTTCATGCTCTCTCATTTTATTACCCAACATTTCTGCATACTTACCGGGATGCAACGGCAAAAAAGGTGCCCCAAAACATGCACTGAAAGTAGATTTAGGTTCAGTAACTCCTGCTTCTGTTCCGGCTACTTTGGCTGTGTATCCACTGATGAACTGATACATAGCTTGACCCGGAGTTAATTTGCTGATCGGAGGTAAAACACCATAAGCATCACAAGTGAGGAAGAAAATATTTTTTGGTAAGCCTCCAATACTTGGTTCAGCAGCATTGCTGATAAAGTGAAGCGGATAACTTACGCGCGTATTTTCAGTTATTTTTTTACTTGCAAAATCAATTTTAGTAGTGCCATTTTCAAAACCCACATTCTCTACCAACGCACCCGGACGAATTGCATGATAGATCTCCGGCTCTTTTTCTTCACTTAAATCAATGGTCTTAGCATAACAACCACCTTCAAAATTGAAAACGCTGTTGGCTGTCCAACCATGCTCATCATCACCGATCAACTTGCGATTAGGATCAGCACTCAAAGTTGTTTTACCGGTTCCGCTTAACCCAAAGAAGATCGCCACATCACCATCCTTACCCATATTGGCACTGCAATGCATGCTCAATACATTTTTCTGCTGTGGTAATACATAATTGAGAATGGTAAAAATGCCTTTCTTCATTTCGCCGGTATAACCTGTACCACCGATGAGAATGGTTTTATGGGTAAAAGAAACTACAGCAAAGTTATGTTGACGAGTTCCATCAACTGCAGGATCCGCTTTGAAACCTGGAGCTTGAATAATATGCCACTCAGGTTGAAAGTTTTCCAGTTCATGCTCTGTTGGACGCAAGAACATGTTGTATGCAAAGAGATTACTCCACGGATTTTCATTGATCACACGGATATTCATGCGATAAGCCGGATCAGCACATGCATAAGCATCACGCACCCATATTTCTTCTTTGCCATTTAAATATTGTAACATCTTTTCCTTCAACTGAAAGAAATACTTCTCTTCAATGGCAATATTGAAATTGTTCCAATGAACAGTATTCTCAGTAATACTGTCTTTTACGATGAACTTATCCTGGGGTGAACGTCCGGTAAACTCACCAGTGTTGATACATAGAGCACCTGTATCATTCAACACACCTTGATTTCTCAATACTGTTTGCTCCGTCAGTACTTCCGGATTTAGTTGATAATGAAGCTGATGGGTACCGGTTAAACCTAAAGCTGTGATTTGTTGCAGATTCAATTGGGTCATAGATTCAGTCATATACGAACAATCGTTAGTTAGTTCGGCAAAATTAACCGTTTAATCATTTCACCAATTTTTTTATGTAATATCTACACGTTATACTTCATCAATCGTTTGCATAAATCATTGTAGGATATTCAAAAAATCCAACATACTCTGGCGGATTTTACTATCAGTTGATGAAAAAATTGAAGTTTTTATAAAAAAATCAGCGCAAAAGCGCAGATTCCTGCATACTTGTGCCTGACAGGAATTATTTTTACTAAAATTATTCAGATATGGGGGTTATTGCCGAAAAAGGACTGATCACAACTGCACATTTAGAAAAATTCAAATCTATTGTTGGGGAGGCTTATGTATTAGCAGATGAAGAGAATTTGAACCATTATGGTCATGATGAAACAGAAAGATTATTGTTTTTACCGGAAGTTGTGTTAAAACCTAGAACGGCAGAAGAGATTGCTGCGATCATGTCTATTTGTAATGAAGATCGTATCCCTGTTACACCTCGTGGTGCAGGTACTGGTTTGAGTGGTGGTGCGCTTCCACATTTAGGTGGTGTCTTGCTATCAACAGAGAGAATGAACAGTATCTTATCGATCGATGAAAGAAACCTACAAGTCATCACAGAACCGGGGGTAATTACAGAGGTATTGCAAAATGCGGTGAAAGAAAAAGGATTATTCTATCCACCCGATCCTAGTAGCAGAGGCAGTTGTTTTATTGGTGGAAACATTGCTGAGAACAGTGGCGGACCCAAAGCCGTGAAATATGGCGTCGTAAAGGATTATGTATTGAACCTTGAAGTAGTGTTACCCAATGGAGAAATCATTTGGACAGGCGCCAATGTCTTGAAAAATTCAACCGGTTATAATCTCACACAATTAATGGTAGGGAGTGAAGGAACATTGGGTATTGTTACAAAAATTGTATTGAAGCTCATCCCTTTCCCGAAATATGATCTGCTGATGTTGGTTCCCTTCACTTCATTGGAAAAAGCGAGTGAAGCAGTGAGTGCTATTTTCCGTGCAGGTTTTGTCCCTAGTGCTTTGGAATTGGTAGAGATCGATGCATTAAAAATCGTGAGTAAGATGGTTGACAGTACTGCAGTTCCGGTAGATGATTCTATTGCAGCGCATCTCATCATTGAAGTGGATGGAAATAACATGGATGTGTTGATGAGTGAGATGGAATCCATTGCAGAGCTATTGACGCAGTTTGATGCAGGAGAAATATTCTTTGCGGATGATGCTCAGCAAAAAGCAGAACTCTGGAAACTTCGCAGACGTGTAGCCGAGGCAGTAAAATCGAGTGGTTATACCATTGAAGAAGATACGGTAGTACCCAGAGCAGAATTGCCGGCATTGATCAAGGGTGTAAAAGAATTGGGTAAACAATATGGCTTCCATGCGGTTTGTTATGGACACGCTGGTGACGGTAATCTGCATATTAGAATCAATCATCCAACAATTAAAAACAGTCATGGTAATGAAGAAATGACCAATGCCTTGCGTGCACTTTTTGAATTGGTACAACGTTTAGGGGGTACCATTAGTGGAGAGCACGGCATCGGATTGATCCAAAAACCATATTTATCCACTGTTTTCCGTGATGCGAATATGCACCTGATGAGAGAAATCAAAAAGGCATTTGATCCTAACAATATTTTAAATGCCGGAAAGATTTTTGACCTGAACTAGTAACGTACTTTTGACGAAACACCTGCAACTATGAAAAACAGTATACTGTTGACATCTCTTTGTCTGCTTCTTTGTCTTTCTTCTATGGCGCAAAGCAATGATGCAGATGAAAAAAAGGGGAAATTTAAAAGAGAAAATACCTTCTTGGGTGCCGCAGTAAATCTTTCTCTTGGCAATCGTTTTTTCAATGTTGGTGTAAATCCTGAGATAGGTTACAGCTTCAACAACTGGCTTGATGCAGGTGTAGCACTTAACGTCAACTATTTTTCACAAAACGCATCTGACTTTAGCAACACACGCTTCCGCAATTTCAATTATGGTGCCGGTACTTTTCTGCGTATTTGGCCGGTGAACTTTTTACACCTTCAAGTTCAACCTGAATACAATTGGATCAACTCTTCACAAAAGAATGTGATATCAGGACAAACGTTCAAATACAATTACAGTGCAGAAAGTTTATTGGTAGGTATTGGCTATGGTTCTAGAATGATCGGTTCACAATATTCTTATGTAACATTGATGATCGACGTATTGCAGAATATCAATTCTCCCTATCGTGATCAGTTCAATGATCCATTGCCGGTATTCAGAGCAGGATTTGGTATGTATCTTAATCGAAAGAAGTAAGCGCAGCATCAACGCTATCCGCTACGATCAAACGCTTGCGCCAGTCTTCATACAGAAATCCTTCCTCTGTCATTTTCTCAATATGATCGATCAATGATTCATAATATCCTGCTGAATTCAGCAGGATAATTTTTTTATTGTGAATATTCAATGTATTCCAGGTAAGCATTTCAAACAATTCATCCAATGTACCATGTCCACCAGGTAATACAATTGCTACATCACACAATTCATACATCATCTTTTTCCGGATATGCATATCCTTCACCACATGAAGCTCTGTAATACCTTCATGTTGGTGCTCCCATTCTAACAATACTTCAGGAATAACACCAATGGCTTTACCACCATGTTCCATCACCGCATTAGCAATGGCACCCATCAACCCTTTATTACCTCCACCATAGATCAATGTCAAACCCCTTTCTGCCATTAACTTACCCAAACGGGAAGCATTTGCTACGAAAACAGGATTATTACCATTTTTTGAACCGCAAAAAACTGCAACATGCTTTACTTGCATCCAATTGAATTTACGTTGCAATGTAAGCAGGAATATGCTTGCAGAATATTGAGTCCGATTTTTTATTTATGAATTTTTGAGGCGAAATCCTGCAATAAAACGCAAACAACCCCTATCTTTATCCGGAACGATCATATTAAAGCCATAAACCCTTTGGATATGTCTCCACTCCTGTTATTCTCTTTCGTTATCATTTATTTTCTGATTTTATTAGTAGTTGCCTGGTATACAGGAAGAAACAGCAATAACGATTCTTTCTTTATTGGCAACAGAAATAGTAACTGGATGCTGGTGGCATTTGGCATGATCGGCACCTCATTAAGTGGTGTCACTTTTGTAAGTGTACCCGGTGCAGTAGCCAAAGAATCATTTGCCTATATGCAGATTACATTAGGCTATTTAATCGGATACATGGTGATCGCTTTTGTATTGCTACCGCTTTATTATAAACTCAATCTTACTTCCATTTATAATTACCTAAGCACACGCTTAGGTGTGAACTCTTATAAAACAGGGGCATCTTTTTTTATTCTTTCCAGAACACTAGGCGCCACAGCTCGTCTCTATCTCGTAGTACGCATTTTACAAGATGCCATTCTCGAAAGTTTTCATGTTCCTTTTTGGGCAACCACACTCATCATTTTGGCGATGATCTTGTTGTACACTTATGAAGGGGGCGTAAAAACGATCGTATGGACTGATACTTTACAAACGTCCTGTATGTTGATTGGATTGGTGATTTGCGTAGTCTATATCCTTAGTCAATTAGATATGGGCATCTCTGAAAGTTTTGCTGCCATGGGTGATAAAGGTTATTCAAAAATATTCTTCACAGAACCAGAGAGCCGTTTCTTCTTCCTCAAGCAAATTCTTGCAGGCGCCTTTGTAACCATTACCATGACAGGGATGGATCAGGAAATGATGCAAAAAAATATTTCTGTAAAGACATTAAAAGATTCACAAAAGAATGTGGTGACTTTAGGTTTTATCATGCTTGCAGTGATCGGTTTGTTTTTATTCCTGGGTGGACTCTTACACCTCTATGCAGATGCACAAGGTATTGCAGCTTCGGGCGATAAACTTTTCCCAACCATTGCATTGAATCATATGCCTAGCATGGTTTCCGTGATTTTTATCATCGCTTTAATCTCTGCATTATTCCCGAGTGCAGACGGCGCCATTACAGCACTCACTTCTTCATTTTGTATTGATATCATTGGATTACAAAGAAGAGAAGACTGGACTGATGCACAAAAGAAAAAGATCAGACAAAGAGTGCACCTTGTATTTGCAGGTATCTTCCTTTTATTTGTGATGGTATACAAATGGATCGATAGCAGCAGTATGATTGGTGTGATCTTAAAAGTAGCAGCCTATACCTATGGGCCACTACTCGGACTATTCACTTTTGGTATTCTGTTAAAGCGTACAGTGAATGATAAATTAGTGCCTATTATCTGTATTGCATCTCCACTCATCTGTCTGATATTGGATAAATTCCAGAAACAGATCTTTGGTTCTTTCGAAATCGGTCTTGAACTCCTGATCATCAATGGAGCAATCACCTTCTTAGGTTTAATGTTGATATCAAATAAAAACAAAAATTAGTCTTGCCTAGTTGCAGTTAATCATTAGTTGACATTTAGAATAATGTTTTTCGATAAAAGAACTTATTATTTAAAATATAATTTATTGAAGTTGACTAATAAGACGTTCCCCGTAATAATCAAACAAAAAAATTGGAAACGAAGATAAAACCGCAACTGTTGAATCAATAGATATATATTTTTCTTCTTGCTTGAGAAAAATTGAAATTTGAGAAATAGTAGATTGAGGTAAAGAATAACTATCAAAAACAATCCAATTCATTTTGCACAAATGAAGGTTGACAAGTTTTAGCCAAATAATATTAGAATATTTGGTAAAATCTTTTAACTCATTAGCAGTCTCGTTATTAACTCTTTGTTTATATTTAATTTTCTCTTTGCATAAAACTTTCAGCAACTTAAAATCCGATTCATCAGGTATATGTTTTAAAGACTCAACCATTGGATAACTAATAAATAGTTTCCCTTTAGAAGTTTCTTCATCAAAAAAAGTAAGCAAATGTTTAACTTTTTCATCATCAGCAAACGGATCATGCCCATCATAATCAAAAAACATATATATCTCAGCAAAATCGTTTCGAGTATATGGTGCTAGGATATCTATATTTTGAGGTAGATTTTTAATTAGCACAAACGTATCTAAATCCTCATCAACTTGAATTTCCTTGTATAACTCATATACATCATTACAAAATGCGCATTGGATGATAGAATTCTCAATAACAAAATGCGACTGAAGATTTTCGCATATTTGCATTTCAGTTTTTTCTCCTTCAAAAACAAATAAAATCTTATTCGACATTGAATGAACCTGATTTATACATTTTTTCTATGTTGTGAGCTTCACGAAGTTCCTTTGAGGTGCTTTTTGCAAGAGATCTGATACTTTTTTTATTCATTAAAAAATAACAATCAGGTCTTAGCAACTCATTTGTAATTATAGAAGTATTATGAGTTGTCAAAATAAATTGAACGCCCGTTTTTTTAAGCTCTTCAACGATTAATGCTGCAAGTTCATGATGATAAAAAGCATCAAATTCATCAATGAATAAAAATGAAACTCTATTTTCAACTCTAAGTCTCTGTAACCAAAAATAAAAAAGCGTTAACGCCCTTGTACCCTGTGAAGCAATTTGAAAGAAAGATATAGTTTTACCATTAAAATTGAACGCAAGTGAATCTCTTTCCGACTCTCGTATGACACTCAACTTGCACTCAATTCCAGCAAGATTAAGAAAGTTCTCAAGATTTTCAACATTACCATTCTCAATTATATCTTCTTGGATACTACGAGAACCTATTTCTAATCCTTGGTACATATTTCGTTCAAGTGATTTGAAAAAAAGCATCCCTTCAACAAAAGAAAAGAAACTTAGAAAAACTGAATTTTCAACATCATCATCTAAAACTGAATTGTTCTTAATATACTTTAAAAGCGATAAATTTTCATTTGTCAATTCAGTCTTTAGATTTTCAGTACCTTTTAATCTTACTGTTGCATCATTATTTTCTAATCTATTAATACTTGCCAAAATATTATCATCAACCATAAAGATTTCAGAAACAATTGTTTTGAAATCTTTCTTTCGATATTCATATACGACTTTATGAGAATCAAGCAGAAATTCATAACGAAATTTTGCATACTCTGAATCATTTAAGGCATTTAAATAGATTGAATATTCCGATTCGTTTACATTTGTATCGGTCAAATGTGCGATAATATCAAAAATAGCTAACCCAAGATTTGATTTACCCATTCCGTTATGACCATATACTAATGCATTATTAACTATTCCATTCTTTATTGCACTAGTATTGAAAGCATACCCATTTGAATCTTTGAGATCAAATACGAAATCTTGATTAAAGCTTTTGAAATTAGAAACGGTAAATTTAGACAGCACCACAAATGATTTTAAACAAAAGTAAGTTACTCGAATTTAACAGCCGCAATTTTTTTACGGCAATTGAATTTTATTAGATATTTATTTAAAATTGAACTACATATGCATAAAATTTATTTTATATTAAATAATATGTTTAATGTATGAATACTAAGATAATTTTAAATGAAAAAGCTGAACTGTATGCCGAAGCATTTACATCAAAAAAAGATCCTCTTTTGATGGAGATAGAGGAATACACAAAAGTCAATCACTCACATGCACATATGCTCAGCGGACAGGTTCAGGGAAAATTCTTGGCCTTCTTAAGTACTATTCTACGACCCAAATACGTTTTAGAGATAGGAACTTTTACCGGATACAGTGCGCTTTGTCTGGCAGAAGGTCTGCAAAACAATGGAGAGCTACATACCATTGAATGCAGGGAGGAAGATGCCCAAACAGCCCGGAACTATTTTAGCAAAAGCTACAGAAAGGATCAAATACATTTGCACGTCGGAAATGCGGCGGAGATCATTCCTACGCTGAATCATCCCTGGGATCTGGTTTTTATTGATGCTGATAAGACAGGTTATATTGGTTATTATGAGCAATTGGTTCCAAGGATAGCGGAAAATGGTATCATTCTTGCAGACAATGTGCTGTTTCACGGACAAGTGCTGGAGGAACCAATCATTGGTAAGAATGCCAAAGCTATACACGCATTCAATGAACATGTGAAACAAGATACGAGAACAGAACAGGTTTTACTCACAATCAGAGATGGTTTATTGATGGTAAAAAGAAAATAATATGAAGAAGATCATCTTACTATTCACATTACTAAGCACTGTACTGCTATCATCAGTTGCACAAAATAGTAGCGTGAAAGAAAGAACAGAAGCTTATATCAATAACTACAAAGACCTTGCCATTCAGGAAATGTTACGCACTGGTGTACCTGCTTCCATTAAACTGGCACAAGGTATTCTGGAATCACAATTTGGCGAAAGTCCATTAGCGAAGAATGCGAATAACCATTTTGGTATTAAATGTAAAACTGAATGGACAGGAGAGAAAACGTACCAAGATGATGATGCAAAAGGTGAATGTTTTCGTGTTTATAAATCACCTGAAGAATCATATCGAGATCATTCTGATTTTTTAAAAACACGCCCCCACTATTCGTTTCTTTTCAAGTTAGAGCCAACAGATATCACTGGTTGGGCATATGGATTGAAAAGAGCAGGTTATGCAACCAATAAAACCTATCCGGAAAGATTGTTACGCGTGATAGAAGACTACCAACTGAATCAGTACACTGTACAAGGTATTGCAATGATGGAAAATAAAGTTGCGCCTATTCTAGCGACTCCGCAAAACATTGCAGCTGCTAATGTAGTTACAGAACAGCCACAGACACCTGCAATCAAAAATGAGACTGCTGTAAAAAATGATACTCAAAAAACTTCTACTGTTAAAGAAGAAACAGATACCCCTCAAGTAGAACTACAGACTAGCAATACAAATATTGAAAAGGTAAAAATCTCAGAAGAAACTGATAAAAAGCCTACAACTATACCGGAAGAAAAGAAAACTGTTTCTTATCCGGAAGGTGTCTTCACTATCAATCATACAAAAGCTGTACACGCAAAAGAAGGAACATCATTATTAGCATTGGCACATCAATATGATATCAGCTTAAGTAAGCTTTTTGAATTTAATGAATTACCTGAATTAGATATTCTTGATACAGATCGTGTACTCTTCATTGAGAAAAAACAAAAGAAAGGCGCTTCTGATTTTCATGAAGTTATCGCCGGTGAAAAATTACATGACATTTGCCAGAAAGAAGGTATCAGAATGGAGAGTTTATTAGAATACAATAAACTGAAAAAGGATAGTCAGCTTTCTGCCGGACAAAAATTATTTTTACGCTCTCCTGCAGAGATCAATAAATCAGCAGGTAATAACAAAAAGAAATCTACAAAATAGCAGATCCATGCAGGTAATAAAAGTTCATGACAAAGAGTTTGTTCCTTATTTGCCGGAAACTTTGATCCATGAAAAGATCAAAGAATTAGCCGCTCAATTGGATAAAGATTACCAAGGTAAAAAACCTTTGTTCATTTCTATTCTGAATGGATCGTTTATGTTCTCTGCTGATTTGTTCAAAGAATTATCAATAGAAGCTGAGATCTGCTTTATAAAACTTGCCTCTTACAAAGGAACCAAATCAACCGGACATGTCATTACTGCAATCGGTTTAGATACAGAAATCAATAACAGACATGTGGTGATATTGGAAGACATCATCGATACCGGAAAAACACTCAGTGAATTTCTACCACAGCTTATCAATCAACAACCTCTTTCTTTAAAAGTTGCGGTGTTACTCCATAAACCTGATGCGATGAAGTATCCGGTACAGATCGACTATTGTTGCTTTACGATTCCTAACCGTTTTGTGCTTGGTTATGGTCTGGATTATGATGGATTAGGAAGGAATATTCGTGAGATCTATCAGCTCAAAGACGAAGCATAACAAGGCTTTAACGGATCAATCTTACACAGCAGCAGTCTTTTTATATTAACTTGTAGTGTAAACCCCTTGCCAAATGCGTTTATCCATTTGGATATTACTGCTATTGTTTGTTCATCGGTCTGCGCATGCTCAATATTATTTGCGTGGCGAGATCAGAAATGAGCAGGGTACTTTATTGAGTGGCGTCAAAATAAAACTCAGTACTAAACCCAATCTCATTTTTTATTCAGGAGGAACAGGATCATTTGGTATTCCTCTTACTGCTATAAAAGACAGTATCCACTTAAGTTTTGATGGATATGAATCTTTGAGTGTTTATGCAGACAGCCGTCAGTTTCAAATGATTCAAATGAAATCAAGTTCGGGTTCTGCAAAACTATATAAGAACTATAAAGCTTCTGTTGTAAAAGACCTTACGCAAGGTACAGCAGTGTATAGTTTAGGACTAGGTGAAAGCTATACGAGTATCATAGAAAATAATTTTATCAAGACCAGCACATTTCCGGAAACAGGGTTTTCGCTCAACATTGATAATGCTTCTTATAGCAACATCAGAAGATTCATTAACAATGGAATGATGATTCCGCAAGATGCAGTTCGAATTGAAGAGATGTTGAACTATTTCAGTTTACCACTTCCTACGAAAAGCATACAGTCTGATCATCATTTCAACTATGCATACGAACATAGTAGTTGCCCATGGAATCCGAAGCACCAATTATTGTTCTTGCAATTACAAGCACCTACCATTCCTTTGAACGAAGTACCTGCTTCTAATCTTGTTTTTCTGATTGATGTATCAGGCTCTATGGATAAGCCTAATAGATTACCGCTATTACAATCAGGTTTCCGGTTACTCATCAATAACCTCAGACCGATTGATACCGTTTCAATAATAACCTATGGAGGCGGAGTAGCAATGGTACTAGCTCCTACCGGTGGACAGCATAAAGAACTGATCAAAAAAGCGATTGATTCTTTATCGGCTGGAGGCGACACTCCTGGCTCCGGGGCTATTCAGTTAGCTTATGAAACGGCAAAGAAAAACTTCATCAAAGGGGGAAATAATCGGGTGATCATTGCAACCGATGGAGATTTTAATGTCGGACAATCATCAGAAAAAGAACTCGAAGATCTCATCACGAAATATCAAATGAGTGGTATATACCTGACTTGCTTGGGTGTTGGAATGGGAAATTATAAAGACAGTAAACTGGAAACATTATCAAAAAAAGGGAATGGGAACTTTGCGTACATTGATCAGATTAGGGAGGCAGAAAAAGTATTGGTAACAGAGTTTACTAAAAATATTTTCACTGTTGCCAATGATGCATCTATCACACTTCAGTTTGATCCGCAAACAGTTGCTGAATACCGACTTATTGGATTCGATAATAAAAGAACAGCACTAGACGACAGCACCAGTTTCTTAGAAGGTGGAGAAATAGGTAGCGGTCATTCTATCATGGCAATTGCTGAGATCATTCCTGCGAAAGATAGTATCAGTTCTGTTCATCAACTCTTAGCCAAAGTAGTATTACGTTACAAAGAACCGTTGAGTGGTATCCAGAAAGAGCAAGCATTTGAAGCACATTATCTCGGAAAAAAAATAGAGCAAACAGATAGCACCTATCTTTTCGCTGCTGCAGTTGCCATGTTTGGGAACATCTTACGTCAATCAAAATTTACACATGGATTTCAACTGGAAGATGTGGCCTTGCTCAATAAAAACGCTGTTGCACCCAATAACATTCTCCAACAGGAATTTCAACAACTGTTGGAGAAAGCCATACGGTTATACAATCCACCAAAGAAAAAAAGAAAATCAGACTAGCTGAACGCCTCTTTTACACGATCAAAGAAACTCTTATCACTTTTAGTTGGCTGTGGTTTGAAATTCGGACTATGCCCTAATTTCTCAAGCACTTGACGCTCTTCATCACTCACCTGTTGTGGTGTCCAGACATTCACATAAATCAATTGATCACCCTTATTATATCCTTGAACTTCCGGAAATCCTTTTCCTTTGAGTCTGAAGATCTTTCCGCTTTGTGTTCCTGCCGGAATTTTGATCTTAGCTCTTCCATCAATGGTAGGCACTTCCACTTGTGTTCCGAAAACGGCATCAGTGAAAGAGATATGCAGGTCATAAGCTACATTCAATCCGTCACGCTGTAACTCAGGATGCGTTTCTTCTTCAATTTGAATGATCAGGTCTCCTGCAAATCCGCCTCGCTCTCCGGCATTTCCTTTACCACTCATGCTTAACTGCATACCTTCAGAAACACCTGCCGGAATATCGATGCTGATGGTTTCTTCACCATACACCCTGCCCTCTCCTTTACAACTTCCACATTTAGCAGTAACCGTTGAACCTTCTCCATTACAGGTTGGACAGGTAGTTACTGTTTGCATTTGACCAAGGAAAGTATTGGTTACTCTTCTCACCTGACCGCTACCACCACAAGTGCCGCAGCTTTGTACACTACTTTTATCTTTTGCACCATTACCACCACAGGTATTACACAAGACATGCTTTTTCACTTTTACATTCTTGGTAACGCCTTTTGCAATCTCTTCAAAATTCAACTTCAGCTTGATACGTAAATTACTGCCCCTTTGTCCACGAGCAGCTCTTCCACCACCGCCACTATTGCGTCTGCCTCCACCAAAGAAACTACCAAACATATCATCACCGAAAATATCTCCAAACTGACTGAAGATATCATCCATATTGCTGTAACCACCTGCACCACCACTTGTACCCGGACCAAAAGCAGCATGTCCATAGCGATCATACTTTGCTTTCTTATCGGCATCACTCAGCACTTCATACGCTTCTGCAGCTTCTTTGAATTTTTCTTCCGCTTCCTTATCATTCGGATTACGATCGGGATGGTATTGCATTGCTACTTTGCGATAAGCTTTTTTGATCTCATCCGCAGAAGCTGATTTACTCACTCCCAATATTTCGTAAAAATCTCTTTTAGCCATTTTGATCTTTGATTTTTTGATCTTTGATTTTTTGATTTACATTTCTTGATCTACCAGATTGAATCGAAAAATCAAGAAATCAAAAAATCAAACTTTATTTTCCTACCACCACTTTTGCAAAACGAATAATCTTATCATTGAGGTAATACCCTTTCATGACTTCATCCAATACTTTTCCTTTCAACTCATCATTGGGAGCAGGAATTTCGGTGATGGCCTCATGCTTTTCTACATCGAATTCAGCATGAATACTTTCCATCGCTTTTACCCCTTTCGATTGCAGGTTCGAACGAAGCTTATTGAAAACTAGTTGAATACCTTCTTTCTGTACTGCGATATCATCATTGCTTTGCAACTGTTTTTCTGCACGATCACAATCATCTAACACGTCTAACAATGAAACAATTACATCTTTTCCTGCTGTCTGAATCAACTCAATACGCTCTTTTGCTGTACGACGTCTGAAATTATCGAACTCGGCCATCAAACGGAGGTATTTATCTTTTTGCTCCTGCAATTCAGCCTTGAGCTTTTCCAACTGGTTTTCTTCTGCCACCGGCTCATTCAAATGAGAAGTACCTGCTGCATTCTCATCAGCATTGATATCAATATTCGCTTGTGTCTCTTCGTTCACTGAAGTCTGTGTTGTTGCCTGCTCTTCCATAATTATTTTATTGAATACATTTCGCGACAAAACCTGTCAAAAATTTTGCCGATGCAAAGAAACGGGAAAAATTGGCAGTTTACAGTGATAATCAGCGTTTCCTGTCAGTCCTTGAGTCCGTTTTTATGGGTTTTTCACTGCCAAAGAACAGGCTTGCTAGGTGATAGACTATCTTCGCGGCATGACGAAAGTATATCTTAGAAAAAAGATCGCCCAGCGTATTGCCAATGGCCATCCCTGGATCTTTGGTAATGAAGTAGATAGGGTAACAGGGTCTGTTGAGGCCGGAGATATTGTGGATGTGTTTTATGCAGATGGAAAATTTGCCGGGAGAGGGTATGTGAACCCGAAATCGCAGATCATGGTTCGACTATTGACCCGCAAACAGGAAGAGATCAATGACCAGTTCTTTTATGACCGTATTGCCAATGCATGGAGTTACAGACAAAAGATCGGATATACCGAGAACTGTCGACTCATTTTTGGTGAAGCAGATCAAATGCCTGCTCTCATCATCGACAAATTCAATGATTATTTTGTTTTACAAACCCTTGCCTATGGCATGGATCAATGGAAACCTGCCATTGTAAAAGCCTTGGAATCTATTTTCTCTCCCAAAGGTATCTATGAAAGAAACGATGTGCCTGTTCGTGAATTGGAAGGGCTAGCTCAGCAAAAAGGATTTTTATCTGCTCCATTTGATACCAACATCATCATCCAAGAGAATGGATTGAAGTTTCATGTAGACATTGAGAACGGACAAAAAACAGGTTATTTTTTAGATCAACAGGATAACAGAAGAGCGATTCAACACATCGTTAAAGGCGCGGAAGTGTTGGGTGCATTCACGTATACCGGGACATTTGAAATCCACGCAGCACATTACGGTGCCAAATCAGTTTTAGGATTGGATATTTCTGAAAATGCAGTGGCACAAGCCAATAGAAATGCAGCTTTAAACGGACTTGACAACATCTGCAAATTCGAGGCGATGAATGCTTTCGATGTATTGAAACAGTGGGGAAAGGATGGCAGACAATATGATGTAGTGATGTTAGATCCACCTGCATTTACAAAGAGTAGAGAAAATATTCAAAAAGCGATCACAGGATATAAAGAGATCAATTTACGAGGTATGAAGTTGATCCGCAATGGAGGATTTCTGGTGACTTCCAGTTGTACCAATCTTGTTCAGCCTGATTTGTTTTTACAGACCATTGAAATGGCCGCAAAAGATGCGCGTAAAAAAATCAGACAAGTTACATTCCAAGCGCAAGCCAGTGATCACCCGATCATTTGGGGTATGGAGAATACCAACTATTTGAAATTTTTAATTGTAGAGGTTACGGATAAATAGAAGGGATATCCGATTGATAAAAAAACTCTGCGAAACTCCGTATTCAACTTCGTGTAACTCTGTGGTCAAATTAACCACAGAGTTACGCAGAGTTAGACATGGAGTAGCACAGAGTTTTCACTTCCCCCTCACCACTCAGGCCATCTCCCCGGTGTATAAGGTGCTTTGTTTAGATCCAATTCTTTTTCCAATGCGGTGATCGCAGTATCTAGTTTACGCATGGCCGCAAGAACAGCTGTCAATCCTTTAGAAGCTATTGCATAATCGTTTTTATACGTCCCGGTAATGGCAGAAGTAGAATTCCATACGCCACCTTCAACATCTCCAATCCTACTGTTGATAGATGGAGGTGTTTCAAACTCTCTTCTTGCGCGTGATTGATCTCCGTTGAGTTGTATACCTATTGCATTCAACTCCTGCATCAATGCATAAGCCTTTTCCAATATTGCTTTTGGTGCTGCCAACATATCTTGCGTAGCAGCATTGATATTGTTCAATCGGTTACGCATGTTTCCATAGAGGTCTGAAGTAGCACTCGCTGCTTTTCTCAGTGCAGCTACTTGCTTATAGAACTTCACATTTTCTTCCATGTTCACTGGCAAACTGCTTTGCTGTAACAATTTGCAACTAAATGTTACAGGACCTGCTAACTCTGAGAGTTTACCGTCTTCATACCTGGATAGTGAAACAGTATATTCACCCGGCATCGCCAAATGTCCTTTTTCTTCTCCACCAAATAACTGATCCGGTGCAAGTGTTACTCTACCTAGCACAGGCGCCGGTGTAGCATAACGGAAATCCCAAACGATCTTTTGTAATCCTTTTTTCGCAGGTGCTTTTAAATGACGAACCACATCTCCTGCTTTATCATGAATGGTGAAGAGCAGATAAGGTTCAGGCTGATTGTCTTCCATTCGTAAACTATCCATCGATGGATAATATACTTTCTCGCCCTTCTCTCCTTTTGCTTTCTCTTGCTCTAAGCGAAGGTCGCGCAACTTTTTACTATCATCCTTTACATAATAAGTAAACACAGCTCCTACAGGGGGATTGGGTGTACTAAAATAGTTGCTGCCTAAGTGTCCTTTATCGCGTAATCCCAATGGATATCTTTCAATAAACATTAAACTTTCTTTCACCGGGAAGATCACAGCATCTTTATTGAGTGTTTCTTTTTTGATATTTCTTAATACACTGTAATCATCCAGAATATAAAATCCACGACCAAAGGTTGCGATGACCAGATCATTCTCTCTACGCTGAATTTCCATGTCACGTACAGCAGCAACAGGTAATCCACCTTTTAATTGTATCCATTCCTGTCCACCACTATTGGAGAAGAATACACCGAATTCAGTGCCCACAAATAACAAATCACGATCGATATGATCTTCTGCAATTGTATACACACTTCCACGTTGTGGTAAATTGGATTGAATCGGTTTCCATGTTTTACCGGCATCTGTAGTTTTGAGGACATAAGGTTTAAAATCGCCATTACGATGCTGATTGAAACAAACGTAAGCGGTGTTCACATCATGCAATGAAGCAATGACCTGATGCACGTAACTCATCGGTGGTACACCCGGAAGGTTATCCATTTTTGTCCAGTTCTGTCCGCCATCAGTTGTTAATTGAATCAATCCATCATCAGTACCCACCCAGATCATATTTGGATTGAATTTCGATTCGGCAATACTGGTTAGCTGCCCAAATATGTCTGTACTTCCATTTTTAGCGATGGCATCTACCGACCAAACTTTACCCATCACTTCAAATGTATTTCTATCCACCTGACGTGTCAGATCAGGGCTGATCACTTTCCAGCTATTCCCTCTGTCATCTGTTCTGAATAGTTTATTAGCGCCAAAATACAGTCTCGCATTATCGTGTTGACTGATCAACAATGGTGCATCCCAGTTCCAACGATAAGCCGGTTCATTCTCTCCTTCAGATGGTTTGATAGAGAGATACTCTCCACTCTTACGATCAAATCGAACAATACCACCATATTGACTTTGTGCATAAATGATATCAGGATTGGATTGATCTACCTGTGTTTCAAAACCATCACCAATAGAAGTGATATACCAATCTGCATTCACAATACCATTGGCAGATGTAGTACGACTAGGTCCACCTAAACTCAGGTTATCTTGAGTTCCACCGTGCACACTATAAAATGGATAAGCGTTATCGGTAGCTACTTTATAAAACTGTGTGACTGGTAAGTTGGATTTGAAATCCCAGCTCCTAGCAAAATCCCAGGTTTCATAAATACCGCCATCACAACCCACCATTAAATGATCGGTGTCATTGGGATCAATCCAAATAGCGTGATTATCGATATGTTTATTGATCTCACCAAGATTGTATACAGATTTACCTGCATCATCACTCACTTTATAATAAACATCTGTAATGAAAATGCGATTCACATCTACAGGGTCACAAACGATTTCCTGGTAATAGTTACCGGAAGTAGTATAACCACTTCTTTTTTCCCAACTCATTCCTTTATCTCTTGACAAATAGATTCCACCTTTATTATCTTTTGCTTCTACAATCGTATACAACACATCAGGATTTACAGGACTGATCGCCAATCCGATTCTTCCCAATTCACCTCCTGGAAATCCGCCTTCCACTTTTTTCCAGGTATTACCACCATCGGTTGTTTTGTATAAAGCAGACTCAGGGCCACCACCGATATAAGTGAATACTTTTCTCATACGCTGATGAAAAGAAGCATACAGTACATTGGGATTACGAGGATCCATCACCAGATCGTTACAACCCGTATAAGTACTGACAGACTTCACTAGGTTCCATGTTTGTCCGCCATCTACTGATTTATAAACACCACGATCACCACCTTCATTCCAAACGGGACCATATGCAGCTACATAAATGATATTAGAATTGGTAGGATCTACAATAATTTCAGCAATATGCTCTGAATTTTTCAATCCCATATTCTTCCATGTCTTGCCGCCATCTTCAGATTTGTAGACGCCATCACCATAAGAAACAGAGCGTTGGTTATTATTTTCACCGGAGCCTACCCACACCACATTACTATTATTGGGATCGATGGTCACACAACCAATCGAATAAGATCCTTGTGCATCAAACACCGGTTGATATGTGACCCCATGATTGGTTGTTTTCCAAACACCACCTGCAGCAGTAGCTACATAATACTCACTGGTATTGGCAGGATTCACTGCAAAGTCAGCGATACGACCGGAAGTAACCGCAGGCCCGATAGATCTGAATTTCAGATTGGAAAAGGTTCCTGTATTCCACTCCGGTCCTGTGGTTTTGTTTTGTGCTGATACAATGATGCAAAGAATAGATGTAAGCGCAAGCAATACGCTACGTGAAAGCAGTTTCATATGGTTGGTATTAATCAATAAATGACCCAAAAGGCCTATAGATAAATATAAGTAAAATACAAAAAAGGGGAAGGGAATAAATGATGAAGAAGCGGTCGATTACTTCACAACCTGGAATCGCCCTGATTCCACAATACGGTTGCTTTGATCTCTCAATTGGTAGATATACAAACCACGATAATACTGATCATCAAGCGATACTGTGATCTTAGACTCATTAATACGCAGTTCCGTCATGCGTTTGCCTAAAAAATTACAGATCAGTAAAGTGTAGGTTTTATCAACTGTTTTGTCAAACTCAAAATTGATGACTGTAGTAGCAGGGTTGGGATAGTAGCGGGTCACTTTAGAAGCATTCTCTCCGAACTCAACACCAGTGCTGGAAACATATGGGAAGTCGTCAGAAGCAAAGCTGCTTCCGAGTATCATACAAATCAGTAAGGCGATTGTGTAACGATTCCTCATAGGTTTAATAATACTCTAAATTAGTCAATGAAGCTCATTTTTACAAAAAGCTCTGTTAAAATGACCCCATAAATGACAAATCCGCTGTCTGGAAGCAGCTTTTTAAGCTAAACTTCATCGACAGCGGACTTGTTTCAGATGGAAATATCTCTTAATTCAGACTATTCAGTGTTTGTTGGATCGCTTCAAAATTGGGAAGATCGCCGGGTGTTGGACAAACTTCTGCATAACGAACCACTCCTTCTTTATCGATGACAAATGCAGCACGTTTGCTTACACCTTGCATTTCAAAAGCCGGGAAGGTTTCATACAACACGCCATAAGCAGTTGCTGCTTCTTTATTAAAATCGCTCAGTAATTGGAAATTCAGGTTTTGCTCATCACGGAATTTTCCGAGAGAAAATAATGAGTCTACCGACACACCAAATACTACTGCATTGGTATTGTTATACAGTGAAATATTATCACGAACATTACAAAGTTCAGCAGTACATACGCCTGTAAAGGCCAATGGGAAAAACAGTACTACCACATTTTTTCCTTTTTGGTCAGCCAGTGATACTTTGTTTTTATCGGTATCGAACAGTGAAAATTGAGGTGCAATGGCACCGGTTTGAATACTCATTTGGTTGCTTTTTATGATTAGATGAATAATTAAACAAAATAAAATTCAAATAGTTGGCTGTTACAGCACACTAAAGCTTCATTTCAGGTACCTGGTCAGGTACTACCAACTTACCGGCTGTTTTAGCTACGATCTCATCCACTGAAACACCGGGAGCTCTTTCCAGTAATACAAAACCTTTGTCTGTAATATCCAGTACTGCTAATTCCGTTACTACTTTTTTCACACAACCAACACCCGTTAATGGTAATGTACATGATGGAAGCAATTTACTCTCTCCTTTTGGATTGGTATGCATCATGGCAACGATGATATTTCTTGCACTTGCTACCAAATCCATCGCACCGCCCATTCCCTTCACCATTTTGCCGGGAATTTTCCAATTGGCGATATCTCCTTTCTCACTTACTTCCATAGCGCCGAGAACTGTCAGATCGATCTTACCGGCACGGATCATTCCAAAACTTTCTGCACTGTCAAAAAATGCGCCGCCGGGTATCACCGTAACGGTTTCTTTTCCTGCATTAATCAAATCAGCATCTACTTCTTCTTCAGTAGGATATGGTCCCATTCCTAAAATACCATTCTCACTTTGAAAGATCACGGTCATTCCCTCAGGTATGAAATTAGACACCAAGGTAGGAATACCGATTCCCAAATTCACATACATACCATCCCGCAATTCCTGCGCGATTCTTTTTGCAATTCCGAATTTATCTAGCGCCATAGGTGTTTTTTTTGTGAAAAGTGAAAGGTGAAAAGTGAAACGGTTTTATGAGATAATTTCTTCTTTTCACCTTTCACTTTTCACTTAATTTAACTGTTTTTCTTTCTACCCTTTTTTCATATCCGCTACCCTCAAAGATTCGATGCACATACACGCCTGCTACATGAATCTCATCAGGATCTAATTCGCCGGGTTGAACAAGGTGTTCTACTTCAGCAATGGTAATGTCTCCTGCCTTGGCCATTGAGGTAGAAAAATTTCTGGTTGTTTTTCTGAAAACCAAATTACCTAATGTATCACCCTTCCATGCTTTTACAATGGCGAAATCAGCATGTAACGCCATTTCCATAAGATGAGGCTTTCCATTGAATACACGCACTTCTTTTCCCTCTGCAATTTCAGTTCCATATCCTGCCGGAGTAAAAAATGCAGGTATGCCCATCCCTGCCATTTGAATGCGTGTTGCCAGTGTTCCTTGTGGTATAAGATCTACTTCCAATTCTCCACTCAATAATTGTCTTTCAAACTCTGCATTTTCTCCTACATAACTGCTCATCATTTTTTTGATCTGTCTTGTTTTCAATAACAAACCCAAACCAAAATCATCCACACCTGCATTATTAGAGATACAAGTAAGATCTTTCACTCCTTTCTTGACCAATGCAGCGATTGAATTTTCAGGTATACCATTCAATCCGAAGCCGCCCAGCATGAGCGTTGCTCCATCTTGTATATCCTGTATGGCTGCTTCCGCATTTGCAAATACTTTATTCATAGCCTGCAATATTAAGGTTTGTTTCTTTTACCACTGTAGCGTTCGATACGCTCACGATTTGACTTGGAATCAATGGAATCAACAATCTCTTTCATTAAGATCGGATGTGCTTCATAGTACCGATAACTTTCAAAAAAGCGATCTTTCGATATTTTATGTATTCTGAAAACTGTTTCATACAGTTTTACATCTTCTTTATTTCTTGCCGCATTTGTATCAGACACTAATTTTCTGATAAATACTTCATCCGCTTTCATCATATCCCACATGATCATCTGCATACTATCTCTTGGAATGATGCGATCGGTTGAATCATTCGAACATCCCACCAATATCCACAAGAAATAACAAAGCAATAATTTCTTTATCATCGCAACTCCTCTTTATATTTTCCTGCATTGATCACATCTAATTCACTCAGCAACTCCGCTGCTTTTGCTTTTTCTGCAGCAGGTGCTTTCTTGAAGATCCCAACCAGTTCCTGATATTTTCCCTGCATAAAAAACTGCTGGATCATGGTATTAGGATTCTCTTTTCCAAAAGCCTGCAATTGAATCAACGCATCCAGAATTCCTGTTCTTGCTTCTGCTTCTTTATCATATAAATTATCCAATCCATTTCGGTAGTAACCATAGATCACATCATGTATTCTATTGTAGCGAGTGTTGATCAGGTTTTCATTCAACCAATAACGATTACGCAACCCATCAAAAATTCTCCACCCCGAAATACCTCTTCCCTCGGGAGCATTCACCACAATGTTTTGTGCTTTTCTGAAATAAGGATCGCCCGCCTTGGGTGAAAAAGAATCATAGTCCAACCCAAGAATGGTATACACATAAAATGCAAACACAGCTGTAAGATTCGCCACAGCAGCATCTGTTCCTTGTACACGATTCTCATTGAATTCTACCGGCTGAAATTCTACGTACTTAAATGTTACATCAGGGTCTTGAAAATTTACCAGTGCTGCCTGATAAGAAGAATGATAAACAGGACGAGCCGCCTGGATATTCAATGCAGCTTTATAGATATTTGTTTCAACAACACTTTCAATATTCAAAATAAAACTACACTCGATCTTTTCATTTTGTCTGTAAGTATCATTGGTCCATTTTCTGTTGTTCAACAGATTGGTCAATTGATTCTGAAGCGTTGTAAATATTTTTCGATCAATATTGGTAGTCACCCTATTGGATAACACAGTGACCCTTGCCTGCAATTCCTGACTCTTTGCCATCAAAGAGATACAGCAAAACAAGATCGCTATGGAACAGTATTTACGCATCCAAATGTTTTATGATGAAGGAAACAATATCAGCAGCTACTTCTTTCTTTGATTTCACACCCGTCTTTAGCTCAGTTCCATTACGGTGAAAGATCGTCACAGCATTCGTATCAATACCAAATCCTGCATCTTTATCATTCAAAGAATTCAGCACAATGGCATCTGCATTTTTTGATTGCAGTTTACCCAATGCATTTTCTTTTTCATTACTGGTTTCCAAAGCAAAGCCTACCAGGAACTGTCCTTTCTTCTTCTCTTTCCCCAGCTGTAACAAAATATCTTTATTCTTTACCAATGATATCTCCCACTCTTCTTGCTTCTTTTTGATCTTATCTGTTGCGGTAGTTACAGGTTTATAATCTGCCACTGCTGCGGACATTACAGCAATCTGTGTATTTGGAAAAGATGTTGTAGCTGCATTGTACATTTCATCACCTGCAACAACAGATAACACTTTGATCCCTTTATAGTTGGCCTTTTGATGTGTAGGACCTGTGATCAATGTTACATCAGCTCCACGTAAGTACAACTCTTCTGCAATAGCAAAACCCATTTTACCGGAAGAATGATTTCCAATAAAACGAACGGGATCAATGGCTTCATAAGTAGGACCTGCAGTCACCATGGCTTTTTTGCCTTTCAATTCATGGGTACGAAAGAATTGTTCAATGAGGTATTGACAAATCTCTTCCGGCTCTGCCATTCTTCCTTCACCAAATAAACCACTCGCTAATTCTCCATTTCCTACTTTGATCAAATGATTTCCATCTTTCACTAATTGCTCCAGATTTCTTTGGGTAGAAGGATGATGCCACATGTCTTCATCCATCGCAGGCGCAATCACTACCGGACAAGTTGCCGATAAATACACTGCGAGTAAAACATTATCACACAAACCATTTGCCATTTTGGCCATGGTATTGCAACTGAGTGGCGCAATCACAAATACATCTGCCCAACGACCCAGCATGACATGATTCGACCAATCATCACCCTCTACCAGATCATAAGTGACTTTATTTTTTGATAAAGTGGATAAGACAACCGGAGAAGCAAATTCTTTAGCGGCATTTGTCATCACCACTTTCACATCTGCACCGGCTTTGATGAGCAAGCGAACCAGTGTGATGGTTTTATATGCAGCAATACTGCCTGTGATGCCAACGAGTATTTTTTTTCCTTTAAGCATGTTTGTGAATGGTGAATTGTGAATGGTGAATGTTTTTTATATCATACTTAATGACGGCAAAAATTATATTGCCTTACCAATGATGACTCGGATTTATGAACCTCTCGCCTCATTCACAATTCACAATTCACCATTGACACTTCACCTATCTCCCCTCAAAGTAACAAAAAACGACAGTCAAATAACTGTCGCTTTTCATAAAATTATTAGAAGGATACGATCTTATCTGAACAGATCGTTATCGTTGTTCTTTCTGTGATAGATCTTGTCTTCCATGAACTCTTGAGTAGCCAGAATCGCAGGATTTGGCATTTTCTCATACGCTCTTGAGATCTCGATCTGCTCTTTGTTCTCATGGATCTCTTCCAGACTGTCTGTATGACTTGCAAACTCTTCCAGTTTATTGTGCAGCTCTTCTCTCAATGAAACATTGATCTGATTAGCTCTGCGCGCAATAATGGCGATTGATTCATACAGATTACCTGTCTTTCCTTTGATAGAAATCAGGCTTTTGGTTTCAACCACACTAGCGGTATTAGCGCTCATTTGCCTTCTTAGCTTGCTCATTTTTCTGGTTTTTAATATAATTTGTTGATTGTAATTTCAATTTATTGACCTCATCCAAATACTTGCTATCTGAATAACGGTCTGAAAAATCCTGACATTCTTCGATTACTTTCTGAAAACGCTCCGGTTGCTTTTCTTCATAACTCATCTCCGCATAACGGAAATATGATTTGATCACCTGGAGTTTGTATTCATCTGCTTTTTTGGAATCAGGAAAGTTATCCGATACATTTCCAAAAGCAATCGCTGCTGCTTTGTAGTAACCTAAGTTATAATACAACTGCGCACTTTTGAATTCTTTGGCTTCTAATTTCTCTCTGCACTTATCAATCAAATCCGTAGCATCCTGCACGCGCTTAGAGGTAGGATGGGTATTGATAAAAGCCTGCATCAACTGCATGGTCTTATTCGTACTCGTTTGATCTAGATCGATCTTCGGCGATTGTCTGTAATAACAGTACGCACGCATATAATCGCACTCCTCACCTTTGGTACTGTTCGGGAAATTCTCTACAAAACTCTTGAACAGATTTTCAGCATTCATGAAATCGTTCTGGTAGTAGTAAGAATATGCGAACTTATAGTACATGTCCTCATAACGAGCAGTACCTTTTACGTAAGGAAAAATGTCTTCAAAGAGCACTTGTGCTTTCGTATAATCTTTCTTGGCATAATACTGTTCTGCCATTTTGTATTTGTACTCGTAGTCCTTGCTCTTCAATACCTTATTGAACTTATTGGAGCACGATACTAGTAAAACAGCAGCCACTAAAAAGACAACGATCCTATTCATACAAGTTGGCAAAATTAGTTAATTATAGGCAATTTAGAAACTTGATTTGGAGAATTGATTATCAGGGAGTTAAGAAAAAGGTAAAAATACTAGATAGAAGCTGTGAGCTGCGAGCTACGAGCGAGATACTACTCATAGCTCACAGCTCGTGGCTCATAGCCAAAGAAAAAGCTGCTCCACTTGCGCAGAACAGCTTTTTTCTTTACCTATTCAAACGAAGGCGTTATTAGTTCTCGCCTTCTCCTTCCTTCAGTTTAGCTTTGATCTCAGCTAAAGCTCCCAGGTCACCCAGGGTTGCTTTTTCTACCTTCGCCTGGATGTTTTTCACCGCTTTCTTGGTATTGTCAGATTCAGCTTTCGCTTCTTTCTTTGCAATTTCCTTTTCTTCAGCTACTACTTTCTCCCAGATACGGGCATGGCTCAGAACAATACGCTTTTCATTGCGATCGAATTCGATCACCATGAACTGTGCAGTTTCATCAGCTTTCACCTGAGAACCATCTTCCTTGTTCAGGTGACGGTTAGGTGCAAAACCTTCTAAACCATAAGGCAATTGTACAAGGGCACCTTTGTCATCCTTACGGGTAACGGTTCCTTCGTGCAGACTACCTACAGCGAAAGTTTCTTCCAAGGCATTCCAAGGATCTTCTTCCAACTGTTTGTGTCCTAATTGCAGTTTACGGTTTTCTTTATCGATGCTGAGGATGATGATATCGATGTGCTCACCTACTTTGGTATAATCAGTTGGGTGATTGAAACGCTTCAACCAGCTCAGATCGCTGATGTGGATCATACCACCGATACCAGGCTCCAATTCAACGAATACGCCATATGGAGTGATATTTTTCACCAAACCTTTGTGCTTACTGTTTTCAGGGAACTTGTTCTCGATCGTGCTCCATGGGTCTTCGCTCATTTGTTTGATGCTCAGACTCATCTTACGTGCATCTTTATCTAAGGTTACCACTTTTGCTTCGTACTCATCGCCCAACTTGAAGAATTCCTTCGCGTTGATCGGAGTATTTGCCCAAGTGATCTCAGATACGTGTACCAGTCCTTCAACACCAGGTTGAATTTCCAGGAATGCACCGTAATCTTCAATATTTACAACTTTGCCTTTCACAACTGAACCTTCAGATAAACCTTCAGGCAGCACATCCCATGGATGTGGCGTCAGTTGCTTCAGACCTAAGCTGATACGCTTTTTGTCGTCGTCGAAATCCAATACCACCACTTGCAATTTCTGATCCATCTTCACCACTTCGCTTGGGTGAGAGATACGACCCCATGAAATATCGGTGATGTACAACAGACCATCCAAACCACCGAGGTCCATGAAAGCACCGAAATCTGTGATGTTCTTCACCACACCTTCCAATACCTGGCCCTTCTCGAGTTTGCTCATGATCTCTGCACGCTGTGCTTCGATATCGCTTTCGATCAGTGCTTTGTGAGATACAACGGCATTCTTAATGGCTTCGTTGATCTTCACTACTTTAAATTCCATGGTCTTACCTACAAACTGATCGTAATCAGTTACAGGCTTCACGTCGATTTGAGAACCCGGTAAGAAAGTTTCCATACCGAATACATCCACGATCAAACCACCCTTTGTTTTGCTGGTAACAGTACCGGTGATCACTTCACCAGTTTTGTGTACTTCCACGATACGCTCCCATGCACGGAAGATGCGGGCAGACTTACGGCTGAGGTGCAGATTACCATTGCGGTCTTCTTTCTCAACAACCATAACTTCTACTTCGTCACCGATCTTCAATCCCTGTACATCACGGAATTCGTTCAGTGAAACCAGACCATCGCTTTTGAAACCGATGTTTACAACCACATCAGTTTTGGTGAGGGCAACCACACCACCACGAACGATCTCGCCGTCTTCGATCTGTACGAAAGTGTTGTCATACACTTTGTCATACTTCACTCTTTCAGCTTCAGCATAGTGACTTACATTACGCTTGTCAATGCTCCAGTCAAAATCATCATGCGCAGTTTCTACAACCGGCGCTGCTTCAGGTGCTTTTGTTGTCGCAGTAGCAACTTCGGGTGTACCCGCGTTGTCCTGAGCATCTGCGTTTAATTGTTTACGAAAAATGTTCATAAAATGATCCCGATGGTTTAATAAATCGGGGGTGCAAAAGTAGGGAAAAAGTTGGGAATTAAAGGGGTTTGGAAAGTAAAATTGGGGACGTACTAAAATTGATTATCCCACTAACTATCTGATTATCAAATCAAAATGACAAAAGATATTATACATACATAATTTAGTATATTGATTATGGCTTAATTCAAGACTTATATCGATAAGTCAGACTAATAATTAACATTAAAACTCGTACTTACAATTTAAAAGAATGATTGACGAAAGCAAATACAATAACTTTTTTTTAGATACTTTAAAAGCAAACCCATCTCAATATTACAGTGAATACGATAGAGTGATGAAAGAGTATGGGAATTCCGAAAAAACAAAAATTGCTTTCTATACTCAAGCATTTGATGTAATAGTTTCTCAGTTTAAAAATGAAATGCCACAAAATCGTGAATCACTTTCTTTTTTAATTTATACACACAACAGATTTATTGAAATTCTTAAAGATGATGATATTGATTCTAGTAATCTACAAAAGGATTTAGAAGAATTAAAAAATCAGACTTACATATATGATTCTCCAAGACAAAAAAAATATAATTTAAACACCAAATATGGTCGAAGAAAATGGCGCGAGGAAGGCTTCCAAGAATATCAAAAGTTATCAGCAGAAGAAAAAATAAATAGAAACGTAATTGGCATCTTAATAGTAGTTGTGATTTGTATAATAATGTATTTTATTTTAGGTGAGAATGGATTTTTGAAATGGGCAACAAGATAAACAGGAGCTAGCCAATATTTCTGTTAGAGGAAGGATATTTAAATTATCATTTAAAATTAGTCCAAAAAAGGTGAATTTGAAACTGAGTTAACTATTACAAGTAAGCACTAAGAAATTATCCAACCTCTGGTTTTTTAACTTTCTTCACCTGCTCAAATTCATTCTTCCCTTGTTCTTCAGACATTATTGTTAGGACTGGACGACCTATCGAAATTCCAGGTTCTAGTTCACATTTAAGATAGTATGACTTTCCGTATTCTAGTTTCACTTTTACTGACCTAGTTACACCTATGTTCGCCCAAAATTCTCCCTCCCCTTCCTGATTGAGCTTTAGAATTGTCTTGGTGTTATTCCTGATTTTAGCGACTAGTATTCCTTCTTTAATGATTGAATTTGAAAAGTTTAGGTCATAGCCAAGTAATGATCCTTCAAACCTTTGAGGTCGATAGATATAGATTGTACAATATGGTATAGAATCCTGAGCTGTTACTTCATTCACAAGAGTAAATACAAGTAATAATGAAAACAAAAACTTCATGTTGAAATATTAAGATCATTAAACATACGAAAAAATAGTAATTCTATCTTTTTGCTTCTCTTCTACGACCATAAAACTCCCCATAATGGCCAGATCCTTCGTCGCAGATGATCACTTGCGTGATCAATGCTCCTCAGGATGACGGTTTCGTGAGGTGATATAGCTGTGTTGGCTTCGCCAACACAGCTAGTCGATGTCCCTTGTCGTTGTCATCCTGAGGTTTATCCTGAATGTAATGAAGGAAGCATTCCGACGAAGTCGGAAACTGCGACGAAGGATGGTGATAAGGTGATTTTTCCTCTGACTTCAATTGAAACGAAGTCAACTAACTGTTCATCAAATTTGCGGGAAATACGATGGGGAAAGCAAGCATTTTTGGAAGCTATCATCATTACTCATTTTTTTCAAAGCGCCAGAAATGAATCTCACTGCATATTCATTGAAGTCTTCCACTTCATTAATGGTATTTGAGTTTACCAGTGTTGGGCCTAAAGGGTCGATTATTAAACTTGTTAAATACACTAAGCTCAATGATAATGGTCTGTACAATCTTGCTTTTGGTGATAAGGTAAACGAAAAAGGAGACATTAATGACAGCATCATTTCAAATAACGCTGACAGTGAGTTAGTCTTGGCTACAGTTGTAAGGACACTCTATATTTTTACCAATACATATCCAAATGTTTGTGTGTATGCATCAGGAAGTACAAAAAGTCGTACGCGTTTGTATAGAATCGGTATAACAAAATATCTGCCTGCTATAAAACGTGACTTTTATTTATTTGGATGGAAGGATAGTATACTGGAACACTTCAAAGAAAATGAACCCTACGAAGCATTTTTGATCACAAGAAAAAAACTATCTTTATAACATGGAACAAAAGGAATTGTATCATATCAAATCGACTGTTGTTACAATTGACAAATCTTTGGATCAATACAATGACATGCCACTATTTCAGGAGAAAGTCGATAAAGCAAATGAAGCCATGCGCAATGTAGATCTTTCTGAAATAAAGAGACTACAATCTGAAGGATAGGTCTCATCTGTCCTCAACAGCTTACCTCCTTCTACAAAAGTCTTATAAATAAAAGTTCGTCGCAAATGCCTCCCTAGGTAGGAGGAGACTTTTCGTGTTACACAGCTAAGATGTAACATTTAATTTTGCTTCTATCCTACAACCATAAAACTTCTCATACCGGTCAGATCCTTCGTCGCAGATGATCACTTGCGTGATCAATGCTCCTCAGGATGACGGTTCAGTGTTGTGTGTTAACGCTGTGTTGGCTTCGCCAACACAGCGGGGTAATCTTTCTTATCACTTTACTTGAAACGAAGTCAACCAACTGTTCATCAAATTTGCGGGAAATACGATGTTACATATCACTATTTTCGGCTCTACTGATTATTTCGCTTTACAATCAATACCATGCAACAAGTACCTTTTTCAGAGTATACACCAAAAGTATATACCTTTACAAAAAGTAATGGTATGAAAACTTTATCACTCAAACTAGATGACCATACATTCGAAGAAGCTGAAGCTATCACTGCGCAATTGAACATAGCCCGTAATCGATATATCAATGAAGCGGTAGATCTCTACAATCGGTATCATCACAGAAAGTTATTGAAGCATGCTCTCGCAAAAGAATCTGCGCTTACCAGAAAAGAGTCCATGAACATCTTACGTGAGTTTGAAAAACTGGCTGATGAAGATTAATCAGTATGATATATGGCTAGCCAATCTGAATCCGGGCAAAGGAACAGAGCCGGGTAAAACCAGACCCGTTGTTATTGTACAAACGGATCTGTTGAATGACACACATTTGTCAACGATTGTTTGTCCCATTACCACCAATATTCAACCAGACATGAATATTCTTCGCGTACATCTAAAAAAATCGCAACTGGATCAACTGAGTGATGTTCTCATTGACCAAATCAGAGCCATTGACAATAAAAGATTGATACAAAGAATCGGCAAACTCAACCAAGATCAAATCCAATTACTGAAAAAGAATTTGATGATTGTACTAGATTTGTAAGGTTCTAAAAAAAGCATGGTTTACTTTTCCTTTCTTCACTGAATCGTATAAATAAAAAGGTTCTACAAACTACAGATACGATCAAAAAGTCAGAACTTCGGATCATGGCAAATGCCTTATAACGCATTTGAATCATTCGCCCCATGAACTATCAGACTTTTCAGCCCAACAGCGACCTAAATGCACTGGTCAAATGTTTTTGGACCTTGGAAATATCGGCCGATCATGCTTCCGAAAAACAAAGAATCATTCCTGATGGTTGCATGGAATTGATATTCATATTGGGTGATGATATCAAAAGATATACTTCTGAAACCGAATTCATCATTCAACCCAGGGCCATCATCGTAGGACAAATTACCGAGCCTTTTACGATCCAACCTACCGGTTATGTACACTGTTTTGCTACGCGGTTTTATCCCTATGGTGTTGCCAACTTTATCAAAACACCCCTGAAAAACTTAGAAAACAAAGAAACACCCATCGCAAACATTTTCGGGGAAAAAATTGCTCATGAATTAGAGCAAAAAATCATTCAGGCAAAAGATACATCAGAAAGAATCGAGATCATTGAAACTTTCCTCACCCATAAACTCAATGAAGCTTACTCAATTGATCAGATCGTACTATCCACCATTGACGCACTACTAGCCACCAGCGGAAGCTCTCCTATTAAAGCCATCCTACAAGAAGATGCATCGAAACGCAGACAGCTGGAAAGAAAATTTTCGCAACAAGTTGGTATGAGTCCAAAACAGTTAGGCAAAGTGATCCGTTTACAAGCTGCATTAAAACTCATGCTCAACCAGAAGTCTGAAACCTTTACCAAAATTGCTTACGAAAGTGAGTATTATGACCAAAATCATTTCATCAAAGACTTCAAAGAGTTTACAGGTATCACACCGAAGGAGTTTTTATCGGATCATCAAATGCTTTTATCTTCTCTATTCTACACGGAAGACTAACCTGTCGCATTTATACTATTTATAGCGTTGCGAATCTTACATCTTTGTATTAAAACAAACAAGATGAAAAGAACCATACTAGGTGTAGCAATGCTCATTGCCATTGGGTTTTCGGCTTGCACCAACACAAAAACCATTGAAGAAGAAAAAACAGCAACTACTCAACCGCAAAAAGCAACCACTATGAACAACCTGATATCAATTGTAGAAATTTCAATCACAGATTTTCCTAGAGCTGTAAAATTTTATCAGACAATTTTAGGTGTTACTATTCAGGAAATGGATATGGATGGTAATAAAATGGGAATCATTCCTAACGAAGAAGGAACCGTAAATGTGGTATTGATCAAAGGCAACGACTACAAACCATCCAGTGATGGGGCTTTGGTATATCTCAACGCAGGTAAAGACCTACAGCCGGTACTTGATAAGATAGAACAAAATGGCGGAAAGGTAATCGTACCAAAAACGCAAATCAGTCCGGAAATGGGCTCTTTTGCATTGTTTATTGATACAGAAGGAAACAAAGTGGGACTGCATTCAGCACAATAAAACAACTAAAAAAAGAGTACTCTTAATAGTGATTTTTGATACAAAGGACTTACGTGCTTCATTGAACGTGAGTCCTTTTTATTTTCTTGATTCTTTGCAGGTCGCATTTAGTTGTACTTCTATCCAATAGCAATAAAATTCCCTAGATAGATTACCCTTCATATTTAAGAGCGCAAATAATTCTATTTCAATTATGGCGAATTCGCCATAATTACATATTCAAGGTTTATAATTTTCCAAGGGAACCAGGTTACTTTTTTCAAGTTTTCGGTATCAATAGAAAAAGTACCATGTCGCTTTTTTATCGACATAAAGTTTCCAGCTTTTTTCTTTTACCCTATCTGCTGTGGTGGATCTATATGATCTATTATATGTTTAAACCGGCCGGGGAACCTGTCTGTGATTTTTCACCGGTGGCTTTTATCATCATCACTCCCATTTGGGCTTTCACTTATACATGTGTATGGCTGAGTAAATATTCCACCTCTCATCCATCTTACCGACAAGATTATTTAAGCTTTATATTTCTATGTACTTTTCCATTGTTCGTTACATTTTTATTTTTCATCTAACAATTGGTTCATTTAAGAAATCAAATGATACAATCTTCACCGACGTCTCGTTGGGAGTATCGTTCAGAACAGGGTTTTAGCACTTTATTATTGACAAAAAACGTATTTCTACCCGTTATAAACAGCCGTTCGTTGTTAATTAAGCTGATCAGTAAAATGTAATATTATCTTTAAGGGTATTCATTGATCAAAAAACAAACTATGAAACAAAGGTTGATCATCTTCTTTTTAATCGCTTCTCTTTCTGTACACGCACAATCATCGAATAAAATATTCACTTCGGATATCGATAATTTTTGGAGAGCCTATGATAGTATTCAACAAACGTCAGATTTTACCAAAAAACTGGCATTGATCAATGAATACTATATCAACAAAAGAACAAAAGGATTAGACGCATTCATGGAGTTGCGCGACTATAATGATACACTCTATATAAAACTAATTGAAAGGTATCCGAAGTTTTGGAATTCAATCAGAGCAAATACATTATCTGTTAAAACGAAAATAGCTGCATTCAACAAAGCCATCGCTGATTTACAAAAACTATATCCCGGACTCAGAGAAGCTGAAATGTATTTTACGATTGGCGGATTACGTTCGGGAGGTACAGTGAAGGATAATATGGTTTTAGTTGGTGCAGAGATCGCTACGGGTGACCCTAGCATTGATATGTCTGACTTCAAAAACGACTGGCTGAAAAAAGCATTTGCCAAACAGTCGCTTGACAATCTGGTTTATTTGAATATTCATGAATACATCCATACACAACAAAATGGATCAGGTGATCGGGTATTGAATCAGTGTATCATGGAAGGCGCGTGTGACTTTATTACCGAACTGGTTCTCAGAAAAACCCCTGAAACACAGTACATGTTTTATGGCAAAAAAAACCATAAGGAAATTAAAGAGCAATTTAAACAAGATATGCTTACCAAAAACTTCGCCAATTGGTTGTATAATGGCGGACAAAAAGGTGAAAGTGCTGATTTGGGTTATTATATCGGTTATGAAATATGCAAATCCTATTACAAGCATACAAAAAATAAGTCGCAAGCAATAAAAGAGATCATTGAGCTGAAATATGCTGATGACAAAGCAGTTGATGCATTTCTTGTACAATCAAGATTTTTTGAGGAATAAACCACATAGAAATCTATTCAATTATGACAACCCTCATCAGATGAGATTTCTTTTATACACCGCACTATTCCTGATCACAAATACCTATGGTATTGCAAAAAACCATTTCCCATTTGACAACATTGATCTTACCTTGAATTTCCAAAAGGAAATTTTATTCATTAAGGCCGCCTATACGCACCATTGGACTACAACAGATACCGACAGTATTTTCTTCTTATTCAACACCGCCTACCCTATTCAAAAAATTAATTGTGAAGGATATATATCCCATCAAGTGACCCAAAAAAATGGAGACCCTTTTTCCTATCTGCTTATTCAAATAGATAAAAATAAAATAAAAGGCAAGTCAACCAATTTCGAATTTGAATATAGCATCGATCTCAAAAAGCAAAACCATCTTTCATCCAATTGGATAGAGTTGAGCCTTGATAAGTTCTGGTACCCATGTTACAATGGACTGGGGACTCGATTCACATCTATAATGCATATCAGCAACTTACCTCTTGGCTACACATTCTATTCCTATCCGCATGCACGTTTTACCCATACAGAAAATCATACCATCACTATCGAAAATAATCAACCTTGGTACGATGTCTTATTAATGGCAGGAAAGAATATGAAGGAATGGAAAAGCACCGATACAAGTCTATCTATAAAATTTTATGCGGCGCAACATCAAGCTGACTCCATAATAACATCCATGCATCAAAAAGTAAAAGATATCATAACACTGTACAACTCATCTTTTGCTGCGAAGGCTCCCATTAAAAACTTATCCATTCTCTTACGAAATACCAAACGAGAAGAAATAGGTTACCAGTTTTACAGACCCGGATTGGTTGTGAGCGGAGCCGATTTTAATAGTTATGGCAATCTTGCTCATGAAATTGCACATCATTGGTGGCTGAATGCAGATATCATTAATGGTCAGTGGTTGAATGAAGGATTTGCCAACTATAGTATGCTCTTGGTATTAGACAAATATGATACTACAAGAAGAAACAGCATTCTTACATCTTACCAAAAAAACAGTAACGGAAAAGGATCTGTTTCCGGCGTAACTACTTTTGCGACAAATGCTTATGAACGATATTATTATAAGCCCACAGTGATTCTGTGGAACTTAGATCAGAAAATCGGAAGAGCTAAAATGATGCATTTATTAGCTGAAAGAATCAGGGTAAAAGCAGACACAGAGCAGTCTGTGCTAAAATTGGTACAGCAAATTGCGGGCAAATCAATAAAAAATTATTTTTTTGAACAGCTCAAAGAAGAATAAGCACTATTTACTTCTTCTAAAGAAACCATCATTAGGTAACGCAATTGTTATTTCACTAAACAGCTAATACCCCTTTGCCGGTGTTGTCTTATCAATAAAGAAAATACCATCAAAACTGAAGGGAACCGAATATTTGGGGAAAGCAAATTCCATGTTCACATGATTGGCAAAGCGTACATGGAGAGGTTCACTCAACCAGGCTTCTTTTCTTCCTTTCACTAAGTTTAAAAACAATAGATCCTTCTTCATGGTTTTTGCAAACTGATGTAACACTTCTTCAATAGTGCCCCTTGGACTTGCAACCAATGGACAACTATACATTTTGTCATAACGCTGATAATTGAGAAACCCTAAATAAGCACCTTCATAACTGGATATTCCGAAAGATTTATAGACAGGTCCATATCTTTTTGACAAATGCGCTCCCATAGTAATACCTCCATAGATATTATTATCAGGTATCGGATGATCACCTCGACTTACGTGTGTGTCATGTGCCCACAACAACATTTTTACACCCGGTCTGTATATTTCATGGATCCATGCTACATTTTGGGCCATCGCTGTATCACGATAAAATAGTGCAGGTGATGCATTATTTCTTGCATACTGATTGATAAGTCTGGCATATTGCAGTATCCATTCTAGTTTTTGCTGGAGCGACTGAGCTATTTGCTTTGATGCTTCTATTCTTCCTTTCCAAATGTTGACTAATTCCAACACAGAATCAGTTGCTCTTTTCCATTGTTGTTTTTGGTCTTCTGATGCAATAAAATGACGATTGGGGTCGCTCAGTAAGTCTTTTAGAGTTATTTTGATTTCTTGCGAAAACTTTCCATCAATTGGCGTGATCCAAGAAAATAAAGTGTCTGCGGTTGTTTTAACAAAATTCTGAATATCAAACCCCATGAATTCCACTTTATCATTGGGATGCGTATCATTATAATCTCTTACCCACTGTATCATATTTTTCACTTCGTCATTCTGCCAAACGCCTAACATTCCCCACATGCTGGAACGTGCGGTACCGGCTCCTCCTTTTACATATTTGTTTACTCGTTCAACAACAGCCATATTGTCTTCCATCGCAAAAACTCTTACCCCTAATTCTTTAACAGCGTAGACCAGCACGCGATGTTTTAGCTTGAAGAATTCACTGGTTCCGTGTGTACTTTCTCCCATGGCAATGATTTTGGAATCACTGCAAATAGATTGTAAAAAGGAAAGATCAGAAACGTCTGTATGGATTGAATCTACCTCCACTGATCTAAATGGAATGATCTGCTGTTGGAACCATTTTTTTTGTGTGGCAGTAAATGGGCGTGCAATTTCAAGCGTCGATTTGGGTTTCCCATTTATCGATAGCGAAAAATGATCGAACCAAATGGTGCCCGATCCTTGAACGATGATCTGAAATTCTATTTCGCCTGCAACCGCATCTCTTATGATGGTTTGTAGCGTATGATTACTCCAGTCTGCATTGACGCTATTAATAACAAGCGTATCACTTCTTAAGCCTTCATTTGGTCCCTGGTTTGTATAGTACAACAATACTAAACTTATTTTCCCCTTAAAATGGTTGCCTTTCACCCAAGTTTTGATACCAACGTTTTGCTTCTCCAGCTCGAAAGGCATAAATCTGTATGACACAATACAAGGAGATTGATTCGCTTGAACACGAAGGCTAAACTTACCATGCAGCTGATGAGTACTATCCATGCTTACCGATTCAACGGGTGGATTCCCGTAGATAGTCCAACCCCAGGGGCGCGTTAACCCATCCAAACTTTTGGTTTCAAAACTTAAATTCAAGGGCTGTTGTGCGTGTAAGAAATGCTGACATATTAGCAGCAGTAAGAATATCAGTTTTTTATACATAGAAATCGGTCATAGATGGTGAGGCTCAAATATGCTTTATAATTTAGGTTACATTTGAACTGTTTGGTCCTTGTTTATAAATCAGAACCCCATTTTATCCATGAACCTTACTTTTTGGCTCATATTAATGGCTGCTTTTATTGGTCAAACAGTTTTTCTATTCATTTCACTCATCGTAAGACCTTTAGAAAATAGACTTTCCAATACTCTTTTGATGACTTTATTATCTATTGTTTTCTGCATTCTTGTCAGCAATAGTATAACAGCTTCCTATTTATTCAAGGAAATCATGTTTCCTGCAAAGGTTACCAGAGGTATGATTTTATTGATCGGTCCCATTATTTACTGCTATGTAAAAGCAGCAACAGACCATACCTTTAAAATCAAGTGGGCACATACTTTTCATCTCCTCCCTTACTTGATGATTTTGGCGGTGAATACTTGGACCACACGAAATGTATCGGATGAGATGTTTATTGGCGCGGTTGAGGAATTGATTGCAGGTAAAAGCAAAATTCAACCTATCTCTGCGTTTCAATTTATACTTTATCCAATTCATATTATTGCACATACGTTGCTTTCTTATTTGCAATTAAAGAAAGCAGATAATTTTTTACAGAAAAACCTAACGATACCGATCAAAGACCGAATAAACTGGCTTCGAATTATTTTGTTGATCCTTATACTTAATGCGATCGTATTCATTGGTATTGCTATGTATACGCTCATTACCGGCACCTATGGAATTCAAGGAAATATATTTTACACTATCACTGTTTCTTTATTTGTGTATGCTATCTCTTATCAAGCTATTCATAACAATCAATTACTTGCTCCCGGATTTGATGTAAAGTATAAGACATACCAACTATCGAAAGAGCAGAAAGATGAAATAACCATTCGCCTCTACAGGCTACTAGAAGAAAAGGTTTATGAAGATCCTGAATTAAGTTTATCGGGATTATCTCAAAAGATCGGAACTCAACCACATATACTCTCTCGAGTGATCAATGAGGATTTAAACAAAACATTTACGGAATTATTGAACGAATACAGAATAAATATCATTAAGAAAAAAATGCAAAATGGAGAGCATGAGACCTATTCTATTATGGGCATTGCAAATAAAAATGGATTCAAAAGTAAATCCGCTTTCAATACTGCTTTTAAAAAATATACCGGTCTAACCCCACTTCAATACATAGATCAACTGAAGAGATAAAGTGAGAATAATAATCGTAAACTATTTACTTACGACTGTATATAACTCTGCAATTGATTGATCGTTTCTGCCTGTGTTAAAATAGTTTCTGTTACCAGATCATTGATGGAAATGATTCCAACCAGTTGTTCATCTTCGATCACCGGTAAGTATCGTAAACGATGCGAGGTCATTAATTGCATGCAAGATTCTACCGTATCATTCATGGCTACATAAGGAAAATCTGTGGTCATGATCTCCCCAACTTTTGTTTCACTGGAATGACGCCCTTTTAATATCACTTTACGGGAATAATCGCGCTCTGTCATGATACCGGCAAATTTTTCTTCTTTTATCACCACTACTGAACCAATATTCTGCTCAGCCATCAGTTTCAATGCATCAATTACCGTCATTTCAGGTGGTACGGTAGTTACTCTGTTTCCTTTGCGTTGCAATACATTACTTACTTTTCTCATGACAGGCGTTTTAGTTCCTTAATATAGTGAATGGATTTGAATTGTGCAAGCGGGGGATTGTGAATAGTGAAAAGTGAAAGGTGAAAAGTGAAATGGGGTGTTTTAGATGGGGCGGCCTCATAAAAAAATGTCCAACCCCGAAGCTTATCACTTCAAGATTGGACATTGATTATTGAAAATTCCTCTGTTTCTTAGTCTGTTTTCAGCGTTTTATCGATCAGGAAGAGCAGATTGGCTCTGTGTGCTTTGGTTTCTTCGTTGGTCGAAACGGCTGCAGCCACTTTGGTTCTCAACTTCTTGATGGTATACAATGCTGCTGCTTTGGATACATCATCAATGGGTGCTTGTGGATTCAACAAACTGGCTGCTCCTTTTACAAAAGTAGTTTGCAGGTATTGTCTGTGAACATTCACATTACCATTGATATCAGCATCAAAAATTCCTTTTACCAGATCACCCATTACATCGGCAACACTGTACTGATTGCCATACAAACGAGTATTGGTGATACGCTGCAAAGTGATCGGATTCAAGATATGAGACAATGCTCCACCTGCCTGTAAGCCTAATACATTATTGGTGATCTTAAAATCTTCTCCATTGCCCGGCTGATTGAATCCTCTTCGCTGGAATGCGAGGTATGGATATACTTGTGCGTCTGCATCAAAAGCATTGGGTGCAAATACATATTTATTCAACACATCGATCGCTTTCTTCTGCGTAGCCAATGGAACCGGTGTATATGGCTTGTTACCTGAATTTTGCTCAGGATTGCTTCTGTCGATATACACACCACCTACATAACGGCTAACGGCATTGATCATGCTGTTACGTTGTCCATTCAACACACCATAACGTGCACGTACTTCTACATAGGATTGTCCGGGCTTGGTATATTTCTGCACCAGCTTGCCCATGAGGTTGTTCACAAGTTTAAAGCGCTCTTCGGCATAACCGATGGCATCATTCGTAAGGTCATTCACATTCACACGTGGATCGATGGCTTTACCCGGAGCTCTCATATCATCACCATCATTACCAAATGCCAATTTAGGATCCGTACTGCGTGATAATATTTTGGTGAGTCCTGCTTCTTCTTGTGCTTCAGAGAATGGCGTGTAACCATATTCAATGGCCCACAAGTCATAAGGACCTGCTTTGGTGGTATAATAATCACCTTGCTTGCTTCTATCTGTTGAAACGTTGATCGCAGGATAATCCATCACTGATCCGATCAATCCGATAGAACGAGTGATAGAAGTATTGTTGATCTCTGCAGGCGATAACATCTGACTCGCTTTCATGTTGTGATTCAGTCCGAGTGTATGTCCCATTTCATGCATGATCAAATAGATCAGGAATTGCTTATGCATTTCTTTGATCTCTCCTTCCGGAGCATCCATGGCTTCGAGCGTGGTATGTCCGGTCATGAACTGAGCTTTCAATTCACCAGCCAATGTGCATGCCGTATGATTTTTCATCTGCATTCCGGGGAATTGTAAATCGTTCGCTGATTGCATAGATGGACCATTGTACAACTCATCAAAAATGGGTGTTGCACTTCCTGAGAACCATTCTACGGTGATATCTGCTCCGAGTATTTGTCCGGTACGTGGATTGGTAAAGCTAGGTCCAATAGCTCCGTAAGGAGGATTGGCAGAAGATACCCAACGGATCACATTATAACGGATATCTGCAGGATCCCAAGTAGCATCATCCGGCATGATCTTCATTTGAACTGCATTTCTGAATCCGGCTTTTTCAAATGCTTCATTCCATTTCAATCCTGCTTCCAGAATCGTTTGACGATATTCATGTGGTGTGGTGTTCTCGATCCAGAAAACAATGGGTTCAACAGGTTCACTCACTGCTGCTGAAGGATCTTTCTTCACCAGGTTCCAACGGTTGATCATATCCTTATAAGGAACCGGACTGATGCTGGTTTGGTTATTGCGCTGATCTAAGAAATATCCCACACGCTGATCGTCTCTGCGTGGACGAAAATCGTTCTTAGGCATTTCAATGAAGCTATGTTGCATACGAACGCGTACATAGCGAGGATCGGTAACATCAGGACCTCCGTTAGCAATGGTACTTGGATTATCATAAGACAGATCCACCACAACATCTGTATTATTTGGGAAAGAGCGGATGTTGGCATATTTAGATTTAGTAGGATTTAATCCACCCAAATTAAAAATGAACATAGCTCCCGGACTTGGAGGTATTACGGGTTTTACAGGATCCAATTTTTCACTTAAGAACAACTGATCTACATTAACCAGGTAACCCAATGAATCTTCGATACTGAATTTATCGTTGTAAAAAACCGCCTCGGGCTTGTCTACATCTGCGGTCTTACTTACCGGATTATTTTTATCGTAGAAAAAGCCTGTATTTACTTGAGAGAATTCAATTTTATCATACGCCCTTTTCATTTTGAATACAGCCGTTGCACGGTGCATACTTTGATGAAGGAACAAGGAGGTTGGTCCATTGATTGAGAAGCTTTGATAGATAAATTCTTTATCCAGCTGATCCTTTCTGATGTACATCTGAAGACTACCGGTCGTAGTATCCTGATACAAAGTAAATAAGCCTTCAATCTTTTTATTGCCTTTTGTCTTTTCAGCAACTGTTGGTTTTTTAGGCGCTGCAGGAGCTTTAGAAGTATCACCCGGTGGACGAGTGCCGGCTGGCATTCCGGCCGGGGGTTGTTGAGCATACAGGGTTGAGCTCATAAATACCGCACATGCAGATGCGGCAAGCAATAGTCTTCTCATAGAGCGTTTCATTTTAGTTGACTATCAAAATAGTAAATATGTGTCAGGAATTTACAGCAGAATGGATAAGTGGCAATTTTTTAACAATCGCCTTTTGATCGCTCTCGCTATCGGAATTTTTGATGATCGTCTTTGATCAGACAGATGCAATGGCCTTCGCGGCAATAAAGCCACTGGTCCATGCATGTTGAAAATTAAAGCCCCCTGTGATGCCGTCTACATCCATCACCTCGCCTGCAAAGAATAATCCGGGCATCTTTCTGCTTTGCATGGTCTGCGGATCTATTTCGCTGAGCATGATACCACCGGCTGTTACAAACTCATCTTTGAAAGTTGTTTTGCCTTTCACACTAAACTCATGTGCAGTCAGATTTTTAATCAGTCTGTTTTGTTGTTTTGAAGGAAGATCAGACCACCTGCACTCGGCGTCGATCTCAGATTCCTGAAGAATATGTAACCACAAACGATTCGGTAATCCAAATGGATTTTTACTACCCATTTTTTGTGCACCTGATCTGTCTCTGATCTCTTGCCATTCATCGCGCAGCATTTGTTCTGTATATGATGGTATCCAATTCACCAGAATTGTAAAATGATAATTCTTATCTGCCAACTCTCTCGCACCCCATGCTGAAGTTCTTAAGATAGCCGGACCACTCATACCCCAATGCGTGATCAGTAATGGACCTTCCTCCTGTAATTTACTGCCCGCTACTTTTACAATCGCACGTTCTACACTAACGCCCATCAAAGATGTGATAGGATTACCGGGCATATTGAATGTGAAGAGCGATGGTACCGGTGTTGCAATGGTATGCCCTGTGGATGTCAACCAATCAAACATATTGGCTTTTGGAAACCCGCCTGTAGCAATGCATATAAAGTCTGCCGAAATAAGATTCCCATTGCTTAATTGAAGTTCAAATGTGTTTTCTTTTTTCTGAAAAGAGATGACACCTGTCTGCAATTGTACTGCTACTTTATACTTGTCTGCTTCTTTCAGTAAACAATCAATGATGGTTTGAGAGTTATCAGTGATCGGAAACATTCTGCCATCTTCTTCCGTTTTCAATGCAACACCTCTTTCTTCAAACCACTGAATCGTATCCCGGGTATAAAATTGATGAAATGATTTTTTTAAGAAGTTTTGTCCGCGTGGATATTTCTTCACCAATTCAGGTATTTCAAAACAAGCATGCGTGGTATTGCATCTGCCACCGCCGCTGACTTTTACTTTTGATAGTAGTTTGTTTGACTTCTCCAACAACAATACGTTCAATGATGGATTCATGCGTGCAGCATTCACTGCACAAAAGAAGCCGGCTGCTCCTCCACCAATGACAATGAGTTGTTGTTGCATAATCAGATAAACAAAAAGACCTTCTGATAAAGGTCTTTGTAAAAATATTAATTCAGTGTTGAATTACTAGTAATAAGAAGTATTCAGATTCGGATTGGCTTTCTCAGCAGCTTCAATAATGCTGTAATCAGAAAGGATCAATGCTTGTCCACGTTTCACACATACATCATGTTCAAAATGACAAGCTACTTTTCCGTCTTGTGTGCGAACGGTCCATCCATCATCATCGGTATACACTTCTCTTGTACCTAAATTGATCATGGGTTCAATAGCGAGTACCAAATTCTCTTTCATCTTTGGCCCATTCCCACGTTTACCATAATTGGGAACTTGCGGGTCTTCATGTAAGCTACGTCCTAATCCATGTCCAACCAATTCTCGCACTACACCATAACCATGTTTCTTCTCTGCATGCTCTTGTATAGCAAAAGAGATATCTCCTACCCTGTTATTGACGATCGCTTTCTCAATGCCTTTATACAAAGACTCTTTGGTTACTTTTACCAACTGAATAATTTCAGCATCAGTTTCTCCCAAAATAAATGTGTATGCATGATCACCATGCCATCCATTTAAGATCACACCCATATCAACAGAAACCACATCTCCTTCTTTTAGAGGAGCATCATTGGGAAATCCGTGTACAACCACATCATTCACCGAAGCACATACGTTGAAAGGATATCCTCTGTAATTATAAAAAGAAGGAACTGCTTTATGGTCTTTGACGAAGTCGCCACAAAGTTTATCGATCTGCATGGTCGTCATCCCAGGCTTCAACACTTTGGCCACTTCAGTAAGTGTTTTACTTACCAGCAGCGCCGCTTCTTTCATCAGGGCTATTTCCGCTTCTGTTTTATAGATGATCATATGATTTCTTCTCGACATGATAAAAAAACAAACCTGTCGTCGCTATCAGCGAGACGACAGGTTTGCAAATATCGTACATTTTTGTCCATGGTCGATGGTCCATAGACCATGGACAAAAACTAGATCGTTGTTGTAGAAACAGTCTGTCTGCCTTGTACGCGACCGCCTTTCATCAGTCCATCGTATTGACGCATCAACAAGTATGTTTCAATTTGTTGCAGTGTATCCAATACCACACCTACCATGATAAGTAATGAAGTACCACCAAAGAAAGTGCTAAATCCTTGAGTAACACCTAAACGCTGAGCGAATCCGGGCATGATACCTACCAGTGCTAAGAAGATAGCACCCGGTAAAGTAATTCTGTCCATGACAGATCCGATATAATCAGCGGTTGGTTGTCCGGGCTTCACACCAGGAATAAAACCATTATTACGTTTCAGATCTTCTGCAATTTGTTTAGGGTTAAAGATCAATGCAGTGTAAAGGAAAGTAAATCCAATTACCATGATTGAATAGATCACCATATACCAAGTATTGCTATGATCGTTAAAGATCTTCACGATACCCTGTGCAGAATCAAGATTGGTAAATGATACGAGTGTAGGCAGGAACATGATCGCTTGAGCGAAGATGATCGGCATAACACCGGCGCTGTTTACTTTGATAGGCAGGAACTGACGAGCACCACCGAATTGGCGGTTACCGATGATCTGCTTAGCATAGTTAACAGGTATTTTACGAACGCCTTGAACCAATACGATCAATCCAAGGATGATAGCGATCAGAATAGCGATCTCGATCAAGAAGATCAACAAACCACCACCCGCTCTTTCGCCTTTAGCGCTGAATTCCTGGATCAAAGACTGAGGAAGACGAGCAAGGATACCTACCATGATGATGATAGAAGTACCGTTACCCAAACCTTTGTCTTGGATCTTTTCACCCAACCACATTACAAACATGGTACCTGCTGTTAAAGTAATAACAGTAGAGAACCAGAAGTAAGGTGCATAAGCAGGCATGATGGCTTCAGCGTATCCGGGACTGTTCAGGTAAGCAACATAAGCCCCTGCCTGAAATGCAGTAACGATTACGGTGAGGTAACGTGTCCACTGATTGATTTTTTTACGTCCGCTATCTCCTTCTTTCTGAACTTTCTGTAACTGAGGAACCAAGATGGTCATCAGCTGCATGAAGATAGAAGCAGAGATATAAGGCATGATACCGAGTGCCAGAATAGATGCCTGAGAAAAGGCACCACCTGCGAACATATCGAAGATGCCTAACAAACCTCCACCGCTTTGGGCAGATTTTTGAGCTTCTTCAATTTTATTAGGATCGATACCCGGTAATACGATATGGGTACCAAAACGATAAGTAAGAACCAGTGCAAGTGTAATAATGATCTTGTTACGAAGCTCCTCTATCGTCCAAATATTCCTTAATGTCTGAACTAGTTTTTTCACTTGAATGCAATTGTAAGCGTTAATAGTCTTAAACCAAAAAAAGACGCACGTTGTGCGTCTGGCAAGTTACGATAAAATTACTTGATAATTTCAACGCTACCACCTGCAGCTTCGATAGCAGTTTTTGCTTTTTCGCTGGCTGCATTCACTTTGAAAGATACTTTAGCTTTCAGTTCTCCGTTGGCCAATACTTTTACTTTATCGGTACGGCTGATCAATCCATTGATGTATAAATTCTCAAGGCTGAATTCAGTGAAACCATATTTCTCAACCAGTTGATCGATTTGACCCAGATTAAATACTACGAATTCAACGCGATTGTTATTCTTGAATCCACGCTTAGGGATACGACGCTGAATAGGCATCTGACCACCTTCGTGAGCCATCTTGCTCTTATAACCGGCGCGGCTTTGTCCACCCTTGTTACCTTTTGTAGATGTACCTCCCTTACCGGATGCTTCACCACGACCTAAACGTTTTTGCTTGTGTGTAGAACCTTCTGCAGGTTTCAGATTGTGTAGTTTCATGTTGTATTGATTTTGAACTTTCGGGGAATCACCCCTCGCGATTAATTTGAAAATTTGAAAATGTGCTAATTTGAAAATAAAGGAATTTGAAATTTTATAAATAGAAAATGAATCAAGTGAATTGACTCATTTTCAAATTTTCAAATTCTATAATTTTCAAATTAATTAAGCGATCTCTTCAACCTTCACCAGGTGGCTTACTTTATTCACCATACCAAGGATCTGAGGAGTAGCTTCTACTTCTCTTGAAGCATTCAATTTCTTCAAACCTAAAGCGATCAAAGTTTGTTTTTGACGCTCAGATCTGTCGATACCGCTTTTAATCTGTGTGATCTTGATCTTTTTCATAACTACTTTATTGAGTTAGTCTATAGTCCATAGACCATGGACCATGGACTATGGACTAACAACCAATGATTATCCATTAAATACTTTGCTCAGCTTGATCGTACGGGTTTTAGCAACCTGAACGGGTTCACGCAACAGGCTTAACGCCTTGATGGTAGCTTTTACTACATTGTGAGGATTAGCAGAACCCAGGCTTTTTGCCAGTACGTCTGTTACACCTGCACTTTCCAGAACGGCACGCATGCTACCTCCCGCGATCACACCCGCACCATGCGCTGCTGGTTTGATCAGGACTTTCGCAGCACCATCTTTCGCCCACTGTTCGTGAGGAACGGTTCCATGCATTACAGGTACTTTTACCAGGTTCTTCTTGGCATCTTCGATACCCTTTGTGATAGCTTCCTGAACTTCTTTTGCTTTACCCAGACCTTGTCCAACCACACCACTTTCATTACCCACTACTACCAGTGCTGAGAAGCTGAAGGTACGTCCACCTTTAGTGGTTTTCACCACACGGTTAATGGCAACTACTTTCTCTTTCAGTTCCATGTCGCCACCGGCTTTTACCTTATTTACGTTTACTTTAGACATTTATCTAACGATTAATTGTTGTTAGCAGATTAGAATTGCAGACCACCTTCTCTTGCACCGTCGGCTACTGATTTAACACGGCCATGGTACAGGTTACCACCACGATCAAATACTACAGTATTCAATCCCAGTTCAGTGGCTTTACGTGCGATTGCCGCACCTACCAGTTTCGCTTTTTCGATCTTGGTTACTTTCTGAGCAGCGATATCTTTATCGCGAGATGAAGCTGCTGCCAGTGTCTGACCATTATCATCATCGATCAACTGTGCATAAATATCAGCATTGCTTCTGAATACAGATAAGCGTGGCTTAACAGCTGTACCAGCCACTTTCTTACGAATGCGGTATCTGATCTTTTGCCTTTGAATTAATTTACCCATTTTGTTTTATTTACCCCCCAACCCCCTGAAGGGGACTAGGGAAATTTTTAAAATATTTAAACACCCGCTTTATACCCCTTTAGGGGCTAGGGGCTTATTTACCTGCTGCTTTACCTGCTTTTCTTCTCAGGATCTCACCAGCGTATTTCACACCTTTACCTTTGTATGGTTCAGGCTTACGTAAGCTTCTCAATTTAGCAGCTACCTGACCGATCAATTGCTTATCGATACCTTCCAACAAGATCTTTGGATTCTGACCTTTTTCAGTAACTGTAGCAACTTTCAGTTCTTTAGGAACTTCGAAAATGATATTGTGAGAGTAACCCAATGCCAGATCCAGAATGTTTCCGGTATTAGCGGCTTTGAAACCCACACCCACCAGTTCCAATTCTCTTTTGATACCTTCAGTAACACCTTTTACCATGTTACTTACCAATGCACGGTATAAGCCATGCATAGCACGGTGACGGATCTGATCAGTAGGACGTTCAAATACTACTTCATTGTCTTTGATAGTAACAGTGATATCTCTATCGATCTGCTGCTTCAATTCACCCTTAGGGCCTTTAACAGTAATTTCATTCTCTTTGCTAACAGTGATGGTTACACCTGCTGGGATAGTTACCGGTTTTTTTCCAATACGAGACATAGTCGTTTCTTTTTTATTGTTCAACTAAAATCCTGACCGTGTTCAGCTCCGACTAAAAGCTTAATTGTCAGACAGGACAATGACTTCATTAAGAGATGTAGCAAAGAACTTCACCACCTACATTCTGCGCTTTTGCTTGCTTATCTGTCAGTACACCTTTAGAAGTACTCAGGATAGCAACACCCAGACCATTGATCACTCTTTTGATCTCAGCGGGCTTAGCATATTGACGCAGACCCGGACGGCTCACTCTTTCCAGGGAGCGGATCGCAGGTTGTTTAGTAGAAGGATCATATTTCAACGCGATCTTGATCAGACCTTGTTTGTTATCATCTTCAAATTTGTATTTCAGGATATAACCCTGTTCGTACAGGATCTCTGTCATACGCTTTTTCAGATTAGAAGCAGGAATTTCTACCAGTCTGTGACCAGCCATCTGTGCGTTACGGATTCTGGTTAAGAAGTCTGCTATAGGATCAGTTACCATTTTTATTAGAATTAATTCGTGTTCAAAATTTTGTACCAATTTCCCGATTTTGATCGGGACAGGGTAGTTTTACCAGCTTGCTTTTTTTACACCTGGAATTTTACCATTCAGGGCCATATCACGGAAGATTACCCTTGAGAGACCGAAGTATCTCATATAACCTTTCGGACGTCCGGTAAGCTGACAACGGTTCTTTAAACGAACAGGTGACGCATTCTTAGGCAGTTTATCCAATGCTGCATAATCACCTGCTGCTTTTAGAGCTGCACGCTTCTCTGCATACTGGGCTACCAAGGCTTCACGCTTTCTTTGTCTGGCTTTTACTGATTCTTTTGCCATTGTTTTATGTTTAGATTTGAGTAGGTTCCGGATTTGATGATTACAAACCGGCTGCTACCAGTTACTTTTTAGTTATTGTCTTTTTTAGCTCCTTTGAAAGGCATACCCAGTTCTTTCAGTAACTCATATGCTTCTTCGTTGGTTTGAGCAGTAGTTACGAAAGTGATATCCATACCGGTGATTCTGTTCACTTTATCGATATCGATCTCAGGGAAGATGATCTGCTCAGTAACACCCAATGTGTAGTTACCACGACCATCGAACGCCTTATCACTGATACCTTTGAAGTCACGTACACGAGGTAACGCAACAGATACCAATCTGTCCAGGAATTCATACATCTTCTCACCTCTCAGTGTTACGCGAGCACCGATCGGCATTCCTTTACGGAGTTTGAAGTTGGAGATATCTTTCTTAGACATCGTAGGAACTGCTTTCTGACCAGTGATCATGTTCAGCTCTTCTACAGCGATGTCTACTAATTTCTTATCATTCACCGCACCATTAACGCCACGGTTGATACAGATTTTTTCCAACTTAGGAGCTTGCATTACAGTTTTGTAAGCAAACTTTTTCATTAAAGCAGGTACTACCTCTTTGGTGTACTTGTCTGCTAATCTCGGAGTGTATTTTGCAGTACTCATTACTTGATTACCTCCCCTGATTTTTTAGATATACGAACTAATTTACCTTCTTCACGATTACGCTTTACTTTGGTAGCGCTGCTCGTTTTAGCATCCCATAACATCACATTGCTGATGTTGATTGGTGCTTCGATCTTAACGATACCACCCTTTGTATTCTGCGCAGAAGGCTTGGTATGTTTGGTTACGATATTAACACCTTCTACTACCACACGACCTTTATCCACGATAACTTCCAACACCTTGCGGGGCTTTTTCAAGTCCTTGTCATCACCGGCGATCACCACTACGGTGTCTCCTTTTTTGATGTTGAATTTGGGTTTAAATCTTGTACTCATTTTTTTAGGCTTAAAGCTGAATGCTAAACACTTTTATCGCTTAGCAACTATTTGTTTTATGTTTTAGGGACGATAACAAGAATTGCATCTTGTTTCTTCCTTCTTGTGTCTTCTTATAATACTTCCGGAGCCAAAGAGATGATCTTCATGTAACCTTTATCACGAAGTTCTCTTGCTACTGGTCCGAAGATACGGGTACCACGAGGCTCATCAGAGTTGTTCAATAATACCACTGCATTGTCATCGAAGCGGATGTAAGAACCATCCTTACGACGCAATTTGTTTTTGGTACGAACGATTACTGCTTTAGATACAGTACCTTTTTTGATACCACCTGCAGGGATCGCATCTTTTACAGTTACAACGATCTTATCACCGATCTTGGCGTAATCCTGACCGCTGTTACCTAATACTTTGATACAAAGTACTTCCTTAGCACCACTGTTATCAGCTACATTCAATCTACTTTCTTGCTGAATCATTGTTTTAGCTTTTAGCTTATAACTTAGAGATTTCTCTCTTCGTTAAATTTTATCAATTTTTACAGAGGCTACAGCTCAAATTCTTGCAGCTTGCAGCTTGTGACTTGCGGCTTTCCGCAAGCCGGTTGTTATTTTGCTTTCTCTACGATCTCAACCAGTCTCCAACGCTTTGTTTTGCTCAGAGGACGAGTTTCCATGATCTTTACCACATCACCGATACCGCACTCACTTTTTTCATCATGAGCATGGAACTTCGTGGTTTTCTTTACGAACTTTCCGTAGATAGGGTGTTTTACTTTTCTTTCAACCGCAACAGTGATGGTCTTGTCCATCTTATCGCTGGTAACAACCCCGATCCTTGTTTTGCGTAAATTTCTTACTTCAGCCATTGTTTATTTTTTTAAAGCTTTGAGCTCTGAGCTTCGAGCTGCGAGCATTTTTTTAATTCTTACAAGCTCGTAGCTCGTGGCTAGCAGCTCGTAGCTGTATTATATGCCTAATTGTTTTTTCTTCAACTCAGTCTTCAGACGAGCAATATCTCTACGCAGACCACGAATATTCATCGGGTTCTCCAATGGAGAGATTGCATGTGCGAATTCTAATTTTTTCAGTCTTAACTGATCTTCCTGAATTCTTGCCTGCAGATCTGCGACATTCATGTCTTTCAGACCTTTATTGAATTCAACTTTTTTATTTGCCATTTTGGTCAATTTGAAAATTAAGCTTGTAAGTCTCTTCTTACGATGAATTTGGTTTTGATCGGTAATTTCTGAGCAGCGAGTTCCATCGCTTCCTGAGCTACCTGCTGAGATACACCATCGCATTCGAAGATGATACGTCCTGGTTCTACTACAGCAGCCCAGAATTCAGGGTTACCTTTACCTTTACCCATCCTTACCTCAAGAGGCTTACGGGTAATGATCTTATCAGGAAATACACGGATCCACACATTACCTTCACGCTTCATAGCACGGGTCATTGCCTGACGAGCAGACTCGATCTGGCGGTTGGTTAACCAGATAGGTTCCATCGCTTTCAAAGCAAATGAACCGAATGAAATGGAAGTACCACGCTTAGCCACTTCACGAATGCGGCCTTTCTGCTGTTTCCTGTGTTTACTTCTTTTAGGCTGTAACATTTATTTCAATTTGAAAATTTGAAAATTTGAAGATTTGAAAATGAGTGGAAGTAGATTATTCCTGGCGTAGTGAAAATTTGTTTTTTACATTTTCAAATTTTCAAATTGCCACATTTTCAAATTATCTTCTATTGTCTCTTCCGCCTCCGCCGCGGTTATCTCTTCTATCTCCACCACGACCGCCGCGATCATCTCTTCTGTCTCCGCGTCCGCCGCCTCTTTCTTCACCACCTCTTCTTTCACTCATATCATTCTTACCACCTACGAAGTTTGGATTCAGTTCGCGCTTTCCGAGTACTTCACCTTTACAGATCCATACTTTGATACCGATCTTACCGTAAACAGTTTGAGCATATACGTTTGCGTAGTCGATGTCCATACGGAAAGTATGCAAAGGCACACGACCCTGTTTGAACTCTTCGCTACGAGCGATCTCAGCACCACCCAAACGACCACTCAACTTGATCTTGATACCTTCAGCACCCATTCTGAGTGTAGAAGCGATCGCCATCTTAGTAGCACGCTTGAAGTTGATACGGTTCTCGATCTGACGAGCGATAGTATCTCCTACAATATTAGCATCCAGTTCAGGACGACGGATCTCCAGAATGTTGATCTGTACATCTTCCTTACCGGTTAATTTTTTCAACTCTTCTTTGATACGGTCTACTTCTCCGCCACCTTTACCGATGATGATACCTGGTTTAGAGGTGTGGATTGTAACGATCAGCTTACCCAGGGTACGCTCTATTACAATTTTGGCAATACCGCCCTTGTTGATACGGGCGTTCAGGTAAGTACGGATCTTATGATCCTCGATTAACTTAGTAGCATAGTCTTTCTTACTACCATACCAGTTACTTTCCCATCCGCGGATGATACCTAACCTGTTACCAATTGGATTTGCTTTCTGACCCATATAGTGGTTTTACAATTAGTTTTTAGAATCTACGATTAATGTTACATGGTTACTGCGCTTACGTACCCTGTAGCCACGGCCTTGAGGTGCAGGACGCATACGCTTCAGTACACGACCTCCGTCAACGAATACAGTTTTTACCACCAGACTGCTGTCTGCAGCACTGGCGCCATTATTTTTTTGCTCCCAGTTGCTGATGGCACTCTTCAGCAATTTTGCCAAAGGCACTGCATTGTGCTGTGGGTGGTGCTCGAGAATAGCCAATGCCTTCTCTACCTCCATTCCACGGATCACATCAGCCAGCAAACGCATTTTGCGTGGCCCTGTAGGATAATTGTTCAGTTTAGCTACTGCTTCCATTTCTTTATTTGTTTAGGGTATCGCTTCCGGTTCTGCTATTTGCTATCAACCATCAGCTATACGCCAAGTGATTACTTTTTAGTTCCTGCGTGTCCTCTGAAGTTGCGAGTTGGAGCAAATTCACCCAATTTGTGACCTACCATAAATTCGGTTACATAAACAGGGATGAATTTGTTTCCGTTGTGCACTGCAAAAGTGTGTCCAACAAAATCAGGAGTGATTGTACTGCGACGGCTCCAAGTTTTGATTACACCTTTCTTGGTTTTGCCATCATTCATACCTTCAACTTTACCTTCTAAGTTGGCATCAACGTAAGGACCTTTTTTAATCGAACGACCCATAGTAATGAGTTAATTTGAAAATTTGAAAATTTGAAAATTGAAAGTGTTTGTTTTGGGGCTTTGAGAATTTGAGGTTTTCATTTTCAAATTTTCAAATTGCCACACTTTCAAATTACTTTGCTAATTTTTTACCGTCTCTTCTTTGGATGATCAGTTTATCACTGCCTTTTCCTTTCGTACGTGTCTTCTCACCTTTTGCATACTTACCGGTTCTGCTACGTGGGTGACCACCTGAAGCTTTACCTTCACCACCACCCATCGGGTGATCTACCGGGTTCATCGCAACACCACGTACACGTGGACGGATACCTTTCCAACGATTCTTACCAGCTTTACCTGCTGTTTCAAGGTTATGGTCGCTATTAGAAACCACACCTACAGTAGCGTAACAGTTGATCAATACTTTACGCAATTCGCCAGAAGGCATTTTCAATACTGCGTATTTCTCTTCTTTGTTCGCCAACTGTGCAGATGCACCGGCACTTCTTACCATTTTACCACCTTGTCCGGGCTGCAATTCAATATTATGAATCATAGTACCCAGTGGCATATTCTTCATCATCAAAGCATTTCCGATCTCAGGAGCTACTTCATCACCAGCGATGATATTTGCACCCACCTGAATTCCCTGAGGAGCGATGATGTATCTTTTCTCTCCATCAGTGTATTGAACCAATGCGATAAACGCAGTACGGTTCGGATCGTATTCGATAGATACTACTGTTGCAGCAATATCTCTTTTGTTTCTTTTGAAATCGATGATACGATAATGTTGCTTGCTACCACCACCCATATAACGCATTGCACGACGACCTTGTGAGTTACGTCCTGCAGTTTTCTTTTGTGGCTCCAACAAGCTCTTTTCAGGCTTGTTAGTAGTGATCTCAGCATAAGCATTTCCGATTCTCCAACGCGTTCCGGCGGTCATCGGTTTGTACTTCTTCAGTGCCATTTTCTTTGTTTTACTCCTAGCTCCTAAAGGGAAACTAGGTTTTGTTTTTTAATCAACTTTTGCGGTAGTTGAACTACCATACTTTATCATTTTTCCTCCAAGTCCCTTTTAGGGCGGGGGAATTAAATGTTAGCGTACAGATCAATCGTTTCTCCTTCGGCTACGGTTACGAATGCTTTTTTGTAAGCAGGTTTCGCACCTTGAATAAAACCTGCTTTAGTGTAGCGGGTTTTGTTTTTACCAGGAGCAACAGCAGTGTTCACATCGATCACATTCACACCATAAAATTCTTCTACTGCTTTTTTGATCTCGAGTTTGTTCGCCTTACGATTTACTTTGAAAGCGTATCTTCTCAACTTTTCTTGTTGAGCATTTGCTTTCTCAGTTAAAATAGGCTTTACTAATACTTCACTCAGTTTCATTGTATTTCGGTTGAAACGTTTCTAATTGGTTAAGCTACTGCCTCTTCTTCTGCGAAGATTTTAGCAGTGTTTTCTGTGATCACGAGTACATCTGCATTCATGATCTCATAAGTGTTAATGTCGGCCAATAAAGTGCTGGCAACATTTGGTACGTTACGAGTGCTCAGGTACAAATTATCATTGTACTCAGGTAATACAACCAGTGTTTTCTTATCTGCGATGTTCAGGTTCTTCATCACTTCCACCAATTGCTTGGTCTTAGGTGCATCCATCTGAATATCTTCTACTACTACGATCGCACTTTCTTTTGCTTTGTAGCTCAGTGCAGAGATCTTAGCGAGGTCTTTCACCTTACGGTTCAATTTGAAATCGTAAGCGTGAGGCTTGGGTCCGAAGATCGTACCACCACCCTTGTATAAAGGGTTACGGATATTACCCTTACGAGAACCGCCGGTACCTTTTTGCTTATGCAGCTTACGGCTGGCACCCTGCACTTCAGCACGGGTTTTTACTTTGTGTGTACCCTGACGGCCTGCAGCCAGGTACTGTTTTACAGCCAGGTAGATCACGTGATCATTTGGCTCGATACCGAAAACCTCAGCTGGTAATTCAACCGTTCTGCCGGTTTTCTGTCCTTTTATATTTAATACATCTACTTGCATGGTCATTCAATTAAGTTGTGATTACTTCTGGATTAAAACGATTGAACCGTTATGACCAGGAACAGAACCGCTGATCAGGATATAGTTCTTTTCAGGGAAGATCTTCACTACTTTCAATCCCTTCATTTTTACTCTGTCGCCACCCATACGTCCGGCCATTCTCATGCCCTTGAATACGCGTGAAGGATAAGAAGAACCACCGATAGAACCCGGTGCACGCTGACGATCATGTTGACCGTGTGATTGCTCACCCACACCAGAGAAACCATGACGTTTTACAACACCCTGGAAACCCTTACCCTTGGTAGTACCTACTACTTCAACGCTTTCGCCTTCAGCGAAAATGTCTACAGTAACAGTTTCTCCCAATGCTTTCTCTATGGAATAATTACGGAATTCTTTTACGAATTTTTTGGCGGCTGTTTGAGCTTTTGCGAAGTGATTCAGCTCAGCTTTAGTGGAGTGCTTTTCTTTCTTGTCGCCAAATGCCAATTGAAGTGCGGTGTAACCATCAGTATCCTGGGTCTTCACCTGTGTTACGGTACATGGACCAGCTTCGATGATGGTGCAAGCTGTTTGCTTACCATCTGCCGAGAAGATGCTGGTCATCCCGATTTTTTTACCAATAATACCTTTCATCGTTTTGCGGTTTATGCCCCGCAAGGTTAAAGAGGACATCCCACCGATGAAGCGGGATTCAATCCTTGTTCGCTGCCGACCTTTTCCCTTTACCCGCCGTAGCTTTAGCGAAGGAGGGTTGCTTTTTAGCTAACCACCTTCGCCAAGGCTTCGGTGGTCGTTGGAAGTACCGGAAGTAAACAAACCTCGAAGGGCCTGTTTATATGTATGATCTTTGATTTTTTGGTTTCTTGATTGAAAATCGAAAATCTCAGACCGTTTATTTATTCAGAGCTGCTTTCTTCCCTACTTTGAATAGAGAGTTGGCAGATGACTAATTTATTTTTAAGAACTCTTGTTTCAATCACAGCTTGTGGCTTGTAGCTTGAAACTTGTAGCCTATTTTATCAGGCTTTGATCTCTACCTCAACACCAGAAGGCAGATCCAGTTTGCTCAGTGCATCTACCGTTCTTGATGAAGAAGTGTAGATATCCAGCAAACGCTTGTGAGTAGCCAGTTGGAACTGCTCACGACTCTTCTTATTTACGTGTGGTGAACGTAGTACAGTGAAAATTCTCTTGTGTGTAGGCAAGGGAATTGGACCAGTTACTACGGCACCAGTGCTGCGCACTGTTTTTACGATTTTCTCAGCAGATTTATCTACCAGATTGTGATCGTAAGATTGTAATTTGATTCTGATACGTTGAGACATAGTCGAAACCCAATTTTCTGATTGGGGTTGCAAAGGTAAGGGACTGTATCTGAATGGTCAAGAAATTTGGAAATATTTTTAAGGAAAATGCCAAAAAAAAGACCAAATGTCCCTTTTGGAGGTTTCACATTGTTCATGAATTGAGGAATACTACGTAATTCTTGGCACTTACTCATAACACTTCATTTTTTCAGTACATAACACCATCGCTTTATACATCGAGGATCAAAAGTACACACAGACATCCCGTTTTAATGTTCACAGGGTTCACGTGAACATTGTGAACCATACTGATAATCAATAATTTACATCAAAAAAGTGCCTTTTTACATCATTTTTTGAGTGAGATAAGGATTAGACTACCGTATGTATAGGGTATCCCCTTAGTATCCCCTGAGTATCCCCTTTGCATCATCCGGGTATCATCTTTAGATCCTAGAATGACAGGTACCGCTGATACCCTTTTATCCAATGTTTGATGTACGTCGGTGCTAAAAGTCAAAGCGTAAATTGCTTAATTTCACGGCAATAACCCAAATATGGCTAGAAAGAAACCTATACCCTCCTTTTCTGATAAACAACCCACTGAGAAACAGGCTCCTACAAATTTGAAATCCGGAAATAAAACATCATTGATCCCTCTGATCATTGTGGGATTGTATATGGCCGTTCATTTCATCACGAATATGAACGCGATTGATGTGATGGGATCTCAATGGTTCTACTTGTCCTTGCTTGACATTGCAGTAGTCATTTATATCTGGGCCAGAAAAGACCTTTACCAAGATGTTGTGGTCACCATTTTCAAACAGTTATATACCAAACTGTATCTCTCACTTTTTGTTCTGGCAGGATTATCCATCCTCTTTGCCATGAATCAGGTGGAGGCCTGGGTTTGTTTTGTGAGATTTATTGTTACCGTTGTTGCGTTTTTCAACATTGCTGTTTTGTTCTTCCATGAACAGGATTCATTCAGACTCATTTCCAGGTTACTAGCTGCTGTTTTGTTGATAGAGTCCTTACAATATTTCAGCAAATTTTTTAATCAAATTGCTGAAACACCGATAGGTTCTTTAATCAATTCCCTGAATGGCAACACCGGTAACAAAAATATTTTTGCTGCCAGCTTGGTCATCAAAATACCATTTGTACTATATGCGCTGTATCAAGCTAAACTAGCAGAGAGAATCTTCCACATTCTCGCTCTTACCTTAGGTGTTGCTACCATTTTCATGGCCAGTGCACGTGCTTCGTATGTAAGTTTGTTTTTGGTGTCGTTGATTTTTCTTGCATTTCTCTTTCTTGAATTTCGCAAACACAAGAAAGCTGACAAGTTACTACTTCAATCTGCATACTTGCTGTTACCACTGCTTTCCGCTTTTTTTATTACGCAGGCCATCAATACACAAGTAACCACCCTGCAAGAAAGCAATAGTGGTCGTTATGGTAGTGTTATTGGTAATATCAGTTCTATTGCTTTGACCAATGACGCTTCCAGCTATCGTTTTAAATTATGGGAACATGCTTTTGATTACATCGCTGAGAATCCTTTAATGGGTTGTGGTTATGGCAACTGGAAGCTGGCTTCTATTCCATACGAAAAAGAATATATTGATGATCTGAATGTTCCTGCACATGCGCACAACGACTTTTTAGAACATGCTGCTGAATTGGGTGTATTAGGTGGTTTATTGTATTTATCGCTGTATGTATGTCTTTTCTTTTGCACGATCAAAACTTTACGATCTGCCGCTTCTGAACATACAAAACTGATTGCTTTATTCTCTTTCATGGCTTTGATTGTATATGCAGTGGATGCAGGATTAAACTTCCCTATTGAAAGAGCTATCATGCAGGTATTTTTTGCTTGTGTAACAGCCATTAACCTCGGCACCTATATTAAAGGACGACAGGAAATTCACATGAGTGATGCGAAACCTGCGATCAACAACTTTACCCTTGCTCATCCCTTGTACGGCATCATTACAATACTCATGTTATTGCCTGCTACCTACATTACTTATCTCACATACATTTCATTGAAAGGACAACTTCGCGTGGTTCCTGATTTGAAAAATGAGCCGATGAGCATTCCGCTTGCTGAAGTAAAAACCATGTTCCCTCCTATTCCGAATCTTACTTCTTCCTCGCAACCCATTGATGCGATTTTAGGAAGGTATCATTCGGAAAACAAACAATATGATGAAGCACTTCGGTTACTAAGAAAATCTATCCCCTACAATCCACATATTTATTATAGCCAGTTTTTGATGGCCAATGTATTCTTTAATACAGATCGAATGGATAGTGCGAAGTATTATGCGGAACTGGCATACTATAATAAACCCAGGGCAAATACTTATTACCAAACACTGGTTGCTGTTCATGCAAAAAGACGAGATACTGCAGGTGTTGCAAAAGCATTCAGAACCTATGTAAAATATCGCAATGAAGCATTTGCCTGGAATTTATTTCTCATGGGAATGCTTAATGCACAACAAAAGGCTACCCCTGAATTATTAAAACTTGCTGATAGTGCCCTCACCCTTTTTGGTCCACAAGGAAGCAGACCCGCCGGTGAAGCGGATTATGCCAATTTGCTGAAAAGAAAACAAGAGATCACGAACAATCTGAATTTTGCCGGTGCCATTGGTAATAGTCCGGAACAAAATGCTGCTACCTTACAAAAAGCTACACAAATTTATAATGAAGGTGTTGCAGCTTTTGCAAAACAGGATTACGCAACAGCAGCTGCAAAATTTGTTCGTGCCGCACAAATCAATGCATTCAATTATGCGATTTATGAAAATGCGGGTGTCAGTTATTTTAATTTAAAACAGTACCGCAAAGCCATTTACTATTTCGATAAAGTCATGGCTTTAAAAATTACTACCGACGGTAAATCCGAATTCTTTAAAGGTGTGAGTCATATCAATTTGGGTGAAAAAGAGATCGGTTGTCAAACATTACAAATTGCTAAATCAAAAAATTACGCTGACGCGAATAATATTATTGCGCAGTACTGTAAGTAGTCCATAGACCATGGTCCATGGACTATGGTCTATGGTCTACTTACAAAAAAGCCCCAACATCACTGTCGGGGCTTTTACTATTTGAGACAAGGAAAATTATTCCTCGATCTTTACTTTTCCTTTGTTCTTCGCCATCACTTCTTCTGCGATATTGTTTGGTGCAGGAGAATAGTGAGAGAACTCCATGGTTGAAGTTGCGCGACCAGAAGACAATGAACGCAGTTGGGTTACATAACCAAACATTTCGCTCAATGGAACTTTCGCCTTGATCACCTGCAGGTTAGCACGGCTATCCATACCTTCCAGCATACCACGACGACGGTTCAAGTCACCTGTTACATCACCCATGTACTGGTCCGGAGTTAATACCTCTACTTTCATGATAGGCTCCAGCAATGTTGGCTTCGCTTTACGACCTGCTTCACGGAAACCAGACTTCGCACACAATTCAAATGACATTGAATCAGAATCCACATCATGGTAGCTACCGTCGAATACACGAACCTTCATGTTGTTCACCGGATAACCAGCGAGAACACCAGTCGTCATTGCAGTTTCAAAACCTTTCTGAATAGCAGGGATGAATTCTTTAGGAATAGATCCACCGAAGATATCATTCACAAATTGGAAATGTTTTCCTTCATTTTCTTTCAGCCACTCTTCATCAGCAGGACCAATTGAGAATTGAATATCGGCGAACTTACCACGACCACCCGACTGCTTCTTCAGCACTTCACGGTGTTCGATAGTCGTTCCGAATGATTCTTTATATGCAACCTGAGGAGCACCTTGGTTTACTTCTACTTTGAATTCACGACGCATACGATCTACGATGATCTCAAGGTGTAATTCACCCATACCACGAAGAATGGTTTGACCAGTATCTTCATCTGTATTAACGCGCAGTGTTGGATCTTCTTCCACCAGCTTAGCGATAGCCATACCCATTTTATCTACGTCTGCCTGTGTTTTAGGCTCGACAGCGATAGCGATTACAGGCTCAGGAATGAACATGTTCTCAAGGGTAATTGGATGGTTCTCATCACAAAGGGTATCACCGGTTTTAATTTCTTTGAAACCTACCGCAGCCGCAATATCACCTGCTTCGATAAAATCGATTGGGTTTTGTTTGTTGGCAAACATTTTCATGATACGGCTGATACGCTCTTTCTTTCCACTTCTTACGTTCAATACATAAGAACCGGCGTCAAGGTGACCACTATAACAACGGAAGAAAGCCAGACGACCCACGAATGGATCCGTCATGATCTTAAATGCCAATGCAGCAAATGGTTCTTTTGCACTCGGCTTACGAGTAATGGTTTCACCAGTGTCTGGATCTGTACCAACGGTATCTTCGATATCAACCGGAGAAGGCAGGTAGCGACAAACTGCATCCAGTGCTGTTTGTACACCTTTGTTCTTGAATGAAGAACCACACATCATTGGAACGATGCTCAGATCGATACAAGCCTTACGGATTGCTTCGTGAACCTCGTCTTCAGAAATGCTGTTCGGATCATCGAAGAATTTCTCCATCAATGTATCATCATATTCAGCTACTGCTTCAATCAAATTCTGTCTCCAGAATTCTACATCTTCTTTCATATCAGCAGGAACATCAATCTCATCGAAAGTCATTCCTTCAGTTTCCATGTGCCAGATGATCCCTTTCATTTTGATCAGGTCAACTACACCTTTAAAATTATCTTCAGCACCGATTGGTAATTGCAAAGGCACAGCTTTAGCACCCAACATTTCTTTTACCTGATTTACTACATTCAGGAAGTCGGCACCGGAACGGTCCATTTTATTTACGAAACCGATACGTGGAACTTTGTAACGGTTTGCCTGACGCCATACAGTCTCAGATTGAGGTTCAACACCATCCACAGCTGAGAAAAGGGCAATCAAGCCATCCAGTACACGCATAGAACGTTCTACCTCTACGGTAAAATCCACGTGACCCGGAGTATCGATGATATTAAAGTAATAGCTCTTTGTATTGGCATCAGCTTTCCCTTTTACAGTAGGGAAATTCCACTGACAGCTAACAGCAGCAGAAGTAATGGTAATACCTCTTTCTTTTTCCTGCTCCATCCAGTCAGTAGTAGCGGCACCATCATGTACCTCACCAATTTTGTGAATCATACCGGTGTAGCGCAGGATACGCTCGGTAGTAGTGGTTTTACCGGCATCAATGTGTGCGGCAATACCAAAGTTTCGTTGAAATTTCAAGTCAGCCATAAAAGTGCTTGTTTAAATATTTTTTTGCAGGAAGCATACGCTCCCATTTTCGAGGCGGCAAAGGTAGGAATAATACCAATTCGCTAATAACAGGTATCAGATTAAATTATCCCCGAAAAAAAAGCCTTAGGTAAAATCCCAAGGCTTTTTTTAAAATATTGATAGTCAGCCCATTAAGTATATACTAGCAGTCCCAGATCTTTATTTTTCCAAAGATAGGAATCGCTGATAGCCTATTTGGCTTTGGCCGGACGTACAGAAATCAATCCGATATCATATACTAAAGGAGTATAAGGCGGAACTGTTGAACCGTTACCGGATGCTCCAAAACCGAGTGCAGCTGGAACAAACACACGCCATACTGAACCTTCTTTCATTCTCAAAACTGCATCTTGTAACCCTAAAACAAGGTCTTTTACCAAAATCAGAAAAGACTGTTTGTCTTTATCCGAATCAATAAATACTGTACCATCAGGTAATTTACCCACGATATTAATAACGATGGTGTCTTCAGGTTCAGGGTTTCTACCGGTTCCTTTTGTTACTACAGCATAGTTTACACCACTAGGCATACGCACTACTCCGGATTGTTTACTTAGTTCTGAAAACAACATTTGCTCCATCATCAATCCTTTTTCTGAGCTAATCGCATTCTGAAAATTATTGATTCTAGACTCAGCACTTGCTTCACTGATCATGAGGCGCTTTTTAGTCAAGACATCATCCACTGCTTTTTGGAACATAGCAGGGTTGTTAATAATCACTCCATTTTTTTGCAAAGACTTTACCATATACACACCTAATGCATATTGAAGCGTATCAGCATCTGCCTTTTCTTTAGCAAGTTGTGCAGGTGTTTTGGTTTGAGCATACAGACTTACACTCATTGCTGCAGACAGAACAATCAGTAAAAAAGTTTTCATGTTTTAATAGTTTATGAAGCGTTAAGATATTATAAATATACCAAATGCATATTATACCAACAAGATCATCATTAGTCTTTTTTAGGACTACTAATATTTAGTAATTCAATTTCCAGAACCAATGCGCTGTTGGGGGGAATTACCGCAGTTCCTTTATCGGCGTACGCTAGCATTGCAGGCACATACACCTGCCATTTGGATCCCAATGGCATCATTTGTAATGCTTCGCTCACACCGGGTACCATTTCGGCCGGAGTTATTTTGAATGGAGACTTTTTATAAGTGTCTTCAAAAACAGTTCCATCTGCCAGTGTACCTCTGAGGTGAATGGTGACGGTATCCGTTAATTGAGGTCTGATTCCCTGTGCCGATTTCAGAATAAAATAGTGAACACCATTAGGCAAAATACCCAAACCGGGTCTTTGTTTGATATTGGTAAATAATTGTTGCTCCAGTTTAATGGAGCGATCTTTTTGTGTTACTTGTTGGTAAGCGGTAATAATAACCGGTACAACAGAATCAGGAATCATCCTGGGTTTACTTTGAAAAACATCATCGATACCTCTGATAAAAAGAGCAGGATTACTGATCAGAAACCCATTGTTATTGATCCATTGAGCTACAAATGCCCCGATAGCATATTGTATGGAATCAGTCATATTATTGAGTTTCACCGGTGTTGATGCCGGAGCAGATTTGGGTGGAGTTGTTTTTTGGGCTGTTACACTCAACGACAACATACCTGCAATCAAAAGCGCAAATAATTTCATATAGTTAATAACTGTAAAACTAAGATACATATAAATGCATCTTTCTAAGATCCATTTATAAATATTAAGGGATCATTAATGGTATGGTCATCATTATTGGAAATTAAGTTCTGCGGTGCCTTCAATATTGAGTTTTGCATCGTCTAGAATATCCAACCCTGCACAATTTACTACAGTACCGGTTTCTATCACTTTTGTACCGCTACTGCTAATGATCAGCACATTATAATCAAAAGGAACAATGACTTGTGTATCTGCTCCATTGTAGTTGAATGTATTTCCTGCAACAGTATAATTAACTGATGTTGCTGTTATTTCGAAAGTTCCGGCCACACCAATGGTTCCTCCATTCACAAATGTGATCGTATTACCTGATCTGTTTCCTGAAATAATCAGGTTATCAAAATCGAATTCGGGTATGAGTTGGTTACCTGATCCATTAAAATTCACTGTACTGCCCGCAACGGTATAAGTACCTGATCCGGGAGTTAGTACTGCTGCAATACCAATGGTACCGGTACTACTCAAAATGCGATTACCACCCGAGAGATTTAAGTTATTATAATTTCCACTCACCACCGTTTGTTGTGATGCAGCATTGTAGAAAACATCCCCTACCCATGTGAGTCCAGCAGAAATAGGTGTTGCAGAAGTATTCTGCGTTTGCAATACTCCATTATGATTTGCAGTAGTTGCTGTTAACTGAAAACTGCTCAAATTAAATACTCCACCCGCAGTAGTGTTCAGTGTTGCAGCAGTGATATTGTTGGCTGCTGTTTGTGTACCACTGGTATTATTGAGTGTAAGCACATTGTATGTTACTCCTCCTACTGTTTGTCCACCTGAACTATTATAATACACTACTGTTCCTGTACCGGGTGTGAAACTGCCACTGTTTAGCCAATCGCCATTTATTTGTATGGTTCCACTACCTGAAGTGATATTACCGGCACCTAGAAGATTACCTGTAAGATTTACATCTGTATTATTGGTGTTCAATAATGCAGCACCTCCATCCGTAGTCCAGTTAGCATTCACAATTAATGTTCCGGATGCGACCGTTTTAGTACCGGCTCCTGAAAATATTAATTGCTGATAATTGGGTGAAGTGGAAACAGTTTGAGCAACACCTGCAGCGTATTCAATAATGGTTCCACTTGATAGTGTATTTGTTGAAAAATTCGGATACGTCGTTGCACTACTTCCACTGCCTAATTTAAAAGTACCGGAACTCAGTTGAAGTGTGCCGGTTGAAGTCAGTTGAAATCCACCGTCATTAAAAATACTATTGGTTGTATCTGCACCAATGCGTAATGCATTTGCTCCTAAACTTCTGGCTGCGCCTAAGGTTACTCCTGCAGCATTTTCAATCAATACACCACCGGATCCCGGAAAGGGTGTAACAAATTCAGCACCGGTAGTTTGTGGAGAATTACTACGATAAGCAAGTGTTGAAGAAGCTCCAAGAGAAGGAGTCCCATTTACCGTTGCAGTTCCGCTTCTTGTTAAAGTACCTGTTACGTTAATACCCGTAATTGTTTTTACACCTCCACCTGCAAGCGTTAGGTTAAAATATGTGATATCATAAATGGTCTGGTTACCTGCATTGTTGTATATGTAAGTGGTGGTGGTGCCCGGAGTAAAAATTCCATTCGTATTTGAGAATACATTACCGGCGGCACCAAATGTAACAGTACCTGCACCTCCACTGCAATCAAGAACTGCATTCGCCGTTCTGTTATTTCGTGCATTGAGACCTACTGCTCCGGTAAAAGTAATAGATCCATTGCCTAATGTAATTTCCGTGACCCTGTTTGCATTATTATTATTCGCACTAATAGAAGTGGTACCCCCAACTTTTAGCGAACCATTACCTACATTGATTGAGCTTGTTCCATTTGAACTTGGAAAACTCATTACCAAATTTCCTGTAAGGGTTAAGGAGCTATTATCATCAAAAGACATAATTGCGCCTACAGCGGTACCGATGGTTAGTGAAGCACAAGTAAAAACACCATCAATCACTATATCATGACCACTATTAATGGTAACAACATCAATAGGACCTACCCCTTGTGAACGATAGGCAATATTGTTATAGTTATTGGCAGCATTCCCGGTTAATGTAAGAGAAGTGTTACTGTTAATTGCAGCAATGGTACCAATCACAACATTGCCTGTTGTTTTTATAATATTGCCAACACTTAGTTCTGTTAAAAACAGAGTACCACTCCCGGTGACTGTTACAGAAGAAGTGGAAGCGGTAATAGAACCTGTTCGTCCGGTATTAGGCCATGCAGTGGCACTCCAATTACCATTGGCTGCACTGGCAACGTTGGCAGCCTGTACATAATTGAACTGACATAGCATGATGCTACACCATCCTAAAAAATAAAAAAATATTCTATCGGCTTTCCATCTATTCAATAGCATATCCATAGCATTTAAAGCTTTACTTGTAAAGTCCTCAGGGCAGTAGTTGTGAATTGCTCGGGTAGAATAACGGCATGATCGGGATAGCCGTGTTATAGGATTTTCAATGCTTATGCATGATGAGAAATATCCTACAGTAAAGCATTTGTACTTGCATCACAAAGTTAACAGCTATGCAGCAGATATATAATTAATGAGATTAGATAACGATTAGATTTCTATTAAATTTTACTGTGTTACATTGAATACACTCGTATCAGGAAGTGTTAATACGGCATCATCATTCAATGTAATGGTTAAACAATTTACAGTTGTACCTGCTAATACAGTTTTAGCTCCTGCATTACTAATGATGAGATTATTATACGTAAAGGCAGCTATGGTTTGAGCCCCACTTCCGTTGTATTCAAATGTATTTCCTGTAACAACATAAGTAGTAGTAGTGGCTGTTGGAGAAAACACGCCTGACACTCGAATAGTTCCTCCATTCACAAAAGTTATCGTTCTTGTACCGTTGGTACTGATGGTCAAGTTACCATAATTCTGTGCATCTACTGTTTGTGCACCCGCTCCAATATAATTGACTGTAAGATTTGCCAGGGTTTTAGTTGTGATGGTGTATTGCGCTCCAAAACTGGGTGTGGCTGCTGTTCGCGTAACCCTCACTGTACCTGCTCCGGTAAGGGTACCGGCTCCACTAATAATACTGGTAGCTGCGGGGGCAAAAGTGCTGGTAACATTCATGGTAACAGCTACAGCAAAGTTACCTGTACTACTGATGGTGGTACCGGTAATGGTTAGACTGCTAAATGTAAGTGTGCCCGATGCATTATTGATAGCACCACTAGCTCCGGACATGGTAATGGTACCACCGGTGGGTGCAAATGTGATAGCACCACTTGTGGCAAAAGTTCCGGCTACACTAAAACTTGTATTGTATTGCGCTTGTGAAGTGGGTGTTGCACTTACTGTGAGATTATTGAATGTAAGTGTGCCTGCATTACTAATGGATGATGCCGCATTATTCATCGTTATTGTTCCACCCGTGGGTGCAAATGTTACGCCTCCATCGACGGTTAATGCGCCTGCCACATTATAACTTGTATTGTACTGTGATTGTGCAGTAGGTGTTACTGCGATCGTTAATCCACTAAAAGTAGTAGTACCATTGTTTACGATAGCAGATGAAGCATTGTTCATCGTGATGGTACCACCGGTAGGTGCAAATGTGATACTGCCATTCACAGTTAATGTTCCTGCTACATTGTAACTGGCATTATACTGTGATTGTGCAGTAGGTGTAGTAGCTATTGTTAATCCACTAAAAGTCAATGAACCATTGTTCACAATTCCTGAGCCTGCATTGTTCATCGTAATTGTACCACCCGTAGGCGCAAATGTGATGCTACCATTCACCGTTAATGTAGCACCAACATTATAACTGGCATTATACTGAGATTGTGCAGTAGGTGTTGCTGCAATGGTTAATCCTCTGAATGATAATGTACCACTATTGGTAATCGAAGAAGCCGCATCATTCATAGTAATAGTTCCCGCGGATGCAACAAAACTCCTGCTTGTAAGAACTGATAATATGCCTGCAACTGGAAAGCTAGCTGATGTGGTGGCTCCTGTTGCATCAATTTCTAAATTACCATAAGCTACACCTCCATTGGGTGCTGTCACTGCATTCGTCGTACCATCATACTCAACTGTACTGGTGGCGCCAATCACATGTGTGGTATAGTTCGTAGGCAAAGAATTGGTTCCTCCAATGATTAATCTGGTTCCATTAGAAATGGTCATGGTACCACCGGCTGCAGTTCTGTTGGCTGTAAATGCACCTAAATCTAAAATACCATTGGTGATGGTCAGATTACCGGTTGTAGTAATATTGTTATTTAAGGTTACAGTATTAGAACCTCCCCCACCCGTATTATTGATGGTTAATCCGCCAGTAAAAGCAGCGGTTCCTGTAATAGACTGATTCGTTGTGCCATTCATTGTAAATAATCCTGTACCTGATGTGAAAGTGCCACTGTTACTATAATTGCCACCCAGATTCACAGCCGGATTATTGGTACTGCCAAGAAATGTGGTATTAACGCCAATGGTTAAGTTCCCCCTAACCGTGAGTGTTCCTGCCAGGATAACTCTTGATCGAGCTACAGTTGATGAAAAACTAAGATTAGCATATTGCGGGGTTGTTGAGACGTTTTGATTGGCATTGATATGCGCATATTCCACTGTGGTACCCAGATCAATATTACTGGTAGTAAAAGCAGGAAAAACAGTTGCAGTTCCTGTTCCCCCGGAATAACGTCCTAGCCGATAGGTGCTCCCATTGAGTAAGTTTAAGGTTCCGGTTGATGTTACTGTATTACCACTGTCTTTAAACAAACTATTAGAAGTTACATCCCCAATGGTAAGTGTTGTTACCGATTGCGCCACTCTCATAATGACTCCTGCAGCATTATTTACTTTAAAAGTTGGTATAGCAACCGATGTTTGGGGGAAAAAATTCTGAGGAAGTGTTCCGTTGAAATTAACGGTAGTAGGAGTTACAAAACCACCTCCTGCCGAGGTGCCTGCAGCAGTACTGCCGATATTACCTCCGATATTAAGCACTGCACTACCGGTCATTTGCACCCAGTTACGTGCAATTGTAGTAGCCATGATCAGATTCCCTGCTATGTTTGCAATACCATTGGTTCCAATACTAAGAAGACATCTTCGCCTATCATCGGTAGATGCCTGCATTGTAAAAGTCCCTGTACAATCCAAGATACCTAAAACACTCAGTGTACGATTACGATTGTTACTGGTAGGGGGTGAAATTGTAATATTCCCATTTACAGTCAAGGTAAATCCTGCATTAATAGTAAGGGTTCTTGCAGCTGAAGGGTTACCTGTCCATGTAAGACTTAAACAGCTCACATCAGTTCTGATTGTGATTGTAGCACTGGGATCAATAACTACATCATCACCCGGTCCAGGAGCTACATCTCCTATCCAGTTTGTTCCCTCATCCCAAAAACCACTGACATTTTTGGAGGTAATCGTTGCTGCCTCAGTTGTAAAATGAAGTAAGAAGAAAAGAGAAAAAATAATTAACCTACAGAATCGGCTATCATTAGCTATCCAATTCTTGCTTAGAAAGAGGTTACGCAAAATGAATTGTTGATAAAACGCATGCAAAGCTATAGTCATAACGAGATGTTCAGGGTCTGATAGATCTGTTATTACTGTAGCAACAACAATAGGTACAGCTGTTGACTACATAACTAAAAAGCACAAAGCATCACCATCAATAGTGGGACGACTCTTACTTTTTAAGTTATGCTCAGGATTTGTTTGTATTAGCTTCTGTGGATATGGAGTAAGTGATACAGAAGACTTTTTGCTCGGTATAAAAATACAATTTTTATATATAGAATACCTTTTACAATCATTAAAAGAGATTAGAAATAGATTAGAGAATTTATAAGACAAATAATTCGTTCTCTACTATGTACATTGATGAATCTATTAACCTTGAACATTTAACACGCTTGTATCAGGTAAAGTCAATACTGCGGAGTTATTGATCTCAAGGGTTTGACAATTTACAGTTGTTCCTGCTAAAACTGTTTTTGCACCGGCATTACTAATGATGAGATTATTATAAGTAAAAGCCCGAATAGTTTGCGCCCCACTTCCATTGTACTCAAAAGTATTACCAGTTACTACATAGGTTGTTGTAACTGTGGTAGAATTAAATACGCCTGATACTCTAATAGTACCACCATTCACTAGCGTTACGGTTCTTGTACCATTGGTGCTAATCACCAGGTTCCCATAATCCTGTGCATCTACTGTTTGTGCTCCTGCCCCACTAAAATCAACGGTTAAATTTGTGAGCGTTTTATTCGTAATCGTATACTGTGCTCCAAAAGTAGGTGTCGCTGCAGTCCTTGTTACGTACACTCTTCCATTACCTGTTAATGTGCCAGCCCCGCTAATGATACTTGCAGCACCGGGATTGAATTCTCCTGTTACATTCATTGTTACTACAACACTGAAATTACCGCTACTCGTTACAGAGCTGCCGCTAACGGTAAGATTTTGAAACGTTAATGTACCCGAAGCATTATTGATAGCGCCCGCACCACCGGACATGGTAATAGTACCTCCCGTGGGCGCAAAAGTAATGGCCCCACTGGTAGCAAAAGTTCCAGCAACTGTAAAACTAGTATTGTATTGTGCTTGAGAAGTAGGCGTTGCACTCACTGTGAGGTTATTGAATGTAAGTGTACCTGCATTACTGATCGAAGAAGCTACGTTATTCATAGTAATCGTACCTCCTGTAGGCGCAAATGTTACTCCTCCATTGATAGTAAGTGCAGCTGCAACAGAAAAACTCGTATTGTATTGTGATTGTGCTGTGGGTGTGGCAGCAATGATTAAGTTTTGAAAGGTAGTTGTACCACTATTAGCTATGGACGATCCCACAGCACTCATGGTGATGGTACCACCGGTAGGTGCAAATGTTACGCTACCATTGATGGTTAATGCACCTGCTACACTAAAACTTGTATTGTATTGCGATTGTGCAGTGGGTGTAGCAGCGATCGTTAGATTGTTAAATGTTTTGGTGCCGGTATTGGCAATGGAGGAACCTGCCGCACTCATAGTAATCGTACCTCCTGTAGGCGCAAATGTCACACCGCCGTTGATGGTAAGAGCGGCTGCAACAGAAAAACTCGTATTGTATTGTGATTGTGCAGTGGGTGTGGCTGCAATGATTAAGTTTTGAAATGTAGTTGTACCACTATTAGCTATGGACGATCCCACAGCACTCATGGTGATGGTACCACCGGTGGGTGCAAATGTTACACTACCATTGATGGTTAATGCCCCTGCTACACTATAACTCGTATTGTATTGCGATTGTGCGGTAGGTGTTGCTGCGATGATGAGGTTCTGAAAGGTAGTAGTACCGCTATTGGCTATAGATGATCCTACATCACTCATGGTGATGGTGCCACCAGTAGGGGCAAAAGTTACACTACCATTGATAGTTAATGCCCCATCAATACTAAAGCTTGTATTGTATTGCGCTTGTGAAGTGGGTGTGGCTGCTATGGTCAGACTGTTAAATGTGGTTGTACCGGAATTTACAATAGAAGAGCCAGCTGCACTCATGGTGATGGTACCACCGGTAGGGGCAAAAGTTACACCGCCATTGATGGTTAATACACCTGCTACATTATAACTGGTATTGTATTGTGATTGTGCCGTCGGAGTGGCGGCAATGGTTAACCCACTAAAAGTCAAAGTACCACTATTAGTAATGGATGATGCCACATCATTCATTGTAATAGTACCGGCAGATGCTATCAAACTCCTACTCGTGATAACTGATAATATGCCTGCAACAGGAAAACTTGCTGATGTGGTGGCTCCTGTTGCATCAATTTCCAAGTTACCATAAGCTACACCACCATTTGGTGCGGTCACTGCATTCGTTGTACCATCATATTCGACCGTACTCGTAGCACCAATCACATGGGTAGTATAGTTTGTAGGCAAAGAATTGGTTCCTCCAATGATTAACCTGGTTCCATTCGAAATAGTCATCGTACCACCTGCAGCTGTTCTATTGGCAGTAAAAGCACCTAAATCAAGAATACCACTGGTGATTGTAAGATTACCTGTTGTGGTGATATTGTTATTCAGTGTTATAGTATTAGAACCACCACCACCTGTATTATTGATTGTTAAGCCGCCAGTGAAAGCAGCTGTTCCAGTAATAGACTGATTTGTAGTCCCATTCATCGTAAACAACCCCGTACCTGATGTAAATGTGCCATTGTTCACAAAATTACCTCCCAAATCTGTGACTGGATTATTAGTGCTTCCAAGAAATGTGGTATTGACTCCAATGGTTAAATTCTGTCTGACCGTAAGTGTTCCAGCAGCGATGGTTCTTGATTGGGCCACAGTTGATGAAAAAGTAAGATTAGCATATTGCGGGGTTGTTGATACTGTTTGGGCTGCATTAATATGCGCATACTCAATTGTCGTTCCTAAATCAATATTTCTAGTAGCAAAAGCTGGAAAAACAGTTGCAGTACCTCCGCCACCTGAATAGCGCCCTAATCTAAAGGTGCTATTATTCTGTAAGTTTAGTGTTCCTGTTGAAGTCACAGTATTTCCGCTGTCTTTAAACAAGGAATTCGCTGTTACATCTCCAATGGTTAATGTTGTTACAGTTATCGCTAATCGCAAAATCACCCCGGCTGTATTATTAACCTTAAAAAGTGTAGCTGTGCCCGCAGTAGCTGGCCAATAATTTTGTGGTAGTGTTCCATTTAAGTTAATGGTTCTCGGAGTTGTAAACCCACCTCCAGCTGCAGTTGGAGCTGCTGCATTTCCTACGTTACCTCCTATGTTTAATACCGCACCAGCTGCCGGCATATCTACATGGTTTCTTGCAAACGTGGTCTGCATAATTAGATTGCCAGTAATGTTTACAATGCCCGTTGAATTAATGGTTAAGATACAATCCTGTGAATTACCCCCAGTTGTTGGCATGTTTATAGATCCACAGTTTAATGTTCCTGATACTGATACATTTCGGTTGAAGTTAGCAGCAGGATTTACATAGGTTATTGCGTTCGTAACAGTTAAAGTTACTCCGCTATTAATAGTAAGTGTTCTCGTAGCTGTTAAGGATCCTGCTTGCCAGGTAATGGAATTACACGAACGATTATCAGTAACAGTAATGGAAGCATTGGTTGCAATGATTACATCATCTGCTATTCCGGGAATAATGCCATCAACCCATGTAGTTGTAGCATTCCAGTTACCACCTGCGGGTACAGATGTTATGGTTGCTCCTTGTATAATATTTATAAAAAAAAGAGAAAAGAAAACAAATAAAACAACCCTTGTTTTTTTGCAGAAAGGAGTAATGAAGATTTGAGAAATTGAGAAGCGAGATGTTTTCATATCTGTCTACATAACAATATCTGATTGAAAAATGCCGCTCAACATTTTACCACAAATAGCAATCATGATATACAGATAGAATAAACTGTTCATCCATCTCTATAAAAAAACGAATAAACGATTCCCGAACTTGTATGTAAATTTCATTATTTGCTACTCAGGGTCATTGATTAATTGAAATTGAGAACGTCTTGCATTTTAAACCGTTAGTACAAAGCGTCAATTTTGTCAATTAAACAATCTTATTTCAAGCCAAATATGATCTTGAAATATGTGCTGATTGGTTTAGTTTATAAATAATCCCATATTTTCCTTTTACAATTCAACTTCCAACTTTTTACAGCGCTACATAATTATACCTGAATTATCAAACTAAGACTATAGATACATTATTAAATTGCTGTAAGCAGCTTGGTGTGGATATTGAAAAAGAAACTACATAAGACTATTTGCTCAGTATAAAAGTACAGTTTTTTTGCACAAAACGTAGCCTTTACCACAAGGACTAATATTAAAAAATGCTTATAGAAAGCGACTCGACAAAAGTACTGGTAGATGGCTGGAAATACCTACCAAAAGTAAGTGCTGTATTATATAATCATTGACCCAACAACATTTAAAGTGCTGGTATCCGGTAAGGTCAAAATAGCCGATCCTTTGGTTTCCAGGGTTTCACAATTCACCGTAGTACCGGCTAGGACCGTTTTTGCCCCTGAAACACTGATAACAAGATGATGATAAGTAAAATCCGTAATAGTTTGAGGCCCACTCCCATTGAATTCAAAAGTATTATTGGTTACTACATAGGTGGTGGTAGTAGCCGTAGGGGTAAAGGTACCCGATACCCTGATGGTCCCCCCATTCACAAAAGTAACCGTTCTTGTTCCATTGGTACTGATGGTGAGATTGCCATAGTTTTGTGCATCTACCGTTTGTGCTCCTGCTCCATTAAAGTTAACCGTCAAACTCGTTAATGTTTTATTCGTGATCGTGTACTGAGCTCCGAAACTTGGCGTACCTGCTGTGCGGGTAGCATTCACTGTTCCGCTTCCACTCAATGTTCCAACTCCACTAATAATGGTTGTTGCAGACGGATTAAAAACCCCACTAACAGTCATCGTACTCACTACTTCTATATTTCCCGAACAAGTCACATTACTTCCTGATACAACTAAATTTTGAAAGATGACCGTTCCCGATGTGTTATTGATTTGTCCTGAACTACCCGACATTGTAACGGTTCCACCGGTAGGTGCATAGGTGATAGCACCACTGGTTGCAAATGTTCCGGCTACAGTAAAGCTCGTATTGTATTGAGACTGATTGGTAGGTGTAGCTGCAATGGTTAGATTATTAAAAGAGGCAGTACCACTATTGACAATGGAAGATGTAGCTGCATTCATGGTAATAGTTCCTCCCGTTGGCGCAAAAGTAACGCCGCCATTGATCGTCATCACTACAGCTACATTGTAACTGGCATTATACTGTGTTTGAGAAGTTGGCGTTGCCGCAATGATCAAATTTCTGAATGTTAGATCACCGGCATTAGCAATAGCTGCATTTACTGATGCCATTGTTATCGTTCCTACTGTTGGTGCAAAAGTAACGCCGCCATTAATCGTTAAAGTACCCGCCATAGAAAAACTACTGTTATACTGTGTTTGTGCTGTGGGTGTTGCTGCAATGATCAGGTTGTTAAAAGTTTTAATTCCACCGGCCGCTAAAGTAGAACTGGCTGTACTCATCGTAATGGTTCCACCGGTAGGTGCAAAAGTTTGTCCGGTTGTTACCGTCAATGTGCCAGCTACAGAGTAACTAGTGTTGTACTGCGACTGTACAGTTGGAGTAACATTGATGGTAAGATGATGAAATGTAAGTGTACTATTGTTTACAATGGATGATGAAGCACTACTCATCAAAACTGTACCACTGCTATTCGTAAAAATCGCGTCATTCGTAAAAGTTCCCGCTACATTCATCGTACCGGATGTAGATACCAAAACTCCAGCGCCTATAGAAACATTATTCAACGTAATGGTTTGACTTCCAAAACTCAAAGTGCCGGCTCCTGATTTGGTGAGTGAATGAGTTGCATCGTTGATAGTACCACCCACCGTAAGAACGATTCCGGAATTATTAGTTGTGATGGTAATATCTGTAGACATATCAACCAAACCATTACCTAAATGCAGCGATTGTGCTCCACTAAAAATGAAATTTGCATTCCATTCCATGGGATAATCGAGTGTCGTAACGGGGTCGGGTGTTGCATTTTGAATCGCCCCGCCATTGATAATGAATGTTCCTGCAATAGTACCTAAAGCACCCGGATTATTAATATTTAAAGTTCCATCATTTAAAGTTACGCCACCTGTAAAAGTATTGGCAAGCGTTAATGATAGTGTACCGGTATTATTCTTAATGACAGATGTTGTTCCTGTTCCTGCTGCTATGGGAGCCCCTGATTGAGTAACTGCACCTATATTATTGAATGTAATCTCTTTGTTTGTGGCTAAAGCGCCGGTAAGACCACCTGTTATGGTGAGTACGTTTGAAGAGGTAGTCGCCACTTGTGTAACGGTAAGGTTTTGATTAAATGTTATGGCACCACTAAACATAGCATTGTTATCTGTATTACCACCAATCGTATAAGTACCACTGGTAGCCTGATTCGCAATGGTTATAGTTCTTGCTATAGTAAATGCACCATCAATCAATAATGTTGGACTCCAACCATTTGATGTAGTAGCCGCATTCCCTAATACAATAGCACTGGATGCATTGCCGAAGGGTCCTGCTGCACTTACAGCAACTGATGCTCCAGCTAACAGTGTACCTCCACTGATGGTGGTTATTCCAGTATAAGTGTTTGCCCCTGATAATTTCCAACTACCTGTTTCTGTTTTAGTTAATGTTCCTGAACCAAGTCCGATAACACTTGTACATAAACCTGTTCCGGATCCCGATAAAATAAACGCTAGATTGGTAGAAGAAATATTACCGGCCAAGGTTAACAATCCTGAACCTGATGCATCTATACTTGCGTTTGATCCTGTTAAAGTAAATGTTCTATTGGTTGAGTGCCCAGAACCCTCATATCGAAGAATCGTATTTGCTGCCATAGAAATAGCCGCTGTTCCGGCACCTAATGAACTTGCGGTACTGATATTGGCTACAGTATTTACAATAATTCTACCCGCTGAAATAGTTGTAGTTCCGGTAAATGTATTGAGTGCTGATAAAAATAAAGTACCGGCTCCTTGTTTGGTAACTCCAAAAGTAGCACCACTGATGATACCAGTCAATGAAAAATCTGTATTCGTGGTGGTGCCGTCATCAGCCACATTCACAATTCTGGTCCCTGTAAGTGTAATGGGATTTGCAATAGATCCACCGGTACTAATGGCACCGGCACCTGTATAGTTGACTGTAATCGTACCTCCTAATGAAATAGCCCCTGTTCCTGTAATACTTGAGCCATTTCCTCCGCCAAGTGTTTCCATGGTGATACTAGACAATCCTCCAGACAAGGTAAAAGTACTCAGTGCTAAAGTAGTTGCCGCACGCACCGTTAAATTAGCTGCTATGGATACATTAGCAGAAAAGGTTTTGGTAACATTACTTCCACCTCCGATGGTAAGATTGGTATAACTATTTAAACCAGCTGGTGTTGCCGGTATGGTTAAGTTACTCGCAGCCTGATAATCTACCCTTGCATTAGTACCTACAAAATCAATGGTATTGGTTCCACTTCCAAATGAGAATGGGGTTGCATTTTCAAGATTTAAGGTAGCACCTCCTGTACCAATCGTGTATGTAGCTATTGCAGATGCATCAACAAATGTAGTAACCAAGGCTCCTCCAAGATTTACTGTTCCACTGGTATGAGTAAAAGTGACATTTAATTGTCTGCCACCCCCCGGTGAATCAAAGTCTGTTTGTAATGTTAGATCGCCATTAATATCTAATGTAGCTGACTGCAAAATAAAAGTAAGTGTTCGGTCACCAGTTGGTGTTACATCATTTCCTACTCTGAAAGATCCGCATGACAAAATTCCCCCTGTTCCTGTAATGGTAATGTTTCTATTTGCGGTAGGAGAACTATTTACTACTACTTCTCCGGTTACCGTAAGTGTACTACTTGTAATAGTGAGCGTTGTGGTATTAGTGCTTGTAAAAGTTAAAGATGCAATTGGATTAGCAAGTGATGAGCTTAGTGTAGGTTGATTGGTACCGGCGGGAATGATGACAATATCATTAGCAGCTCCGTTGCCTGGAAAAGTTCCGCCTGTTGGTGATTGAGACCAGTTGGCAGTATTGTTCCAAGCTGTACTGGTTCCGCCTGTCCAGGTATAAGTTCTTTGTGCTGATGCATCAATTATAACGAATAGCACAAAAGACATGAATACAATAAACTGCTTTGTGAATCGTATCAAAATTTGATTCGCTAACAAGATGCTATCCTGCTTCTGTAATGAAAGATACTTGCTCATAAGCCTGTCTTCGAGTTTGTTTTAAAAGCAAGTAGTCATTCAGTCAGTATCTCAGGTATGGGCATAAAAAAAAGTTGCCGAGGAAAACACAATTTTCTCGACAACTTTTTGCCATTTGAAATGGCACTAACAAAAATGACTACTCAAGGTCTTGATCTATTCACCAGAGAAAGAAGCACTTTTTTTCTAAATAGAATTCGCTACCTCTATCCAATAGTATGATTGATCAAAATATTATTCAGAGCCTTTTGAAGGCTTTGTTGGTTCTTTACTAATAGCTTCTAACAGTTTCTTGATACCGGCAATTTCATCTTCCAATTTCTTAATTCTATCTGCATCAGATTTCAGAATTGTGATATCTGTTTTTTGCTTTTCGATGATCTTCTGTTGTTCTTTAATCGCTTCCAGTAACAGTGCTACTAACTTAGAGTACTCAACAGTTTTGTATCCTTTATCATCTGTCTTCACTACTTCCGGAACGATTTTCTCTACTTCCTGTGCAATGAGACCTAACTGTTTGGTGCTATCAAAGCCTTTGTTCGGGAATTCATCCGTTCTCCAGAGATAGTTCACACCACGCAAGGCATTTACTTTATCCAATGCATTTTCAATCGTCACAATATCTTTTTTATAACGCATATCGGAAGTTTCATTGATGGCATTGGTTTTCAATTTACCAAATACTTCCAATTTATAAGAACCACCCGGTGCGCCACCAATACCTACTTCGTTTGAACCTCCTCCGATTGTTACATCACTGGTGCTGCTTCCTGTATTGATATTGGTCACTGCATTGTTATTATCATTCAGATTGATCGTACCATTCACAGTTAAACCAGTCAATGTACCTACTGATGTTAATGATGATCCTGTTACACCAGAAGCGAGTGTTGAACCAGTGAGTGAGCCAGCAGCAGCAGTAACTGCAGTAGTTGTTACACCTGTCACCAAACCTTTACCATTCACGGTAACCACAGGAATCAATGAGCCACTACCAAATGAACCCACATTGCTATTTACCGTTGCCAAGGTTGTAGCAAGATTTCCTGCACTGGTTGTCAAATCACCTGTCAATGCAGGGAATTGAGCTGCGGCTAATGTAC